>Ga0182024_10001290_pt1 | contig 64761 bp, 47 predicted proteins | sample P32metaG_FD_120480 | JGI IMG/M metagenome (GOLD analysis project Ga0182024, IMG submission 120480) | Permafrost microbial communities from Stordalen Mire, Sweden - P3-2 metaG (Illumina Assembly) | ecosystem: Environmental > Terrestrial > Soil > Wetlands > Permafrost | place: Sweden: Stordalen... | reverse complement strand
TATCCGTAATAGCCACCACCGCCGCCGAACAAAAGCAGAATTAAAACAATAAGCAATACTGTACGCATGGCGTTCTCCTGGGCAGATTCTACTACTCATTGAACTATATGGCCGTGGGATTTTTCCATCCTTTACTTCAGACTCCCGTGGAAATAGGATTCCTGCGTCGCGGGTTGGAATCCCGACCAAGCCCACCACTTATCTAATCTTCTTCAGGCTTTAACCGACCGTGGTGTCTCTCAGTCTCGTTTGTAGGCCCAACTCGCCTATCTATCGGATGCTTCTCATACCTAAGCCTATCCTCGATGTCATCCCTTACATACATGATAATGGCCTGATCGTTGTGGCATCTAGGACACTTCTTTGGCCAGCTTTTGGGGTTATCTCTAAACTCCCCACAGTTGGGACAGTGGACCTCAATATCAAAGGCGGCCATTGTTTAACTCTCTCGAAAGCCTACCGTGTGCGTTTTGATACTATGAATCCGGTACAATTGCATATTTTACTCTCGCGGTTGCCGTGCTCCTGCGGCCCCATATCGTCAAGGTGAGTGCAACCCTTAGTTGTATGCTCTGATTTTGGGTGGTCACATTTCAGACAGAGTTCGTTCTTATCGCTTGCCATGTGGCGGATTCTATCACGCACGGCCCCGGCACGCCCCGATTCACTCTGGCGGCGATCGCGGCGCCCCTGAATAATCTCTTCGATGTTTTCCAGCCCCAGCCCCCGCCACGGCTTGCCAGTGACGGTTTGCTCCCCCATCGAGATCTCGCCCCGCTTCACACCGCCCAAGATTCAGTCCAGATACGGCACCGAACATGACACATGTTCAGTTTTGCACACTGTACCAACACTGTACCAAAACTGGCCCAGTTCCATCTCCCGCCCCGACGATTGATTATTTTACGATTGTGATGGAACGAAGACTTGATAGCCGTACAAACGTTCGCGGCAAGCTCCGTTTATCTAAATTTTTAAATGGGGTTAAACCATGTCTTCGCAAAACAAAAAGAATACAGCAGAGAAAACGCTGGCAGCCGTTGCGCCTCCAGGCGTCCTTACCACGAATCCCTACGACGCAATGTTGGACGCGAAGCAAGCCGCCGTCAGGCTTGGCTGGAGCGTGCGAACTCTTTACCGGCGTACCAAGTCGCGGAAATTGACCTACATCAAAGACGATGGGAAGCTCAAGTTCAAACAATCAGATTTGGACCTGTTCATCGAGAGACGGACAGTGCGAGCGGCTTAGTTGAGCAACGCTGAAAACATTTGCGTAACTTTATTTCTGGACTGATTGTTGGTCATCTCATCTGCGGCTATATACGCTTGAGTTGTCGCGATGTCAGAATGACCGAGCCAAATGCGCGCTTGTTCGAGACCGTATTCTTTTGCAGCGATCGAGCCAAAAGTACGACGAAACGCGTGCAACGTGATCCGTTCATTGATACCGGCGCGCTTAGCAACACGTTTAACAATTTTGAGTAGATCCTTACTGCGCCCGTCACCGCCCGGAAAAATCAAACCGGATTGTCCCAAGCCCAAACGTTGTTTCCTATCCTTCATTCGTTTTATGAGACTAGGTTGCAGGACGATATCTTGGTCGCGTGGTTTCCCGTTCTTCGGCGTCCAATCATAATCAGGCTTGGGATAGACGTTTATGCTGCCTTGTTCAAAGTTAATGTCGGGCCATGCGGCGTATTTTGCTTCCGCGTAACGGAACCCTGTTTGCACAAGGAAATGAATCACGTCTTGTTCCTCCACATCTGCTTTAATTAACATGAGGTTAATATCGTCTATAGAGTGCCGCGTTGGCCTTTTCTTGAATGGTTTCTTCACGTCCCGCATTGACAGTGGGATTTTCACGCCAAACGAGTTGAAAAAGACGCGAAGATTTCGAAGTCGATTGCGTAGAGTGTGCTGTGTATCTCCCACACTGTGTTTCCTGATGTTCGCGCGCAGGAAAGCAAGGTGCCCAAGCATGTCGTTTTTGTCTATGTCGTCTATCGTCCTCGTTGGGTATTGCGCAACGAAGGCATCGACGGCTCGCATATATACAGTGATCGTTGATTTTTTCTTACCCAGTGTCGTGATATTAGCTTTGAATTGTCCAGCGCAGGATCGAAGGTTTCTGTCTCCATTCACTACTTCCGGCTGCGGTGTCTTGTCTTCATTGATTGGCAGAAGTCCGGCGCGGACTCTGGAAAAATCTTGCTCGATCTGAAGGAACCGGGTGTAGGCGCCTACGGGATCTTTGCCGAGGGGCTCGATGTGGCGCTTGCCATTCGCAGGGTATCGCGCGTAAAAACCTATGATGTCAGCTAGATTAAAAACTTTTCCGTCACCCCGCGCCACTGGAAGAACAATGCTGCGACGTGCTATTTGCACCGTAGTGCATGGGAATGAACCCGTCCCATCATTGACCCTAGCTACCAACGCGACCTTGGCTTTCATGCGTCCTCCGATCGATCCACGATACCACACTGGATACAGGACTGTCTACAATAGGTTGTGTTTCTCCAAAAGCCGCATAAACATTGCGTTCTATCTTACATGTAAAAGAATCCGAAATTTCCTCGCCGAAAACTTCCATTATCAGCAGCCCGGGGGATCCTCCCCCGGGCTTTTACTTTTTGGCGTGGCGGGAGGCGTTCTTTCCTGGAAACACGTCCGGGCGGAAGCAAATGTCCCCTTGGTGATCCATCGTACAATTACGACGGCAATCCTCGAGGACCTGGTCGCCCGTGACTACCGAAACGCTCGCCCCCATCGAACCCAAGCTGGAGCAAGAGGATCTCTACACTCATTTTCGCGACGAGCACCGGCGCTTCTGGGACGATTACGCGAACACCTTCGCGCAGTGGGAGGGGTTGCGCGGGTACTATCAGTCGCGACTCGCCTTTATGTACCGCTTTCTGATCCCGCCGGGAATGCGCGTTCTTGAATTGGGCTGCGGCCAGGGAGATTTATTGGCTGCCCTGAAGCCGGGTTTCGGCGTCGGTGTCGATTTCTCCGAGCGCATGTTGAGCCGCGCGCAGGCCCGGCATCCCCAGCTGACGTTCGTTCAGGCAGACGTCCACGAGTTCGTTAGGGACGAGAAATTCGATTTCATCATCCTGTCGGACCTTGTCAACGATCTTTGGGATGTCCAGCGGGTGCTCGAACTCGTCGCGCACCACTCCCAGCCTTCGACACGTGTTGTGCTCAACTCCTACAGCCGGCTATGGGAATTTCCGAGGAAGCTGGCGGAAATGCTGCACCTGGCAAAACCGCAGCTCACGCAGAACTGGATGACGCGCGAAGATCTTCAAAACCTGCTTTATCTTTCCGGCTTTGAAACGGTTCGAGGCTTCTCCGAAATGATGTGGCCGGTGCGTACGCCGGGTTTCGACACGCTTTGCAACCGTTATCTGGGAAAACTGGGGCTGTTCAGCTGGCTGGGAATTACAAATTTCATCGTAGCGCGCCCGCAACCGGAGGCTCCGCGCGATCGCGAGCCCGTCGTGAGCGTGATCGTTCCGGCGCGCAACGAAGCGGGCAACATCCGCCGCATTTTCGAGGAGGTCCCTACCCTAGGCGCGGGGACCGAGCTGATTTTTGTTGAAGGCCACTCCCGCGACGACACTTACGAAACGATTGAAAAGGAAATGGCACGGTGGCCGAGCCGCAGCGTGAAGCTTTTCCGGCAGACAGGCAAGGGTAAAGGAGACGCGGTTCGCCTGGGGTTTAACGAGGCATCCGGCGAATTGCTCATGATCCTGGACGCGGATCTCACCGTTCCTCCGGAAGATCTGGTTCGATTCTATGAAGCGTGGCGCAGCGGCAAGGGAGAATTTGTCAATGGCGTGCGGCTCGTGTATCCGATGCAGGATCATGCGATGCGGTTTTTCAACCTGCTGGGGAACAAGTTTTTCAGCATCGCGTTCACCTGGCTGCTGGGCCAGAGCGTAAAAGACACGTTGTGCGGAACGAAGGTCCTGAGCAAGCGGCACTATGAAATGATCGCGGCGAACCGGTCCTATTTTGGCGACTTCGATCCGTTCGGCGATTTCGACCTGCTCTTTGGCGCCGCCAAATACAACCTGAAGATCGCCGATCTTCCGGTGCGTTATCGCGAGCGCACGTACGGCACGACCAATATCCAGCGCTGGACGCATGGCTGGCTGCTGCTGCGCATGGTGGTCCAAGCCATGCGCCGCGTAAAATTTGTGTGACCAACCTTTATGACACTCAATCGAAAACCGGGACAACGCTGCGCGCTCATCACGGGAATCACCGGCCAGGACGGCTCGTTTCTTGCCGAATTCCTGATCGAGCGCGGGTATCAGGTGCACGGAATCGTGCGCCGGGCCTCGACGTTCAACACCGAGCGCCTGGACAGCATCTACGCCGACCCACACAACCAGGGCGTAAAGCTTTCTCTTCATTACGGAGACATTACCGACGGCGCGGGACTTCGCCGGATTCTGGAAAATACGGGGCCCGATGAAGTCTACAACCTCGCGGCGCAATCGCACGTGAGGGTAAGTTTCGATCAGGCCGAATACACGGCGGACGCGGTGGCGACGGGCACGTTGCGGCTCCTGGAAGCGGTCCGCGATTACACTTCTTCGGGGCGCAAGCTGCGCATGTACCAGGCCGGGTCATCGGAAATGTTTGGCGCCGCGCCGCCGCCGCAGAACGAGCGGACTCCGTTTTATCCGCGCAGCCCGTACGCCGTGAGCAAGGTCGCGGCCCACTGGTACACCGTGAACTACCGCGAAGCCTATGGCCTGCACCTGTCAAATGGTTTGCTGTTCAATCACGAATCTCCGCGACGCGGCGAGACGTTTGTCACGCGGAAGATTACGCGCGCGCTGACGCGCATCAAGCTCGGGCTCCAGGAAAACATATATCTTGGCAACCTGGACGCGCGCCGCGACTGGGGATATGCGGGGGATTACGTCGAAGCGATGTGGCAAATGCTTCAGCAGGATGAGCCGGACGACTACGTCATTGCCACCGGCGAATCGCACTCCGTGCGGGAATTCCTGGACGTGGCGGCCGCGCATTGCGGAATCGAATGGCATAGGCATGTAAAGACCGACCCGCGATATTTTCGTCCAACCGAGGTGAACGCGCTTCGCGGGGATGCCAGCAAAGCACGCAAGAAATTTGGCTGGGCCCCGAAAGTCAGTTTCTCGGAACTGGTGCAGATGATGGTCGAGCATGATCTGGAACTTGCCGAGCAGGAAAGAACCCTTACCCGCGCCGGTCACGTGGTTCAGCGCGGCGCGTCGCAACGATAAACTTACATGGACAAGAAGAGTCGGATTTTTGTCGCCGGTCATCTGGGGCTCGTGGGTTCGGCGATCACGCGCAACCTCACGACAGCCGGATACTCGAACTTGATTTTCCGGACTCGCGCCGAACTGGATTTGACGAACCAGGCGGCCGTCGATCGCTTTTTCTCCGCCGAGCACCCTGAGTATGTTTTCCTCGCGGCGGCACTGGTGGGCGGAATCATGGCTAATGACAATTTCCCCGCCGATTTCATCCGGGAAAACCTCCTGATTCAAACGCTCGTGATCGACTCCGCGTACCGGAACAAGGTCACGAAACTGGAATTTCTGGGATCCTCCTGCGTCTACCCGAAGCTGGCCCCGCAGCCCATTCACGAAGACGCATTGCTTTCCAGTCCGCTCGAGCCTACCAATGAGGCCTATGCGGTGGCAAAAATCGCGGGCCTGAAGATGGCGCAGGCCTACCGCCGCCAGTTCGGTTTTCGCGCGATCTTCCTGATGCCGACCAATCTTTACGGGCCGGGTGACAACTTCGATCCAAATACTTCGCATGTGGTTCCCGCGCTGATTCGCAAATTTCACGAGGCGAAACGAAACTCTATTCCCGAAGCGACAATCTGGGGCACGGGAAGCCCGCGACGCGAGTTCCTTCATGTGGACGACCTGGCCGACGCGGCGGTATTCCTGATGCTCCACTATGATGAAGATTCGATCATCTACGTCGGGACGGGAGAGGACGTAACGATAAAGGAATTGGCCGAATTGTTGCAGAAAGTGACAGGATATAGCGGCCGCCTGATCTTCGACACTTCAAAACCGGACGGCACTCCTCGCAAACTTCTCGACGTCTCTCGATTGCACGCGCTGGGATGGCGCGCGCGCATCCAGTTGGAGCAGGGGCTTCGCGACACCTATGAAGGGTTCGTTACCGCAAATCCATGAATGTGAATTCTTGCCGTTTTTGAAAAAATCCTCAGAGCACGTGCTAAAATTCGCGGCGATGACGAAGCGGTGTTCGTCCAGGTTCGAGCGCGAAGCGCGCAAGTGCGGCTGGCAAAGAATTGCCGGCCTGGACGAGGTGGGACGCGGGTCTTTGTTCGGGTCGGTGGTTGCCGCGGCGGTGATACTGGATCCGAAACGCCGCATCGTCGGCCTCGACGACTCGAAAAAATTGCCCGTCGAGCGCCGCGAAGTCCTGGCATTGCGCATCCGCGAACACGCGCTTTGCTGGGCGATCGCCGAAGTGGATGCGAGCCGCATTGACACCTGGAACATCTATCAGGCCAGCCGCCAGGCCATGACCCTGGCCCTCTCGCAGTTGAAAATTTCTCCCGACTATCTGCTTCTGGATGCGATGCAACTCGATGTGTTGATCGAGCAGAAATCGCTGATTCACGGCGACGCGCTTTCCGTTTCCATCGCGGCAGCCTCCATCATTGCAAAAGTGGAGCGCGACCGAATGATGACCGAGTGGGACCTGGTTTATCCCCTATATGGTTTGGCCCAGCACAAGGGCTACGCGACGCCGAAGCACTTGGCCGCCCTGCGTTCCCATGGCCCATCGCCGCATCACCGGTTTTCCTTCGCGCCGGTTCGCGAAGCCTCCTGCTGGGCTGCGGGGGCAACGCAACCCGCGCTGCCACTGGGTTTAACATAGCCTACCCCTGATCTACGCTGGGTCCCCTCCGATGGTCTCCCGGGGCCGAAAAACAGATGATTACTGCCTCGAACGCTTTTCCATGCGTTGCGTTGACTTCGGTTTTTCTACCGTGCTAGCGTGAAATGTGCACCTGCCGGGCTGGTCCTCCCTCTGCCTGCCAGGCAAGTTTGCTTGATTAAGGAGTGCAGTCCCGGTCATGAAAGGCCGGGACTGGCACAGCCACGAATCGATTCCTGTGCGGCCTTGTCCCTTCCGGCGCAGGACAATGCAACGAGTATCTGAAGATGGCCTATAACAAGAGCAAACATCTGGACGCGGCTCAGAAATATCTCCAGCAGGGCAAACTGCCCCAAGCCATCTCCGAATACCAGCAAATCCTGAAGAATGAGCCGAAAGATCAAGTCACCCTGATGACTCTGGGAGATCTGTACGTCCGCCAGGGCGAGACGTTTCAGGCCCTGGAATATTTCGAGCGGCTGGCGAAGATCTTTCTGAACGACGGATTCACGACCAAGGCGATTGCGATCTACAAAAAGGTGGCCAAGCTGGCCCCTGAGGAAAGCCGTCCGCTGGAACGTCTCGCGGAACTTTATATCCAGCAGGGAGTGCTGAGCGAAGCGAGGCCCATCTACCTGCAAATGGCCGAAGCGCATTTGAAGGCGGGGCGACAGCCGCAAGCGGCGGCACTGTTTCGGAAGCTGCTCGAGGCCGAGCCCGAAAACATGCGTATTCAAACCCGCCTTGCGGAATTGCTGCTTACGATGGGACAGCAAAAAGAGGCGATTGAGACGCTTCACTCCGCCATGCAACAGGTTCTCGACCGGGGCGATCACGCGGAGGCAATTCGACTCGGCGATCGAATCCTGCAGATTGATCCCGGACACCAGCCGACATTTCTGCTGAAGGTCCGGGCGCTCTCCGGAGAGGGCAGAAACGAAGACGCCGCAAAATTGCTCGAGACATTGCCCGATCAGGATGCCGGCAACGAAACGACCGCGATGTTGCTCGAACAATACGCAGAGGGCGGGCAGGCCGAAAAGGCGGCCACGCTGGCGGAGCGGGTATTTGCGCGGGATCCCAAGCATTATCCGGTTACACATCGTGTCGCCGCGGCGTTGCTCGAAACCGGCGAAGTGGATCGCGCGGAAACTCTGCTCGCGCTGATTCGCGATACGATGATCGATTCGGGCGACCACGAATTGGTGGCGCAGTCCATTTTGCGGCTCGCCGAGCTTCGCTCGCGCGATATCAAACCTCTCGAATGGCTCGTCGACCTCTACGGAAGGGCCAGCGATTCCTTCCGTCTTCCCGATGCGCTGGCGCAACTGGCGCATGCGCACGAGTCCGCGGGAAATGATGCGCAGGCGCTCCTTGTTTACGAACAACTGCTGGAGCGCACTCCGGAAGACGAAACCACGCGCCGCGCGTATATGCGGCTGCGCGCAAGGATCGGGCTTGAACCGATCATCGGAGAAATTCCCTCGGCGGTGAAACTGACTCATGAGGAAACAGATCCCGCACCCGCGCCTCCTGCAGTCACCGAGCCGGTGCTGGATGAAGAGACTCAACGGTACGTCACCCAGGCGCTGACCGACGTGGACTTATTTTCCAGTTATGGACTGACGAAAAAAGCCATCGACCTGCTGGAAGCAGTACTCGAGCGCGCTCCACGGCACATGACGGTCCTGGAACGCCTGCTGGATCTTTCCGTGGGCGCAGGCAACGACCGCCGCACGGCAGAACTTGCCTCCATGCTCGAACAGATTGCAACTGAGCGCCAGGACCGCACTGCCGTTGAACGGTATGCTGAGTTCCGCCGCCGCTTTCAGCGCGCTGCGGGAATCTCTTCGGGAGAAACGACTGCGCAAGCCGCGCGTCCACCCGCCGCTGAGGCGCAGGAATTCGCCGTGCCCACTATTGAGGCGGAACTGGACGAACCCGCCGCACAAGCTCCTTCCGCTGAAGCCGCAAATTCGATGGGTATTCCCATGCCGGTCGAATCCGTCGTTCACGAAGTGGACTTGTCGGAAGAGTGGGCCGCGCTCTCGCAGCAGCTCGAAGACGCAATGGAGATCGCCCCGGCCGCCGCCGCACCCGCAACGGTTCCTGAAGCGACACAGGAAGAGATGGTCGCGGAAGCTTCTGCCTTCGACCTGGAATTGCAGCCCGTGTCCCCTGCTGGGATGGCTGCGAGCGATACGCTGACGGCGGATTCGCTTTTTGCGGATCTTGCTGCGGAATTTGAGTCGGCGTCATCGACGATGGGAATCCCGGCTGAAATGGCACAACCGGAACCTGTTCGAGCGCCTCAAGCCTCATCCTCCAGAGCTGCCGCGCCGGCCAATGGCGGTCCTCCGCCCTCCCTGCCGCCAGCGGCACCAGAAGACGGAGTAAGCGGACCGCTGGGAGATCTCTTCGAGGAATTTCGATCCGAACTGGGCGAAGTCAACAAGACAGACGAGGATCTCGAGACGCACTACAACCTGGGGATTGCCTATCGAGAAATGGGATTGCTGGAAGAAGCTATCAGCGAATTCCAGAAAGTCGCCAGCGTCGCCGACAAGGGACCCGCGTTCCGCTATGCCATGCAATGCAGCACGCTGCTGGGCCTGGCGTTCATGGAAAAAGGCCAGCCGTCGATTGCCGCAATCTGGTACGAACGCGCCCTCAAGACCCCCGGGCTCGATCAGGAATCCATCCTCGCGTTGAGGTATGATCTAGGTGTCGCGCAGGAATTGGCCGGAGAAACGGCCGCTGCGTTTCAAAGCTTCTCCCAGGTCTACGCAATGAATATCGATTACAGGGACGTGTCCGAACGAATTGCCCTTCTCGGTAAGACGCGTTAGACTCACCCCGAATGAAAAGTTTCCTGCATGCGTTGATGACGCTCGACGTCTTTTTACTAGGGGTGATGTTGATGCTGATCCCCTGGCTGGGCTATTGGGACCACAATTTTTTCCTCGACAGGTATCCTGAACTGATTCCTATTTTGCTGCATCCTTGCATGCGCGGCGCTGTGACCGGATTGGGCGGACTCGATATCCTGCTCGCCTCGAGCATGTTGCGTGGATCCGCGAATTCCGTTGCCACCCGGACGTAAATTGATACTTTGCTACGTCACTGACCGGCGCTCGCTATACCTGGCAAGTTCTTCCGTTTCGCGCGCCGCGGATTCCGGCGAATCCGCGGAATATTTGGAAAATGCGCTGGTGGAAGCCCTACGAAACGCAGCGGTCGCGGGCGTGGACTGGATTCAAATTCGTGAGAAGGACCTTGAGGGGCGCGCGCTTGCCCGGTTGGTGAGGCGTGCCGCAGAAACCACGCGGGGATCGGGCGCAAAAATTCTGGTGAACGACCGGTTGGACGTGGCGGTCGCTGCCGGAGCGGCGGGAATCCACCTGGGGGAAGCGTCGTTGCCGGTGGAAACCGTTGCCGAGTGGCGGCGCGCCGCCAGCCGCAGCGGATTTCAGATCGGCGTGTCGTGCCATTCCGTCGAAGCCGCACGCGCAGCCGAGCGAGGCGGCGCGGATTACATCATCTTCGGTCCTGTGTACCCAACTCCATCCAAGGCGTCGTTTGGGCCTCCGCAGGGAATTTCCGGTTTGCACGAAGTCTGCGCGGCGGTCCGGATTCCGGTACTCGCCATTGGCGGCTTGACTCTTGAGAATGCAGATTCGTGCATTGAGGCCGGAGCGGCGGGAGTCGCTGCGATCAGGTTATTTCAGGAGACCCCGAATGCGGCTGCACGCCTGAAGTCGGGCGCTGCATGATGCAAGTTCCCCGGATACGCCTAAGCCCGAAATCTGCGATTTTTTCCGCCCAGTGTTATCCTAATATCTTGAGTAAAAGGCGTTCATTGCTTCTATTTCAAAGGTCGAGCATTGGAAAATCCGTCCATTCTGAATGATGTCGAGCCCGGTGTACTGGGCTGGGCGCACCCTCTTGTCCGCACGTGGTTCCTGGAGAAATTTGGGTCGCCTACCGAACCTCAAGAACAGGGGTGGCCCCATATTCTTGCAAACAGATCCACCCTGATTTGCGCGCCTACAGGTTCCGGGAAAACGCTCGCCGCGTTTCTGGCCTGCATTGACCGGCTGGTTCGCAAAGCCATCGCGGGGGAATTGCAGGACGCCACGGAAGTCCTCTACGTTTCTCCGCTGAAAGCCCTCGGCAATGACGTTCAAAAAAATCTGAATGGTCCTTTGGGCGAGATTCTCGAGCTTGCCGGTCGGCAGGGTTTCCTCATGCCGGAAATTCGCACCGCTGTGCGAACCGGAGACACACTCGCGCACGAGCGCCGCGCCATGCAGAAGCACCCCCCGCATATCCTGGTCACGACGCCGGAGTCTCTCTACATCCTGCTGACCGCGGGAAAAAGCCGCGAACTGCTTCGCACGGTGAAGACCGTGATCGTGGATGAGATTCACGCCATCGCGGATGATAAACGCGGGGCGCATCTCGCGTTATCGCTCGAACGTCTGGAAGCGCTGACGGATGCGCCTCCGACGCGGATTGGCCTGTCGGCCACGCAGAAGCCGATGGAATTAATCGGCCAATTTCTGGTAGGGAACGGCAGGTCGGAACCGATCCTTGTCCACGTTCGCGAGCGCCGCGAGATCGATCTCGCGGTCGAGGTTCCCGGAAGCGAGCTCGGGCCGGTCGCTTCGAGCGAAATGTGGGACGAAATCTATGCGCGGATCGCCAAGCTTGTCGAGCAGAATCGCAGCACGCTCATTTTCGTGAACACGCGGCGCCTGGCGGAGCGTGTTGCGCATCATCTGGCCATGCTGCTGGGAGAAGATGTTGTCGCCTCGCACCACGGCAGCCTGTCGCGTCACAGGAGACTGGCCGTCGAGGGAAGGCTCAAGGCGGGAGAGCTGCGCGCGCTGGTCGCAACCGCATCGCTCGAATTGGGGATCGACATCGGCACGGTGGACCTGGTCTGCCAGATTGGTTCTCCGCGCTCGATTGGCGTTGCGTTGCAACGCGTCGGCCGAGCGGGGCACTGGCGAGGCGCGACCCCGAAAGGACGCCTCTTCGCCACGACGCGCGATGAATTGCTGGAATGCGCTGCGCTGGTCCGCGCGATCCGCCATGGAGATCTGGACCGCATCGAAGTGCCGGAATCCCCTCTCGATATACTGGCCCAGCAGATTGTGGCTATGTGCTCCGCCGAAGATTGGCAGGAGGATGAACTTTTCGCACTTGTGCGCCGCGCGTTTCATTTTCGTAACCTGTCACGTAACGACTTCGATGAAATTGTGGCCATGCTTTCCGAAGGGATCGCGGCGCGGCGTGGACGCTACAGCGCGTATCTGCATCGCGATCAGGTCAACAAGCGCCTGCGCGGCCGGCGCGGCAGCCGCCTTGCTGCCATCACCAGCGGCGGAGCGATTCCGGATAACGCGTTGTACACGGTCATCGCCGAGCCGGAGGCCGTGGTGGTGGGCACTGTGGATGAAGACTTCGCCGTCGAGAGTTTGCGGGGCGACATCATGCTGCTGGGAAATAATTCCTGGCGGATTCGCCGCGTGCAGGCCGGCTCCGTGGTGGTGGAAGACGCCAAGGGAGCGCCTCCAAACATCCCGTTCTGGAGGGGCGAGGCGCCTTCGCGGACAGCCGAACTTTCACAGCACGTCGCCGAAGTGCGGCAGCAAATAAGCTCGCGTCTCGACGGCGTTTCCTCTCCCGGTTCAGCCGTCGACTGGCTCGGCCAGGAGTGCGGCCTGGATCAAAGCGGGGCCGAACAGTTGGTCGAGTACATCCTCGCAGGACGCGCTGTTTTGGGCGCGGTTCCCACCCAACAAACGATTATCGCGGAGCGGTTCTTTGACGAAAGTGGCGGAATGCAACTGGTGATTCATGCACCGTTCGGCGGACGGATCAACAAAGCATGGGGCCTCGCGCTGCGCAAACGGTTCTGCCGGTCGTTCATTTTGAGCTGCAGGCTGCTGCCACGGACAACGGACTAAACATCTCGCTGAGCGAGCAGCATAGCTTCCCTCTCGCCGATGTATTTCGCTTCCTGCACACGGGGAGCGTCGAGCAACTGCTCGAGCAGGCCGTGCTTGATTCTCCGATCTTCGCGACTCGCTGGCGATGGACGGCCGGGCGCTCGCTCGCCCTTTTGCGATTCATGGGCGGGAAGAAAGTGCCTCCGCCGATTCAGCGCATGAAGTCGGATGATTTGCTCGCGGCCGTATTTCCCCAGGCCCTTGCATGCCAGGAAAACAATACCGGCGAGATCGTAATTCCCGATCATCCCCTCGTTCGCGAAACAATGAAGGACGCGCTGACGGAAGCGATGGACATCCAAGGCCTCAAGAAACTTTTGTCGTCGATCGGCGCGGGAGACATCCGCTGCCTCGCCGTTGACACGCCTGCCCCGTCGCAATTTTCACACGAGATACTGAATGCAAATCCGTACGCGTATCTGGATGATGCGCCGCTCGAGGAACGCCGCGCGCGCGCCGTCGGGATGCGGCGTTCCCTGCCCGAGTCTGTGCTGTCGGAAATAGGCCGCCTGGATCCGAACGCGATTGCCGAGGTGCGCGAGGAAGCGTGGCCGGATGTGCGCTCGGCCGACGAGCTTCATGACGTGTTGCAGGATTTTGTCGCCCTTCCGGAGACGGTGCGCGAGGCGCTCCCGTTTGTGCCGGCGGGAACGATCGTGGCCTGGGCCGATTACTTCGCCGCGCTCGCTCTTGGGAACAGAGCGACGCGCGCCCACTGGGGCGACAGGACATACTGGGTAGCGGCTGAAAAGGCCAAGCAGTTCGTGGCAATGTTCCCGGATTCATCCTTTGACACGAATCTTCCGGAAATAAACGCCGGCGCATTTTCTCGCGAAGATGTGCTCACCTCTTGCGTTACTGGATGGCTCTCCCACATTGGCCCGGGGACCACGTCAGCGCTTGCGGAGCTTCTGGCTCTTTCGACGGGAGATGTGGATCGGACTTTGTTGTGTCTGGAAGCGAGTGGCTCCATTTTACGCGGACAATTCACCATGGCTTCGCGTGATCAAATCGAATGGTGCGACCGGCGGCTGCTTGCGCGCATTCATCGACTGACGGTCGGAACATTGCGCAAGCAGATTCAGCCGGTGAACGCCGCGCAATTCATGCACTGGCTGCTGCACTGGCAGCACGTGGCGCCCGGCACGCAATTGCTCGGCGAACGCGGAACGCTCGAAGCGCTGCAGCAGCTTCAGGGTTTTGAAGCGCCCGCCAACGCCTGGGAGGACCGGATCCTGGCCAAGCGGATCGCGAACTATGACGGGAAAACGCTCGACCAGCTTTGCCTGACCGGGGCCGTTGGATGGGGCCGCCTTTCCGCTCACCCGTCAATCGGCGACGGCACGGGCTCGAACGTTTCGGCCAGGGCCCCTCGCCGCGTTGTGCCCTCGAGTGTGGCGCCGATCACCTTTTTCATCCGGGAGGATTCGGACTGGATGACCGAGCGGCAATCGAAAAAAAGCGACGAGGTTGCCAACGGTTTATCCGGGCGCGCTCGCGAAGTATTGGCTTATTTGCGCCTGCGCGGGGCTTCATTTTTTGCCGACATCGTGCGCGGCACTCGGATGCTGAAGGCGGAAGCGGAAAACGCGCTGTGGGAGCTGGTCACGGCAGGAATGATCACCGCGGATGGCTTTGACAATATTCGCGCAATGGTTGACCCCCGTCGGCGAGCCGGAAGGGGGAAAGGCCGCACTGCGCGCCCGCGGCACAGCGTTGGCCGCTGGTCCATCCTTCATGCTTCTGAGGCGCCGGAGCGGGAACAAACGCTCGAGGCGATGTGCTGGACGCTGCTCAAACGATACGGCGTGGTTTTTCGCGAAGTTCTCGCGCGAGAGAGCATGGTTCCGCGATGGCGCGATCTGTTAATCACATTCCGCCGGCTGGAGGACCGCGGACAAATTCGCGGAGGAAGATTCGTCAGCGGATTCATTGGCGAACAATTTGCGCTTCCGATCGGGCTCGAATCGCTCCGGGCCACAAGCAAACATCCGCGCGTCGGAGAAATGGTAACGATTTCCGCGGCGGATCCGTTGAATCTGGTCGGGATCGTTGTGCCCGGCGAGAGGATTCCGCCGGCTTCACTGAAAAATATTGTGCTCCGCGACGGGGTTCCGGTAGACGGTGAATCCCAAAACGGCTCCCATGCGGGTGAGACCAAATCCCCGTTATTCGATAGACCCGGGGTCGCGCCAGCGTCGCGCCATGTCGCCTGAGTTCATTCCGAGTTGAAGTTCTTTTTGAGGTGTTTCCGGCAGGTTGGCCGCGAAGCGGATTATGAGGGCCGCTTCTGCTGGCGCGCGATCTCTTCAATTGCGCTCAGCAGCGAACTGCTCATTTCCGTTTTCGATATCACGCGCCTCACTCCGTATTTCATCGCTTCGATTTCAAGAGCACGTGAAGAGAATAGCGTGCAGATCACAATGTGCGTCGTCGGAAGAGCTTTATAAATTTCCTGCGCAGCGCGCAGCCCATCCATGCCAGGCATCGAATAATCAAGGATGATCAAATCAGGCTTCGATTCAATGGCCTTGCTGACGGCCTGGCCGCCATCGCGAGCTTCAGCGCAAATCTCGCAATCCAGACGGGTTCCGAGCAATACCTTTAGACCTTTTCTGGCGAGATCGCTATCGTCTGCAATCAGTATTCTCATGGCATTCTCATGGCTGACAGATAGCGAGGGGGAAACGGCTGGATTCACTATCGGTGACGATTATGATCCGATCGTACAACTTCGAGAATACATGAATAACTGTATATCGTGACGGTCATCCCTTGAGTTCCCGATACACGGCTTGGCCTCAAAATAAACGGGGCAATTCTGAAGGTACGGTCGCGTACCTTCCACCGGAGCAACTCTGAGGCCATTCTGATTTCCTTCGATATTTTCCACAATCACTCGGATTCCACGCGGGCGCGTGGTACGTGTAAATGAGTTCCCTTTTCGGGGATTTTATGTATTTGCCGGAGGAAACTTTCAATTTATAAATCGGCCTTCATTGGGCGGGTCATCTGCTCAGGGATCGGGACACACGGAGGCAAGGCCATCATGCACGATCATTCCCGCCGCGAAGCGATCCGTTGTAAACCCTGCGGGCTCATGCAGTATCGCACTCGCACGGAAAATTGCCGCCGGTGCCAGCGACGCCTGCCCTCCCAGAATGGGTTTGTCATTCCATTCCGCGAGCCGGTCGATGGCGAAAGCGACGTCGCGAAACCACCAGAGAAGTTATCGAATCTGGACTTGGTTGAACAGATAGGTGGGCGCATTCAACACTTGAGGACATCGCGCGGGCTGACGCAGGGGCAACTCCAAAGGCGTTCGCGCGTTTCACGGTCCTTTTTATCGCGCATCGAAAGCCATCATGTGACGCCCAGCCTTGGAACCATCGAGAAACTTTCCGAGGCTCTCGGCGTCAGTCTGAACCGCTTCTTTATTCCCGACTCCATCTGCGAAACCCTTCTGGATGATGGGTTCATTCAGGGATTGAGGCCGTATCTGCGCCAGCTCGATTTTGAACAGTGGCAATCCGTTCTTGAGCGTCTGGCCGCCATCAGCGGCCACGTCCTCACCGGGTATGACCATGCGCATCCATCCGTAAGCTTGGGCCCGGCGCGAATAGACACGTTCAGTGAAAGCATTTAGCGTGCTGCGATGGATCGTCCTTAGCTCAGCATCCACTTTACAGCCTAGGAAATCGCGTCCGCCGTTTGGGAAACGGAGCTGTCGCAAGGAATCACGATCTCCACGAGCGTGCCGGGATTGACGTTGATCAGGCGCAGTTCTCCGCTGAATTCCTTGACGCGCTGCCTCATACCCCCGATTCCTATCCCAATGCTGTCAGGCCGAAATTCGGTGATCTGGTCCGGGATGCCTTTCCCGTCATCGCGCACCGTCCCGACCAGCTGGGTTTCTTCCCGGACGAGTGTGACCCACGCCTTGTGCGCTCCTGAATGGCGAAACACGTTGGTCACCGCTTCCTGAACGATGCGGAAAATTGCGGTTTCCACATCCCGCGGGAGCCGAGGGAAGGCGGCGGGCGTCACTTCCAGAGCGACTTCAATGCCGCTGCGTTTGGTGAGTCCCTCCAGGTAACACTGAAGAGCGACCTGCAAACCGACTTCATCCAGCAAAGGAGGGTGCAGGAGATGGGAAATATTGCGGACCTGTTGAATCGCGTGGTCGATCAGCGAGCTTACTTCTATGGCGGTCTGCTTCATCGATTCGGCGGAGCGGCTATGGAGAGAGATACTGTCCGTCATCATTTTTGCGACGCTGAGTTCCTGCCCCAACCCATCGTGCAGTTCACGCGCGATCCGGCGGCGCTCCTCATCCTGGGTCGCGATTAGCCTGGTGGAAAGCGTCCGCAACTGCGAGTTCAACATTTCCAGCTGTTGTGATTTCCTGTGAAGATCTGCGAAAACGCTGACTTTCGCTCTCAGCAATTCCGGATTGACCGGAACCGAAAGGTAATCCACCGCGCCGCGCTCGTAGCCCTTCAACCGGTCCAGGTCGGTCAGGTGCACGCCCGAAATGAAAATGATGGCTGTTCTTTGAAATCGGGGATGCTGTCGAATCATGTCGGCGAGTTCGAAACCGTCCAGCTCCGGCATGCTAACATCCATGAGTACGACCGCAATGTCGTTTCTCAACAGATATTCGAGCGCCTCCCTCCCTGAATTGGCCTTGATCAGGTTTTCACCGAGCTCTTCGAGGATGACTTCATAGCTGAGCAGCTTGGCAGGCTGATCATCCACCATCAGAATGTTGACCTTTTCTCGCACGGTCTTGCTCCTTTTTCTATCCGGTGAATTTAGCGATGCAGCCACATCCGCAATGCAGAAAGCAATTGCTCGGTATTCACAGGTTTCGCCAGGTACTCGGAAGCGCCCGCTCCGAGGCATCTCTCGCGATCGCCCTTCATTGCCTTGGCGGTTAACGCGATGATCGGCAATCGCCGGAGTGAATGATTCTGCCGAATGACCTGCATCGTTTCGTAGCCGTCCATCCCCGGCATCATGATGTCCATGAGGACGATCGCCAGGTCTGGCGTGGATTCAAGGATGGTGATCGCCTCGTTCCCGGTGCCCGCGGTCAGCACCATCATTCCGCGGCGTTCGAGAACGCTGCTGAGCGCGAAAATATTTCGCACGTCATCGTCCACAACCAGAACTTTTTTCCCGACAAGAGCGTCATCGGACCGGTGCAGATGCTCGAGCATTTTCTGTTTCTCGATGGGAAGGTCGGCGACGACGCGATGCAGAAACAGCGCCGTCTCATCAAGCAGGCGTTCCGGAGACTCGACGCCTTTGACCACTACGCTGCGCGCAAGCATATGCAGGCGGGCATCTTCCTCGGAGGTCAGCTCCTTGCCCGTAAACACGACGACCGGCAAGTCGGCCAGGGCCGGCGTATCGCGCACACGCTCGAGCACTTCAAAACCGGGCATGTCGGGGAGGCGGAGATCCAGGACGACGCAGTCAAAGGGTTGCTCATTCAACATCGAAAGTGCCTGCGTCCCCGTGCCGGCGACGGAAACATCGATATCGGCATAACCGAGGAGTTCCCGAATGCTGAGTTGCTCGGCGGGGTTGTCTTCCACGATCAGCAACCGTTTGCGGCGCGGCGTCGCGAAGGCCTTAATGCGCGTCAATACGGTCCCGAGTTCCTCCGATGTAATCGGCTTGGTCTCGAAGGCAAATGCACCGCGGGACAATCCATGATGGCGGTCTTCATCCAGCGTCAGCATCTGAACCGGGATGTGCCGGGTGGTTGGATCCTGTTTCAGGTGGTTCAGCACCGTCCAACCCAGCATGTCGGGGAGAAAGACATCGAGCGATATCGCCGCCGGATGAAATTCCCTGGCGAGGGCCAGCGCTTCCGCGCCGCGCGTAGCCACCAGGACTTTGAACCCGTTATCGCGCGAGAGACCGCACAAGACGCGGGCATAGTGCGGGTCATCCTCAACGATCAACAGGATGGCGTCATCCGGCTGCAAATTCTCGCGATCGTCGGCGATGTGATCCGCAAGGCGGTCGGATACGAGTCCGCCGGGCGTCTGGACCATAGCGGCGGGCGGCAGAACTTTTTTCTCCGGTATCCCAACCCCTGTGGCCGGACCGACGTACGTTTGTGGCAGATAGAGAGTGAACGTACTCCCCTCACTGGGAGTGCTGCGCAATTGAATTTCTCCGCCAAGCAGGTTGGCGAGTTCGCGGCTGATGGCGAGTCCCAGACCGGTGCCGCCGTACTTTCGGCTGGTGCCCGCATCCGCCTGTTGAAACGCTTCGAAGATGATGCGTTGTTTTTCGGCGGGGATGCCGATACCCGTGTCGGACACAGCGAACGCAACGACGGAGGCTGCGCCGGCAAGTACCGGGTGACTTTCACTCCAGCCGCTTTCGGCGAGGGTAACCGAAAGGCTTACACTTCCCTGTTGGGTGAATTTGAACGCGTTCGAGAGCAGATTCTTCAAGACCTGCTGCAAACGTTTCGAGTCGGTCACAAGACTGCGGCTGAGCCGGGGGTCTGTGTATACATCGAAAGTAACCTGCCGGTTTTCCGCTTCATGACGGAACGGGCGAGCGACCATGTCGAGCATGCTGGCGAAGAAGACTTCCTCGGCCTCCACCGAAACGGTTCCGGATTCAATTTTCGAAAGATCGAGAATATCCGTGATCAGGTTCAGCAAGTCGGTGCCGGCGCCATGGATAGTTCGTGAGAACTCGACTTGCTTGGGCGTCAAATTGCCATCCGGGTTGTCGCTGAGTTGTTGTCCCAGGATCAGGATGCTGTTCAGCGGCGTGCGCAGCTCATGGGACATGTTGGCGAGGAACTCGGACTTGTACTTGGAAGTCAGAGCCAATTCCTTGGCTTTCTCTTCCAGAGCGCGGCGTGCCTGTTCAATTTCCTGGTTCTTGCGTTCCACTTCCACGTTCTGCTCGGCCAGCTGTTGCGCCTTTTGGGCCAGCTGCTCGTTGGTTTGTTGCAATTCTTTTTGCTGCGTCTGAAGTTCGATGGCCAGCTGTTGAGACTGCTTCAACAATCCTTCCGTCTGCATCGTGGCTTCAATACTGTTGAGCACGATGCCGATACTGGCCGTCAACTGTTCAAGGAATGCCAGATGCGACGCCGTAAACGCGCTCAAGGAAGCCAGTTCGATGACTGCCTTCACGCGATCCTCAAAGAGCACGGGCAGCACGATGATGTTACGCGGGACAGCCTGAAACAGGCCGGAGCGAATCGGGATGGCATTTCCCGGCATTTCCGTGATCAAGATCAGCCGCTTATCAGACGCGCATTGCCCGATCAGTCCCTCTTCGACCGCGACGCGTGCGGGATGGCCCGTCTGCCCGTTGTCCGCGAACGTTGAAAGCAGCACGAGTTCCGCCGATTCATCCGTCTCCATCTGGTAGAGGACGCCCTGCTGCGCACCGACCAGCGGAGCCAATTCCGAAAGAAGCATCCGGCCGACGGTGGTCAGGTCGCGCTGCCCCTGCAACATGTTGGTGAAGCGAGCCAGGTTTGTCTTGAGCCAGTCCTGCTCCGTGTTGCGGTCAGTGGTGAGGCGCAGGTTGTCGATCATGGTATTGAGGTTATCTTTCAGGTCGGCAACCTCGCCGCTGGCTTCCACCTGAATCGAGCGCGTCAGGTCGCCCTTGGTGACGGCGGTAGCGACCTCCGCGATCGCGCGCACCTGGTTGGTCAGGTTATCCGCGAGCAGGTTCACGTTTCCTGTGAGGTCTTTCCAGGTACCGGCGGCGCCGGGCACGTTGGCCTGGCCTCCCAGGCGGCCTTCGACGCCAACTTCGCGCGCGACGGTCGTCACCTGGTCGGCGAAAGTCGCGAGCGTGTCGGTCATGTTGTTGATCGTTTCGGCGAGCGCGGCCACCTCGCCTTTGGAATTGACGGTCAGCTTCTTGGTGAGGTCACCGTTCGCGACGGCGGTAACAACTTTCACGAGTCCGCGAACCTGTTCGGTGAGGTTGGCGGCCATAACGTTTACGTTATCGGTGAGGTCCTTCCAGGTTCCCGCAACGCCAGGTACTTTCGCCTGTCCTCCCAGCTTGCCGTCGGTGCCGACTTCACGCGCTACGCGCGTGACTTCGGCAGCGAAAGCGTTGAGCTGGTCCAGCATCGTGTTGATCGTGTCTTTAAGTTCGAGAATTTCACCCTTCACGTCCACCGTGATCTTGCGCGACAAATCGCCTCGCGCCACGGCCGTCGTCACCTGCGCAATATTGCGAACCTGCGCCGTTAAGTTTCTAGCCATGGCGTTTACTGAGTCGGTCAGGTCCTTCCACGTGCCGGCTACGCCGGGGACGTTGGCTTCTCCACCCAGACGGCCTTCGCTGCCGACTTCGCGAGCGACGCGCGTCACTTCCGCGGCGAACGAGCGCAACTGTTCGACCATCGTGTTCAGCGTTTCCTTGAGTTGCAGGATTTCTCCGCGCACGTCCACGGTGATTTTTTTCGACAGGTCGCCGGTGGCGATGGCCGTGGCGACTTCGGCGATGTTGCGCACCTGGCCGGTCAGGTTGCTGGCCATAAAGTTCACGTTGTCGGTGAGGTCCTTCCACGTGCCGCCGACGCCGGGCACCTCAGCCTGGCCTCCGAGTTTGCCGTCTGTGCCGACTTCGCGCGCGACGCGTGTAACTTCTCCCGCGAACGCGTTGAGCTGGTCCACCATCGTGTTGATCGTGTTCTTCAGCTCGAGGATTTCACCCTTCACGTCCACCGTGATCTTGCGCGACAAATCGCCGCGCGCCACAGCCGTCGTCACCTCGGCGATGTTACGAACCTGGCCGGTCAGGTTTCCGGCCATCGAGTTCACTGAGTCAGTCAGGTCCTTCCATGTGCCGGCCACGCCGGGCACGTTGGCCTGTCCGCCCAGGCGGCCTTCGCTGCCAACCTCGCGCGCGACGCGCGTCACTTCGCCGGCGAACGCGTTGAGCTGGTCCACCATCGTGTTGATGGTTTCTTTCAGCAGCAGGATTTCACCGCTGACATTCACTGTGATTTTCTTTGACAGGTCGCCCGTCGCGATCGCCGTGGAAACTTCCGCGATGTTGCGCACTTGCCCGGTCAGGTTGCTGGCCATCGAGTTGACCGAATCGGTGAGGTCCTTCCATGTGCCGCCGACGCCGGGCACCAGAGCCTGGCCTCCCAGCTTTCCGTCGGTGCCGACTTCGCGCGCCACGCGCGTCACTTCCGAGGCAAACGATCTCAACTGGTCCACCATCGTGTTGATGGTGTCTTTCAATTCGAGAATTTCGCCCTTCACGTCCACCGTGATTTTGCGCGACAAATCGCCGCGCGCCACAGCCGTCGCTACTTCGGCGATGTTGCGAACCTGGCCGGTGAGGTTGCTGGCCATGAAGTTCACGTTGTCGGTGAGGTCCTTCCACGTGCCGGCGCCAGGCACTTGAGCCTGACCGCCGAGCTTGCCTTCGGTGCCGACCTCGCGCGCGACGCGTGTCACTTCTCCCGCGAAGGCGTTGAGCTGGTCTACCATCGTATTGATCGTATTCTTCAGCTCGAGAATTTCGCACTTCACGTCCACCGTGATCTTGCGCGACAAGTCGCCGCGCGCCACAGCGGTCGTGACCTCGGCAATGTTGCGCACTTGCGCCGTCAGGTTTCCGGCCATCGAGTTCACTGAGTCGGTCAGGTCTTTCCAAGTCCCGGCCACACCGGGCACGTTGGCCTGACCGCCCAACCGGCCTTCGCTGCCGACTTCGCGCGCGACGCGCGTCACTTCGCCGGCGAACCGGTTCAGCTGGTCCACCATCGTGTTGAGCGTTTCCTTGAGCTGCAGAATTTCTCCGCGCACGTCGACGGTGATCTTGCGGGAAAGGTCGCCGCTGGCGATAGCGGTCGCTACTTCCGCGATGTTGCGGACTTGTCCGGTCAGGTTGCTGGCCATGAAGTTCACGTTGTCGGTGAGGTCTTTCCACGTGCCCGCGACGCCGGGGACCTGCGCTTGCCCGCCCAATTTTCCTTCGGTGCCGACTTCGCGCGCGACACGCGTCACTTCGCCGGCGAACGCGTTGAGTTGGTCCACCATCGTGTTGATGGTGTCTTTCAACTCAAGAATTTCGCCCTTGACGTCCACCGTAATCTTGCGCGACAAATCGCCGCGTGCCACGGCGGTGGTCACCTCGGCGATGTTGCGAACTTGAGCCGTAAGGTTCCCGGCCATGGCGTTGACCGAGTCGGTCAGGTCCTTCCATGTTCCGGCCACGCCGGGCACGACGGCCTGGCCGCCGAGCCGGCCTTCCGTGCCGACCTCGCGCGCGACGCGCGTCACTTCCGAAGCAAACGACCTCAACTGATCGACCATCGTGTTGATGGCCTCTTTGAGCTGAAGGATTTCGCCGCGCACATCGACCGTAATTTTGCGGGATAAATCGCCGCTGGCCACGGCGGTGGTTACTTCCGCGATGTTGCGGACCTGCCCGGTGAGGTTGCTGGCCATCGAGTTCACCGAGTCGGTGAGGTCCTTCCAAGTTCCGGCCACCCCGGGCACCTGCGCCTGTCCTCCCAGTTTGCCGTCGGTGCCCACTTCGCGCGCCACTCGTGTGACTTCAGCGGTAAAAACGCCGAGCTGCTGAATCATCGTGTTGGCAATATTGGCGGACCGAAGAAATTCTCCTTCGAGCGGCCTGCCATCCACGTCCAGCCGGACAATTTGAGTCAAGTTACCCTGCGCAACGGCTGCAATCGCACGGGTAACTTCTGCAGTGGGACGGAGCAGGTCCTCCACGAGAGTGTTGACCGAAACTTCTATTTCGCCCCACGCGCCTCTGGACTCGTGAAATCGCGTCCGTTCCCTCGTCCTTCCTTCTTTCCCGACGACTTGCCCGACGCGCCTCAGTTCCTGCGCCATTTGCTGGTTGGCGGCTACGATTTCATTAAACGTATCCGCGATTTTCCCCGAGAGTCCGGTCCAGGACCCGGGGAGGCGCACGGAAAAATCGCCGTCGCGCATGGTCTGCAGCCCCGCGAGGATCACGCTCAGATCGGAGGACACGCCGTTGGTGCGTGCGCCATTGCTCTTGCCATTTACTTTGGGGGCTTCGCTTACATTTGCGGTTTCTACCGCGGCTTCAGTTCGCTTCATACTCATCTCCAGGCCAAAAGAATCTGGGCCCCATCACTACAATTCGATTCAGCCTTTCCCAGAGCCGGGTTGCCCATTCGGCGTAACTCCATCTGAATTCCAACTGAAGGGCTCGTGCCGAATGACCGCTTCAAGCGTCTCGAGAAGGCACATGGAAACTTGCGATTTGGTCACGTAGGCGCTCGCGCCGGCTTTGAGAGCCGCCTCCAGCATGTGCGGAGAATCGTGCTGGCTGAGAAGCAAGATCCGGGACATGGGAACTTCACTGCGAATCTGGCGCATGGCTTGTAACCCATCCAGGTAGGGCATGCTGATATCCATAAGAATTACGTCAGGTTGAATTTCTTTGGCTTTTTCGACAGCCTCGACGCCATTTGTCGCTTCGCCGCAAATTTCCAGCTCCGGCCGCGATTCCAATACCGATCGAAGTCCTTTTCTGAATATTTCATGGTCATCCACAATTAATATGCGCGTACGATCCATATCCCCTCGAGTAGGGACCCGCTCAGGAACATAAGCCCAGCAGCGATATTTGCCTGTGAATCGAACTACTTCCCCAACGGATGAATGTCGCTGAGTCAAAGATTGTAAAAAGAAGCGGGCGAAATAGGCATACAGGAAATACCCTAGAGAGTCTGGGGGAAGGCTGTAGGGTGACTAAACGGTAGGCAGTGGGTCGCGCCGTGCTTTGGGAGCAAGCACGCCGCGTGATGTCCCGCCAAAGTAGAAGGTAGGAGAGGCCATTTTTCCCGAGTATGGGCGGTGAAATGGCCCCTGTTTGAGAGGAATAACGAGCGAGGATGTACTGAGGTTACCCTGGAGTGGATGGATGGAACTCTTCATTTACCGGTGGCCCGCTCGATGTGCTTTTCGCTGCACTTTTGCTTTTGCACGATCCTCGGGCTGCATGGCAGTCGCGAATTCGTCCGCCTGCTTCTCTGCGACGCTCCTGGCGAACCCGTACCGCTCTTGGAGCTTTCCAACAAGTTGCTGCCTTTTCCCGTCGATGACATCAATGTCGTCATAGGTGAGCTTTCCCCACTTCTCCATCACGCTGTCTTTGTACTGTTTCCACTTGCCTTCGACTTGATCCCAATTCATGGCATACCTCACTGAGGTTTAAGGGACTCCTTTGAAACCCGCGCCGGCAGAACAAGTCCGTGCTTCTGGCTACCAGGAATATGAAACACCATCTGGAAAAAACAGGAATGCGGAGTAACACTGACTCTCATTGGAGGAATCAAGTAGGAAGAAAGCAATCTCTTGCGGCCGTGTGCACAATAAATGCCGCCGCGAATTATTTCTGCGCTTGTTTCTGGAGCGGTGAACACGCGGGTGCGCCTGATGTCGTCACACCGCGCCACTCGGGACAAAATCCTGGTCATTTTGCTCGGCCTGAATGCTTGTCCCGCGGGAATTCGCTACAATTGCCGATTCGAGTATGGCCTCAAAATGTGATTGCTGGAAGGGATAGCAAATGCAATCGAGCGCTCCAATGTTCATGGCCGAAAGATAATCCCGGTATTCAATTGGAGATGTGGGTCCAGAAACAATGATTATAGGAATATCTATTCGCTCGCGCCGCAAGTGCCTCACAATCTCGCGATAAGTTCCGTCCTGAAGCCATAGCCCGCAAAAGAAGGTGGCTATTCGCATTGTGACCGTGACACTTTTTACGTCTTCCACGCTGTCTACCCAAATTGTATTCAGAGGGTGATATTGCAACATGTTCGCCAACGTCTCGCGAATTTCTGGGTCTGACAGGGCGATCAAAACGGTGGGCCGCCCCGAGGGTTTTTGAGAAGAATCTGCGGCTTTCTTAATGGTGTTGCCTTCTGCTCTCTGCTTTAATGCGACGGCTGAGTTCATGAAATGGTCCCCCCTGGCTGCGGCTGTGCAAGGATAGGAAATCGGGTCCTTCCCTGATCCCGCAAGGCTTCCGAATTTCAAATTCTTTTTGCCTTCCGGGCGGGAAATTAATCCGCGAAACTATTCTGTTCAAGAAGAACCTCGAAAACCATACGGTCAACGCATTAGAGGGTTTAGGAAGTTGCTGTAGGCGGCTCGCCCATTGGATGTGCGGGGCGCGCACCCGCTCGGAAAGATTTGCCGAGATTGCGTTTCAGAATTTTGAAAACTTTCGTAAAACCAATTGAAGATTGGACAGCGATTCACGCTTCAATAATCTGATTGCGCACCGCGTAACGAACGAGTTCACTCACGCTGTGGAGCTCGAGTTTTCGCATGATATTGGCGCGGTGGGTTTCGGCGGTCTTGACGCTGATGCCGAGGGAAGAGGCGACTTCCTTGCTGCTCTTGCCCTCCGCCAGTAATTGAACTATTTCACGCTCGCGGGAAGTCAGGCGCTCTCGGATTAACTCCGGGATCACGGTCAAGGGGCCGCCCGGATTAAACCTGCTCAGGATGACTTCGGTCGCGTGAGGGGTGAAAAACGGTTTGTGCTTGGCAACGGTTTCCACCGCGATGATCAGGTCGCGATCCGAGTCGGACTTCACAATGTATCCACGCACCCCCGCGTCCACAATCTCGCGAATCAATTGATCGGAGTAATGCATGGAGAGGACCAGGATCTCGGTACTGGGGGAACCTTTTCGAATTCTTCTGGCAGCTTCCACGCCATTGAGGTCCGGCATGCTGATGTCGAGAACGACGATATCGGGCTTGAGTTCTTCGGCTTTCGCGACGGCCTCGCGGCCCGTAGTGGCTTCCCCGCAGATCTCCCAGCCCTGGTGTGACTGGAGCAGCGCTCTCACTCCGCGCCGCAGGAGGTCATGATCGTCGGCAATAAGAATCCGTAGAGGTTTCACGAAATCCTCCAAGAGGGCGGCGATAATTTTAAATCCGGAAGCCGGCAAAAATAAAGCGCCTTGATTCGTCCGCCAGTCCTCTTCAATCACTCGGAACGCGACGGACGGGGCTCTGTTTCCTGTATCGCAGCCCAGATTGTACACAATCTAATCATAAAGTTTATCACCATCGGTATAACTCTTGCGTTACCGTGGCGCGTCAGTGGTTTGCCCGCACGAATTACATGGAAACCCCGATTGTTCAAAACTCTCGCAATTCGTATTATTCACGCGTTTCAGAACGCGCGGCGGGCGGAAGATTCACGGTTCAACTGCAGGATTACAGTTCGCGGCTCGAATTCGATGGGAGCGGGATCGTAATGCAAAGCAGGGCAAACTCCGCGAAGGGCCGTCTATGAATTCAAAATGCGACCGAAGCAGCGAACTACTGGCCTTCATCGTGCTTTTTATTCTGAGCGCATTGAGTCATTTCTGGTTCATCATGATTGCAATCTCCGTTGGGCTCGCCATCGGCATAGCGGGCGCCCTGTTGTCGCGCGTTTTCCTGTATCTGATGACAAAACAATTTCCAAAACCAGGGCGCCGGGGCGAACTCCACAACAGCAGGCTGCCGGCGAGGACGCTGCTTCGCATTCTCGACCCCCGCAGGCCCGCTCCATCAGCGATTGTGCAGGTCCCGAGCCGGGAATGAGGCCGCCTGGCAGCGGCGAAATATCGCCTTGCAACTTCTCCCGGCGAACCGGAATATCTGCCGATGCGTTATGGAATTTATATATCGGATCCGACGTCAATTCCGGCACAACTACCGTCTACGGTATAAGTCTTCAGTTATCAGATTGATAGATGGGCATGAAATCTTGGTTGTTGGCATCTGAATTGCTCCCACAGAGAAGGAGGATGAAATAAAGCAGGGCGTGGAGTTTTATCAGGTGACGACCATGACAATAAAGTATGACATTTTCAGGAGATCTCCGGGGCATGGATTGATTTGGGTTGAGGCAGTCCAAGACCTTGAAATCGCCAAGGCCCGTATTTCCGCATTATTGAAGTCTTGCCCGAGTGATTACCTCGTTTACGATTTGCGCCGCGCGCGGATCGTTCTACAGATCGCCATGCAGAGTTAATTGAAGTTTTTGCATTCGACTCTTATCCCCGATTGCGCGTGCCCCGGACATCTGCGCCTGTGCCAAGCCGGTTGCCGGTTACGAAATTCTTAGTTGTGACGGGATCAAAATAGCGTTGCTGGACGGCAAATCGCCGGGCGTTTACCCAAGGACCACGAGAATCTGATGTTCGATCCCATCATCCGCGAGTGGGATGTTCGCGGAGCCTGCCAGGGTCTTGCCGTCCAGTTCCACTCGATTTATGCCGCGGGAAACACCGGCAGGATTTTCCACCCTGACGTTGTAGTTCGCCGAGTGATAGCGAAACCGGATGGCGTAGCTGGGCCACGACCGGGGAATGCAAGGGTCGATCGAGAGCGTTGTGCCGCGCACGCGAAATCCCAGAATCCATTCCATTCCCGCGCGATAAAGCCATCCGGCGGAACCGCTGTACCACGACCATCCTCCGCGCCCCACGTGCGGAGGTTCGGCATAGACATCGCCCGCGACCACATAGGGTTCAACCTTATATCGCTGCACGCCGGCACGCGAATTCGTGCGGTTGATCGGGTTCAGCATCCTGAAAAGTTCGCCGGCTTTGTCGCCATCTCCAAGCGCCGCGAAAGCAATCAGCGTCCAAACGGCGGCGTGGGCGTACTGTCCCCCATTTTCCCGAATCCCCGGCAGATATCCCTTGATGTAGCCGGGATCGAGTCGCGTGTGGTCAAACGGCGGAGTAAGAAGCAGAATGAGGCCTTCCGGCCGGCGCACTAATTGCTGATCGACCGCCGCCATCGCGCGTGCCGCGCGCCCCGGTTCAGCGCTGCCGCTCATCACGCCCCAGGATTGTGCGATGGAGTCGATGCGGCACTCCACATTCGTGGCTGAGCCAAGCGGAGTGCCGTCGTCAAAATACGCGCGGCGATACCATCCCCCATCCCAGCCCTCGCGCTCGATCGCTGCTTTCAGCGCGCTCACCTCAAGTCTCCAGGTCTCCGCGCGCTTCCTTTCGCCCCGCGCGTCCGCGATCTTTGCAAATTCCCACAGGACCGTATGCAGGAACCACCCCAGCCATACGCTTTCTCCCTTCCCGTCCTGGCCCACTCGATTCATGCCGTCATTCCAGTCCCCCGTGCCCATGAGAGGAAGTCCATGGCCGCCGACCTTGAGGCTGCAATCGAGCGCGCGGGCACAATGTTCAAACAGAGACGCGCTCACACTTGAAACTTTCGGCTGGAAATACGATTCCTTCTGCCCTTCGGCGAGCTCATCGCCTTCGAGGAAGGGAACGGTTTCGTCCAGCACAGACGCATCGCCGGTGGCCTCAATGAAGTGAATGACGGCGTAGGGCAGCCAAAGCCGGTCATCGGAAATCCGCGTACGCACTCCGCGCCCCGAGGGAGGATGCCACCAGTGCTGCACGTCACCCTCGACAAATTGACGGGCCGCGGCGCGCAGAAGATGTTCGCGGGCCAGTTCACGCCAGGCGACGGTGAGCGCCAGCACATCCTGAAGCTGATCGCGAAAACCGTACGCGCCACTGACTTGATAAAATCCGGCGCGTCCCCACACGCGGCACGAAAGCGTCTGATAGAGCAGCCAGTGATTGAGAAGCACATCCATTCCGCGTTCGGGAGTCGTAATCTGAACGGCGCTGAGGTGATCGTCCCAGCGGCTCGTGACGTCGCGAAGGAGCTGATCCAGGTTCGCCTTTCGGTAGCGCTCGAGCAATTCGCGCGCTTTTTCCCTGTTTTCCGTTTGCCCCAGGAAGAACACGATTTCCACGCGCGCGCCGGGGCGCAATTCGATCGGAGTTTGCAGCGCGGCGCAAGGGTCGTAACCGGCTCCCACGTTTCCCGAGAGCGGAGTTTCCATCCCGAGGCCAGCGGGCTGATCAAGCGCGCCGTTGCGCCCGAGAAATTCCGTGCGGTCGCAGGTAAAGGAAGATTGCTTTCCCGCAAGATCCGCAAATGCAATGCGGCCGCCAAATTCGCCGGTCCAGGCGTTCGACGCGAAAACAGCTCCCAATTGCGGATCAAGTTCCGTAATGATGTACGGCGCCGAAGCACTGCGGGAATTTCCCAGCACCCATTCGACGTAGGCGGTGACGGAAAGACGGCGGTGACGACCGGATTCATTTTGAAGAGTAAGCCTCGAAATCTTGATGGGATCGTCAGGCGGCACGAATTGCACCAGGTCGAGCAAAATGCCGTGTGAGCCATGCTCGAAACGGCTGTAGCCTCGCCCGTGTCTTGCTCTGTACGTTGCGCTTTCATCCAGAATGGGCAGCGCCGTAGGATTCCATATTTCGCCGGTAACATCATCGCGGACGTAAATGATTTCCCCGGGAGTATCCATCGCATGGTCGTTCGACCAGGGCGTAAGTTGGTTCTCCTGGCTATTGACCGACCATGTGAAACCCGAGCCCGATTCCGAGACTAAAAATCCAAAGTCCGCGTTTGCGACCACATTGACCCAGGGCTCAGGTGTGCGCAATCCTTCGCTCAGGGTGATTACATACTCGCGTCCATTTTCCGCAAAGCCTCCAAGTCCGTTTGAAAATTCCAGGGGCACGGCCGGCAGCGGCACGTCCATCCTCTTCCCCAGCCGGACGAGCCGCGGTTGAGGAACTGGCAGAGCCTCTTCGTGCTGGGCCCGGCCGACTTGCTCGGAGAGGGTGCCGCGCCGACTCAGAAGCACTACCCTCGCGGCGCATTGAAGCTGCGCCCGGGTCTGCGGGGTGACCAGATCGCCGCGCAGAAGAAAAATACGGCCGCTCACACTGGTTGTGTCGGGAGAGAGCCTCAATTGGCTGCCATGAACGAGCGCTTCGAGTGAGCCCTGGAGATCCTGCAAGTAGGATGGAGGTTTTTCGTTAATAATGACCAGGTCCGCCGATAGATGCTTCATCCGCCAGTATTCATGCGCCCGCAGCAACTGCCGGATCATATCGATGTCTTGTTCATTGTCGAGGCGCGCCAGAACGATGGGAAGATCTCCGGAAATTCCCTGCGCCCATAGCGTGGAATGGTCCAGATTTGTCTGGCGCAGAGAGTCCGAAGTAGGTCGCAGCGATGAATCGGAGTAAATCACCGCGTTTGCCATTCTTTGAAATAAGTGCGCCTCTTCCGTGCTGATTCCCAAATAGTGGAGTTGCACCTGAGCCTGTGTCCATGCCAGCGTCAAAGTACGTTCGAATGCCCTGGCATCCCTGTACTTGTCCGCGAGATCGAGCGCCTGTAGACGGGTTGTCGCGGCGATTGTCGTGAAGACGAGGTGTGCTGTGGTTCCGGATGGAATGCGCATCGTACGCCGCAAACTCATGACCGGGTCGAGTACGGAACCAACAGTGTTGGAGAGCGGCCGTCCATCCATAATCGAAATGGGCTTGCTGGGGTCGCGATCACGTCCCAGAAATCGTGCCCGGTCGGTTTCGAATTGCAGTTCACCCACGGACTCGCCATCTACAAATAGGACGTGAGCAGCCCAGATCGGCGATTCATCTTCGGATCGTTTGCGGCGTGTCGCCAGGATCGCTCCGACATCGGAATCAAACTCTGTCTGTACGAATAAATTGGAAAACGCCGGGTGTGCAACATCCGCCGCCTGCGGAGCGATGGAAACTTCCGCGTAGGAGGTGACCTGGATATTGCGGGCTCGCGCCCCCAGGTTCGTGATGGAAACGCGACGCACCTCGGCATCGTCTTCGGACGATACAACGACCTCAAGCTGTGTGGCGATTGAGCGATCTCGCCTCATAAATTCGGCATGGTCTTCGTAGAATGCGGCTTCGTAGGAGTCAGGTTTGGCGCCGGTTGGCTGGTAGCCGGCCGACCAGACGCTTCCCGTCTGCTCATCTCGAAGATAGATGTAAGTGCCCCAGCAGTCCCGCGTGGAATCTTCTCGCCAGCGCGTAATCGCAATATTTCCCCAGCGGCTGTATCCGGAACCCGCCGCCGTCAGCATCACGGCGTAACTGCCGTTGCCGAGCAATTGGGTCCGCGGGGTTTCATCGAACGGGGTTGTGAACCGGCGCACAACGGGAACGACAAAGTCACGGACTTGCGCCGCGGCCGAAACCTCTTCCGCGCGCGGCCGCGCCACCAGCACACCGCGAGGCGTTCGTTCCTGCAAAAGCAATTCGGTCGCTTGCACCATCGGCTCCGAGTGAAAGCGGCCCAGCATCTCAGAATTCAACAGAACGTTGGCAAGGGCCACCAAAGACATCCCCTGATGGTGGGCCATATAAGCGCGGACGATGGCGAAATCCTTGCCCTCGGGAACCCGGCTGCTTGTGTAGTCGATTGCCTCATAGTAGCCGTAGGCTCCAATTCCCCCCGCCTCGGCGATCCGCGCGAAATTCCTTTGCGCCGCGGAGGGATCGATCATTGCCGCAAGAGCTGTGGCGTAAGGCGCGATGACCAGGTCCTCGCTCAGGCCGCGCTTAAGCCCCAGGCCAGGCACGCCGAAGCTGGAATATTGATATGTGAGACTCAAATCGCGGGCGCTGAACGCAGATTCCGAGACTCCCCACGGAACGTGCCGCTCAGCCCCATACTCGATCTGGCGGCGCACGACCTGCTGGTAGGTTTGATATAACATGCTGCCCGCCGGCGAGCGCATCACCAGCGCCGGCATGAGGTATTCGAACATCGATCCTGACCAGGAAATCAGCGCCGACCCGCGGCCGACTGGAGTCAGCGACCTCCCCAAATGAAACCAGTGCGTCGACGGAACATCACCTTTAGCGATCGCTATAAAACTTGTGAGCCGGGCTTCGGAAGCCAGCAGGTCATAGCAATTGGGATCCAAACTGCCGTCCGTGGCGCGATAACCGATGGAAAAAAGTTTTCGCGTGCCGTCAAACAGGAACGTGAAATCCATTTCGAGAAACATTTTTTCTGCCGTACGGGCCACTTCCAGAAGCCGGCGCGTCAGGTCAGACACCTCGCCAACGGAACGGGAAATCGCAGAAGTGAGTGCGTCAACCTGTGCGACCGCAGCGTTGTCCACCGGAGTTTCAAGAATTAATCGCGCGCGGAGAATGAAAAGTTCCTTAATGGCGGCTTCGAAACGTTCCGGCGCTTCGGACAGGGCAGGAAGTGTTCGGAAGTGTGGCTCAAGGGCCGCCCACACGCGCCCCCGCTCGGGGATATTCTCGGGGCGTGCGGCGATCCCTTTCGAACGAAGGCGGGACCAGGGAATCAGAATTTCCAAATCGCGAGCATGGCTTTCGACGCAGGCTCTGGCTGCTGCCGTCCAAACGCACAGTTCTGAAAATTGCGCGTTTCCCTGTTCCTGCTGCAACGCTTGCGCAATGTCATCGAGGTTCTGGACGGAATCCCTCAACTCGACAAGCCGCACCGCCCATTCCAGAGGATTTGTCGGGACAGGATCGAATAAAAGGGCAAGCGAACCGATTGCGTTGGTGAGGTGCTTCCATGTTACCGAACTTGTTCGCCGCGTGTCCGCGCTCCGGGCAAGGGCTTCCCGCGTAAGCAAAATGGAATCTTTCAATCCGGCGAGCATGGAATCGCCAGTCCATGGCTTTTGGAGTGCCTCCCGGCAAGCATTTCCAAGAACCAGCAAATGCCCGGCGAGATTTCCACTGTCCACGGAAGAAACGTATTTCGGGTCCAGCGGACGCAAATCGAGGGTGTCATACCAATTGAACAAATGACCGCGGAATTGCTCCAGTTTCTGCATCGTCGCCAGGGTCGCTTCGATGCGGTCCAATGCTTCGAGCATACCGAGCCAGCCGAAATCATGCGCGGCGACTGTGGAAAGGAGGTACATGCCTATATTCGTCGGTGAAGTCCGGTGAGCCACTACAGGTTTGGGATCTTCCTGGAAATTGTCCGGCGGGAGTGAGTGGTCTTCCTGGGTTACGAACTTTTCAAAGAAGCGCCACGTTCGCCGCGAAACCAATCGCAAGGTCTGCGCTTCGCTCGAAGACAGGGGTTCCACCTCGGTCAGGTGCGAAGGTTCACTGATCCAGTGCGCGATCGCCGGTGACGCGATCCACAGAAGGACGAAAGGCAGCGCCACGGCCAGCGCCTGGTGATGTATGAAGAGAACGGCAATGAATGCCACCAGTGCGACCAGGACCCCGCCAGCCATTCTTCGAAGGACTCCGAAAACCTCCAAATTGACGGAGCGCTTCGCCTGAGCCGCGGTCTGCCACTTGAGCATGTTCCTGTGCGTGATCCACAGTCGGCAGAGGGTGCGCAGAATCGCGTCCGACATCAGCCACGATTGGTAAGCGAGAAACGTAATCGTCAAACCGATCTGCGATATGGCCAGGGAAAAATCCGATAGCACCGAGCGTATATGGCTGCGCCAGGATATTCCTCCGTGACGTGGATTGAGCCCGAGCAGGAAAGGCAGCAACGGCGGAATTGAAATCATCAAGAGAATGAATATTGTCCACATCCAAGGCGATAACGGCGCGAGCAGCCACCCGGCAAGCAAAGTGAGGATCATGGCGGGAGCCGAAAGTGTGCGTCGCAGGTTGTCGAGCATTTTCCACCTGCTGATCGCGGGGAGGGTGTACTGGCGCTTCTTTTCCTTTGACATCCTGCCTTTGCCAAAAATCCAGGGCAGGAGTTGCCAGTCCCCACGCGCCCAGCGGTGCTGGCGGGCTGCAGCAACTTCGTAGTGGGACGGGAACTCTTCGAACAATTCAATGTCCGTTGCCAGAGCTGCGCGTGCGAAGATGCCTTCGAAGAGATCGTGGCTCAGAAGCGCATTTTCCTGAACTTTTCCTTCCAGGGATTCTTCAAACGCGTCAATGTCGTAAATTCCTTTTCCCGTGTACGAACCTTCCCTGAACAGATCCTGATAGACGTCGGAGATCGCGGAGGCATAGGGATCAACCCCGCTGGGGCCGGAAAAAATCCTCTGGAAGAGCGATCCTTCGCCATCGGTTGAAAGCGTTGGTGTAATGCGGGGTTGAACCAGGGAGTAGCCGTCGACGACACGGCCGTCGCGAGGGCTAAATTTCGGTCGGTTGAGGGGATGCGCCATGGTTCCGATCAACCGGGCAACCGCACGACGCGGTAGACGCGTGTCCGAATCGAGCGTGATGACATAGCGCACGCCGGAAATCATCTCCGGAGGCTGTCCGCCGACAGGCACGAAGGTGGTGTTTGAAGAGCCTCGCAGCAGCTGATTCAGTTCATGGAGTTTTCCGCGTTTGCGTTCCCACCCCATCCATTCCCGCTGGCATTCGTTCCAGACCCTTCTGCGATGGAAAAGGAAAAAACGTTTACCGCCGCCGGGCGCCGGGCCATGGCGCTCATTCAACTTGGCGATGCCATCCACGGCAACGGCCAGCAGCTCATCGTCGCTTGGCAAGGTCTCGGTGGGAGCGTCTACCCAATCCGAGAGCAACGCGAACCGGAGGTCCCCCTCGGGATTCGCCAGGAAGTGGACTTCCAGCCTCTCGACCAGTTCTTTGATTGCATTCTCTCCGGTGAGCAGCGTGGGCACCACGATGAGGCTTCGAATCTGTTCGGGGATGCCGTCTCGGAATTCGAGTCTCGGCAATTTGCGCGGCCCAAAAAGATCCGTTACAACCCGGTTGATGAGCGCAATCGCCAGATCGGATGCGGGGATTACAGCGAGCACCGCCAGGAGAATGAGTGGCGCAACCGGTACGCCCAGCCTTTTCGAGTGCAGCAGCGGCAAGACCACGATCATCGCCGTCAGGATGAAAATAGTGCCCAGGTAACCCGGGACGGCCGCCCGGATATACCAGCGAAGGAACCGCCGTCTCCACGAAACACGAAAACCAAGTTCGCGCTCAAAATCTATCCGTCCTTGTGCGATGAGGTAGTAGCCGGGGTCGGCGCGCCGGTCATCAGATATCTCTGAGCCATTGTGTCCAGCCTTGGATGAACGCTTAGTCCTTTCGATCGCCCGCTTGGCGATTTCCAATTCCGAGTGTTCGGTGCCGCGAGAGAGGTCCTCAACGGCATGGCGGTAATAATCCCTGGTCGAAAAATCCATCTCGCCAAAATTGCTTCCGTCCCGAAGAACCTGGTCAACCAGGCTGACGCTCTCGAAGAATTCGTTCCAGTCAAAGGCGGACATCTGCCGCATGCTGGTGATGATATTGCGTACGGTGACCGTCATGGCTGTCTGGTCCTGATGTTCGGCGCGTACAATTTCGTCGGCGGTGGTACCCTGCGCATCCAAGCGCTTATCGAGCCAAAGAAGGATCGGACCGACCTTGGGGTCCAAATCGCGCAGCCGCTGGACGAGCTGCACTGCGAACGCTCTGTCCAGCGGCGTGTTTTCGAATTGGCGGAGGGCGGCGGCCGGACCGATCAACTCGTGGCCACCCGTGCCCAGCAGGCCGTCAGCTAGCCGGTCCGCCTCCTCGCGAGCCTTGCGGCTATGGACGATCACTTCCGCCACTCTGCGAAGATTCTCCACCAGCACAACGCGTAGTGTGATGGCAAGCGCCCAAAGCTCCCCGATGGTGAGCGGTTGCAATCGTTGATAGGCCATCACGAAGCGGCGCAATAACTCCGGTTCAAATTGACTATCGGTATGCGCAACGAATGCCCATGCGACGCCGAACACGCGCGGAAATCCCTCCAGATGACCTGACGCGAGTTTTGGCAGTTTTCGGTAGTACCCGGGAGGAAGATCGTCGCGGATTTCCCGAAGTTGCTCCTCGACGATGTAAAAGTTGTCGACGAGCCATTCCGAAGCAGGCGTGATTACACGTTCTTTTTGAATTGCACTGGCAGTGGCTCGATAGTATTCAAGAAGAACGCGCCCATCTTCCACGACGCGGGGAATGAGAGGCCGGCCCGGAGCGGATATGGGAGAAATCGTTTGCGCCGCTGCAAGGCTTTCCGCGTGTTGCTCCAGGCGATCAACACTGAAAAGCTCGGCGCGAATGGGTCCTTGTGTTGTGGAAAGCATATGCGGAATAGACTGGCACTGGCCCTGGTGCGCCGTCGCGTCCATGGACGCAATTTCTTCTTCTCTTTAAAGCAGGAAGCGATTTGCGTGCTACGGGCGTGGACGACGCGGATAAAATCTCTGATCGTTATCCGATGAATCTGGCCAGCGCGAGGAAATGAAATCCTCAGGTCCCGATCTTTCCGCGGGTCTTGCGTAAGTTCGGGCCGGATCGCTTGATTCCGGACCGCCTGCGGGTGGGCTTCGAAGGGCCTCCCGTTTTTGCGACAACGGTTCCCAGCGTGGAGCCAATTGTACGGGCGAAACTTACCAGAAGACTTTCATCCTTTGCAGTTGCGGTGTTTTTTCTGGTCGCGTTTGTTTTTTTCATTTTCCCCCTCAAGAGCGTGTTCCTACACATGATCTTCGACCAATGCGATGCAGCAGGATCACATGTCCGGGAAGGCTCGTAAAATCGCCTTAAAGCACCTGCATTCTGCCCTTTCAACCATACTCCCACACGGGCAAATGCGCCATAGAGTGAAGGATGTAGTTTCGGAGTTGGCATGTAGTATGCCAAAACGCGTGGCGCAGGGGAATCAAATTGCGCGCGCCGGCGTTTTTTACGTATCCCGCAGGCACAAACCACATGCCAGTGTGCCTGAATGCCATACCGCGTTTACTGTATCGCATCGGCGGGACCCGGCTGTAAAATTTCGTCGAGCGTAAATAGAAGTCTGCGAACAAGTTGAAATCCGCTTCGAACTTCTGCTGAACAAAGCCGCGGCAGGGCGGAAGTTAGCGTATTAGGATCGATTTGAAGATCGATTCCTTGTTGTTTTGAGGGACCATTCGAGAGTTTTTGAGGTGTGAGACGAGTCATCTCTTGGGGGAGTCGCCATGTGCGCGATAAAAAATTCCAACCCTGGTTTGCGATTGGTCAAGCAAGAGTCTGCGCCGCCCGCTCAACTGCACCATTCCGACCACGCCGTTCGATTCTATGGAGCTGATGGGCCTTTCCTGGATTCGCTCACCCAATCTGTTGCCCATGCGCTCGATGCGGGGAATGCTGTCATCGTCATCGCCACGCAGGTGCACCGGGACGGGCTGTTGCAAAGGCTGAAGACGTCGGGAGTGGATTTTACGGACGCCATCGAAAATGGCCGGTTTGTCCTGCTTGATGCTGCCGAGACCCTGGCGAAGTTCCTGCTGCAGGGCTGGCCGGGTGCGACTTGTTTTGCAGAGGTCATCGGCAGCGTCATTGTGCGGGCCAGAGCGGCGGCTGAAGGCGATAATCCCGCTGTTTTCGCGTTCGGCGAAATGGTGGCTCTATTGTGGGGGGAAGGAAAGTCCGGCGCGGCGATTCGACTTGAACAGCTCTGGAACGGACTGGCCGCGACGCATTCTTTTTCCCTTCACTGCGCCTATCCCATGCGGAGTTTTGAACGTGAAGAACACGGCGAGTTGTTTCTGAACATCTGCGCGGAACATTCCGTTGTGATTCCGGATGAAACCTACATGGCGCTCGGCAATGAAGAGGAGCGTCGCCGCAATATTTCATATTTGCAGCAACAGGCGCGAGCGCTCGAAAACGAAAAAGCGGAGCGCCAGGAGGCCGAAAAGGCTCTCCGGCGGCGGGAGATGGAGCTGGCCGAGCTTCTGGAGAATGCGCCGGAAGCCGTGCAACAGACAGGCCCCGATCAAAAAATTCTATGGGCGAATAAAGCCCTGCTGAAACTTGTCGGATATTCGGCTGAGGATTTTGTCGGACGCAACCTTCCCGAGTTTTATGTGGACCGGCAAGCTTTCGATCAATTCTGGGAAAAGTTGATGAGGCAGGAAGAAGTCTACGATTTCCACGCAGAACTCAAATGCAAGGATGGTTCCACAAAGCAGGTGCTGATCCATTCCAACGGGCTTTGGGAAGACGGGAAGTTCATTCATTCGAGATCTTTTATTCGCGATGTGACGGAGCGGAACGAGATGATCCAGGCGCTCCAGCGCGCCCACGAAGAATTGGAAATGCGAGTCAACCAGAGAACCGCCGAGCTCGAACAAAAAAACCTTCAAATTCAAGAGCAGTCGAAAGTGCTGGAGATGACAACCAGGGACTTGCGCGAACTGTCCGCGCGCCTTTTGCAGGTCCAGGACGAGGAAAGAAGACGCATTGCGCGGGATTTGCACGACAGCACGGGCCAGATTCTTGCTCTTTTGAGTATGACTCTTTCCGGCCTGCAGGCGGAGGCCAGAGAATTCAGTCCGGATTTGGCTCAGAAACTGACGGAAAACATTGAGGTTGTCAAGCAAGTGTCGGCGGAGTTGCGGACGCTTTCCTACCTGCTCCACCCGCCGTTGCTCGACGAAATGGGGCTCGAATCCGCGCTTCGATGGTATGCGGACGGGTTTGGGAAAAGGAGCGGCATCAAAGTCACGCTGGATTTGTCCGCCAATCTAGGCAGGTTGTCGCGAGAGCTGGAAACGGCCATCTACCGGATCGTCCAGGAATGCCTTACCAACATTCACCGCGACTCTGACAGCCCTACGGCAACGATTCGTCTGTCGCAGTCCCCGGACCGGATTGCGCTCGAGGTCGACGACGAGGGAAAAGGCATAGCGCAGGAGAAGCTGTCCAAAATCGTGTCCTCTGGCTTGTCCGGAGTGGGTTTGCGGGGCATGCGTGAACGAATCATGGATTTTCGCAGCGAAATGGAAATTACATCGCACGCAACAGGAACTCATATCAGAGTGGTGATTCCTCTCGATGCAAAAGATCAGGATTTGCGATCGTTGGGTGTAGATACCATATAGGCATTTGGGTCGTCTGGGGCCGTCCTCCCCTCCAACGAACTTTTCCTACCTATTTTTGAGCAGGCCGTGCGGATTCTAATTGCGGATGATCGGGAAGCAATTCGGAAACAGGTCAGCTTGATCCTGGCTGCCCGGCCCGATTTGGAAGTGTGCGCGGAAGCCGCCTATGGAGAAGAAGCGGTGGAGAAAACGCGCGAGTTGAATCCGGACTTGGTCATCCTTGATATCACCATGCCCTTAATGAACGGTTTGGACGCTGCCCGCACGATTCGATCCTTGGGTCTGAAAGTTCCCATCGTTGTTCTGACCGTGCACAAAAGCAACCAGCTGGTGGAGGAAGCCAAGAAAATCGGCGTGCAGGGTTATGTAACAAAGGCCGATGCCCGTCAATCTTTGCTAAGCGCTATCGACGCTGTCGGCCGGGGGCTTCCTTTTTATTCTTCCGAATCCTGAACCTTGCCACTTGCAAATCCCCCGGAATTCCTTGGATCTACATGATTTCCCAGGCCCAATTCACGTATCGATTGTATTTGCTATCGAACCCAGTCATGTAATCCTGCGTGCCTGGGAGAGGTCGACTGGAAGCTAAAAAGAGGGCTGGGCTGGCATCTGGTTTCCTCTCCCGACCATTTATCTCCTCTTCGAGAAGAGCACACCGGCCTCGAATGGATAATCTGCAGCGATCCGAATTGCCGCGCGTTGCGCCCTCCGGCAGGATCCAGGAAAAAACCAAGAGGAAAGAGGGGTCAATTCGATATGCCATTAGTCAATGTGGTCTACTTTCTCATTATCATTGGCGTAGTGCTCTGGCTGATCAATCGATTCTTTCCGATGGCAGGATCGATCAAGTCGATTCTCAATGCCGTTATAGTCATCGCCGTGATTGTGTGGCTTTTGAACGTGTTCGGATTCATGTCGACGAACATCCCCAGAATTCACATCAGTTAGAAGTAGACCGGGTGGTCTGCCGGAAATAGTCGTGGATTCGAGCAGTCGCCGTAGTTTATCTGTGTGGAGTTTTGGCCTGTCGGTATGACAGGCCAAAACTGTTCCTACCTGTACAGGATGTGGATTCGGTCCATCCTGCATTCCCACGAAAAACTTACATGGTGACGATCTGTCCGCTCAGGCTTGAGGATCGTGTGTCGGCAAGTACGGCGGAAGTGTGCCAGGCGCTCAAGGGAAGCAAAATAATGAGGGTGTAAATGCCGAGCGTCGTGCCCAGAGGAATGCTGGAGAGCGAGAGAAACGCCGCGAGGAGGGCGATCCCGCTCCCAAACCGCTGGCCGGCCAGGAGCCCCAATCCAGCGAGAACTCCAAGAACGCCACACACGACGGAAAGAACAATCAACACACCGTAGAAGAAATGAAAATTGCTCATCATGGTAAACGGATCAGGCACTCTGTTCAGCAGGGCGCCGAACATCACCGTTGCGGTGTTCGCAAAAAAGACCAGCCGGAGGGCGGCAATCAGACAGAAGAATCCATACAATAACCAGCATGCCCCCAAGATCCGGTAATGACGGCTCAAGTGCTGCGTAACAGTTTCCTCTGTAATCATGGCAAATCTCCTCGCTCGGCCCGGCCGACCGCCCTCCTATGTGAGCGCCCGATGAAAGAATTCGGGCTGAACCGCCTGTGGGCTTGAATCCATCTTGCCGGGCGGGATCTGGTCTCTATAAATCAAGCTCAATGAAGTGCTTGTGCTCCCGATTCTGCCGGTGGTCTTTGGCTAGAATTTCCGTTAACTTCCTCGGCAATTCTTCGGCTTCCTCGATAGCTCGCGCTTCGTCGCCACACTCACCGTGGAAGCCAATACCGAATCGCGCGCCACAGATCGAGCAAAATTCGAACAACTGGATTTTGAATAGCTCCGTTTTCGATAAATCTTTGTCGAATATGGCCACGGGACTATTGGCTATTTCATTTGCGATCGTTCTTTTCGATAGCATGGCAGGCCCCATTCCCCCGGCTCGCTTATGGCCGGCTTGCCCACGATCTCAGGTGCATCCTCTTTTCCTCGTACATGGCGCGGTCCGCAAGGGTCATAAGCTCTCCAAGTGAAATACGATGCTTTGGATCGAACCGTGCCACCCCCACACTGACCGACAGCTGGTAAGGAGAGTCGTCCTGGTTTGGCCCTCTGAGGTTTTCTCTCAAGCGGCGAAGAATGACTTCCTGGCTCCGCAAAGAGGCCTCCAGAGCCAGTACGGCAAACTCATCGCCGCCTAACCTGGCGACAATGTCGGAATTGCGAAACGTCTGCTCGAGCGCATTCGCAGTACGAGTCAGAGCGAGGTCTCCCTCACGGTGTCCGTAGGAATCGTTAATCATCTTCAGGTTGTCAACCTCTGCCTAGAAGAGCAGAAGGCCCGATCCCGTCCGGCGCGCCACCTTCAGTTGTTGTGCTGCCAAGGCTAAAAAGGCGCGCCGGTTATAAAGACGAGTAAGCCCGTCGGTGAGGGCGACGGTACGGAGTTCCCTGTCCAGCAGAGACTGCTTCAGCGCGCGCAAGACAGCGCGCTGCAGCGCGGCACTGAGCGCTTGTATATCCGGGGTCTCCGATTTCAAGGCTCTTGAAATTTCATCCATCTCGTGCAAGATGCCGGCGAGTTCTTTGTCCTGGGTCAAAAGGCCCACGGAAAGTATTTCGTCCAGGGATTCATCCTCACTTGTTTGCCCGCCGTCCATCATCAAGAGACTCCGGTTGGACAAATATTTCGACGAGGTATCTTCGTCGCCATTTTCGCCGCGTAAATCATCGCAGACGAGTTGGCCCTCGCACATTTTATGGATGGCCGTTAAATAATGAAGATTTGGCCGCATCGGACCCCATGCACCCTTAGCCCTTCAATTAATAAGCAAACCCACTAACCATTTGATACCACTGCCCGCGCGCTCCCTCAATCAGGTGAAGACCGTAGTTTTCATATACAGGATCTCTAGTACGTCAAGGTAACTCGTTAAGTACACCACAATTGGTAATTCGTCCGGTGGGGCCGATCATGGCCACTAACGTGGCTGGCAAACTACAGATCGGCCTCGCGCTGATACCTGCGACGTCATTTGTCGTGCCGATTCAATTCACCATTGAGATACAAGAGCTCAAACTCTTCCTCGGAAATGCGGACGTAGCCGCCACGCTCGGAAAGTATCTCCATTGGAGTTTCATTCGCGCTGTTTGCAATACGGTCATGAAAGGATTCCACTGCATTCCGAATTTCTTCGGTGGTTGCGACGCGGTCCAATATCCCTTTCACAATGAAGGATTCCGATTTCAAAAGGGCCTCCTTCGAATCGATCTGCCGGCCACTTGGCTCGGTTAAAACTCCAAGTCGCGCACAATTTTCGCTGATTCGACAGGCCCGTGGAATCCACAAAGGCCTATAAAAAACAAACAGAATAGCTGCAGGCGATTGATTCATTTCTCGGCCTGGATGTAAAAAACACGCCTCGTAAATTGAAGGACCCAAAGCCCTGCAAAGGATGCCGTTACAGGATTTACCGGATGTGTCCGGGAACTCAAATGCCCTGTTCTGCTATGGAGGAGCCTTTGAATGATTGATGGAAAGCTGCCCCTCGGATCACATTCCAAATCTCGATGCATCAGATGAAATTCTTACGTTCCAAATCCAGCGTGGCATGTAAACCGAAGGGAACTCCATGACGAGAAAATCATAGACGACCAAGCCGGGGGAAGTCCAACAGATCAGCAAATCCCGGCACCCCGAGTTGCTGGAAAAAACAGAAATTTCAGTTGAAGGCGCCGATCACCTCTTCCGGGAGATTCGCATCGAAAACACCCTGGAAGACGAGAACGGCAGGAAAGTAAAATTGAAAGAGGGTGCACAGGGGGAAGTCACCGTGGAAGCGGAAACAAAGGAAACAGTCCCTAAAAATAACGGATAAATGTGGATCGTTGCGAGGTCTTTCGTTCAAACTTTGAGGACAGATTTCAAGTAGTCGCAAGTCGCGTCTGGCAGCGCTCGGATTCCGGCGAGCGTTGCGCGCTTTTTTCTTACGTTACGGACTTGCTTCACTCTTGCCCGTCTATGCCAGGGAAGCACATTGAGAACTTTGGTGGACGTGACAGGGTTCGAACCTGCGACCCCCTGCTTGCAAATCAAGGTATCGAAAACGCAGTTATTTGGAATCAGTGACTTACGTCATCGTTATTCGGTGGAATTGCCGTTATTTGGGCTGTTTCGGAGCGTCTTACGTACTTTTTCCGTACTCGAATTTACCCTGTGACAGGCTCGTCGAGTCTCATCGGTAGAGTGTTAATTGCAAACGATTCTTCTCGAAATCGAAAGCGACTTCCACGTTGGCCAGCGAGAATGACTGCTGACTCTTCGCGACTGGGTCCGCGAGCACGACCCAGAGCGGCGTACAATCAACTACAACTGCTCCGTTAAGCGCAGCGAGCATCATCATGGTGATAAGCATGATGGGAAGGAGGAAGACCAGGGTGGCAGGCGGACCAAGTGATTTCGCTATGTCAGAAGCCCTAGCGACGGGCACATTTTCTTCTACACATTGTAGATGTAAATGTGCCGTTGCGTATATGAAACGAACTATTGACATCATTAAATACACACATATATGCTATTTTGTAGATGAGCCTAGCTGAACAACTACAAGTCCTAGTTTCAAAGGGCTTCACAGAAGCGCAGGCTGAGATCATAGTGCTGATGCGGGAGGCCGCGATTGTCTTATTTGACGCCTTTCCAGATACGTTGTTACTTGTCGGAGGAGCTAATCTAATTCTGTTTCAGGAGAGCGACAGACATTCTTCTGACTTGGATTTAATGCCCATCGGAGACTTGCCGAGCTTTGATGTCCTAAAAGACGTTTTAGACCAAGGGTTGGACTCACTGTCTAAGCTACTCGATCTGAATCCGCTCATCATTGAAATAGTAATGGGCGGACTGACGGTTCGCAGCCAAGGAAAACAACTTTTCAGTATTGATATTGGTGGAGTTGGATCAGTCATTAGGACGAACAACGACACACACAAGTTGGAAGCAGCAGGCACAGACCGTACCGCTGATGTCCGGTCAGCTTCGCGAGATCAACTCCTGTTACTAAAAGCGGAAGCATTCCTGCTTCGAAGAATGGTTAAGGCTCGGGATGCATACGACATCATGGGATTGCTCGACAGAGGTGCCCAGTGCAGCGGCAATCTAAAGCAGCATCTCGAAGATCAAATAATAGGAGAGTTTGATTCTGAACGAATTCGAGAGCGAATTGATTTGCTCAATCCAGCACGTTGTCGCGCCGATCTAGAAAAGTTTATTCCTGAGAGCGTTTATCGCGCCCTCGAAGAATCGGGCTTTAAGCCATTGAGAGACGCCGTTTCAAAAGTATTTGCGGATTGGCTTTAGGAGGTCCAATGGACTGGTCAAAATTCATTGTTGAAGCTTCAAAAACAAGACTTGTGATTGATGCTGATGCTGTTGCTAAACAGCATCGACTTTCATTGCGCTCCATCCATGCTGCCTTGAAGCGACAAGAAGAGAAAGGATTCGTTGAGCATATATCGTCAAAACTATATCTAAACAAGCTTGCACGGGGCTTCGATCAACGGGAACTCGTCAACGTTGTTCGGCCTGACGCATATATCTCATTGGAATCCGCGCTCGCTGAGTGGGGGATTTCCAAACAAGTCCCGTCCAAACTGACATGTGTTAGCCCGTCTTTCGACCGTGATATCAACACGCCATCCGTGCATATATCGTTGCACACCATAAAAAGAGAACTGTATTGGGGATTTACAAAAAAGAAAGGACGCTATCTTACGTATCATATTGCGGAGCCGGAAAAGGCATTCCTGGATTGGATTTACATTCAGCGTAAGAATGCGCTGCCTGTGACAATGGACGAATTCAACTTAGAGCATTTAGACCGTACCCGCTTGCTTGAATACTCGAAAAAGTATCCCGTTGGTGTGCAGCACGACGTGCGGGATGTCTTATTATCCGCGCTAGTGGATACGTCGAGCCACACAGGTGGACAAACTAGGCGGACTGCATAGCGCAACAACACTGTACGAACTGGGTGTAGACGGGAAGACTCGGCAGTCGATTCTCAGGCACGCCAACATTCAAATCACTGAGAACATCTACACGAAGCCAGTTGCCGAAGTTTCCAAGACAGCTATGGCAAAGGTCGAACGAGCGTTCAACACGAAACTGAAGGCCGCTCGCAAAAAAGCGACGGCCCGCACAAAGAAGGCATTAGAGAAGCGGGGATGAACCGGGGTTGTTACGTACCGAGTTTACGTACTCCTTGCCCTTTTCTTCTTCACTCGATATTTCAAATAGCCTTATAACAATTGGCGAACGTGTTGGTGGACGTGACAGGGTTCGAACCTGCGACCCCCTGCTTGCAAAGCAGGTGCTCTCCCAGCTGAGCTACACGCCCACATGCTGGCCTCATTAAAGACAGCATACCGTGGTACTTACGGTTGTTGCAATTGGGACGATGGGACCAGCTTCGCAACTGTTTCCTTCCGGAACTGATCCGAAAAGTGCGTGTAAACACTCGTTACTTTCAACGAAGTGTGTCCAACCCACTTCATAATCAGGTCTCCCGGAACTCCCATCACCTGCAAGAGTGAGATTTTACCATGACGGATAGCGTGCAATCCGCCATTCTGTATTTTCAACCTCTTGCAGATGACGCGAAGGGCATCGACGTTGACGTTTCTGTTCGCCAGAGGCGTTCCGTTCCTAGAGGGGAAGACCAAACCGGCCTTCCTCTCGCCAAGATGATCCTTCAACATCTTGACCGTGGCATCCTCGATGTCCACGTCCCTGTAACCGGCATCACTCTTGGGTGTGACCTCGAGGTGTTGCCAGGCAGAGCGACAAATATGAACAATGGCATTCTCCAAATCCAGGTCCTCTATTTTCAACCCGAAGAGTTCTCCGGACCTCATTCCCGTTGCCCAGGCCAGTTGGAACAAACATTTATACTGGCCCCACGCACCGTCAATGATTTTCTGGATTTCTTCCGGAGTGAACCAACGCTGTTCCTTCCTCGGATTCTTCGGTAAACGGATACTCCAGTCCTTCACTCGCGGCTTGCCCTGGACAAGTCTGAGAACTTTCCAGAAGTTCTTGATGCTCCTCGGCTTCAGCTTTCCCTCGCTCTGAAGTTCGGCAATCCATTCCTGCACGAACTCCTGAGTTATGAAATCCATCAGCATGGGACCGAACCTCGGACGAAGGTGTTTCTTTAGGATGTAGTGGCTTGAGTTCCGAGATGACGGTTGGTGCATGGGTTGAATGTTTTTCTCCCACCAGTCAGCGTGTTGCGAGAAAGTCTGACTGGGTGTGAGTGAACGTTCAAGATGGGCACTCGTGTTGATACCCATCTCCTCAAGCATCGCTTTCAAACAGCGGTGTGGCAACGAATAGGCTTCAGAATGCGTTCTCACTTCCGCGGTCGCGGAATTGAAAGCGGTTCGGGCGGTGCGAATTGCTGGCTGACTGGTGGGAAGGATGGGGGCGCAGATGGCTACCTGAGCCCCCACATGCCGGTTATTTCTCGGTGTAGTAGCCCACGTCCGGATTGCCGGTGCCACTGCAACCCGTCGCACCATAGCGCAGGAACTTCTGAGTCCTGGTGGCGCCATCAACCTCGCCAACATAGACATTTCCTTCGGAATCGGTAGCTACCATGTGCGGCCAGTGAAACTCGCCCACCTGGCGGCCACCGCCTCCGAAGCGGCTCAGCTCCGTCAGATTCTGCCGGTTGATGACGTAGATCACGTCGTTGCCCAGGTCGGCGACGTACATGCAGCTCTGCTTCGCATCGGTCGAGAAGTTCACTGTACCCGAGGTGCCGCCGGAAGTCTGAGGAGCCACGTGGATTTCGCCAACGAAACCGCACTTGCCTATCTCGCCTTCTGGGTTTGAGCAGGGCTTTCCCACTTCGGATGCCTTAAAAATCTGCACTCGATTGTTACCGCGATCGCAGACATACAGCAGCCCGTCGTTGGCAAGCTTGGCGCAGTGAAGAGGACTGCGGAAGAACTTCGGTTTCATATTGCCGGCTTTGAAATCAGCCGGCCAGGAGCCGGCGCCTTCGCCAACATCCTCACCAGCGGCTGCGGCGCCATTTTCGCCGACGACGGGGTTCTGTCCGTAAGCGCCAAAATGCCCGACGTACTTCCCGGTGGCCGCGTCCACGATCAGCACGCGCCGGTTCCCGTAACCGTCAGCGATGTACATGAGATTGGTCTTCGGATCCACGGCCATATCGGCCGGCCAATAAGGTTCAGGCGTCCCGTTGACGCCGCCGTTGGTATCGTTGCTGTTCGGCCCCTTCGCGCCTGCAGTGCCGATCTGATAGACGAACGTGCCGTCCGACTTGAATTTCAGGATCTGCGAATCGTTCCCGAAATTCGGCGCCCACGGAAACTGGCCATGGAAATTGCGGGCTTGGCCGTTGCCAGCGACGTAGACATTGTCATTTTGATCAACGTAGATGCCATGCTCGCGCGAAGGCCAGACGCAACCGATCGCCTCTTTGCACTTGTTCTCCAGGAAGCCCGGATCTGCCGGACCGCCCCACGACTGCAGCAATTTGCCGGCTTTGTCGAAAACCAGCACGGATGGCGCGGGCGCACAGCAGTCGTTCGAAGGCCCTCCGAACGGGCGGGGAAACCCGAGCGCGCTGATCGGTACACCCTTTGGGTTCGTGGCCACTGGGCCCTGCATCCCGGCGTCGCTGTTGGTCACTGAACGAGGGCGGTGGTAAACCCAGATGTGGTCATGTTTATCGACGGCTATTCCGCCGACATCGCCGATCACCCAGTGATGAGGGAGCGGCTGGGGCCAAGCAGGATCGACCACAAAGCCGGGCGAACTTCCCTTGCGCTCAACAGCCATTCCCTCAGCGAGTCTTTCCACGACTTGGGCCTTTTCTAGAGCTTCCAAAGCGGTTTTGGCGGATTGCTGTGCGCCCAACCTGGGAGCGAAACTGAACACACTCCATGGACCTGCGAGTATTGCCACCCAAACAGCATATTTGGTAATTTTCGACTTCATCGTGACCCCCTAAGATGACCGCCTAGTCATTGGCATTTCGTGGTTTATGGCAAAGGCCTGAAGAGTTCGTGCACAACCAGCCCCGGTCTACCGCTGGCGCCCGAGTAGATGACGCCATTGACATCCACGCCGAGGAATTCCGTTCCGGCACCCTTCGTGGCCTCTTCATCGGGAATGAATGCCTTGACGTATCCGGTCTTGATATCTCCTACCCGAATGCCGCGTTCCCATCCGGGATTCCAATGCATGTCTGCCATACCGTCCGCCACAAAAATATTGCCCTTGCCATCGAGGGCCACCGCGCTCGGCTTGCCGTACTGGAGCCATTGCGTTTTGAAGTTTCCTTCCTTGTCGATGACCTGGACGGGAAGGTTGCCCCGGTCAGCGATACACATGGTCCCATCTGCGTCGATGTAAATGCCGTGGGGATCGTTGAACTGGAGCGGTCCGTGGCCTTCGGAGCCGATACCGCCTCGCCAGGCCTTAATGAACTTCCCGTCCCCGGAAAAATGGATCAGACGATTGTTGCCCCCGCAGGAACCAAACATGTTGTCCTTGTTCGACCCTGTCTGCGGGCCGCGATGTCCGTCCGTCACCCAAATATCCCCGTTTGGCCCAACCACCACTCCCATGGGCCCATCCATGTGCGTATCGTCCGCGCCAGAGACTCCCGCTGTCCCAAGCTTCATCAGCAGCTTTCCATCATGGCTGAACTTGTAGACCTGATGTCCTAGGCGCTTCTTTTCGCCGGCCACGCCTCGCGGATCGCCTTCCGCCGCGCCATCGGTCACCCATATGTTTCCCTCATGATCAATGAAGAAAACGTGCGGGAACGACGTTAGGCCCTTGCCGAAACTCTGAACCATATTCCCGTCCATGTCCACTTCGATAATGGGGTCCGGATCGGATTCCGCGCAGCCGTTCGCGCCGCAGCGATCCAGCAGCCACAGATGCTTGCCGTCGGGATCCATGCGGATGCCGCTCGCGACCCCAAGCTTTCGGCCTTTGAGTTTGTCCCAGCCGAAATTGACTTTATACGGCGACGTCTATGTCTCTTGAGCCTTTAACCCGGCGGCCGAAATCAGGGCAAAAACCGCAATAATGAACATCGATGCTAATTTTGCTGAACGCATGATCACAGACCTCCCAAAAGTCTTGACCATCCGAAACTGCTGTTCAAACTCAGCCCGATCAAAAACCCAATCTCATTGCCACTCGATGGCCCGCAGGTCGTTTGAACATTACCAACGCCGGATTCGCTCGAACAGGAGAACTACAAGGAAGTAAGGAGGTACTCGTGCCAGGACGAGAGTCGAAACATGAGCGATTCATTTGCTCATTCCCCTTACTGGACGCGCTTCATTGAGACTTGAGTCGTGACCGGGTCGATATTTTAGTCCAGGAGAAGTGAGAGAGTTTTCCCAACGGCCGGGAATCCAGGCGATACGCGCCGTCGTCGCCGGTCGTTGTCGTGCGGCTGTGGTTGGTATCCGTGGCACGGGCGGTGACTTTGGCATTGGGCACCGAAGCCCCGCTGGAATCCTTGACCACCCCAAGAATTGTTCCGGAAGATTGGGCCATCGCCACTGAACTAACCAGTAAAATGGCGAATCCAGACACAATGATTCGCTTCATTTTTCTACCCTCTCTTTGTGAGCAAGTTTTTTCTCGCACCATCCGCGAGGAGGCCCGCTGGCTGCTGATACCGGCGCAAACAGCAGCCCTTGCTCCCGGTATCCAGTTTGGTCCAACATCGAAGCCTCATGACGAAAACAGAATACGATGCGGTGGTTGTCGGAGCTGGGCCAAACGGCCTGGCGGCCGCCATTACATTGCAGCGGGAGGGATTGGCGGTGTTGCTGGTGGAGGGCTGCAACACGATAGGCGGCGGTACGCGCTCAGCCGAGTTGACCTTGCCCGGCTACGTTCACGATATTTGCTCCGCCATCCATCCGATGGCCGCCGCTTCTCCCTTTTTCAAGTCGCTGCCCTTGCGGGAACACGGACTGGAATTCATCGAACCACCGGTGCAAGCCGCGCATCCGTTTGACGGCGGACGGGCTGCGGTCCTGCTAAGGTCCGCTGAGAAAACGGCCCGCTTACTGGGCGAGGATGAAGGCGCCTATCTCAGTCTATACGGCCCAATCCTAAAATCCTGGCCGAGTCTTGCGCCGGACGTGCTGGGGCCGATTGGATTTCCGAGACACCCCATTGACATGGCGCGTTTTGGTCTGAAAGCGCTGAATTCGGCCACCAGCCTCGCGAAACATTTTCGAACTGTTGAGGCCCGGGGCTTATTTGCCGGAATGGCAGCGCACTCGTTTCTGCCTTTGACAGAGTTGACGTCGGCCGCGATAGGAATCGTCTTGTCGGTCGTAGGACATCTGGACGGCTGGCCGATTCCCCGGGGCGGTTCTCAAACCATTGCAAACGCCCTTGCCTCGTATTTTATTTCGCTCGGGGGAAAGATCGAAACCGGCCTTTACGTGAAGTCGCTCGAGCAATTGCCTTCTTCGCGAGCTGTTTTGTTCGATGTTACCCCACGCCAGTTGCTCGAGATCGCCGGACAAAAGTTTTCTTGGCTCTATCGTTGGCAATTGCAACGCTATCGTTATGGCATGGGGGTATTTAAAGTTGATTGGGCACTCGACGGACCAGTCCCGTTCACGGCGCCGGAATGCCGCGAAGCCGGAACGGTCCATATAGGAAATACATTTGAGGAAATCGCCCAATCCGAAGCGGAAACCACGAGTGGGCGCCATCCCGAACGGCCGTTTGTCCTGCTCGCCCAGCAAAGCCGGTTCGATCGGAGCCGCGCGCCAAAGGGCAAGGAAGTTGGCTGGGGATACTGCCACGTTCCGCACAACTCGCAGGTCGATATGACCGAAGCGATTGAAAGACAAGTGGAGCGCTATGCGCCGGGATTTCGAGATCGGATACTTGCTCGCCACACGATGACTACGGCCGCCATGGAACAACACGATCCAAATTACGTTGGTGGTGACATCAATGGCGGGGTGATCGATTTGGGCCAGCTTTTCACAAGGCCCGCGCTGCGTTTTTCTCCCTATCGAACCTCGGCGAGAGGCCTCTACATCTGCTCCGCTTCAACTCCTCCCGGCGGAGGTGTGCATGGCCAGTGCGGCTACCACGCGGCAAACCTGGCTTTGAAAGATGTTTTCGGCGCAGATAAAGATCGTGTTGTCCCTCGCGGAAAACTTGGCTCTGACTAGGACCGAAGTCTGACCACGTGCTACCCGCAAACTGTCCCTAAGCTGCCGTCAAAGATCTTGGTTGGCTCACGACCTCTTTTTCGAGAGGTTGGTCTGGCCGCAAGCGGGAGGCCAGGATGGCTCCCAGAAGCAGAAGCATCGTCGACCCAACGAAGGGAACAACCCAGCTTCCTGTCCTGTCGACGAGATAACCAAAACTGGAACGGGAAACGATGCCCGCAACAGCGAATCCATAATTCATCATGCCACTCGCGGAGCCAGCATGGCGCGGAGCTATGTCCGTCGGGACTGCCCATATCGGACCTATGACAAGTTCCGCGGAAAAGAACGCCAGAGATAAAAAATCGCGGCAACCCTCAAGTTGTGCATTACGATAACCGGAATCAGAAAGACAAAGGCGCCCAGGAAGCCCGTGACCATCACGGAGCGGCGCGCCAGGAGCACATTGCCCGTCTTGCGAAGAAGCTAGTCTGTGATCCAACCTCCCGTCAGATCACCCAGGAATCCGGAAAATAGAATCCCTGTCGAAAACAGGGCCGATGCCTGCAGGTTCTGGTGGTAATTTTCGAAAAAGAATCCTGGGATCCAACTCAGGAATAGCCAGAGCGTCCAGCCGTAACAAAAATCCACGATGGTTACGGGAAGTATTCGCTTGGCGAGACGCATCCACGGCACGCGCGGGCGCTCAGTAGTCGTCGGGAAGGGTAACTCGGAAAGGTCGGCAGCAGTGACTCCCGAGTGTTCACTTTCTTGAAACCCACAAAAATGCGAGATTGGCTGGTGAAATCATTTAGAGCCTTTTCTCGGAAGCCTTGCGTATTCGTTCTGTCTTCTGGATCTCAACAACGCGCCCTTCATGCAGCGTGAGAACCACGGTTCCATACCGAATCACGCGCACGGCCCGTATAACTTCCTGGAGCAGCTCCCGCTCGACATCTGACAAATCTTTTTCCAATCCCAATGGTATAGAAATGTTTGCAGGTCTTTCCGCTTCGACGCTTTGCATCGTTTTTCTCCTGTCACCCGAAGGTTCCGCTCCGGGTTCTCCGCGATTCTTGTTTTCCAATTGGTCCTCGGTTGCGCCCATCGCTGACTCACTTTCGTAAAAAATGCCGCCCAAAAAGAAAAATCCCACCGCCAGATAGTCTCTGGCGGTGGGATTCTAGAATTGCTCGGGTTATGATCCAATCTCTAGAAGTTTACCCTCCCGGCGCCAGAAGACACACACGTACAGCGGGTACATGATGTACGCGTTTGCATCGTCTTTTTGGCGTCGTGATTCATATGAAAAAAAAACGTTACCGAAAGAGTTTTCGAATGTTAATCCAAATCTAGCCTGATCAGGGGATTTGTGAAGGCCAAGACTTTCGAGCCATAGGGCAATCATCCTTGGAGGGCGCTGATCCTCCGGGGTTGGACTGGCTGGCGCTCGAAGCTTACAGGTCCGGTCAAACCGCACGGGGAGTCACGGAATCGCTATCGGAAGGCGGTCAGTCATGAGGAGCCCAAACTTCGTTCTGATCCGATGTGAGTCAATTCCTATTTGGAGGTGAACAAGATGAAGACTTTGAAATTCTTCGGTAAATCGTTCGTGATTGAGTTGATAAGGATGGCCACCTGGCGAAGCCCGGAGAATGAAGCAGAGCAATCGCGCAGGAACACAATCCTTCGTTCAGAGCCGTTAAAGTGAAATTTCGATCTCGCACGGCCGAAAACGGCAGGCACCCGGTTTTAACTTCCGTCGCGGATCACGCGGCAGGATTCGATGTCGAAGGTAACGTCTCCAATCGTCAGGCGAGTTTGGTCGCGGAAGCCGGTGATGAAACGCAAAAAGCGCCAGACATCGGGAAAGTTTGTGGCCAGACCAATGGATGCCCGAATTGAGCCCGCGCTCTTGTGACCTCGCTCCTGCATCAATCGCAGGAAACTCATTAGATTGACGTCTGCGCCCATGATGAACCCGGCTTGCATATCTTCTTCGGTCAGGCCTTCGGCAGTTTCTCCCGCTCCCGGATTGCAAAAGCACCCGGTGCGCAGCGAGATGCCTTCCTGCCCGGCCAATTCTTCAACGCGCCTGTAGTCGAGCAAGTGTCCCTGCGGATCATAGAGATTCAAGGTTACGGTTCCGCCGCGCGCCTGCGTGGTTGCGGGCCCGTAGATGCGTACCATGGCGCGGCCATTGCTGTGCTGCAAAGCGAGTAATTCTTCAAGCAGCCAGCCCGTCAGGCATCGAACGCGTTCAGCGATCAGTTCAATTCCAACCGCTTCGATGTGGCGCAATCCGATTTCCACGGCAGGTATCGAGAGGTAATTCAGCGTGCCATCCTCGAACGCGGCTTCGTTGAGAGAAAGCACGTGGGCCTGCCCCTGAACGGATGCGAAGTTTACGGTTCCCCCGGCGAACCAGGGACGTTGCAGCTTGGCGAATGCGGGGCGCCGGATGAGCAATGCGCCAACACCGGTCGGATAGCCGAACATTTTGTAAAACGATATGGTCACGAAATCCGGTTGTACGCCCGTGAGGTCGAGGCGGCTGGTGGGCACAAAAGCCGCGGCATCGAGCAGGACGGACCAACCCTTGCTCTGCGCTTTGGCAACGAGATCGAGGGGATGCTTGACGCCGGAAAAATTCGACTGCGCGGGATAGGCAAACAAATTTTCGCAGCTGGGGTCGGCCTGGTCGAGCAGCATTTCGAGCCGATCCCGGTCGATGTGAAGCCCGGGAGTGACCAGTGGAGCGTAGGTTATGGAGGCCCCTTTGGCGCGCGCGAACTCCCGAATTCCGTTTACAGAATTGTGATTGTCGAACGCGAGCATGTATCGGCCGCCCCGCGCAAACGGAAAAGATTCCCCCACCAGTTTCAGCGCTCCGGAGGCATTTTGCGTAAAGACCAGGATGTAGTCTTTCGCGCTGGTGTTGAAATAACTCAGGACAAAGCGGCGTGTACGTTCGACATGCTCGGTGATCGCCACCGAGGTTGGATTGGCGGAATGCGGATTGCCAAAAACAGCGGATCGCAACAATTCAAAATGCTTCTCCAGCTGTGATTCCGCGTGGAGGGAACCGCCCGTGTAATCGAGATACACCTGACCTTGTTCGTCCAGCCTGCGATATTCGGTGGCGCGAAGCTTGTCGAGCACGGCTGTATCCGCGTAGCCCGGATATCGCGCGATGAAATCCGCGTACGATTCGTCCAAACGCAATGTTTCGTTGGCGCCAGTTTTCGCCATAATTGAATTTTATGCCTTAACTGCTGCTTTGCGAAGGATTGTTGAATGAGCTCGGTAGCAACCAATCAGGAAGGGCGTGGGAAACCGAAATTCCAATCTTAAGGAATGATTGAAAAGATGGCGCGCCCGGAGAGATTCGAACTCCCGACCCTCTGCTTCGAAGGGGGCGGGTACCTCAAACTAAGTCGTGTCTTTGCCGTCGCATCCGGGAAGCGTCACTTACTTCAAGTGTTCCAGCATTGTTCCAATTGTTGTTACACAGTCAAAGTTAAAAGTGCAGCTAGCCTTTCAAGAATTCCTCTGAAAATCCCCGCCGCAAGTGACTGATTCCGTGCGCCCGCCAATTGCGTTTCCCACCTTTCGAGAATCACCTGTTTGTTGAACCGTTCTTGCGCAAATTGAGATATGCGAACTGCCAAAATTGGGATGGATACCGCGTGGGCCAACGATCCTAATTAATTTCTGAACCTGCTTCCCTGTTTGTTCGAGAGGACGCCACCGCAAAGTACAGGATGTATAGGTAGCATATTGCCGGCAGAAAAAAAGCGTGATGGATGCCAATACGGTCAGCGAATATCCCCTGAAGCTCGGGAATGATTGCACCGCCGACGATGGAGGCAACGAGCAAGCCCGACCCTTTGCCGGTCAGTGGTCCCAAACCACGGACGCCTAGGGTGAAGATGCTCGGAAACATGATCGAGTTGAACAATCCTACCGCAAGGATACTCCACACCGCGAAATGCCCAGCGGTCAGCACGGATGTGATTACAAGCAAACAGGCCATGGAGGCACAGATGGCGAGTAACCTTTCTGTACTGATTTTCTGCAGCAACGCCGAGCCAATGAAGCGGCCAATCATGGCGCCACCCCAATACAAAGAAACATAGCCGGCAGCGACCTTCACCGTCATGGCACCAATATTGGGCTGGATGAGATAATTGACGAGAAAACTGCCGATGGAAACCTCTGCGCCCACATACACAAAAATGGCGACTGCTGCGAGCATCAGATTGGAAAAACTCCAGATAGAGCGTTTGGCTAGTTCCGAAGAGACTTCCAACTCGACCGATGCGATCTTCGGCAATTTCGTCAGGAGCAGGAATACCGCGAGCGCCAGAAGCGTTATTCCGATCCCCAGATAGGGCAACTTCACAGAAGCTGCCTCACGCAGACGATAATCATGTAAATCGAGGGGAGTCATCTTGCGGATTTCGTCCATTGCCTTGGGGGCAGCACTGAGAATCACCAGGCTGCCGAAATACGGCCCGATGGTTGTGCCTAGTGAATTGAATGCTTGCGCCAGATTCAACCGACTGGACGCTGTCTTCTCCGGCCCAAGAACCGCCACATACGGATTGGCTGAAACCTGCAGGGCCGTGATACCCGCTGCGACAATAATCAGCGCCGTTAAGAACAAGGGAAACGAAACGGCGGCTGCCGCTCCAATGAACAAGAAGGCTCCCACTGCCATCGTGCATAAACCAATTACCATCGTCTTCTTGTACCCGAGCCATTCCACCAGTGTGCCTGCGGGCATCGAGAAAATGAAGTAAGCTGAAAAGAATGAAAACTGGACCAGCATGACCTCCGTGTAGCTCAGGTCGAAGATGGATTTCAGGTGGGGCACCATGATGTCATTGAGAACGGTGATGAAACCCCACATGAAAAATAGCGTGGTTACGATCGTCAACGTACGGGAATTTGTTTTCGTGCCGGTCGCCACTGCCGGCGTTTCGGGTCTCGGAGACATGCGATTCCTTCCGGTCAACTCCCGATAGCGAGGCGATCCCAGAAAAAGAAGTGAGATCGTGTTTCTGTCAGGGCTGCACAGCCACGATGCGTATTGCGATTAGCCTTCAAAGGGCAATTGACAGGATCAATATCTTGTCCCACGAAGGTCCAAAAACTCTGTCTCAAATTGAACTTCGCCGACGATAACTAATTGCAGGCTCATGGTTTCACAGGTAGAACCTGCTCGTAGGACGAAAAAAAGGCATTGCGCACCGGACGAAAGCGTATAGGAACGCGAGTAAGTCCAGCGTACACAGTGATCTGCGGCCCTCCCATAATGGACATAGGCGTGCATGTTGTCCTTCGACTCCCAATTCGTCTGCCAAGTCGCTTGGAAGGTTCTAAGTTACCGGATTTTTAGACTTGGCTAGAAATTGGAATGGCAAAATTCATGAGCAAGAGTGCACGACGAGAGCCGTTGTCATTTCATCAAGAGCGGCTAAACGATTGGCTAACGAGGATAAAGGCTCTCAAGAACTTGCCTTCTTTATTCGGGATGGTATGGGCTGCAGCCCCCCTGGTAGTGTTGTCGAGCCTTGTCTGCCGGTTACTTGCTGCATTGGTCCCATTGGGAATCCTGGCGGTCACACGACTGATCATTGATTGCATATACCATTTGACCTCGAATCACACCCCTCTGCCTGGGGCGTTCTGGTGGATGGTATCTCTCGAATTTGCGCTCGCGAGCCTGGCAATGATCACGTCTCGACTCATCGATTTCTGCGACAGCAGGCTCGCAGACAAGTTTACCTGTTATATCAATGTCCGAATCATGGAGCATGCCGCATCTCTCGATCTAATGTCTTATGAAGATCCCCGTTTCTATGACAAGTTGGAACGTGCGCGAGTACAGGGTACGGACCGCATCGGAATGATTCAGGCCACCGGACGTTTGGTGCAGGAATTCATCACCACCGTTAGCCTGGGGGCCAGCATCTTCATATTCTCTCCCTGGATCCTCTTCACTTTGATCTTGTGCACGCTGCCAACATTCCTGAATGAGACGCATTTCGCATTTCTGGGCTACGCGCTCAATTCCCAGCAAACCGCGTCGCGCCGGGAGATGGAATACTTTCGTGTCCTGGGTGGCAGCAAGGAAAGTGCAAAGGAATTGAGGCTGTTTGGATTGGGCTCGTTTCTGGTCGACCGCTATCGAGCGCTTTCCCATGATGTGCACCAGCAGACGTTCGCATTGGCGCGGCGTCGTTTGATTATCGGGCTGCTTTTTGCGCTTCTTGGAACCATTGGGTATTACGGATCCTATGCATTCGCGATTCATGAAACCGTGATTGGCGTGCTGAGTTTAGGATCGTTGACCTTGCTGGCGGGCGCTATAGCCGGTGCGAACTCCAACATGCAAGCCGTTTTGGGCACCTTTTCCAGCATCGCCGGACAGGCCCTGTTTCTAACGGATTTGATGGAGTTCTTTTCCGTCAAGCCCAAGGTTTTTTCGAAACCCGATGCCATACTATTGCCCCGGCCCATTCGCAGGGGTTTTGAATTCAAGAACGTCTCGTTTTCTTACCCAGGCAGTTCCAAGCTGATTCTCGACAACATCAACTTCTCTCTGGAGACCGGTGAGCGAATCGCCTTGGTGGGAAAAAACGGCCAGGGGAAAACGACCGTCGTAAAACTTCTGACGCGTTTGTATGAACCTACGTCGGGTCAAATTCTTTTGGACGGAATCGACATACGCGAGTATAACCTGCAGGATTTGTGGAAAGAGATCGGGGTTATTTTCCAGGACTTCATGCGCTATGAACTTCCGTGCTCCGAAAATATCGCCATGGGGCGGATCGAAGAGCGAAAGAATTCCTCTCGCATTCACGCAGCCGCTCAAAAAAGTCTGGCGGATGAGGTTATACAAGGGCTTCCCAATCATTATAACCAGCGCCTGGGCTGCCGATTCGAAGGCGGAGTGGATCTGTCCGGTGGTGAATGGCAGAAGATCGCTCTTGCGCGCGCCTATCTGCGCGATTCGCAATTGCTCATCCTCGACGAGCCCACAGCGTCGCTCGACGCTCGGTCAGAGCATGAAGTCTTCGAACGCTTTTCCGAGCTGACAGAAGGCAAAATGGCCTTGTTGATCTCCCACCGCCTTTCGACTGTCCGGATGGCGGATCGCATTCTCGTTCTGGAAAATGGAAAGATCGCGGAACAAGGACCCCACGAGCAACTCATCAAGATCGGTGGGGACTATGCCAAGATGTTTGAGTTACAAGCAGCGAGCTATCGGTAAGATGAGGAAATACAGCATCTGCCATATGGTAGTATAGCCCTAGTCTCTCTATGAAAGTGCCCTGCTGCCGTAGGCCCGCGTACGTGCTTCTGCTTGTGGCCTGGATGGTTGCTGCCTGTCCGCGGGAGGCAGCGCGGGCACAAGGCAACGCCGAACTTCCCTTCCCAACAGAAACCATAATCGTCGATACGCATGCTGTCAGCCACCCGTTTCCGCATTATTGGGAGCGCATGTTCGGGTCTGGGCGCGCAAGTTTGTCTCTCCGAGACAGCTATCGCCGCGACCTGCGTGCCGTCAAGGACATAACTGGATTTGAGTACGTTCGCTTCCATGCCATCTTTCACGATGAACTTGGTTTGTACGACGAGGATGCCGAGGGAAAGCCCGTCTATAATTTTTCCTATGTTGATCAAATTTATGATGGTTTGTTGGAGAACGGCGTCCGACCGTTTGTGGAACTAAGCTTCATGCCCAAGAAACTCGCCGCGGCGCAGGTGCTACAGTCTTTTTGGTACCAGCCAAACGTTTCGCCGCCCAAGGATTGGAATAAATGGAGCGATCTCATCTCACACTTTGCGCAACATTTAGTGGATCGTTACGGAATCGATGAAGTTTCCCAATGGTATTTCGAAGTTTGGAATGAGCCCAACTTGGATTTTTGGGCAGGCAAGCCAGCAGAAGATACATATTATCAGCTCTATGATGTAACGGCCCAAGCTCTGAAAAGCGTAAACGCCCGATTACGGGTGGGCGGTCCTGCAACGGCGCAGGCGGCCTGGGTCGATCGCTTTGTGCGCCACGATGTCGAAAATCATATCCCTGTAGATTTTGTATCTACGCATGTCTATGGGAACGATTCGGCGAAGGATGTCTTTGGAACCGATGAAGCTGTGTCGCGAACGCAGATGGTTTGCCGCGCCGCGCGGAAAGTGCACGATCAAGTAGCGGCGTCTCTCCGGCCGGATCTTCCCATCATCTGGAGCGAATATAATGCGAGCTATAAGAACGAAACTGCTGTGACAGATTCGGTTTTTATGGGTGCATGGCTCGCCGACACGATCCGCCAATGCGACGGTTTAAGCGAGATGATGGCGTACTGGACTTTCTCAGATGTTTTTGAAGAGCAAGGTGTGGTGAAACAGCCCTTCTATGGAGGATTCGGCCTGATTGCGGAGGATGGACTTCCCAAGCCTTCGTTCAATGCTTTCAAGTTGTTGCATCGGCTCGGAGAAAATCGATTGCTCACCGATACAAATTCAGCGATTGTCACCCGGCGATCTGACGGCACTTTGGTAATAGCCGTATGGAATCTGTTTCTTCCCGAAAATGGCCAGTCAAAAAAAGTAACCATCGTTTTAGATAGACTTGCGGGACGTCATCGGGTTGCACTATATCGTCTGGACGCGATGCACGGCTCGTTAACAGCCACATATGACAAGCTGGGTAAACCGCAATATCCGACCCAGGTCCAAATTGCGCAACTTCGTCGCGCAAGTGAAATTCCGCCGCCCGAATCGATATTATTGGAAAACGGCAAACTCACGATTTCACTTCCGCCGCTGGGACTTGCCTTAATTGAAATTCGGTGACAAACGAATCACTGGCCCGGTGGGTCAAATCTACGAAAACCCAAGTGGCGCTTGCCACGATGGGAAATCAATAGTTCTTAAATCCAGCACGTTCCATGCCTTGCTTTGCTTCCGGGTTTTTCATAAAGGTGTCCCACACGAACGACGTGCGGGCATTCTCCGCCATCACCATGGTAATTCCTATGTTAATTCCGATGACATCCGTGTCGTACCAGTTTGTCAGCGGGTTGAAAGCATCCACGAATCCGTAATCGCTCCAGGTCTTTTGCCCGTACCGATCTTTAATGTTTCGAAGGACGCGCATGGTTGCTTCGGGCTGGAACGGAAGCGATCCCCCAGTTGCGCATGGAACAACCGTTCCGTCGATGGGTCCTGTCGATGGAGGGCCGCCCCAAATCACATAACCATTTTTCGAATCCGATGCTGTAATGCCCCATAGGTCATCGCTATAGTCATGAAACTGATTTGCCAAATCCAGGCAGAAGCGGCGATGAACGTCCGTCGCAAGGATTGAATTCTTAAAATAATCCGCGTAGCGATCGCGTTTCCCGCGAAAATCAAACCAAGCTTGAGAATATTGATGGATGAAGAGGGGCGCGAATGACCCGATGTATCGAACTCCATTATATTCAAAAGTAGATCGTTTCCAGGAATCCCAGGCCTTGGCGGGCAACGGATGGGCATCCGATCCCAATCCCAGCAGATACACCATCATCATTTCGCTATAATCATCCCAGCGGTATTGCAGGAAACCGTTCTCGGGAGTCCATCCGTGGGGCAATACAGGCGTATCTTCCGACAGCCAGTTCCAGTCCACCCGGTTGTAGATTGCAGATGCCAGTTCGTGAATCTCCGGGTGCGCGAAATGCTGGCGGCAAGTCAGAATTCCGCATAGCAGAATAGCGGTGTCCACAGAAGATACTTCGGAATCCCATATTCTCTGGCCGGTTTTCATATCAGACCAGTGATAGAAAAATCCCCGGTGATGTGGCAGCTTCTTCCAAAGAAAACGCAAAGTATCGAGAACACGGCGTTGACTTTCCAAACGCGTGATGAACTGGCGCTTTTCTCCGATGCACAGGGCTGTAAGACCAAATCCGGTGGCCGCTATGCTTGCCAACTCACTCTTGCCGGGTTGACGTATATTAAAGCGATCTCTTACCAAACCTGTCTCCGGATTGGCCTGTTCCCAAAAAAAGCGAAAATTGGCCCGCTCAAGTTCCTCCAAGAGCGGATCATCACGCAGAGAGGGAGATGTTGGATCCGGGCCGAGAACCGAGTTTACCAATTCACTTTTGAAAGTCGCAGGTGCAGGCAAAATGCCCAGGGTTGCAAGCGAGATGCACCCACCGAATCTGGCAATTTGCTTCAATAGCTCCCGGCGCGCGTTTCTCGTGTCCATTTAATCAATTATAGGCGCTATAGTAGATTGCACCCAATCTTTGAAGACATACGGGATTTACCCTTTAGCAGTATGGCAGAGCAATCGAGGATGATTCGATGACGAGCGGGCGCAAGATTGCGATCTGGGTTTCTGTTCCACTCGGAATGATCCTGATATTCGCACTGATTTTTAAGCCCTTACGTCGTCATACAAGGCTTCCTTTAGCGGTGGTCGGTTCCGTCATTAAGCTGGATGTGGACACCCGAAAGCAATCACCAATCGCTGATGTGGAAATAAGCGCACCTGCAGAGTTAGAAGCCGGCAATGCAAAGTCTGATTTTTCTGGCTACTTCAAAATTAATTTACCCTCGGAAGTCGACCCCGGCGAATCCATCGTGCTTCACTTTAGACATCCCGATTATCGACCCGTTGACTTGAATGTCGTTGTGAATGGCCAACTCAATATCGTTCGCATGCTACCGATTCATAGTGAGGTCGAATCCTTGCTGAGTGAGGCTGATACCATGGTGGCGAATGTCCAGGTCAGATACACCACGGAAATAACAACGACGGAGAACATCGGCGCGGGTGTAAAAACGTTCCAGGTTGTGAATGCTGGCGGCGTGCCATGTTCTCAACACCTTCCGTGTTCGCCGGATGGAAGATGGAAAGCGGCAATTGACTCCGCATCTCTGGATGCAGGTGACGGTAACGTGTTCCAACATGCAAGGATAACTTGTATCGCTGGACCTTGCCCATTCACGAAGGTCGACCATGATGATTTCTCACGAACTGCGCGCATCGTTAATGTTTCTGTCCGGAATTGGTCCGATACGGCGACGTTCCTGCTACAGGCGGAGGTGTTTCATACACAAGTCAGAGACATTGTTCGCAAGTCATATCCCATAATCTTTGGCAGATCGCTTAATTTTACGCTGCCGGCGGACGCAGAAGGCGTGACGTTGGAAGCGGAATTGAATGGATCTCAGATTATTTTCCCCTTGGCGCAGGATCCGACGTTAAGTTGGGCCAATTGCAAAGTGAAAATTGAAGAGAACCAAGGAAGGGATTATCGGTGTGAACTTAAATCCGGATATGGGTTCCGATAATCGCAGTCAGGCTTGGCCGGGTTGACTTCCATAGTAGTCGATTCGTAGATCCTACACTCTTGGCCCCGGGCAGTACCGTGAGGTCGTACTTGATAACCGGTAGAACTCTGTTACGTCCAGGTGCATGATAGATCGCAAGGATGTGTGGGAGCTTCCAACCGCATGTCAAGGCAGCGCTTCAAGCGTCCACAAACAACCACTGCGATTGGATAGGCCCTGGATTTTGTGACGTTTTTTGTGACGTAACCGTGCCATACTAGCCCCTGCAAATGCTTCCAACAAGGCCTCATCGCTGCCAATAACGAAGCGACAGATTCGCAGCCTATACCACTACAGGGTTCTTTGCGGGAAACTGGGAGTGCTGACTGGAGCCATGTGTTCAGACGTGAACAGATCGTCCGCTTATTCCGCGCGATAAGAGATTACTCATACATTGAAATCGATTCCCGGTTCAGGTCAAGCCACGCAACAGGTGCAGTTATATCTTCGGGCGATCCCATTGCGCAGAGTAAAACGGTCACGTCCGAACCTGAGGAAGAAGTCGGGCAGTATAATTCGCTTGATCATAGTGGTCTGCTTTTTCATCTACAATAGTACGGCTACCATAGCCTTCCGATTTGGCCGCATAGAAAGAAGGGGGACTTTTACTCCTTATCTTGTTTCTATTCTGGACCGGCCGCTTGTGGCAGAGGTAGAGAACAGTCGGTACACTCTGTAAACCCAATGATCGGCTACGTTTTTCGCATTCAAGGCAAGACCAGGCACCATACCTGCTATAACGAAGAGTACGAAATTCCGGACGGTCGAACTGAGGAGTCTCGATGCGCACTACTCTGAAGATGGTGCTCCCGCTGATTGTGAGCGTGGCAGCCGGTTGCCTGCTCTTTGCCGCGTATCAGGTACATACGGAAAGGCGGATCCTCCGCAACGATCTCTCGCACCGTGCAGGAATTCTCGGCGACAGCCTACAGGAGTCAGTTGAACCTCTATTCGATCGAAGGCCCGACGGAAGCATCCAACGGCTCATCGAACACTTCAGCCAACGCGAACACTTGAAAGGCGTCGCTGTATACGATGCTAGCGGTGCCACGATTGCCGCTACGTCTGACCTCTCACCTCAACTCCAATCCCAACTTGCGGCTGCAGTCCATGCCGCCAGCCATGACTCCGGCTACGGCGAATTTGTCCGCATCAATCAAGTATCGCTACACATCTATGCCTTGCCACTCCATCTCAATGGACAAACGGTGGGCACGCTCGTGGTTCTGCACGACGCTAGCTATATCGATACACAGATTTCTCACACTCTGCGCGATTCTCTTCTCAACGCCACCATCCAAACGCTAATCATCACGGTTCTCGCGCTTGTGCTTGTTCGCTTGAACTTCACTGATCCCC
>Ga0182024_10001289_pt1 | contig 64804 bp, 64 predicted proteins | sample P32metaG_FD_120480 | JGI IMG/M metagenome (GOLD analysis project Ga0182024, IMG submission 120480) | Permafrost microbial communities from Stordalen Mire, Sweden - P3-2 metaG (Illumina Assembly) | ecosystem: Environmental > Terrestrial > Soil > Wetlands > Permafrost | place: Sweden: Stordalen... | reverse complement strand
GGCCTGTGTGAGTGACAGGGCCTGTGTGAGTGACAGGGCCTGTGTGAGTGACAGGGCCTGTGTGAGTGACAGGGCCTGTGTGAGTGACAGGGCCTGTGTGAGTGACAGGGCCTGTGTGAGTGAGAAGGACAGATAAGTTGCGTGGCGTGGCCATCCTGACCCCGAGCGGACGGGTATGGACGGCCGACGGTGTCGGTATCGCCTACTACGACCTGGGGGGATCCGGACCGGGTCTGCTCCTGGCCCATGCCACGGGATTCTGCGGTGCCGCCCTCGCTCCTCTGGCTGCCCGGCTGGCCGACGGCTACCGGTGTATCGCCTTCGACGAGCGGGCCCACGGATACTCCGACCGTCCGCCGGGGGACGACTTAGGCTGGCATGGCTTCGCCACCGACATCGCCGCCGTCGTCGACGAGCTGGAGCTTGACCACCCGGCCGCTTTCGGCCATTCGTGCGGAGCGGCGGCGCTGCTCCTGGCCGAGGAGGCCCGGCCGGGGACGTTCTCGGCGCTGTATTGCTTCGAGCCGATCGTCTACCCGGGCGACACCCCGTTGGTGCCCACGCCCGACGTGAACCCGCTGGCGTCAGGAGCGCTTCGCCGGCGGGAGGTGTTCGGCTCGCGTCAGGAGGCCCTGGAGAACTTCTCGGCCAAGGCGCCTTTCGACCGGCTCCATCCAGAAGCCCTCGCTGCCTATGTCGACAACGGGTTCGCCGCTGTTCCCGAGGGCATCCGGCTGCGGTGCCGCCGGGAGGACGAAGCCCAGATCTACGCCCATGGCCTGTCCCACGACGCCTTCGCCCGCCTGGACGAGGTCCGGTGCCCGGTGACGCTGGCCTGCGGAGCCGAGACCGACGCCATCGGCCCCGACGTCCTCGAACTCTTCGCCGTCCGGCTCCCGGGGGCGGAGGTGGAGGTGTTCCCCGGCATGGGGCATTTCGGGCCCATGGAGGATCCCGACGCCCTGGCCCGGTCGGTGAAGTCGGCCATGGACAGCAGCGCCGATACACCCAGGGCGTAGCCTCACGGCGATGGCTCTCCCGGTCCCCCGCTCGTTGTCCCCGTCGAAGGTGAGCAGCTTCAAAGACTGCGCCCTGGCCTTCCGGTTCAGCGTCATCGACCGGCTGCCCGAACCGCCCGCGCCCCACCTGGTGAAGGGCACCCTCGTCCACAGCGCTCTCGAAGGACTGTTCTGGGATCACGAGCGCGGGGCGAGGACCCCGGAGGCGGCCCGGGAGTCGTTGGCGGCAGCCTGGAGTGCGCTGCAGGCCGACGCCGAGTTCCTGGAGCTCGACCTGTCGGACGAGGAACGCCGGGCCTTCCTGGCCGACGCCGAGACGCTCGTGGCTGATTACTTCCGCCTCGAGGACCCCGACGCCATCGATGCCGTCGGTGTCGAGCTCCTGCTCGAAGCCGACGTCGGTGGTCTGCGGTTGCGGGGCATCATCGACCGGCTCGACGTGACCCCGGACGGCGAGTTCATCGTCATCGACTACAAGACGGGCCGGGTTCCGAGCGAGATGCAGGAACACAGCCGGTTGGGTGGAGTGCAGTTCTACGCGCTGCTGTGCGAACAGGTTCTCGGCCGCCGTCCGATCAGCGTCCGGTTGCTTTATCTGAAGGAGCCGATGGTCATCGCCGCCGATCCGTCGGAGCAGGCGCTGCGCGGTCTGCTCCAGCGGACCTCAGCGGTGTGGTCGGCCATCGAACGAGCATGCGAGGACGAGGACTTCCGACCGAAGCCCTCGGGATTGTGCAAGTTCTGCAATTTCCAGGCGTACTGCCCGGCATTCGGCGGCGATCCTTCGGCGGCATCGGCCCTGAGCGCTCAACTGCACGGCGCACCCGCATAGCCTGCGGCGATGCCGTGGCCCGTCGTCGACGCCTTCGATGCCCGGGTCGACGTGACCGTGGCTCGTTGGCGGGGTCGGACGCTGGCCGATGCACTGGCTTACGGTGCGTCGGCGATCGGTGACCACGGACTGGCTGGTTCGTGCTCGGACTGGTCCGAGCCCGGCACGCTGGCCGGCACCAGGCGGTGGCGGTGTGGGCCCTCGTCTTCAGCGGAACGGTCGCACCGGTCGTGAACGCGGCCGTAAAGAACATTGTGGGACGGGGCCGTCCGGACCCGAGGGACGACGATCCCAAACAGGTCCGGGTCCCGACATCGACGAGCTTCCCGTCGGGCCATGCCCTGGCCGGATGGTGCGCGGCCAGCCTCCTGGCTGACGACGACCCTCTGGCACCTGCCTACTACCTGGTGGCCGGGGCGGTGTCTCTGAGCCGTGTCCATCTGCGGCAGCACCATGCCACCGACGTCCTGGCCGGGGCCGCGCTCGGGATCGGCCTGGGGCGTCTCGGACGGCGGATAGGAATGGGCAGGATCGGCAAGGCGTTGAGCCAACCATGAGCGCCCCTCCCTTCGCGGTCACCTTCGACTACCGGTGCCCCTTCGCCCGCAACGTCCATGAGCATCTCGTAGGGGCCCTCCAGGGTGGTGCCGATTGGGATGTCGAGTTCGTCCCCTTCTCACTCACCCAGGCACACATCGAAGAAGGTGAGGACCCGGTCTGGGGCAGGACGGACAAGACATCGGAACTGACGGCCATCGAAGTGGGGCTGGTGGTACGGGACAAATTCCCCGACCAGTTCCTCGATCTCCATGTGGCCCTCTTCGCCGCCCGTCATGACGAGGGACGGGATCTGAGGGACGACGCGGTGCTGCGCGACATCCTGAAGGCGCAGGGAATCGACGGGGACGAGGTCTTCGCCGCCGTCGACGACGGATGGCCCCGTCGAGCCTTCCGGGAGGCCCACGAGGCGGCGGTGGCCGATCATCAGGTCTTCGGTGTGCCCACGTTCATCTCGGGGGATGCCTCGGCGTTCGTCCGGATCATGACGAGGCCCGACGGCGATCCCCAACTAGCGCGCGCCACCATCGAACACGTCCTGGAGCTACTTGTCATCCATCCCGAGATCAACGAGTTCAAGCACACCTCGATCTCACGCTGAGGCCAGAGTGCCGAGCAGCGCGTGTGTGTGTTGGACCTCCTCGGGGGTGCCGTAGGCAGCGGCCGAAAACTCGGTTGTCCCGGCGTCGGCGAAGCGGCCGATGGCAGCGGAGACCTCCTCTTCGCTGCCGACGATGGCCACGTCGGGCGGACCGGCGGCACCCTCACGGTCGAGCATGGCGCGGTAGGAGGGGAGCTGGCCGTAGACGGAGAAGATGCGCCCGGCGCGTTCCCTGGCCCCGTCAGGGTCGGCCGTGACACAGACGGGCAGGGTCACGACCACTTGGGGATCGGGTCGCCCGGCCTTGGCGGCGGCGGCCGTGATGGTGGGCACGATGTGGTCGGCCAGGGTGTTCAGTCCCACCATCCAGGTGATGGTGCCCGATGCCTGTCTGGCCGCGATTCCGAGCATGACGGTGCCGAGAGCGGCGACGAGCACGGGGGGCGGCTTCGCCCCCTCGGTCTCGGGCGGGCCGAGGGTATTGGCCCGAAGGACCTCGCCCTGGAAGGACACCTGCTCCCCGGCCAGCATGGGCATGAGGATCGACAGGTACTCCTCCATGTAGCGGGCGGGACGGTCGAAGGAGATGCCCCAGATGCCTTCGACCACCATCTGGTGGGAAAGCCCGATCCCGAGAGCGAGACGGCCCCCGGTGGCGGCCTGGACGGTCAGGGCCTGGGCCGCCATCATCGTCGGGTGGCGAGGATGGACCGGTATGACGGCCGTCCCGAGGGTCACCCCAGGCACCTCCCGGCCGACGACGGCCAGCACCGTCAGGGTGTCCCAACCGAAGATCTGGGACGACCACAGCGACGAGACGCCGGTGGCGCCGAGGGCTTTCGCCCTGGCCACGACGTCGTCGATCGTTCCGTTCATCTCGAGTGCCAGCCCGATACGCATGGCATCCTCCTCACCTGGGGGGAAGCTCATCCTGTCAGCACTGTCTCCATCGTGCCGGGCTGTCCAGCGCCCCGAATGTGAGTGCCGTCAGCCGCCGGGCCGGCGCCACGAGAACGGTCGCCCAGGAACGGGCCAGAATGCGACGTCGGCCGTCCACCGGGACGGCGGAGTGACGATGAGCGGGGGTCCTCAGGTATGAGTGTGGCCGTGGTGATGGGGAGCGCGTCGGACGTGCCCGTGATGGAGGGCGCCGTTGAGGTGTTGCGTGACTTCGAGGTGCCCTTCGAGGTGCGCGTCCTGTCGGCGCACCGCACACCGGACGACACCCTCGACTTCGCCCGGCAGGCGGCGACGAAAGGCAGACGGGTCCTGATCGCTGGAGCCGGTGGCGCCGCCCATCTCGCCGGGGTCCTCGCCGCGGTGACACCTTTACCGGTGATCGGTGTACCCATCGCCGTGGGCGAGCTCGGGGGACTCGATTCGCTGCTGGCCATGGTGCAGATGCCCAAGGGGGTTCCTGTCGCCACCGTCGCCGTCAACGGGGCCGGGAACGCCGGACTTCTGGCCGTGCGCATACTGGCCCTGTCCGACGAGCGACTCTCCGCCGCCCTGGTCCGTCATCGCGACGACATGGCGACCAAAGTGAGAAAAACAGACGGGGAGATCCGGACCCGCTTCGAAAAGTGACGGGGCCCCGGACGTTCACGACAAGGGTGTGACCGATGCGAATCGTCGTCACGGGATCCAGTGGACTGATCGGTCGAGCGCTCGTGTCGACGTTGATCGCCAACGGGCACGACACAGCCGTCCTCGTCCGCCGGACCGCGGGTCGTGGCGAGGCGCGGTGGGATCCGTCGAGGGGTCAGATCGATGCGGGCGCTCTCGAGGGAGCCGACGCGGTCGTCCATCTGGCCGGGGCCGGCATCGGTGACAGCCGATGGACGGCGGCACGCAAGGAGGTCATCCTCCGCAGTCGGGTGGAGTCAACGACGCTGTTGAGCCACACCCTGGCCACCCTCTCTCAGCCACCGTCTGTCCTCGTGAGCGCGTCGGCCATCGGGTATTACGGTGACCGGGGTGACGAGGAGCTGACAGAGACGAGCGGACCGGGGACGGGGTTCCAGGCCGAGGTGTGTCGCGCCTGGGAGGGGGCGACGGCTGAGGCCGAGACCGCCGGCATCAGGGTGGTCCACCTCCGGTCGGCCGTCGTTCTCTCCCGACACGGAGGGGCACTCGGACGGCAACTTGTTCTGTTCCGGGCCGGCCTGGGCGGAAGACTCGGGTCGGGGAAGCAGTGGTTCAGCTGGATCTCTCTGCGCGACGAGATCGGCGTCATTCTCCGTGCCATCGAGGACGCGTCTCTCGCGGGAGCGGTCAATGCATCAGCGCCGTCGCCGGTGACGAACCGGGAATTCACCAAGGAGCTGGCGCGGACACTGCACCGCCCAGCCGTGCTGGTCGTGCCGCCCTTCGCCCTGCACATCGCGCTCGGACGCCAGTTGGCGGACGGGCTCCTCCTCGGAAGCCTGCGGGTCCTCCCGGGCCGTCTGGCCGATACCGGGTACTCGTTCCAGGACCCGGCGCTCGAAAGCGCCCTGTCCGTCGCCTGATCGGGTCCGTTGCCCGATGGGGCCCGATCGCCGACGGATCAGTTCGCTGACGGGGCGAGTCCCTCGACGGACTTGGCCAGGTCATCGCCACCGGGGAGCAGGGCCAGAACGGGCACGGTCACGCCGTTGTCGACATAGCGCCGGATGTGGGCGCGGCACTCCTCATGCGATCCGTGGACCACGAGAGCATCGACGACCTCGTCGGGAATGGCGGCCAGCGCCGCTTTCCGGTCCCCCCCGGCCCAGGCAGCCCACATCTCCTCGAGGAGGGGTCCCCGTCCGAGCCACCGGTGGAAGGCGGCGTAGACGGCCACATTGAGATAGGCGGCGATGCCCATTCGCCCGACGAAGCGGGCGCGGTCGACGTCCTCTGTCGGACAGACGAAGATCCGGGCCACGATCTCCTTGCCGGGCCCGACCTCGCGCACCGTGGTGGCCACGTCGTCGGCCGAGAGCCAGTTGATGATGGCGCCGTCGGCCTCGCGTCCGGCCAGGCGCAACATGCCAGGACGCAGGGCGGCCACGTAGACGGGAGGAACCTCGACCGGTGGACGGCCGAGACGGAACCCGCGCACGGTGAAGGTCTCGTACTCCTCATCCACCTTGTCCCCGGTGAGGGCCTTGCGCAGAAAACGCACGGTGTCGCGGACGCGTTTGTAGGGCTCATCGAAGGGAACGGCGTTCCAACGCTCGACGATGACATCTGACGAGGACCCGACCCCCAGGGCGAAACGGCCGGGTGCCAGTTCCGCCATGGTGGCGGCCTGCATGGCCAATAAGCCCGGACCGCGCGTATAGACGGGCACGACGGCCGTCCCCAGCTGGAGGCGGGGGGCGGCCACGGCGGCCAGGGCCAGCGGGGTGAAGCCGTCGGCACCGTTCGCCTCCCCGGTCCAGACGTCGGTGTAGCCGAGCTCGGACAGGCGCTCGAACCAGGGGCCGTGCTCGGACAGGGGGACGTCGTCGAAGGGGACGGTTATTCCGTATCGATCCACGCCAAGAGTGTTACACCCTCCTGCCATCCTGGTCCCATGCCAGCGACATCGAAGGTGCGCCCGGACCGGGGTCTCTATCAGCCCCGGCTGCCCTTGCCCGGGGACCCCGGCATCCAGGCGGCGAAGCAGGGGCACCCGAAGGGCACCGTGGGTCGGAAATCGACCACGAACCGACGTCGGATCATGACAGCAGGCCGCGACCCCTCGCTCGGGATCCCCACCCCTCAGGGACCTCGGCGCGACGGGGGCCAGAGCTGGCGCCTCGATGAGAAGACCCGGCGGGCCGGACGCCAGGGCGTGGCGGCGGCCCGGGCCGCTCTGGCGTGTGCGGTGCGGCCCGAAACGGGTCGGCAGGCCGACGCCGCCTGATCAACGAGGAGGCCAGCGGCGCCACGAGCGGCTCAGGCGGCCCGGTCACGCAGTCCCACCCACTACCGTCAGGACATGCCGTCGCTCGCCGAACGCCTGGGACACCCGGCCGAGGCCAAGCTGCTCATCCTGAACTGCGACGATCTCGGCTTCTGTCACGCCGCCAACGTGGGTGTGTACGAAGCCCTCCGAGAGGGTCTGGCCACGAGTGCCAGCCTCATGGTGCCCTGCCCCTGGTCTAGGGAAGCGGCCGCCGGATACCGAGGCGAGGACGTCGGCGTGCACCTCACCGTCAACGCCGAGCACGATCTCTACCGGTGGGGTCCGATCACCCACGCCCCTTCACTCCTCGATGGTGACGGCGGCTTCCCCCGGACGGTGGCCGACGTCTGGGACCACGCCGATCTCGACGAGGTGCGCCGTGAGTGCCGGGCGCAGGTCGAACGGGCCATCCTGTGGGGATTCGATGTCAGCCACCTCGACGCCCACATGGGAACCATGCAGATCAAGTCCGAGTTCTTCGACGTTTACCTCGACCTCGCCGTCGAGTTCCGCCTGCCTCTTCGCCTTTCGGGGCCGGAGACCGAGAGTCTCATCGGCTTCCCCTTCCGTGCCCTCGCCGCCGATGCCGGCGTCGTCTTTCCCGACGAGTTCGTCTATGTCCCCGGCGTCGGCAGCCGTCAGATCCTTCTCGATGCGCTTCAGAACGTCGGCCCCGGGGTCACCGAGGCCTACCTCCACCCGGCGGTGGCCAGCCCCGAGCTCCAGGCGATGGCGGCCGACTGGGAGGACCGGGTCGACGACCACCGACTCCTCGTCCAGGATCCCCAACTGCGCGATGCCCTGACCCGGGCCGGCATCACCCTCATCGGCTACCGGGAACTGCGCCACCTCATGCGAGCGTCGGCGTAGGGAGGTCGACACAAGACCGGTCAGGACTGCAGGGCAGCCGATTGGTCGGTCTCGGTCATGTGCTGGAGCCCGACGATGCGCGGCAACGCCGGGCTGTCGTTCGCCGGACTGCCGGGAGCGGCGGAGAAGACGATCAGGCGCTGGTCGGCGTCGGGCAGGACGAGGGCGGTGCAGTCGAGTTCTACGACGCCCAATTCAGGGTGACGCGGGGTGACGCTGGTAATCAGAACTCCGTGATCGCGGCGATCTCGGTCTGAAGGGCCTTGTACTCCGGTGCGTTCGTGATCGGGAGCAATGCCATGACCTTGGCCATGTTTCCTGTGACCTTCACCTTTCCCTGCATGAAGGCGGCGTTGGCGTCGAGCTCGCCCTTTTGGATCTTCACCGCGTCGGCGTAGCCGGTCGTGAGAGTGACTTCGGAGTCATCGAGGTGGCCCAGCTTGCTTTCGACCAGCTTCCCGTTCTCGAGCACCCAGTAGTACTCGATGTCACCATCGGGGCCGCCCGTCACCACGTATTGCATCCGCGCCGAGGCTCCGGCCCGCTCGGGCTGGCCGGCGGACATCTTCTTCGTCTCATCAAGCCAGTCCTGGGTGAGCCACTTCGACATGTCGTCCTCCATAGGTCCGTCGTTGCGAGCGACCGCGGTGCCGAGCCCGGCGGGCCCACCGGTCCACATCGTCAAGGCATATTACCGAGCGGCCAGGTCCCGCACACCGGCAAAAAGATCGTCCTCGACTTGGTCGACGTCGAGCTGCGAGGTCGTGTCCACGGGGGCCGTCCCCCCCGCATCGGAACCTCCGGTGCCTCCTACCCGACTGCGGGCCAGGATGTACTCGTCGACGGGATGGACATCGCGGGCGACCTCAGGGGGGAGACCGAACCAGAACGGCGACGTGGGATCGACCTGGGTGGCGTGAGCGAGAAGGGCCTCACGGCGCACGTCGGCATATCCCGAGATATCGATCATGGTCGTGTAGGAGCTGGTGTTCGACGCAGCCCTTTCCAGCCAGCCGTCGTCGAACGGCGACTCCAGGCCCAGCTCTACGAACTTCTCGTGCATGGCGACAATCCGTGCTCCGGACCACCCGACGTAATAGAGCTTCTGCGGCGTCCAGGGCACTCCGGCGTCGGGGTAGGCGGACGGGTCGCCGGCCGCATCGAAGGCGATGACGGAGATCTCGTGCACTCGGAGATGATCGGGATGGGGATAGCCCTTCTGGTCGTCGCCGTAGGTCACGATGACCTGGGGCCGCTCCCGGCGGATCACGGCCACCAGTCGACCGACCGCCTCGTCGAGAGGAGCCCGGGCGAAGCAGTCGGGCCGGGCGTTGGCCGGTGTGTCGGGCATACCCGAGTCCCGGTAGCCGAGCATGACGACCTCGTCGTAGCCGATCAAGGTGGTGGCGGCGGCAAGCTCGCCCATGCGGAAAGCATGGAGGTCGGCCCTGACCTCGGGTGAGTCGAGCGCCGGATTCAGGATGTCACCCTCCTCGCCGCCGGTGCAGCAGACGAGCACGGTGCGCACACCCTCGGCGTGATAACGGGCGACCGTGCCGGGACCCTTCGACGCTTCATCGTCAGGGTGGGCGTGCACGGTGAGGAGGCACAGCGGCGTGGTCATTCCCACACGGTACCCGGCGGCCGGCGCTGCCCATCCCCACCCGACGACGTGCCTGGCCTGGCCCGGGACCTGTCTCCCGAGACGTCGCGCCGGACCTCAGCGGGCACCTCGCCGCGGCGGCCCCGAACCCCGCCTCCCCTATGCTCGTATCAGGTATTGGAGGCACCACGGCGGTGGCTCAGACCAGGAAAGGGACGGCACGCCATGGGCGTGATGCAGCGCTTGTTGAACATCTTCCGGGCCAAGGCCAACAAGGTCCTCGACCGGGTCGAGGACCCCCGCGATTCACTCGATCTGTCCTACGAGAAGCAGATCGAGAACCTCCAGAAGATTCGTCGCAGCGTCGCCGAGGTGGGCACTGCCCGCAAGAGGGTGGAGATGCAGGCCTCGCAGCTGGGGCAGCAAGCGGCCAAACTGCAGGACCAAGCCCGCCAGGCGCTCGGACAGAACCGCGAGGACCTGGCCCGAGAGGCGCTGTCCCGCCGTGCTGCCATCGGCGCCGAACTGACGGATCTGCAGACGCAACAGACGCAGATCGCCGAGCAGGAGGAGAAGCTCGTGCTGACGGCCCAGCGTCTGCAGACCCAGGTGGCGACATTCCGGACCCGCAAAGAGACGATGAAGGCGACGTACACCGCCGCTGAAGCTCAGGCCCGCATCGGAGAAGCGGCGGCGGGGATCTCGAGGGATATGGGTGACGCCGGCATGACCATCCAGCGGGCCCAGGACAAAATCGCCAACATGCAGGCGCGTGCCGGTGCCATCGACGAACTCCTGGCCTCAGGAGCACTTACCGATCTCACTTCGAACAGAGACGACATCCAGGCCCAGCTCGACAAGGTGGCAGCAACCTCACAGGTCGATGACGAGCTCGCTGCTATGAAAACCGAGCTCGCCGCCGCTCCCCCGGCGGGGCTTCCCGCCGGAATGCCGGCCGTCGATACCTCGGCGGTCCCGGCGCCAGCTATTGAGCCACCCAGCCCGGACAGTCCTGCGTCCCCATCACCAGCGGGAACGCCGAATCCAGCGTCCAACCAACCCGAGGTAATTATCTGATGGCAGTATCACGTCGCATCCCCCCTGATCATGAGCTCACCTTCCGGATGTTTCTCACCGGCTTCTTCATCGTCGTCCTCTATGCGATCGTGGTCGGGCTCCTGTTCGCATTCCTGCACAACATCGGCCTCATCATTTTCATCGCCGTGGCTCTGGCATTCTGCCAATACTGGTTTTCGGCCAAGATCGCCTTGTGGGGCATGCACGGCCACATCGTCACCGCCGAGCAGGAACCTGAGCTCCATGGGATCGTCGACCGGCTGTGCGCCCTGGCCGACATGAAGAAGCCCCAGGTTGCCATCGCCGAAGTCGACATGCCCAACGCCTTCGCTACCGGCCGCAGCCCGAAGCACGCCGTTGTCTGTGCCACCCGGGGCATCATGCGACGTCTGGACGAGCCGGAGCTCGAGGCGGTACTGGCCCATGAGATTTCGCATGTCGCCCATCGCGACGTGGCGGTGATGACGATCGCCAGCTTTCTAGGGATGATCGCCGGGCTTCTCACACGCGTCATGTTGTACGCCGGGCTCTTCGGTGGTTTCGGCGGTGGCGGTGGCAATCGCAACAATCAGAGCGGGAGTCAAGTTGCCCTCATTGAGATGGGTGTGCTTGTTGTCTCCGCCGTTGTCTACGCCATCAGCTTTCTCCTGACCATGGCGCTGTCGCGCTACCGCGAATTGGCTGCCGACCGTTCGGGAGCCATCTTGATCGGCCGGCCGTCGTTGCTCGCCTCCGCTCTCGTCAAGGTCACGGGCGAAATGAGTCGGATCCCGACACGAGACCTCCGCTCGGCCGAACACTTCAATGCCTTCTACTTCTCCCCCGCCATCGCCAACGGCGCCAGCCTGTCGTCATTGTTCTCCACGCATCCCCCTCTGCAGAAGCGTCTCGACGCGTTGGCCAAGCTCGAGGCCGAGATGAACCAGACCCCGTGAACCGCGTACTTGTTCTCGGTACCCACTGATGGGCCTCTTCGACACCCTGCTCGGACGAACCAAGCCGGTGAAGGCCAACCTTGATGCCCTGTTCGCCCTGCCGGGAGCGGCGATCACGCTCCAGATCACGTCGGGCCTGGTGTCGACACGCAAGGCCGGGGTCTGTTTCAAACCTCCATCGGGTCAGAATTTCGCCGATATGCAGGGCGAGCTCGAGAAGCTTTTGGAGCTCGGCGATGCCACCAACACGGGCAGTCCGTCCGTGCCGGCTGATGGCTCAGCCCCACCCGCCACCGCCAGCGGTGCGGCTCCACCTCCGGCCAGCACCCTGACCGTGCGACACGTCGGGGACCGCTTCGGTTACCGCTGGATCCTGCTCGAGGGTGGCGACCTCGACGACCTGGTCACCAGGGTCCACATGGTGCACTCTTCGCTCGAGGATGCCGGATGGAGCGCCCAGCTGCTGTGCTCGGTCTTCGGGTTCGCCCCGCAGGAAACGTCGGATCCGACGGCGGGGGGATCCGACGCCGTCACCCAACCCATCTTCCTCGTCTACCTAGCCAAGAAGGGCACGTTCTACCCTTTCGCTCCCACAGGGAGCGAACAGCGCGACAACGAACTCGAGATGCGCATCCGTGGCGTTCTCGGCACGGACCTGCCCGTCGAGTCGGATCTGACGGCGTGGTTTCCCCTGTGGGACCTCCCTGTGGCGTGACCGGACTCGGCCCCGATACCCGAAGGCGCGGTATCGGCGGGACCGGGTTTCAGCCTGGCGGCGGGGCGTAGGGATCCCAGGCGGCGGGTCGGCTGTCCAGTGTCGCCAACTGCTCACAGAGCAGTTCGAGGAAGCGTCCTGGAGCGATGGTCGTGGTCATGTCGTCCCTCGCCAGATGCAACGCTCCCGTCGTGGCACCGGCTCCGTCGAACACCCAGCGACCGCCCCCCTTCTCTGCTGCGCTCAAGTCGTAGGCCAGGCGTTCCAGATCCACCCGCGGCCGGGGGCGGCGATGGGCGAGGCGGACCCACGACTCATAGCGGTAGCGCATCTCCATCCTTCCCCCTCGCAGCGTCGCCACCCTGAGACACGTCGTGGCACTGTGGACGGCGGCGCGGTGCAACGGCGCCGACCTCCAAGCGGCTGCCGCACCATCGTGACCGGGTTCGACGAGCACCACGGCCAGATCGAACTCGGGGAGTTCCTCGATCGTGGCCCACCCTTCCGCCACCGCTCGTACCGAGGCCTCGTAGGCGGACCACTCGTCACGCCACAGCCACTCAAAACGTTGCGGATCAGCGGCCAGATCGGGGATCACGTCCAGCGCGTCGTGCGCCAGGTTTCCGCAGCGTTCGAGAACATCGTGGGCACCCGACATGGACGCCAGCGCATCTCCACTCCCCCCGGCGCCGTCGTAGAGGCCGTTGATGGCGAAGGCGATGAGTGCGGCCCGACGATCGGTCACCACATCGAAGTCACCGACTCGGGCGGCCTCCACCAGAAGTGCCCCATGCTCGGCATTGAGTCCGGCGACCACCGCGAGCGCCAGCGCCACCACGCCGTCGACGTCGTAATGATCGATTGACGACACTTTGACAGAACCGGGGAGTAACTCCGGGTGTTCGAGCGCATGACGTACGATCTCGGCCGAGAGGTCGGCGTTCAGACCCGGGGGCGTCGGGGTACCGGGCCAATGAGACAACGTGTACGCCGTTCCGCGACGGGGCGCACCGTCGATGATGACGTGAGCCCGGCCGCCCAGCGCATGCGGCGGGAGGTAACGGAACATCGCCACGGCAGGCCGGACCTCTATCGGGGAGCCGGCACGAGATGAGTGAGACGCGACCCGAACGGGTCAGGTCCGGTCCGCCGGCAGGGCATCGATCCGTCGGGCCAGTTGCAGGTCAGCTTCGGTGATACCACCAGCCGAATGTGTCGACAACCGGAGGGTGACACGGTTCCAACGAATATCGATATCGGGGTGGTGATCCATCTCCTGCGCCAGGGCACCGACAGCGTTCACGTAGGCGAGAGCATCGGCGAAGGCACGACCGGTGTGCACCTTGACCAATTCTGCGCCTTCTCGCGACCACTCCATTCCTTGCGCCAGGGCAGTGTCGACAGAGGCCAAGTCGAGGACGTCCATGGTCCCTCAGGCTATCGTCACACGTCGCCGGTACCCACCGGTACGTCCCATCACGGGTGGATCATGTCCTGCGGCCGGACCGCCCGGTCGAATTCCTCGCCGGTCAGATATCCAAGTGCCACGCACGCCTCGCGCAACGTCGTCCCGTCGGCGTGGGCCTTCTTAGCGACCTCGGCCGCCTTGTCGTACCCGATCAACGGGTTCAGGGCCGTGACAAGCATCAGCGACATGTCGAGATTCTCCTTGATACGCGCCCGGTCGGGTTCGAGGCCCTCCACGGCGTACTGACGGAAGGTCCCGCAGGCATCGGTCAACAAACGCATCGAGTGCAGCACGTTGTGGATGATCACCGGCTTGCACACGTTGAGCTCGAGATTTCCCCGGCTCCCGGCGATGGCAACAGCGGCGTCGTTCCCCATCACCTGGATGCAGACCATCATCATGGCCTCGCACTGGGTGGGGTTGACCTTTCCCGGCATGATGCTGGACCCGGGCTCGTTGGGCGGAAGGACGAGCTCTGACAGCCCGGCCCGTGGTCCTGACCCGAGCCACCGGACATCGTCGGCGATCTTGGTGAGGGACACGGACAACGTGCGCAGCACACCGCTCAGGTGCACGAGGGAGTCATGAGCGGCCAGGGCACTGAACTTGTTGGGGGCCGAGACGAACGGCAACCCGGTCAAGGCTGCAATGTGAGCGGCGGCACGGTCGCCGAACTCCGGGTGGGTATTGAGCCCCGTGCCCACCGCCGTCCCTCCGAGGGCCAACTCGAAGAGGTCGGGCAGACAGGCGTCCAGGCGGGTGAGGTCGGCGTCGAGCTGAGCCACATACCCGGAGAACTCCTGGCCCAGAGTCAGAGGGACGGCATCCATGAGGTGGGTACGGCCGATCTTCACGATGTCGGCGAAATCGGCCACTTTGGCCGCCAACGCGTCACGCAAGGACCGTACGGATGGAAGGAGCGCGTGAACCAGCTCTTCGACGGCCGCGATGTGCATGGCTGTCGGAAACGTGTCGTTCGACGACTGCGACATGTTCACATGGTCATTGGGGTGGACCGGCTCCTTCGAACCCATCTCGCCCCCGGCCAGCTCGATGGACCGGTTGGAGATGACCTCGTTCGCATTCATGTTGGTCTGTGTCCCGCTCCCGGTCTGCCAGATGCGCAGCGGAAATTGGGCGTCGAGAGTGCCCGAGGTGACCTCTCTCGCCGCTTGGACGATGAGATCCGCCAAGCCCTTGTCGAGCTTGCCGAGCTCGGCGTTGGTCAACGCCGCCGCTTCCTTCAGGATGCCGAAAGCACGGAGCAGGGGCCGCGGCATCACGTCGTCCCCGATCGGGAAATGGATGAGGGACCGTGCCGTCTGAGCGCCCCAGTAACGGTCGGAAGGGACCTCGATCGGTCCCATGGAATCGGTCTCGATGCGCGTGGCGCTCACCCGGTTACCTTTCTTCTCACGTCCGCCTCTTTGATCCGGCTGTCACGGCTACGGAACACTTGGCGCGGACGACCAGCCGCTCATGCATTGCCCTCGTCGACGTCACTGCCACACGACATGGGCTCGGATGGACCTGTCGTCCCCGGTCAGCCACCCTCGGCCCCGCGCATACTCCAGCATGGCGGTGAAGTCCTCGCCCCAGCCGTCCCCCACCGATCCCGAGGCCAACCGGCGAATGGCGACGACCGATACCAGGGCTTCTTTTTGGTCAGTCCGTCCGATCGAAGCGCCGACAAGCGCTCGATCGAGGTCCTTGTCCTCACCCTTCCCACTGACGACGACGTCGAAGCGTGTGCAGTCGTCCGGCGCCAAGAGCGCCACAGCCGGTGGGTCGGACGTTAGATCGACGGTCACGTGCACGCCCACCTCCGAAGGTCGCTTCCTTACTCCACTGCGCCATGAGTCCCTCGTCCCGGTCGGACTCAATCGTGTTCACCGAGGGCGCCGAAGGCACCGGTCAATGTCTGGCCCGCCAGGGTCACGGCGTCGAGATTGTCCGCATCGGGCATGTTGAAGACAAGGCCGTCGAGACCGGCATCAAAGAGGGAGGCGACCTGTTCAATGACGGCGTCGGGATCACCGGTCGTCGTCATGGCGCGGATCATGGACTCGTCGTATCCCAGCCTCGCTTGGAGCTCCTCCACCTTGCCGTCGGCCTCCTTCGACGTGTCCGCGATCACCAAAGTACCGAGTCTCGTCTTGGTGATGGTGGCGGGGTCACGGCCCATGTCGTCACAGTGACGGGCCAGCACGTCGAGCTTGTGACGGACGGTATCAACGTCGCCGAAGAGATTGCAGGCGTCTGCATACTCGGCCACGAGACGAAGGGTGCGGCGTTCTCCACCACCACCGATGAGGATGGGCGGGCCGCCAGCGTGGACGGGACGTGGACGGTTGACGGCGCCTTGGATCCTGTAATAGCGGCCATCGAAGCTCGGAGCGTCCTCTGTGAACATGGCCCGACAGATCTTCAGGGCCTCCTCCAGTCGATCGAACCGCTCTGAAAGCGATGGGAACTCGAAGCCCAGGCCCTCGTGCTCCGCTTCGAACCACGCGGCACCGATACCGAGGACGGCGCGTCCACCGGACAGGACATCGAGTGCTGTCACCTCTTTGGCCAGGAGAGCGGGGTTGCGGTAGGTGACCCCCGTCACCATGGCGCCCAGACGGGCCCTTTTGGTGCGGGCGGCCAGGCCACCGAGAAGGGTATACGCCTCGAACATCGGTTCGTCAACCTTGCCGATGCCGGGGATCTGGAAGAGGTGGTCCATGACCCACACGGAATCGAAACCGGCCGATTCGGCCGTGGTGGCGATCGACGCGACCTTTTCGAACAGCCCTCCTCCCCCGCCTTCGGCATCACCGCCAACGTGGTCGCCATAGGTGAAGCTCGGGATCTGGAGACCGAATTTCGTCAGTTTTGTCATCACAGTGGCAGATTATCCCCGGGGGAAGATCCCGTGTCCCGCCGTTGGGTCCCTTGACGGACCATTCATGTTCCTCGAGGCGGACCGGACAGGCGCGACCGGAAGGCCTTGGCGCTTTCGACCTTGGCACCCAGCTGCAACACTCGCTCGACGAGCGCACGGTCAGAGGTGACCACGATCGTGTCCGCCGGGCTCGTCAGACCGCTGACCAACTCGACAATGGCGTCGTCGGCTGCATTCGGACCCCCGGGAGCGAAAGAGATGCGGACTCCGGTCGTCACCGCCTCATCGTGCTCACCGGCCGGCGCCCGGCCGTCGAAGACGACGGTGATCTCGGCCCCATCGTTTAGGAGCGGGGCTAGGTCCTCGACAAATCGTCGACGAGCGGCGGCCCGGTCCCGCCACCAGCCGTCGGGCTGCGAGCCGATGACGTTCATTCCGTCCACGATGAAGGACACACCACAGCCTGTCGCATGGACACTGCCTGTCCCAAGGACACGGACCGATCCATCTCGACGGCCCGCCCTGCAGCCGTGACACCTGGCCCGCTATCGGCATGAAAGTGCTGGTCGAACGGCTCTCTGGGTGCCGATCGTGCTGTCGGGCCCGGTGCCAGGACCGTCGTCCAGACGTCGAAGGTCGTCGCTATTGGGAGACATTTGGGCCGTGGTTGCGGGGGGCATGACATCGGCCCCGCACAGTGAGCTCACGGACAAAACCAACCGAGCCCGCCGGTCCAGGCACGGAGGGCCGCCCCCCAGGTTGAAAGGGAAGAACCACATGACAAAGCGCACAGGTCGCGAGTCATACTCAGGACAATCCCTCGATGGTTCGTCCCAAGCCTCGGCCGAGCTGCGGACCCTGGGCCAATCTCACGTGATCGGGGCCTCGACGGCCGACGTCGGAACCACCCGTGAGCGGGTCCGCCAACGGCGTCTCCTGCGACTTGGCCTTGTCCTGGTGCCGATCGCCCTGCTCCTCGTGGCACGCGTCGTTCTCTGGGGTGGGGGCCCCTTTTCCGTGCCGCACTTCCCCCACGCCCTTCTTCCCTATCTCCCGGCCATGGCCCTCATCGCCCTGCTGGGGACCGCCATCATCGTCCCTCTGCTCGGTGCCGGCCGGTCGCCTCACGTCCTGTACCGGCCCAGTGAGATAGACGTCCGCTTCGAGGACGTCCGTGGCGCCGGGCTCGTGGTCGACGAGGTGGTGAAGACGCTCAACCTCTTCCTCGGTCACCGCAAGTTCACCGAGCACATGGGTGGTTCGCCCCGCCGTGCCCTGCTCTTCGAAGGGCCCCCGGGTACCGGCAAGACCTACATGGCCAAGGCCATGGCCGCCGAGGCGGGTGTGCCTTTCCTCTTCGTGTCCTCGTCGGCCTTCCAGTCGATGTACTACGGCCAGACGAACCGCAAGATCCGTTCGTACTTCAAGGCCCTGCGCAAGTACGCACGTCGTGAAGGTGGCGCCATCGGCTTCATCGAGGAGATCGACGCCATCGGTGGCGCACGCGGCGGCATGGGAACAGGCAAGGCCGAAGGCGTCTCCGGGGTCGTCAACGAACTGCTCATCCAGCTCCAGTCCTTCGACCAGCCGGCGATCATGACGCGCATCGGATCGCGGCTGAGCGACATGGTGAACGGCTGGATGCCCTCCGGTCGCCAGATCCAAAAGAAGCCGGCCACCCCGGCCAACATCCTTGTGATCGGTGCCACCAACCGGGCCGCCGACCTCGATCCCGCCCTCGTGAGGCCGGGACGCTTCGACCGCACCATCTACTTCGACCTGCCCACCCGGACCGGTCGCCGCGAGATCATCGACTACTACCTAGAGAAGAAGGCCCACGAAGCGGAGCTCGACGACCCCGCACAGCGCGACTCTCTGGCGGCCATGACATTCGGGTACTCCCCCGTCATGATCGAGCACCTGCTGGACGAGTCCCTTATCTGGGCGCTGCGCCGTCAAGGTGACCGCCTCTCGTGGGCTGATATCCAGAACGCCAAGATGACCGAGGAGATCGGCCTCGCCCAGCCCGTCGAGTACGCCGAAGCCGAGCGCCGGACCATCGCCACCCACGAAGCCGGACACGCCGTCGTGGCCTGGCTCGTGGGCAAGGGTCGCAAGCTGGACGTTCTTTCCATCATCAAGCGGAAGGACGCGTTGGGCCTGCTCGCCCACTCAGAAGAAGAGGAGCGCTTCCTCAAGACCCGTACCGAGATGGAAGCCCTCATCCACATCGCATTCGGTGGCATGGTGGCCGAGGAGCTGTTCTTCGGCGAGGCCAGCTCCGGAGTGGCGAGCGATCTGAAGGCAGCGACGATCGTCGCCTGCCAGATGATCGGCAGCCTCGGCATGGGGAGCACCCTGATCTCGTCGATGGCTCTCGAGACTGGCGGTGGTGGCAACATCGTCGCCAAGGTCCTGTCATCCGAAGACGGACACGACGAGGTCGAGGACGTTCTGCGCAAGGCCAAGACAGAGGTGCGCGAGCTCCTCGAGAGGAACCAAGCCGTCATCGAAGGCCTGCGCGATGCCCTGCTTGAGAGGGACGAGTTGGTCGGAGCCGAGATCCTCGAGGTCATCGCCTCGGTTGGGGCTCCCGTGCTTGAAGGAAAGGTTTAGATCTCGGCGTCGATCCGGGGGGCACCGACGTCGAAGCAAGGGCAGCGTCGCGGCGGCGACGCTGCCCTTGCGCGTCTGCTAACGGTTCGACCGGGACCACCATCCGCCGGAGCCCGTCGCCAAACCGGCGGCGGCGAGCTGTTCGAGGGCCTCAGCCACGTCGGCCAGGGGAAGCGCACACCGGCGGACCACGGTGTCCAGGCTGGCGGGGTCGTGATCGAGAGCCCGCAATGTGCGTGCCGCCATCGGGCTCGGGGCACGGGCCGCCGCTGCTCGATCCGGAGACGCTCTGGGTGGCGTCCGAGGGGGCACAATTCCGGGCAGACCGGTGATGGCCAGCTCCACGGCGGCGAGGACGTCCTGGACATCGCGCACCGGTGTGGCGCCGTCCACCAGCAGGGCGTTGCACCCGGCGGAAGCTGAGCTGCGCACCGAGCCGGGAACGGCCGCCACCGTCACTCCCCGATCGGATGCAGCCTTCACCGTATTGAGTGATCCGCCCTTGCGGTGACACTCGACGACGACCACCACGTGAGCGAGCGCCGCCAACATCCGGTTCCTCACGGCGAAGCACCAGACGGGGGTCCCAGAGGATCCCGGTGCCCGTTCGGAGAGAACCGCCCCTTTTTCGGCGATGGCCTGTTTAAGCTGAGCCTCGGCACGGTGAACAGCAGCATCGGGCGCCGTCCCGAGGACAGCCACCGGGGCGCTCCCGCCGGCCACTGCCAGAGCACCGGCGTGCGCAGCCGAGTCAATGCCCCGGGCGAGGCCCGACACCACCACCACGCCGGCCTCCGCCAGTCCCCGTCCCAACTCGGAGGCGACGCTCAACCCGTACGGGGTGGCGCTGCGAGTACCGACGATCGCCACCCGGGGGCTCGTGTCCAGAACGGACGGATCCCCGAGCGTGAAGAGAACACCAGGGGCCTCGTGGTCGCCCGCCAGAGTCGCCGGATAGCCGGGGCGCCCGAAGAGGCGGACGGCTACCCCGTTCCGAGTGCAGCAGGCTCCGACAGACTCCAAGAGCGCTGGCCTCGCCTTGCTCTGGTAGTGCCGATCGGGATCGCCGGGGTGTCGGCCAGCGGCCAATGCCTCCCAGGCCGTCACGGGGTCAAACCCCTCGAGAAACCGGCGCGTCCGCACCGGGCCGGCACCGAGCGCGGCGATGGCGGCGGCGAATCGTTCGTCGTCGGCGAGGTCGTCGACGCTCCTCATGACGACGACCCGGCCGGCCGGGTACAACCGGCGTCACGCAGATGAAGTGCCTCCACCATTTGACGGGCGCCGATCAGCTCACCGGTGCCGTCGAGGTCCCCGAGCGTCCGGGCCACGCGTCGCACCCGGTGCAACCCTCGCGCCGATAAGGCTCCCGCTCGCAGCCGCCGTTCGAGCAATGCGGCCGCGTCCGGAGACAGTGGAGCGAACTCATCCAGGGATTCCGGCGCGATCTCGGCGTTACACCGCACGCCACGGGTGGCGGCAATCACGCGGGTGAAACGCACACGTTCCGCCACGCTCGCCGAGGATTCGCCACGGGGTCCCCCGAGCAGGTCGTCGACGTCGGGGCGCCCGAGGGAAAGGGCCAGATCAAAACGGTCGAGTAAAGGCGCCGAGAGGCGACGCGCGTAACGGGCGCGGGCGGCGTCGGTACATCGACAGGCACCGGGAACGCTTCCTTCACCACAGGGGCACGGGTTCATGGCACCCACGAGGAGGAACCGAGCGGGAAGGTCGACAGCCCGGCGGGCCCTCCTGATCCGCACCACACCTTCCTCGAGCGGTTGGCGCAACATGTCCAGAGCGACGGCGGGGAACTCGCCCAACTCGTCGAGAAAGAGCACCCCACCGTGCGCCAGCGATATCTCACCCGGTCGCAACCAGGCCGTGCCGCCACCGATGAGAGACACCTCGGTGGCGCTGTGATGAGGGGCTCGGAATGGCGGACGCTCCGCCAGGGCACCGCCGACGAGAGCGATACCCGCCGCAGAGTGGATCCGCGTGACCTCCAGCGCCTCGTCCTGTCCCAGCGGCGGCAGCAGGCCCGGGAGCCGGTGGGCGAGCATCGTTTTGCCCGAACCAGGGGGGCCCACGAGCAGGAGGTGGTGACCTCCTGCGGCGGCCACCTCGAGCGCCCGCCGACCCACCGTCTGGCCTCTGACGTCGGCCAGGTCGGGTATGAGCGGCAACACGGCGCGTTCGGTATCAACGCTCCGCGCCTCTGCCCAGGGACCTTCGCCTCGCAGCGCGTGGACGAGCCCGCCCAAGCTGGCGGCAGCCCGGACCTCGTGACCACCGACCAGTCGAGCATCCGAGACGCACTCGGCAGGCACCACCACGCGGCTGCATCTCAGGGCGGCCACCATCGGCACGATGCCCGGGACCGACCGCAGCGATCCGTCGAGTCCAAGTTCCCCGATGCAGGCGGTGTCCTCGACGCAGGCACGAGGCAGTGAGCCGTCGGGCACCAGGACCCCGACGGCGATCGGGAGGTCGAGGCCTGATCCGCCCTTGCGCGTGCCTGATGGCGCCAGGTTCACCGTGATGCGGTGCCGCGGCCATTCCAGACCGCTCGATGACAGGGCGGCACGCACGCGATCGCGCGACTCTCGGACAGCGGCATCGGGCAGTCCGACGACGGTGAAGCCGGGAAGGCCGCCCGAAACATGGACTTCGACGGAGACGGCACGGCCGTCGACTCCGTGCAGTGTGGCGGATGGTATTGAGGCGAGCACGACAGCTCCCACGGGGCAGGCACGAGCGGAAGAACCCGTGCTAATTCGGTGAGAGGGCCACTTTCTTGACGTCGGCCACACGAGGCGTCAGTCGCACCTTACGGCGGGGGTGTATCACCGAGAGGGCGAACCCCCTCGTTCTGCTCAAGGCCAGGGGTGTGTCCCCACTCCCCCTGGACCGTCGTTCATCAGGTACGACGAGCTGATCGAGGGCAGGGTAGTCTTGAGGTGATTCCAGCCCCGAGGGAGAACCGCCCGCCCTTGGCGACCGCATCCGGGCTGATCCTAAAGGTGGATCGACGCCCCATGGCCGACAACCGGTTCTCCATCCTCGGCCGAGACATGGCTGTTGATCTCGGCACCGCCAACACCCTCGTGTACGTGCGGGGCCGCGGCATCATCTTGAATGAGCCCTCGGTCGTCGCCGTGAACGTCAAGGACGGCCGCCCCTTGGCCGTGGGGGCCGAGGCCAAGCGCATGATCGGCCGGACGCCGAGTCACATCCAGGCCATTCGCCCTTTGAAGGATGGGGTCATCGCTGATTTCGAGATCTGCGAGAAAATGCTCCGCTATTTCATCCAGCGCGCCCACTCACGCCGATTCGCCAAGCCGCGCATGATCATCTGCGTCCCTTCCGGCATCACCGGTGTCGAAAGGCGAGCCGTCATGGAAGCGGCCATGAACGCCGGCGCCCGCAAGGCGTACATCATCGAGGAGCCGATGGCCGCCGCCATCGGTGCCGGCCTGCCCGTCCATGAGCCCACCGGCAACATGGTGGTCGATATCGGCGGAGGGACCACGGAGGTTGCCGTCATATCGCTCGGTGGCATCGTGAGCAGCCAATCCGTGCGCGTCGGTGGCGACGAGCTCGACGAGGCGATCATCTCCTACGTCAAGAAGGAGCACAGCTTGGCGCTCGGAGAGCGGACGGCAGAAGAGATCAAGATCACCCTCGGTTCAGCCCACCCCCTCCAGGAGGAGTTGTATGCCGAGGTCCGCGGCCGCGACCTCGTCACCGGCCTGCCCAAGGTTCTCGTGGTGTCGACCGAGGAGATCCGCCAGGCGATCGCCGAGCCCGTTTCGGCCATAGTCGACGCCGTGAAGGTGACACTCGACAAGACTCCGCCCGAGCTTGCCGCCGACATCATGGAGAAGGGGATCGTGCTCACCGGCGGTGGGGCGCTGCTCCAGGGCCTCGGCCCCCGGTTGCACCACGAGACGAGCATGCAGATCGTCACTGCGCCCGACCCCCTGAGCTGTGTGGCCATCGGAGCCGGTCAGTGCCTCGAGGAGTTCGACGTCCTCCAGCACGTCCTCGTCACCTCCGGCTGGTAGGGGCAGGGCGCGCCGCCGCACATGACAAGGCGCGGAGATGCCAACCATGCAAAGCCCACGACGCGCGTCGGGCGACCCGAACAACGTCATGGCGATGGAGCGGGATTGTCGTCGTCGCCCTGCCACGACCGCCACAGGGCGGCGTAGGCACCCGAGGCGCGCAGCAGATCGTCGTGGGCCCCGAACTCGGTGATCCTGCCGTCCTCCACGACGGCGACCATGCTGGCGTCGTTGGCGGTGTGTAACCGGTGGGACACGGCGATGACCGTCCGACCCTCGAGTAGCCGGGCCAGAGAACGCTCGAGGTGGCGGGCGGCCGACGGGTTGAGAAGCGAGGTGGCCTCGTCGAGCACCAGGGTGTGGGGGTTCGCCAACACCAACCGGGCGATGGCGATCTGTTGGGCCACGCCCGGGGCTAGAATGGCGCCGGCCGAGCCGATCCGGGTGTCGAGACCATCGGGCAGCGCCCGTACGGCGGCACCGGCGTCGACGGCGTCCAGTGCCGAGTAGAGCTCATCGTCGTCGGCGTCGGGGGCCACGAGCCGCAGGTTGTCGCGAATAGAAGCGGCGAACAGGTGATGTTCCTGGGTGACGAGGGCGATCTCGCGGCGCAGTCGCACCGGCGGGATCAGGTGCGCATCGACTCCCCCGACGGTGGCCCGACCGGCACGCGGCACGTACACGCCGGCGAGCAACAGAGCGAGGGTGCTCTTGCCCGCCCCGCTCGGACCCACCACCGCCACTCTGGCTCCTTGCGCGGGTGCCAGGTCGATACCCCGCAGGACGTCGTGGCCCTCGTTGTAGGCGTACCGCAGAGCTCGGGCCACGACCTGCTGACCGGCCGGCTCGTCCCCCGTGGTCGGCGCCGGTTCGACCTCGTGGACCCCGAGCACCCGCGACAACGACGCCGAGGCCACCTGCACCTCGTCCATCCAGGCCAACAGGGTGTCGACCGGGCCGATCAGCTGCTGCGCGTACAGCGCCGCCGCGGTGACGGCCCCCAGGGACAAGTGGCCGTCGATGTGCATCAGACCGCCGAGAAGGATGGTCAGGACCAGAGGAATCACATAGCCGATCTCGCTGGCGCCGAAGAACACGGTACGGAGACCGAGAGTCCGGCGCTCCCAGCCGATCCACGCCTTGATGTGGCGGTCGGTCTGGGCGATGCGTTTGGGTCCGAGGCGGAAGGCGTCGATCGTGCGTCCAGCAGCCACGCTCTCCTGGATGTCGCCGTTGACCCGGGCGTACGCCGCCATCTCTTCCTGATAGGCACTCCGGGCGCGGCGCAGGTACCAGCGCGTGGCCAGCGCCAGGAGGAGGATGCTCGGCACCAGGGCGAGCCCGAGGACCGGGGCCGTCCAGAGCAACGCCGCCACGGCCAGCACGACCGTGACGCTCGCCACCAGCAGTTGCGGGAGCCCGGCGCGCACGGAATAAGACAGGTCGTCGACGTCGGTGGAGGCCCGGGTGAGCAGATCGCCCGAACCCGCCCGCTCGACCACGCCCAGGGGGAGGTCGAGGACTCGGGTGACGAGCTGCTCACGCAGGCGGGCCAGCACCCGCTCCCCGAGAATGGCGCCCAGTCCGCGACTCACCCCTGTGAGCACGGTCTGGACCACGAGGGCGCCGGCGAAGATGGCGATGGCGGTGTCGATCCGGCCTGCGGCGCCGCTCCTGGTGGTGTTGTTGATGACCTCCTCGAGCACCTTCGGTCCGACCAGGCCGGCGGCGCTGGCGACGCCCTGCAAAGCCAGAACCACGATGACGGAGCGGCGCTGCTCCTTGATCAGGCGGCGCACATGACGCCACGATGCCCGCCCCGAGGCCACGGGCAGGATACCGGCCTCGTTGAACGTCGTGGGAGCCGCACTCACGGGGCACCCCTCGTGACGAGCCGGCCGTAACGCGGCTCGGACTGGAGCAGATGGCGATGGCTGCCGACAGCGCGCACATGACCGTCGAGGAAAGCCACAGTGTCGGCATGTTCAAGGAGGAAGGGGCTCGTCGAGAGCACCACGGTCGTGCGTCCCGCCCGCACCCGACGCAGACGTACGGCGATGTCGGCCTCGGTGTGAGCGTCCACCGCGCTGGTCGGCTCGTCCAGGACGAGTACGTCAGGGTCCGCCCGCAACGCGGCGGCGAGAACGATCCTCTGGCGCTGGCCACCCGACAGGGTGCGCCCACGTTCGGGTAGCTCCGTCAATATCCCGTCGGCCAGGGCCTCGACGATGTCAGCGGCGGCAGCCGCGTCGAGGGCCTCCACGACGGTCGGCCTGTTGTCCACTTGCGAACCGAACGCCGGCACGTCAACGGCGTCGGCCAAGGTGCCCGCCAACAGCTGGGGGTCTCGGTCGACCACCAGCACTCGCCGGCGCACCACCTCGAGCGACAGATCGGCGAGAGCGGTCCCCGCCAGCTCCACGCCGTCACCCGGACAATCGACATAGCGCCCCAGACGAGCGGCCAGCGCGCTCGCCTCCTCGGGATCAGTGGCGACCACCACCGTCAGGCGCCCGGGTTCGGCCGAGAACCCCGTCAGCGCGTCGGTGAGGGGACCAACCGGCGGTTCCGCCACAGGAGCCGTCGGTCGTGGAAGATCGGGGGCCCGGCGGAGCACGGTGAGCACCCGGCCCGCCGCCACGGTGGCCGCCGACCATCGGGTGGCCGCTTCGATCAGGGTCTGGGCAGGGAGAGTGAGAAAGGCGGCGTAGGCGTAGAAGGCCACGAGTCGGCCTGGTGAAATGGCGCTCGACAGCACCAGATGAGCGCCGATGTAGGTGACGACGACGAGGATCGCTCCAGGTACGAAGACCTGGAACGAATCGAGGATGGATTGGGTGAGCGCGGTGCGGACCGTGGCGGCGCGCACCTGCTGCGAGGCGGCGGCGTACCGGTCGGCGAAGACCTCTTCCCCACCCAGCCCACGCAGCACACGTAGACCGACCACCGTATCTGCGGCCAGAGAAGATGCACCGGCGCGCGCCGACCGCTCGGCGGTCTGTCGGCGTTCGAGGGGTCGCATGACGGGCAGAACCAGGAGCACAAAGAGAGGGGCACCGATCACCAGGACGAGCCCGAGGCGCACCGACGAGGAAAACAGGAGCGCCGCCACGATGAGGTAGGAGACCACGGCACCGGTGGCTCGGGCGCTGACATCAAGCAGGTGGCCGATCCGCTGGACGTCGGTGGTCCCGATGCTCGCCACTTCTCCTGCGTCCACGTGTCGGGTCAGGTCCCACCCGAGATCGCTCGCCTGACGCGCCACCAGTTGCTGGACCCGCACCGCGGCGGTGAGAAAATTGGCGACGGCACGCCGATGACGCAGCACACCGGTGACGGCTTGCACGATGCCGAGGCCCAGTACGACAGCCGACCACGTCCACAGCTCCGCCCGGTCGCGGCGGGCCACGGCATCGATAGCGGCGCCGAGCGCGGCCGGGATCAAACTCTGCGAGCCCATCCACACGGCGCCAAAGAAGCCGCCACCTATGACGGTGGCTCGCTGTTGGCGCGCCAACCAGACAAGGAATCGCACCGGCGAACGCGTGTCTGGTTCGCCGGGATCAGGGAGTGGGAGTCGAGTAAGCAAAGCCGGCCAGCTTACGCGACGGACGGCCTCCCGCTCCCGGGTGCTCCCGGGCCTCCAGGCGGTGGCGCGATCTCGGGCAGCGCCGTCGGGTTTGGAGACATCCACAACACCGACAACGGGCAGGTGGACTTAGGCGACGTGGGGATCGCATCGCCCATCAGCCGTCGAAGAGGGCCGGCCCCGACAGCGAGGTGGATCAGCGGCCGACGAAGTTGGGGTCGCGCTTCTCGGCGAAAGCGCGCATGGCCTCACGGGTGTCCTCGGTGGTGAAATTCACGGTCTGGCAGCGGGCTTCGTCCTCCAAGGCCTGGGCCATCGAGACGGCGGCGCTGTTGTTCAAGAGCTTCTTGCTCATGGACAGCGCGATGGGCGGACCGGCGGCCAGGCGCCTGGCCCACCCGTCGACGAAGGCGTCGATCTCCTCGTCGGCCACCAGGCGGTTCACCAGTCCGAAGGCGAGGGCCTCCTCGGCCGACAGGGTGTCGGCGAAATAGACGAGCTCCTTGGCCCGGTGCAAGCCGACGAGCCTCGGCAACAGCCAAGACGATCCGCCATCGACGGAGAGTCCCCGTTTGGAGAAGATCTCCGACAACCGGGCCGTGGACGACACGACGGTGAGGTCGCAGCACAGGGCCAGGCTCAGACCGGCACCGGCGGCGATCCCGCGGATCTTGGCAATGGTGGGCTTGGGAAGGTCGTAGAGCGCCAGCATCACCGAACCGAGGAAGCGCATGCGGGTGAGGGGGGGGTCTTCGGAGTCACCGCTGATGCCCTTGGGGTCACCGATGTCCGCCCCGGAGCAGAAGGCTCCCCCGGCGCCGGTGATCACCAGGACGCGATCGTCGCGACGACGGGTCACCTCCTGCACGGTGGCGTAGAGCTCCTGCCACATCGTTCCGTTGGCCGCATTCTTGCGTTCGGGTCGGTTGAGGGTGACGGTGACCACGCCCGCTTCCCGTTCCACAATGATGGTTTCGCCGCTCATCGGCTGCACCCTAATAGAAACGAGAATCGGGCCACGAACAGACGCGATCTCAGAAGGCGTCGTGCACGACCTCGACGACGAGATCCTTGGAACGGTCGGACAACACGGCGACGACGTCGAAACGGACGGACCGCATCGGCGATCCGCCCGCCCGCTGGTGCGAAAGCCACCGCGCCGCCAGACGTCGCAGCCGTCTTTGTTTGGCCATGGTGACCGCTTCGGCGGGAGTCCCGTAGGCCGTGGAAGACCGGGTCTTCACCTCGCAGATCACCACGATCGAGCCACGAGGATCGATGGCCACAAGGTCGATCTCGCCCTCGGCGCATCGCCAGTTGCGGTCCACGATGTCGTAACCGGCCTCTGCGTACCAGCGGGCGGCAGCCTCTTCGCCCCGCTGGCCGAGCTCACGACGGCCGTCACTGGTGGACGGGGCGCTGGCGGCGGTAGCGGCGGCAGGGCGGGCGGGTACCGGAACGGTGGCCATGGCGGGAGTGTTCCCCACGGCTGTGACGGTGGCCCTGACCGATGGGCGGTGGGCCGGTGACAGACGGCTCGACGACGGACGGCGCTGGCGCTACGGGGCAGTCCTCAGGTATCGCGTTCGGGGAGTCGCTCCACGTTCACGTCACGAAACGTCATGACCTTCACGCTCGGGACGAAGCGGGCCGGTCGGTACATGTCCCACACCCAGGCGTCGGTCAGTTCGACCTCAATGCAGGTGGGGGCCGAGCCGTTGCCGACGGAGACCTTCACCTCGTTGGCCAGATAGAACCGTCGTTCGGTCTCCACCACGTAGTTGAACAGGGGGAGCACCGTGCGGTACTCCTGGACAAGCGCCAGCTCGATGTCGGCCTCGTAGCGTTCGAGGTCCTCTTCGCTCATCGCCCTACGGGCGGACTGCCCGCTTCTCCTTGATCTTGGCCGCCTTGCCGATACGGTCACGCTGGTAATAGAGCTTGGCCCGCCTCACGTCGCCCCTCGTCACCATCTCGATCTTGGCCAGGACAGGCGAGTGGACGGGAAAGGTCCGCTCCACCCCCACGCCGAAGCTCACCTTGCGGACGGTGAAGGTCTCGCGGGCCCCGGAACCTTGGCGACGGATCACTGCCCCCTGGAAGACCTGGACGCGCTCACGGGTCCCTTCCACAACCCTCACGTGGACCTTGAGGGTGTCGCCGGGGCCGAACTCGGGAATGTCGTCTCGCAGGAACTCGCGATCGACGATGTCAGTGGGATTCATGGTGCGCGTCCCTTCGCGGGTCGATTGCGAGCGGCTCGAGCGGCACCCGGGCGCAGAGCCACCTTCGAGCGACGGCCGACCGTTCGGGCCTGCTGGAACTAGCGAGAATAGCCGCGTCCTGAGAGGGGGGCGCACCCACCCAGGACCTTTCCCCTCGGCCCCGCCCCCTACGGCCCCGAGCGGCCGTCGGAAGGTCGCCTGGCGGCCCTGTCGGGTGAGACCGGGCCGTCGAGGGAATCGGCCTGGAGATCCTCCCGTTCGAGCAGGCGCTGCTCCTCTGCGGAGATCCCGCCCCGGGCGGCGATCATGTCGGGCCGCTCATCGATCGTCCGGTGCAGGGCCATGGCCCGGCGCCACCTCTCGATCCGGGCGTGGTCGCCTGTCCGCAGGACCTCGGGCACCTCCCAACCCCGGAAATCGGCCGGGCGGGTGTAATGGGGGTATTCGAGGAGCCCCGAGGTAAAGCTCTCGTCCACGGCCGAGGCCTCGTTCCCCATGACACCGGGAAGGAGGCGGGAAACGGCCTCGACGACCACCACGGCGGCCGCCTCACCGCCGGCGAGCACGTAGTCACCAATGGACAGCTCGCCGTCGACGAGATGGTCCGACACCCTCTCGTCGACACCCTCGTAGCGGCCGCAGAGCAGCGAGAAACCGCCCGATGCCGTCGTGGCCAGCGCGGCCAACTCCTCGGCCATGTGTTGGTCGAAGCGACGTCCCCGGGGACCAAGGAGGTACAGGGGCCGGGGCGGGTCCGCCCTCTCCACCGATGCGAAAACGGGGCCGGGGGTGAGGACCATGCCGGCCCCTCCTCCGAACGGAGCGTCGTCGACCGAACGCCGGGCGTCGGAGGTGTCGTCACGCAGGTCGTAGATGCGCAGGTCGAGCACGCCGGTGCTCCGGGCCCGACCGAGAAGCGCCCCCGAGCAGAACCCCTCGAGGAGCTCGGGGAAGATGGTGAAGACGTCGACACGCATCGGGCCCCCTACGCCGGCCATGGGCCCGGTCAGTCGAGCAGGCCGAGCGGGACATCGACCACGATCCGGCCGGGACTGTGATCGACGACACAGCGCAGCGGCACCAGAGCTCCGCCGTCGAGCTCCAGGAGGTCGCTGACCGGATTGGCCACCACGGCTGTCACCGTGCCCAGGTGACGACCGTCAGCCTTGTCGATGACGGCCGACCCCACCAGCTCGTGTACCCAAAGGGCGGAGGGGTCGTCGAGGGGAGGTGCCCGCAGTACGCGATCACGCAGCGCCTCGGCGGCGTCGATCCCCTGGACACCGGCGAAGGTGACGAGCCAACGATGTTGGAAAGGACGCGAGCTCTCGATGCACAGCTCGCCCTCATCGGTTATGAAGACCGAGCCCGGCATGGACCGTTCGGCGCGGTTGCTCACGAGGTCGACGACGACTTCGCCGCGTAGTCCGTGAGGTCGCACCACGCGGCCCACGTCGAGGAGCCCCTCATCCGTCCCGTGGGGGACGGGATCATGACGGGGATCGTCAGTCGTCGACGAAGTCGACGTTTGTCTCCACCCCGTCTCGCGATCCGGCCACCCGGACCAGAGTTCTGATGGCCTGGGCCACCCGGCCCCGGCGCCCGATCATGCGGCCCATATCGCGTTGGGCCACGTGGATGCGGAAACGCACAGTGCGGCCGGAGTCGTCGGCTTCGAGGACGACGGCGTCGGGCTCGGTGGCGATGGAACGGGTGATGTAGTCGAGAACGGACCGGGCCGTTCCTCCATCGACGCGGTTGCCGGCCATGTCGTCGGCCACGTTGATGTCGTTGACATCGACCTCGTCGTCCACGGCGTTGGCGTCGTCGAAACCCTCGTCGCTCACTTGGCTTCCGCCGGAGCCTCGGCCGGTGTGGCCGCTGCCGCCGGGGCTTCACCCGGACGGTATTCGCCCCAGGCGCCGGACTTCTTCAGGAGCTTCTCCACCCTCTCGGTGGGGGTGGCACCCTGGCGCAGCCACTTGAGGGCTTTCACGTTGTCGATGTCGACGATGGCGTCGGGGTCGGCGGCCGAACGGCCCCGGGGTGCGTAGGTACCGACGATCTCGATGAAACGGCCATCACGCGGCGATCGACTGTCGGCAGCCACGACGCGGTAGGTCGGCTGCTTCTTCTTGCCCATCCGCATGAGACGGAGCTTTACGGCCACAATTTGACTCCCTGTTCTTCGTGGTGTGCATCACGCACCCGTGGGCACGGACCTTCCATTGTGGCCCCTGGCGGACCCCGGCGGCGAAAAAGGGCCCGATCAGGCCCTGTCAGGCCGCTAACGGCCCCCGCCGGAGGCCTTGGGCGTGACCCGGCCGCCCTTTTTCTTCTTGCCTCCCTTGGAGCCTTTGGAACCGCCGGCGGCCAGTCCCCGCATGGCGGAAGACCCACCCCCGAGGCCTGGGCCGAAGTCGGCCAGGGGGTCGGCGCCGCCCGGTGCCAGTGCAGACAGGTCGCCCATCTGGTCGGACAGAGCCGCCGCCGCCCGCGCCCCGCGGCCGCCGCCACCGAGCATCCCCCCGAGCATCCCGGGGGAGCGCATGAGCTGCTGGGCCTCTTTGAACTGGCGCAGGAGCTGGTTGACCTCCTGGGTGGAGGTCCCACTGCCGGTGGCGATGCGTTTGCGGCGGCCGCCATCGATGAGGGCGGGATCGGCCCGTTCCTTGCCGGTCATGGACTGGATGATGGCCTCGACCTGGGTGAGCTGACGATCGTCGATGCTCTCCTTCGCCTGCTTGAGCTCCTTGGGTATGCCGGGCAGCAGCGACAGGATGCCACCAAGAGAACCGAGCTTCTTCACCTGCTGCAGCTGGGAGAGAAAGTCCTCGAGGGTGAAGCGCCCTTCGAGGAGGCGCTCGGCCCCTCGTTGGGCCACGTCGCCGTCGAACTCACGCTCGGCCTGCTCGATGAGGCTCATGACATCGCCCATGCCGAGGATGCGGCTGGCCATCCGGTCGGGATGGAACTGGTCGAAGTCGGCCAGGCGTTCACCGGTGGAGGCGAAGGCGATGGGGCGACCGACGACCTCCTTCACGCTCAGGGCGGCACCGCCGCGTGCGTCGCCGTCGAGCTTGGTGAGGATGACCCCGTCGAGATCGAGGGTCTGGTGGAACGCCTCGGCGGTGGCCACGGCGTCCTGGCCGGTCATGGCGTCGATGACGAGGAAGGTGAAGTGGGGTACGACGGCCTCGGAGATCCGGCGGACCTCGTCCATCAGGGCCTCGTCGATGGCCAGGCGGCCGGCGGTGTCCACGATGAGCACGTCGCGACCGAGGCGGCGGGCTTCGTTCAGGCCGGCGGTGGCCACGGCCACCGGATCGGTGGCTTCGCTGAAGACGGGCACGTTGGCCTGCTGACCGAGAATCCGGAGCTGCTCCACGGCCGCCGGGCGCTGGAGGTCGGCCCCGACGAGCATGGGGTTGCGGCCCTGCTGGCGGAACCAGCGGGCCAGCTTGGCCGCCGTCGTCGTCTTACCGGAACCCTGGAGGCCGGCGAGGAGGACCACGGTGGGGGGCGCCGACGCGTAGGAGATGCGCAGGGTCTCGCCCCCGAGGATGCCGATGAGCTCGTCGTGGACGGCCTTGATGACCTGCTGGCCGGGGCTCAGGCTCTTGGACAGGTCCCCGCCGACGATCCGGAGCCGGATTCCGTCCACGAAGGTCCGGGCCACGCGGACGTCGACGTCGGCCTCGAGAAGAGCGGTGCGGATCTCGCGCAGAGCCTCGTCGACGTCCTCGTCGGTGAGCCGCCCGCGGCTGCGCAGGCGCCCGAAGATCCCTTCGAGGCGGTCGGAGAGGGCGTCGAACATCGGCTGCTCAGGTTACCGGAGCCGGTGGGCCTCCCCGGTGGCACCTGGGGGCCCAGGTGAATGTGCCTGTCAGTCGAAGAGGGCGTCGACGAAACGGTCGGCGTCGAAGACGATCAGGTCGTCGGGTCCTTCCCCGATGCCGACCAGCTTCACGGGGAGACCGAACTCGCGCTGGATGGCCACCACGATGCCCCCCTTGGCCGATCCGTCGAGCTTGGTCAGCACCACGCCGGTGACACCGACGGCGTCGAGGAACTGCCGGGCCTGGGCCAGTCCGTTCTGTCCGGTGGTGGCGTCGAGGACGAGGAGCACCTCGGTCACGCGCCCGGGAGGACGATCAGCGACGCGGCGGATCTTCTTCAGCTCCTCCACCAGGTTCACCTTGGTGTGGAGCCGGCCGGCGGTATCGGCCAGGACCAGCTCCTGGCCACGGGCGGAGGCCCTCTGGACGGCGTCGAAGACGACGGCGCTCGGATCGCTGCCCTCGGCGCCGCGCACGAGGCCGACCTCGGCCCGCTCGGCCCAGATGGCCAGCTGCTCGGCAGCGGCCGCCCGGAAGGTGTCGCCGGCGGCGAGGAGCAGAGAGTGTCCAGCCGCTGTTTGCATCCGGGCGATCTTCCCGATCGTCGTGGTCTTGCCGACGCCGTTCACCCCGACGAAGAGCCAGACGTTGGTGACTCCCTCCTCGAGAGCGAGGCCGGCGCTTGCGGTGCCCTCGAGCGAAGCCCGCAAGGCGTGGCGCAGGGCGGCGATGACGGCGTCGGGTCCCCGCAGCTCGCCCCTGCGGACGCGCTGGCGCAGATCCTGGAGCAGCGCAGTGGTGGTGGCCACGCCGACATCAGCCCGCAACAGGGCCTCTTCGAGGTCGTCCCAGGTCTGATCGTCGACGGAACCCCGGCCCCGCAGGGCCCGGACGTAACCCGAGAGCAGGCCCCGGGTCTTGCCCATCCGGTCGCGTAGATCGGCAGGGACGGCGACATCGGTGCTCTCGACCGCCGGCGGCGCCGCCGGTGCCGCCGACAGCGGGGCGATGGCCGTCGTGTCGGCCACGGGTTTCGCCGGTGCGGCGGGAGGAGCCTCGGCGGGAGCGCCCGTCGTGGGAGGCCCCGTCGTGGGAGCGGACACCGGTGGTTCAGGCGCCGGAGGCGACTTCGTCGGCAGAGCCGACGGCTCCGCCCCGGCGGCACGGCCGCGGGTGGAGGCGCGCCGAAAGAGCAGGACGGAGGACGCCATGATCGCCAGCACGACGACCACAGCCAGGACGATCCAAAGAGCCAGCATGGCGAGGGCAGCCTACGAGATGTCGGCAGAGGCTCCGGGCCCTATGACCGGCGCCTCACCGGACGTCGGTGGCCGTCAGTTGGTGGAGGCGGCGGCCGACTCGTCGTCAGGCTGGCGTCGCACCTTCTGGCTCACGACCTTGGACGACCCGCCCGGGGTCATGGTCACCCCGTAGAGAGCGTCGGCCGCCTCCATGGTGCGCTTCTGGTGGCTCACGATGATGAGCTGGGCCTCGTCCCGGAACTCGTGGAGAAGGTCCAGGAAGCGGTGGAGGTTCACGTCGTCGAGGGCGGCCTCGACCTCGTCCATGAGGTAGAAGGGCGAGGGACGGCTCCGGAAGACGGCAAAGAGGAAGGCCAGGGCCACGAGCGAGCGCTCACCGCCGGAGAGAAGCGACAGCTTGCGGACGTTCTTGCCCGCCGGGCGCGCTTCGACTTCGACACCGGTGTCGAGCAGGTCGGTGGCGTCGGTGAGCACCAGCCGCCCGTTTCCGCCGGGGAAGAGAGTGGCCACGAGCACCTGGAAGTGTTCGTTCACATCGGCGAAGGCCTCGGCGAACACGCGCGTGATCTCGTCGTCGACGGCCCTGATGACCTGATGAAGCTCACGGCGGGCCCGGCGGACGTCCTCCACCTGCTCCTCGAGAAAACGATGTCGCTCCTCGAGGGTGCCGAGCTCTTCGAGGGCCAGAGGATTGACGGGACCGAGCGACGACAGCTCCGACTCGACGGCGGCCGCACGAGAGGCGGCGTCGACACCATCGGGCAGGGCCGGGCACCGAGCGCTCATGGCCGTCTCCGGTTCGCAACCGATTTCGCGACGCAGAGCCTCGACGGCCGATTCCTGGCGGACGCCGGATTCGGCCAGGTCGAGCGCCAGGCGCTGCAAGAGGTCGCGGGTCTCGGTCACTCGGGCTTCGACGGCGGCCCGCTGGCGACGGAGATCGTCGAGCCGGGCGCCGCCGGCACGGACCTCGTCGAGCTGGCGCGACCGCTCCTCGTGCAACCGCTCGCTCAGAGCCGCGAGCCGCGCCGCGTGACGATCGACCACGTCGCCCAGGCGGTCCACGACACGGGCGTCGGCCTCCAATCGGCGTCGACGCTCCCCGGCCTGATCGCGCTCGGCCACGTGCCCGGCCAAGCGCCGCTCGACGTCTTCAAGCCGGTTCTCGAGCACGGCGCGCCGCTCGGCCAGGGAACCGACGCGGACCTCGAGATCGCGTCGGCGACCCTCGATCTGCATCCGACGTTCCTGATGATGGCGGCGTGTCTCGTCGGCCGAGCGCAGACGGGCGGCGGCTTCGGTGGCTGTCCGTTCGAGCTCGGGCAACCTCCTGTCGATGTCGGCCAGACGCACGGTGTCACGCTCGACCCGGTCGACGAGAGCGCTGTTGTGACGGACGGCCCCGGCCCCCTCGTCCCCCACGGCGCCGAGCTCGGACTCGACACGGGAGCGGGCATCGTCGAGGGCTTGGCGATGATCAACGGCGCGGTCGGCGTCTCGCCGGGCGGCGGCAGCGGCGGCCCTGGCGGTATCGGCGGCGGCCCTGGCGGCGGCCAATGCGACATCGGAGCGCTCGGAGGCGGCGGCGGCCGCCTCGGCCTCGCGGCGCGCCTGCTCGGTAGCCACGGCCGTGGCCGGCGACGATCCGGCGTGGACAATCCAGCCGGCCGTCGAGAAGCGGTCGCCCGACGAGGTGACGACGACGAGATCGGGACGCTCGAGCGCGTAGTCGACGGCGTTGCGCCACCCACCGCCCACGGCCACGGCGTCGGCCAGCAAGCGGTCGAGCAGCTCCCCCACCCCCGGAACGTGGGAACGGACGTGGCGGCGGACGGGTTCGGCATCGGGGCGCAGGGCGGGGCTCTCGAGCGCACCGGGAGCCGCAAGCGCCGACGGCAGGGTCAGCACCGTGCCGACGACGTCGTTTTCGTGGAGCCGGGTCAACGCGGCACGGGCCGTGTCGTTGTCTTGCACCACCACGCCGGCCAGGGCCGCACCGACGGCGGCTTCGAAGGCGCCCTCCCAGCCGTCATCGATGTCCACCAGCTCGACCAGTGATCCCATCACTCCGGGGACGCGGGCCAGCACATCGGCACCGGCCGCACCGCGAGCCTCGGCGGCGGCGCGGGTCAGCGCCTCGGCGCGGGCCTCGAGTCGGTGACGCATCTGCTCAGCCTGGCGGCCGAGGTTCTCGGCTCTGTCCCAGGCCTCGGCGCCAGCGGCGGCCGCCACCAGCGCGGCGTCGACCCGGGTGGCCGACGCGGCAACTTCGGCCTCGGCCTCGGCCCGCTGACCGGTCAGATCGGCTATCTCGGCCTCGAGCGTGAAGCGACGTCGTTCGAGGACGGCCACCCGCTCATGGAGTTGCTCCAGGTCTCCGGCGTCGCGCTCGAGAGCGCGACGAAGCGGCTCCCTCTCGCCCCGGGCGACGGCAAAGGCCTCCTCGGCGGCGCGCATGGCGGACAGATCGCCGGTGGCGGCGTCGAACGCCGCCAGATCGCCCGCCAGCTCGGCTTCGGCCGCCGCCACCTCCTGCGACACAGGATCCAGCTCTCGGGCCTCGGCCGCCGTCCACTCGAGCTCGTCCGACAACCGCGCCGCGTCGGTCTCGAGCGACGACACCACATCGGCGTCAGCGGCGGCGGCCAGAGCTTGAACGAGGGACCGGCGCCGTTCGGCCAGCACGCCGGCGAGGCCCCGGCACCGTTCGCCGAGCCCGTGGACGAGGGTGAGGGCGGCGATGAGCCCGTCCTCGCGACGGGCCGACAACTCGGCGGCGGCCGTGTCCGCTGCCGCGTCGAGTTCGTCGAGCGAGGTCCGCAGCGCGGTCTCCGCCGCCCGCAGCCGGTCGCGCTCGACCGTCGAGACTCGCCGGCGCTCGTCCAGAGTGGCCAGCTCCCGACCGATCAGATAGAGCCGCAGGTCCCGCAACTCCTCGGCCAGCGACGCATGCGAGCGAGCGGCGGCCGCCTGGCGCTCGAGAGGCCGCATCTGACGACGCACCTCACGCAGGAGGTCGCCCAGGCGCTCGAGGTTCTCTTCGGTCGCCGCCAAGCGGCGCTCGGCCCGTTCCCGACGGCGCCGGTGCTTCAGAATTCCGGCCGCCTCTTCGATCACGGCACGACGATCCTCGGGCCGGGCGTTCAGGATCTGGTCGAGTTGCCCTTGGCTCACGATCACGTGCTGGGTGCGACCGACACCGGAATCCGACAGGAGCTCCTGGATGTCGAGCAGTCGACAGGGCTGACCGTTCAAGGCGTACTCGCTGTCACCGGAACGGAACAGGGTTCGGGTGATGGTGATCTCGGCCAGGCCGCCGGGGAGATGACCGGCGCGATTGTCGATGGTGAGCGACACCTCGGCGCGCCCGAGGGCGGGGCGGTCGGCGGAACCGGCGAAGATGACGTCTTCCATCTTCGACGACCGCACCGTGCGCGGTCCTTGGGCGCCGAGCACCCAGGCGACGGCGTCGACCACGTTCGACTTGCCGCTGCCATTGGGCCCGACCACGACGGTCACGCCGGGCTCCAGCTGCAAGGTCGACGGGTCGGCGAACGACTTGAAGCCCTTCAGGGTCAGTGACTTCAGGAACACCGGTGGTCACCCTACCTGTCGCACAGCGCCAGACGGGGATGACGTCGGCGAGGGAATCGAAATCAGATCTGGCAGTGCTCGCACAAGAACGCCGAGCGACCGTTGACCTTCACCCGGACGATCGAGTTGCGGCACCGGCGGCAGGCGCTGCCCTCGCGGTCGTAGACCTGGTGTTGACCCTGGTAGTCACCGATCTCGCCGAAGAGGTCCCGGTACTGCTCGTCGGCCAGCGACGACCCCCGGTACTTCACCGCCTCGGACAGGGTCTCGACCATGGCGCGGTAGAGCCGCCTGATCTCCTGCGCGCTCAGCGAATCCGACCCCCGGTCGTAACGGAGCCCGGCGGCGAAGAGAATCTCGTCGGAGTAGATGTTGCCGATCCCGGCGACGAACTTCTGGTCCATGAGCAGCGTCTTGAGCGGGGTGTGCCGATCGGCCAGGAGCTGGCCGAAACGGGCCCAGCTCATGACCTCCTCGAGCGGATCGAAGCCCAGGTGAGACAGCTCAGGCACCGTCTCGAGCTCACCGATGGCGGTGACGAACATCTCTCCGAAGGTGCGGGGATCGACGAAGCGGAGCTGTCCGCCCTGGGTGAAGGTGATGATGACATGGGTGTGCTTGTCCAGGGGGTCCTTCGGACCCTTGGCCCGTAGCAACTGGCCGCTCATCCCCAGGTGGATCACGAGGATGTCGTCGTCATCGAGGCCGACGAGCAGGTACTTCCCTGCCCGGCGGATCGAGGTCATCTTCCGGCCTTCGATCCGGGCTTTGAACTCGGGGCCGCTCTTGTGACGCCGGATCGACCGCTTGCCCTTCACCTCCACGGTCTTCACCCGACGCCCGACGACCTCCTTCTCGAGGTCGCGGCGGATGGTCTCGACCTCCGGGAGCTCAGGCATGACTGTGCACATCCCCGTCGGAGCGCTCACTATCAATCGATCCGGCAACCGATCCGGCAACCGATCCGGCAACCGATCCGGCCACCGAGTCGGCGAGCGCATCGACGGCGGCCGCAGCGATTGGCGCCACCGCTTCTGCGAACGCTGGAAATGCGGCGTGGGCGGCAGCCTGCTCGGCGTCCTTCTTGGACCGGCCCTCACCCTCACCGACGACGGCGCCACCGACGATCACCGTCGCCGTGTAGCGGCGGGCATGGTCGGGTCCCGTCCCTGCCACCGCGTACTGGGGAAGCTTCCCGACGCGGCGGACCACCATCTCCTGCAGACGTGTCTTGAAGTCCTCGGCGCCGGGCCCGGCGGCGGCCTCCTCGATGCGGTGGTCGAGAAGTCCGAGGACGAAGGCGGTGGCGGTCTCCCAGCCACCGTCGAGGTAGACGGCGGCGATCACGGCCTCGACGGCGTTGGCCAGAATCGACGGCTTGGCCCGACCTCCCGAGGAGTCCTCCCCCCGGCCGAGGAGCAGAACGGGGCCGAGCTCGAGCTCGAGGGCGACCTCAGCCAGCACGGCGGTGTTGACGACGGCGGCGCGCACCTGGGCCAGGGCGCCTTCGGGCATCTCGGGGTAGATGCGGTAGCAGTGTTCAGCCACCACCAGGCCGAGGACGGCATCGCCCAGGTACTCGAGTCTTTCGTTTGACGGCCGTCCCCCCGCCTCGGCGCACCACGAGCGGTGCGACAGCGCCTGGACGAGCAGTCCCTCGTCATCGAACGGCCGACCCAACCGTCGCAGCAGGTCACCGAGGTTCGGAGCCTGCAGGCGGCGGGCGGCGGACGTCTGCACGCCTGTTCCCGGCGCGACGCCTGGCTCCGCGCCAATGGGCACGGAGCGGGCCGAGGTCGTGACCTCGGATCCGGCGCCTCCGGCGCCGTCCAGGCTGGCGGGATCTTTGGCCGTGTCAGCTCTTCCCGAGCTTGGCGACCACGTAGTCGACGGCGTCACGCACGGTCCGGAGGTCCTCGAGGTCCTCGTCCTCGATCCGGAACCCGACCGTGCGTTCTCCGAGCTCCTCCTCCAAGGCTTCGACCAGCTCGATCAGGGCCAGCGAGTCGGCATCGAGATCCTCGGCGAACGAGGATGACTCCCGGATCGAGGAGGGCTCGACCTCGAGGATGTCGGCCAGCTGGTCACGCACCAACTCGAAGACCTCCTGGCGGTCGAGCGGACCCTTTTCCACGTGGGTTTCTGCGGGCACGTCGTCTCTCCTGCGGATTGTTCGAAAGTTCCCGCTCATCCTACCCGACAAGGGGCCCTTGACCGACGGAATCCCTGGTGAGAGGCCACTTCTGCCGTCAAGTCGGGGCCCTGACGACACGGCGTGGCAGCTGGCGCCACGTGTCACGGTCGCGCCTTCCCTGAGCGTGGCCAGAAGTGTCGGACCCAGACGGCTCGGAGGGGTCTGAGCCCCCTTAGGCCTGGGCGACGGCGTGGGCCAGACGGTCGACGAGGCCGGCCCTGGCCACGTCGTGGGCGACCTTCACGGCCGACACGATCGCCTGAGCCGAGGACGAGCCGTGGCTGATGACGCAGATCCCGTCCACCCCGAGCAGCACCGCCCCTCCGGTGTTGTCCGGATCGAACTCGGCCGCCAGCGGGGCCAGGTAGGGCAGAAGCACCTCGGAGGCCTTCTTCGTGTCCTCGTTCTTCGACAGCACCTCGAGGAGCGTGTCCATGAAGAACCGCAGCGACCCCTCCAGAGTCTTCAGGGCCACGTTGCCGGTGAACCCGTCGGTCACGACCACATCGGGGGCGTCCCCCATCAGGTCCCGGCCCTCGGCGTTGCCGACGAACCGCAGGCCGGGGGTACCGGCAAGCAACGCGTGGGTCTCTTTCACCAGGGCGGTGCCCTTCGACTTCTCCTCCCCGATGGAGAGCAGAGCCACCGTGGGTTCGGCCACCCCGTAGCGCGCCGTGGAATAGGCCGAACCCATCTGGGCGAACTGGACGAGCATGGCCGGCGTGCATTCGCTATTGGCGCCGGCATCGAGAAGGACGGTCGGATGCGTACCCAGCTGCGGTATCGGCGTGGCGATGGCCGGGCGGACGATCCCCTTCAGGCGGCCCATCCGCAGCAGGGCGCTGGCCATGGTGGCGCCGGTGTTCCCGGCACTGACCATGGCCAAGGCCCGTCCCTCACGGACTGCCTCGGCCGCTCTCACCAGGGAGGAGTCCTTCTTTCTGCGGACCCCCTGGCCGGGATCCTCGCTCATCTCGATGACCTCGGACGCAGCGATGACGTCGAGACCCCCGGTGTCGCCCAATTGATCAGGCCGGCCGACGAGCACGACGTCGATCCCCAGCTCCTCGGCGGCCCGACGGGCGCCGGCCACGATCTCGCCCGGAGCCCGATCACCGCCCATGGCGTCGACCGCCACCGGCAACGGGCGCCCCGTGGCGTCGCCGAGACCGGCGCGGGCGCCGGCCACTAGTCGACTTCGACGGCCTGTCGGCCCTTGTACCAGCCGCAGTTGGGGCAGACCACGTGCGGCACCTTGGCGTGCTGGCACTGCGGGCACACGCTGCGGGCCGGGAGGCCGAGAACCCAGTTCGAGGCGCGCCGGCTACGGCTCTTCGCCTTGGATGTCTTCTTCTTGGGGACGGCCATCGTCAATCACACCTCAGGTCGGGAGCCGGTCCACGATACCCGCTGAATCAGTTCTCGGCTCCCAGGTCCGGGACCCGGAGGACGTCGAGAGCGGCCCAGCGTTCATCGCGCGGCATCTCGCAGCCGCAGGCCTTTTGGTTCCGATTGGCCCCGCACATCGGACACAGGCCGCCGCAGGCCTCGTCGCAGAGGGGGGCGATGGGCAGCTCGAGCAGCACGGCGTCGTGCACCAGGTCTTCGAGATCGACCTGGTCGTCGACCAACGGATACGTGTCCTCCCCGTCCCCGTCGGCTGTGTAGAGCTCGCGCACCCGGACATTCAAGATGCCCGAAGCCACGGCCAGGCACCGCCGACATTCCCCCGTCCACGGCGCCGTCACCAGACCCGCCACCGTGACCCCGCCGGCGATCGCTTCGAGCGTCACGTCTGCTGTGACAAGGGCCCCGGGGGGCACCGCACTCCCCGAGCAGGTCAGATCGTCGATGGTGCCGGAGCGCACTTCGTGCCAGCGGGTGCCGAGCACCCGCCGCATCTTGGCGACATGGACGACGAACGGACGGGCGGGCATGGCAGACCTCTCAGGCATCGTCCTGGTCGAAGAACCCGAGCTCATCGCTGAGCGTGCCGCCCTCAGTGGCGGCGTCGGGCGCCCCTTTGTCCTCGGGCAACGGCGGCGGTGTGGCTTGCAGCTTCTGCCGCCCGGCCTGCACCGTCTTGATCGTACGGTCGAGCACGATCTCGAACGAGGCCAACTTCTGGTCACAGAAATCCTCGGCCTCGTGGCGCAGGCGACGGGCCTCCTCCCGGGCGTCGTCCAGGATGCGCTGGGCCACGTGGTTGGCCTGCCGGACGATCTCGGTCCGTTGCACCATGCGCTCGGCCTGCGCCCGTACCTCCTCGAGGAGGTTGTCCGCTTCACGCTGGCGGGTGGCCAGGAACTCGTCGCGCTCGCGTAGGAGCCAACGCGCCTGGCGCAACTCGTCGGGGAACAGGTCGAGGGCCGTCTGCAGCAATTCGAGCAGCTCGTCGCGCGCCACGAGGACCGACGCCGACAACGGCATCGTCCGCGCCGTCGACACCACATCGACGGCTTGGCGCATCAGTCCCTGGGCGTCGGCCTCGACGACCGGGGCGACCTCCTCGAAGGGGTCGTCGACGAAGATGTCGTCGTTCACTTGGAAAACTTCTCCTGGAGGCGCAACCACACCACCTTCGGTACGAAGGCCGACACATCACCGCCGTAACGGGCGACCTCTCGCAACAGACGCGAGGCGACGAAGGCCGACGTCGACGTGGTGGGGATGAAGAGTGTCTCGATGCCCGACAGCTGCCGGTTCATCTGCGCCATCTGCAGCTCGTTCTCGAAGTCGGAGACGGCCCGCAGGCCCTTCACGATGGCCGAGGCCCCGACGTCGTGGGCCACGTCCACCACCAGTTTCGACACCGACACGATACGGACATTGGCCAGGTGGACGAGCGCCTCCTTCAGCATCTCCTCCCGTTCGGCCAGGCTGAACAAGGGCTCGGCCTTCTGCGGGTTGCGCAGGGTGGCCACCACGACGTCGTCGAAGAGACGGCCCGCTCTCTCCACCACCTCGAGATGGCCGTTGTGGAAGGGGTCGAAGGAGCCCGGGATGAGAGCAACGGTCACGAGGTGCCTCTCTGGTGCGATTCTTCGGCCTGATGCCACCGCGGGGAACGGACCACCGTGACGAGCGTACCGCCGTAGCGCTTGTTCCTGATGATCTCCCAGGTCCCAGGCACTGTGACCGGCCGGTCCGATTCCAGCACCGCCACCTCCGCCTGGAGCCGGCCGAGCAGGTCCTCCCAGGCGTCGAAGGCGTAGGGAGGGTCGCACAGCGCCAGATCGAACCGGTGCGGTCGCAGGAGCCACTCGAGGACGTCGGCCCGCACGACCTGTGTCTGACCGGGGTCGAGACCGGTGCCCGTGATGTTCGCCCGTACGGCCCTCACAGCCGGCAGCGAGTTGTCGACGAAGGCCACCGATGCCGCGCCACGCGACAGGGCCTCGATGCCCATGGCCCCGCTCCCGGCGAACAGGTCGACGACCTCCGTCCCTTCCAGGTCGACGAGACTCCCGAGGACGTTGAAGATCGACTCCCGCACCCGGTCGCCGGTCGGCCGTGTCGTTCCCCCCGCCGGTGCCCGCAGAGGCCGACCGCGACTAGTGCCGGCGATCACACGCACAGGCGCCCACGTCGCTCAGTGTAGTTCTGTGCTGTTTGACCGCAGGCCTCTGTGACCGCAGGCCTCTGTGACCGCAGGCCTCTGTGACCTCTGACCCTCTCGACCCCTGGCACGACCTTGTTGGAGCAGCGCTAACTCTTCAAGAGGTAGGCGGCCTCATCCTCGCCGACGAAGAGACGGAGCTCGTCGGCCAACACCGACGTGCTCTCGAGCAAGGGGTCGTCGCCGAGGAGCGACTCGGCGATCTGGCGGGCCGAGACCACGAGGGCCCGGTCGACACGGCGCAACGACGCCAGCTTGAGGTCGCTGCGACCTTTCTGACGGGACCCCAAGATGGTCCCCTCCCCCCGCAGGTCGAGGTCAACCTCGGCCAGCTCGAAACCATCGGTCGACTTCACGAGCGCTTCGAGGCGCGTCGCCGCGTCCGGGGTCGCACCGGCGCTCAGGAGGTAACACCACGAGGGCCGGTCCGACCGTCCCACCCGACCGCGCAGCTGGTGCAGCTGGGCGATACCGAAGCGGTCGGCGTCCTCGATCACCATGACCGTGGCCTCGGCCACATCCACCCCCACCTCCACCACCGTCGTGGCCACGAGCACCGAGAGCTCGCCGCGGCGGAAAGCGGCCATCACTCCCTCCTTGTCGGCCGCCTTCAGTTGTCCGTGCAGCAGGCCGATCGGCAGACCGGCGAGCACGGTCTGCTCCAACCGCTCCTTCTCCTGCGTGGCCGACTTGGCCTGGATGTTCTCCGATCCCTCGACGAGCGGGCACACCACATAGGCCCGGTGTCCGGCTGCCACCTCGTCGCGCACCCGCTGCCAGGCGTCGGCTTCGTCCTCCTCCGTCCGCGCCCACACCGTCTGGATCGGCGCCCGCCCCTCCGGCATCTCGTCGAGCTCGGTCACGTCGAGATCGCCGAACACCACCATCGCCGCCGTGCGGGGAATCGGTGTGGCCGTCATGACCAGGAGGTCGGGGTCGGCACCGTCGCCACCGGCTCCGTCTCTGCCTTTGGCCCGTAACGCGGCGCGCTGCTCCACTCCGAAGCGGTGCTGTTCGTCGATCACGACCGCACCAAGGCTGGCGAAGCGCACGTCTTCGGTCAGCAACGCGTGCGTCCCCACCACGACATCGACGGCCCCGGCACGCAGACCCTCGTGCACCTTCGACCTCGCCCCCGCCGGAGTCCGGCTGGTGAGGAGAGCCACGTTGAGGGGTCGGCTGCCGGCCAGAGTCTGGGGATCGGGGACGACGAGACCGGCCACAAGCTCCCGCACGCTGAAGAAGTGCTGCTCGGCCAGAACCTCGGTCGGGGCCATGAAGGCACCCTGATGTCCCCCTTGCACCGCCACCAACAGCGTGGCCACGGCCACCACAGTCTTCCCCGAGCCGACGTCACCCTGCAGGAGCCGGTGCATCGGCAGCGGGGCGCCCAGATCCTTCATGATCTCGGCCATGGCCCGCTGCTGGGCGGCCGTCGGGGAGAACGGGAGCTGTGACAAGAAGCCGGCCACCAGATCGCCGTCCGACGATTGCGGGGCGATCGTGTGGCTGATACCTCGGGCATCGCGCTCGCTCGCCTGGCGGCGCATCACGACCTCCAGCTGCAGCCGCAGGAGTTCGTCGAGCGCCAGCCGTCGCCGGGCTTCGCTCTTCTCGTCGAAGGTTTCCGGAGCGTGGATGGCCCGGAACGCCGTCGTCCGGTCCATGAGCCCGAGCTCGCTGCGCCACCGTCCCGGTAGAGGATCGGCGAGTTCGCCGGCCCGGCGCAGTGCCTCACTGATCCATTCCCCGTATTCCCACCCGGCGATCCCCGTCTTCTCCGACGTGGGATAGATGGGAACGATCCGACCGGTCCGGTTGCCCACCAGGTCGACCACCGGGTTGGTGAATTGCCGCTTCCCCCGGTAGGTGTCGAGCTTCCCGAAGAACAACGCTTCGGTCCCCACCGGTAGCTGCTTGGCCCGCCACGCCTGGTTGAAGAACGTGACCCGCAGCGTTCCCGTCCCGTCGTCCACCTCGAGCTCGACGAGCGCCCGACCGTTGCGGGTCCGTCGGGACTTCACCGATTCGACCCGGGCCAGGACCAGAGACTCCTCGCCCACGGCCATCCCCACCACGTCGGCCTGGCGCGAACGGTCGATGTAGCGACGCGGGTAGTGGGTGATCAGGTCGAGGACACTCGTGATACCGAGAGCGGCGAGCGATTCGGCCCTCTTGTCACCGATGCGCTTGACCTCCTGCACCGGGATCTCGGCCAAGCGCTGCAGGGACTGGCCGTCACCCATGCGAGCCCCTCGACCCGTCCCGGCCACCGACGCAATTCCACTCACTCAAAACTGACGACAGACAGCGCAATTCCACCTACTCAATAGAGACGAGGAACAAAGGAGTGATTCGACTCACTCGATGCTGATGAGATAGGGGTAGAGCGGTTGGCCGCCATGGTGGACCTCGACGGCGATGTCGGCCCGGTGCTCGCGCAGCCACTCGGTGACGTGCCGGGTGTCGGCCGCCCCCGACCCGTCGCCTTCAATGAGGGTCACGAGCTCGTGATCGTCGCTGAGCAACTTCCCCAGAAGCGCACAGGCCGCTTCACCGAGAGTCTCACCCACGACCTCCACGCCGTCTCTCGACAGCCCCAGCCAGTCCCCCGTCTTGATCGGACCCATCGGCCCCGTGGCGTCGCGGACCGCCTGGGTAACCTCCCCGGCCACCACCCGGCGGGCCGAGGCGGCCATGGCCGACGCATTGTCGGCCGCCCCCGCCTCCGGGTCGTACTCGAGCAGCGCCGCGAACCCCTCCACGATCCCGCTGGTCGGCACCACCCGCACCGTCTTGGTGGTCAGCTCGCACACCTGCATGGCCACCGGCCGGATGTTGTCGTTGTTGGGCAGGAGGACCACCTCGTCCGAGGACACCCCCTCGACCACCTCGAGGATCTGCTGCGTCGAGGGGTTCATCGACTGCCCGCCGGCCACCAGGTGGTGCACCCCGAGTGACCGGAAGATGCGGCCCACCCCCACGCCGTTGGCCACCGCCACCACCGCAGTCCGCGGCGGAGGCCCGGCCAGTTCGTCCTGCCCGGGCCCGGCGGCGGTCGCTTCGCGCACCCACCGCTCCTCTTCCATCTGCTCGACCAGATCGGTGACCCGGATGTTGCGGGGCCGCCCGGCATCCAGTGCGGCCTCGATCGACGCCCCCACGTCGTTGGTGTGGATGTGGCAGTTCCACAGTCCTTCACCGCCGACCACCACGATGGAGTCACCGATGCCGGCCCATACCTCCTTGAAGCCCGACATCGTGGCATCGGGCGCCTCGAGCAGGTACATGACCTCGTAACGCAGATGTCCCCCTGCCCCCTCCTCCCAGTCCCCGGCGTCGGCGTCGTCGGCGGCGTCGTCGGCGTCTATGACTGATGCCATCACCTGGGAAGCGTCGGGACCGGGAGCCGGAGCCTCCGGCAGCGGCCGTCCGTCGACGGCGGTGAGAAGCGCGTCCAGCATGAGGAGATAGCCCGTCCCTCCGGCGTCGACCACCCCCGCCTGAGCCAGGACCGGCAGTTGCTCCGGAGTCCGGGCCAACGCCTCGGCCGCCACCTGCCGGGCCTTCTCGAGCACCCCCGTGAGCTTGGCCCCGGCCGCCATGGCCTGCTCGGCTCCCACGGCCGCCGCGTGCGCCACCGTGAGGATCGTCCCCTCCACCGGACGAAGCACCGCCTCCCGGGCCGCTTCGCTGGCCGCACCGAGGGCCTGGGCCACCTCCGCCGGACCGACCTGGGCCGACGCGGCCAGAACCTGGGTACAACCCCGCAGCAGTCGCGAGAGGATCACCCCCGAGTTCCCCCGCGCCCCCATGAGCGAGCCGTGGGCAATGGCCCGGCACACCGCCCCCATGTCCGGCCGCGACCCCGTCGCGCCCGGAGCACCGGGCCCGAACTCACTGCCGTTCAGGTCACCGATGCCCTCCAGCTCGCCAAGCTCGGTGACCACGGCCTCGACCGTCAGGGCCATGTTGGTCCCGGTGTCGCCGTCGGGAACCGGATAGACGTTCAGGCGGTTGATAACGTCCTGGTGGAGGCGCAAAACGTGGCGATAGGCGCCCAGGGCCCGTGCCACGTCGGCTCCCGTGAGCTCCCCCAAGGCCTCCATGGCCGAGGATGCTAACCTTTGCGTTCGTCCTGAAGTCTCCCCGAGGAGCGTTCGCGTCATGGCTGCCGTCTGTGAAGTCTGTGGCAAGCACCCCTCGTTCGGCATGAGCGTAAGCCACTCCCACCGCCGTACCAAGCGTCGCTGGAACCCGAATATCCAGAAGGTCCGCGCCCTCGTGAACGGGTCACCGCGCCGCATCGCCGTCTGCACTTCTTGCATCCGGGCCGGGAAGATCACCAAGCCCCCCCGGCGTAGCGCCCCCACTCCCGCGCCCTGACCGGGGTCGGGCGGTCAACTCGGGCGGTCAACTCGGGCGGTCAACTCGGGCGGTCAGCTCGGGCGGTCAGCCCCAGCTGTGCTGCCAGCCCGTCTGTGGCAGCGTCGTGTCTCCCCACTGCCTCTCGGCCCGGTCTGACGTGCACACACCGATGGCGATCGGCGGCCTGAGCCCGGCGGTGGCGAAGGCGGCCGTCACCCGGTCGGCATCGGGAGCGGCGAAGGCGAGCTCGTAGTCCTCACCGCCCCCGAGCGCCTCTTCCACGGTCGCACCGGGGGCCACCGGAACCCGGTCCAGACTGAACCCCACGCCCGAGGCCTCGGCCAGATGCCCGAGGTCGGCCGCCAGGCCGTCGGAGATGTCGATCATGGCCGACGCCCCGGCCCGGCGCGCCGCCTGACCCTCGGCCAGACGGGCATGCGGTCGGAGATGGGCCCCCACCACCGGTGTTTGGGGCCCGTTGGGCGAGTTCCTGGCCCCGGCCGCCGCCTGGGCCCGCAGAGTCCGCAACCCGGCCGCCGAGGCACCGACCGGGCCGGTGAGAAAGAGGTGGTCCCCGGTCCTGGCACCACTGCGCAGCACGGCGCCCGGGCCCTCGCCCACCACGCCGGCGACGGTGACGGTGACGACCACCTCGGCGGCGTTGGACAGATCCCCACCGACGACGTGGCATCCATGGGCCCTCGCCGCCTCGGCCACCCCCTCGAAGAGGGTGTCCAGGTCGGTCGAGGCAGGGCCGGCCACGGCCACGAGAAGGTGGGCGGCCCGCCCGCCCATGGCGGCGATGTCGCTGACGGCGGCGGCCACGGCCCGCCAGCCCAGGTCGTCCAGGCCCATCAGCGCCAGGTCGGCGTGGACCCCGGCGACGCTCATGTCGGTGGTCAGAAGCGTCTGGCCGGCGCCGGCGCCGAGGACGGCGCTGTCGTCGCCGATCCAGACCTCTCCGACGGGCGGACCCGGGAACCGGTGCTTCAACCGGTCGATGACGGCGAATTCTCCTCCCGCCGGGACCCTCGCCGTCATCGCTTCGTCCCCGCCGAGGTGTCGCCTGAGTTGGGTAAGGGCATGTGAAATGCCTACCATTGACGTCACCGAGTACCAGCCCGGACGGCTCCGCTGCCCGCCGGTACCCGAAGGCCCGTCCGACTCCCAGAGAGGTAGCGCTCCGACCATGCCCCCCACCGCCAACAGCAAGCTGGTCGCATGGGTCGAGGAGGTTGCCTCCCTCACCACTCCGGACGATGTCGTCTGGTGCGACGGCTCGGCCGAGGAGTACGACCGGCTCTGCCAACTCCTGGTCGACAACGGCACCTTCACCGCGCTGTCGGAGGCCAAGCGCCCCCACAGCTACTGGGCCGGCTCGGACCCCGGCGATGTGGCCCGGGTCGAGGACCGGACCTTCATCTGCTCCAAGGGCAAGGCCGACGCCGGCCCCACCAACAACTGGCGCGATCCCGACGAGATGCGGGCCACCCTGACCGAGCTCTTCCGGGGATCCATGCGGGGCCGGACGATGTACGTCGTCCCCTTCTCCATGGGACCCCTCGGATCTCCCATCGCCCACATCGGCGTGGAGATCACCGACTCGCCCTACGTGGTCGCGTCCATGCGGATCATGACCCGGATGGGGACCAAGGCCCTCGACGTCCTCGGGCCCGACGGCGACTTCGTCCCCTGCCTGCACTCGGTGGGCGCCCCTCTCGAGCCCGGCCAGGCCGACACGACGTGGCCCTGCGATGGCGACAACAAGTACATCGTCCACTTCCCCGAGACCCGAGAGATCTGGTCCTACGGTTCGGGATACGGCGGGAACGCCCTGCTCGGCAAGAAATGCTTCGCCCTGCGCATCGCCTCGGTCATGGCCCGAGACGACATGTGGCTGGCCGAGCACATGCTCATCTTGAAGCTGACCTCGCCCGAGGGCGACGTCCGTTACATCTCGGGGGCCTTCCCGTCGGCCTGTGGCAAGACCAACCTGGCCATGCTCGTCCCCACCATCCCTGGATGGAAGGTGGAGACCGTGGGCGACGACATCTGTTGGATGAAGTTCGGCCCCGACGGTCGGCTCTACGCCATCAATCCCGAGGCCGGTTTCTTCGGCGTGGCCCCCGGGACGAGCGACAAGACGAACCCCAACGCCATGAAGACCTTGAGCCGCAACTGCATCTTCACCAACACCGCCCTCACCGACGACGGCGACGTCTGGTGGGAGGGCATGACCGATGCCCCGCCCGCCTCTCTGACCGATTGGCGCCGTGAGCCCTGGACGCCGGACAAGGGAACCCCGGCGTCACACCCGAACGCCCGCTTCACCGTGTCGGCCGAGCAGAACCCGGCCTGCGCCCCCGAGTGGGACGATCCCCGGGGCGTGCCCATTTCGGCCGTTCTCTTCGGCGGACGCCGACGTTCGGTGGTCCCCCTCGTGACCGAGTCCTTCGACTGGGCCCACGGGGTGTTCCTCGGCTCGATCATGGCGTCGGAGACCACGGCGGCGGCCACCGGCGTGGTCGGCAACCTGCGGCGCGATCCCTTCGCCATGCTCCCCTTCTGCGGCTACAACATGGCCGACTACTTCGCCCACTGGTTGCGGATCGGGGCCTCGGCCTCCGACCCTTCGAAGCTCCCGCGCCTGTACTACGTCAACTGGTTCCGCAAGGACGTCGACGGACGCTTCCTGTGGCCCGGTTACGGGGAAAACTCCCGTGTCCTGCAATGGATCTTCGAGCGCACCGCCGGACGCGGTGACGCGGTGGCGACGCCCATCGGCAACGTCCCCGCTCCCGGGGCCATCGACACCGGGGGTCTCGACGTCTCCAAGGAGGACATGCTCGAGTTGCTGCGCGTGGAGAAATCGGAGTGGCGCGACGAGGTCCCGCTCATCCGCGCCTTCTACGAATCCTTCGCCGAGCACCTTCCGCCCGCCCTGGCCGACCAGGTCGACGCCCTGGAGCAGCGCCTGTCGTAACGAGGGCTGTCGTCAGCCGGCGAGCACCGTTTCAGCGCGCCGTCCGGAGATAGCGCACGGCCCGGCGTCCCGTCACGTACGACAGGCCCCCCACGGCGGCGACGGCGGCGATCACGATGTCGCCGGCCGACAGCGGTGTGGCCACCCACACCGGCACCAGGGCGCCGATCACCCACACCAGTTGGAGCCTCGTCTCGAACCGGGCGAAGGCCCGACCCTGGGCCGCCGTCGGCACGTAACGCTGGACCAACGCGTCGAAGGCCGGTTTCCCCGCCCCCCCGGCCAGCCCGATCACGAAGGCCAGCAACGTCTGGATCACCACCCCCCCGACCACGGCGGTCACGACCGCCGTCACCGCCACCAGCCAGACGGCCAGGGCCAGCACCTGCTGCTCGCTCAGTAGCCGTCGCGCCCGCGGGACGACGAGAACCCCGACCACGGCACCGGCGATCGACAAGCCCAGAGTCGGTCCGTACCAGACCGTGGCGTGGGCCCGGCGTAGATCGAAGGCCAGCAGGAACGTGAGGAATCCGACGGCGAATTTCAGCACCGACATGGCCGACAGGGCGAAGGTCACCTCCGGGTGGGTCGAGGCGGCCGGCCCCAAAGCGGCCAACGGTCCCGAGGTCTGATCCCACCGACCGGACTCCTCGGCGGCCACCGCCATCGGCCCTTCCGCCGGTTTCTTGGCCGTCGACCCTTGCGCCGCCCGCATGACGCGCCGCAGGGGGAGGCGCAGGGCCAGGATCGTTCCGGCCACGAAGACGAGCATGTCCAGACGTAAGACCCAGGGCCCGCCCAGGAGTTTCAGAACGGCGATGGCCGGGAGCGAGGCGGCGAATGCCGTCAACGAGGCCAGGAGACCGAGCCGGGCGTTGGCCGACGCCAGCCGGTTGTGGTCGACGGACTCCTCCGTATTCTCCCCCGGCGTCGGGTCGGCTCCGAGGGGGACGTCCGCCACGGCCGGCGAAGCCGACTCCGACGGCGATCTCCGACCCCGGTCGGGGTCGATGCCGGTCGGGGAGCTGACGAAGAGCGGTACGAGCGAGCCCTTCGTCACCAGATAGACCTTCGAGAGCACCAGCATCGTGAAGGCCTCGGGGAACAGAAGCAGGCTCTTCAGACCGTCGGCCATGATCAGACAGACGACGGCCCGGCACGCAGCCGACACCACCACCGTCGCCCGCCGGGCCCCCCGGCTCCGGTCGATGACGGGACCGAGCAGCGGTGCCACCACGGCGAACGGCGCCATGGTCAGCAACAGATAGAGCAGCACCTTGTTCTTGGCCGCTTCGGGCGAGATGGAGAAGAACAGCGAGCCGGCCAGGGACACCGTCACGAGAGTGTCCCCCGCCGTCATCACCACATGCAGCAGCGCCAGCCGGCCGAACGGTGTCCGCTGGTCGAGCAGGTCGGCGAACGCATCGTGCACCTTGCGACCCATGCGGGCGGATACCTCACGCCCTCGACGAGCCACGATGCCCATGCTACGACCAGGTCATGGCCTCACGGCCGCTACTACGATGGCCCGGCTGAGGGTTCCCAGGGGACCCGCACCACGAGGAGGCGACCATGGCCGTGACGGCGTACGTGCTCATTCAGACCGAGGTCGGTAAGGCGGCGAACGTGGCGACACAGGTCGATGCGATCTCGGGTGTCGTGTCGGCCGAGGACGTCACCGGTCCCTACGACGTGATCGTGCGGGCCGAGGCGCCGTCGGTGGACGACCTCGGGCGACTGGTGGTGAGCCAGATTCAACTCATCGAGGGCATCACCCGCACCGTCACCTGCCCGGTGGTCAATCTGTAAGGCGTCACCCTACCGGGGTGCGATTCAGCCGATCGCCCCGCCGGCGCGCAACGACGCCACCCGGGCGTCGTCCACCCCCCATGCCTTCAGTGCCTCGTCGGTGTTCTGCCCGGCCCTCGGCGCCGGACGTTGCACGGAACCGGGGGTGCGACTGAACCGGGGGGCGGGCCCCGGTTGGATGACACCCTCGACCTCGACGAAAGTCTGACGGTGCCGGTTGTGGGGATGCTCGTGCGCCTCCCACGGCGACAACACCGGTGCCCCACATCCGTCGGTGCCGGCGAAGATGTCCGTCCACTCCTCACGGGTGCGCGTGCGGAAGATCGCCGCGAAGCGCTCCTTCATGGCCGGCCACTGCGGGCGGTCCATCTGGTCGGGCAGCTCCTCGTGGCCGAGGCCCGTCAGCCGGATGAGCTCGGCGTAGAACTGCCGCTCAATGGCCCCCACGGCGAACCACTTCCCGTCCGAGGTTTCGTAGACCTCGTAGAACGGCGCCCCCGTGTCGAGGATGTTCACGCCCCGCTCCTGCGACCACAGCCCGCCCTGGCGGAAGGCGTAGGTCATCGTCATGAGCGACGCGGCGCCGTCGACCATGGCGGCATCGACCACCTGACCCTGGCCCGACTGCCGGGCCTCGAGGATGGCGGCCACCACACCGAAGGCGAGCATCATCCCGCCCCCGCCGAAGTCACCGACGAGGTTCAAGGGTGGCACCGGTCGCTCACCGGCCCGGCCGATCGACCACAGGGTGCCCGACACGGCGATGTAGTTGATGTCGTGCCCCGCACTCTGCGCCAGCGGTCCGTCCTGGCCCCATCCGGTCATCCGGCCGAAGACGAGGCGGGGGTTGCGCGCCGCACAGTCGTCGGGCCCGATGCCGAGTCGTTCGGCCACCCCCGGCCGCCACCCCTCCACCAGTGCGTCGGCGCCGCTGACGAGATCCAGCAGCAGAGCGACGCCGTCGGGGCTCTTCAGGTCCACGGCCACCGACGGGCGACTGCGGTTCAACAGGTCCCAGTGCGGCCCGGCCGCCGGCGGCGGGCGGTCCCCCACCAGCCGGTCGACCCGTAAGACGTCGGCCCCGGCGTCGGCCAGAAGCATGCACGTGTAGGGACCAGGACCGATCCCGGCCAATTCCACGACCCGGACGCCAGCGAGGGGACCCGTCATGGTCGGATGCTGGTCGTCGCGACACGCGGGGCGCAAACTGCGACCGGCGCCGCCCACCGTCCCATGCTCTCGCTCCGATGAGACGGGGACGCCATGCCGGGCGGTAACGGCCACAGGGGCAACGGCCACAGCGCCCCCGCCCCGGACCACCACGGTCGCAGCGAAGGGCCGGCCGTACGGGCCTACAGCCCCGGCCGGGTCAATCTGATCGGAGACCACACCGACTACAACGAGGGCCTCGCCCTGCCCATGGCCATCGACCTCGGGACCACCGTCACCTATGTCCCCGACACCGGCTATCGCGTCTTCTTGCGGTCGTCGGGCGAACCCGAAGCCACCGATGTCGATGTGCACATACCCATGGATCCCCGCACCCTCAGGGCCGTCGAACCCCGTTGGGCGCGCTATGTGGCGGCCATGGTCGCCGCCATCCGACCGCGCAAGGGGGGAAGGGGGGCGGTGGAGACAACCCTCCCGGTGGGATCGGGTCTGTCGTCGAGCGCCGCGCTCGAGGTGGCCGTGGCCCTCGCCCTCGGCTTCGAGGCCGAGCCCGTCACCATGGCCAAGCTCTGCCAGCGGGCCGAGGAGGCGGCCACCGGCGTGCCGGCCGGTCTCATGGACCAGCTCACCGTGACGGCCGCCATCGAGGGGTCGGCCCTCCTCATCGACTTCGCCGACCTGTCCATGCGCCCCGTCCCCATCCCCGAGGGCGCCGAGATCCTCGTCGTGCACTCGGGGGAGCACCGCTCGCTCGACCGCACCCCCTACGCGGCCCGGCGGGCCGAATGCGACGCCGCCGCCTACCGCCTCGGTCCCCTCGGTCGGCTCGGTGCCGACGCCATGCTCGGTCTCCCCGACGCTCTGCTACGGCGACGGGCCCGTCATGTCGTCACCGAGTGCGACCGCGTCCGGTGGTGTGCGACGGCGCTCGGTGCCGGCGATCTGGTGGACGCCGGACGCCTCATGTCAGCCAGTCACGCCAGTCTCTCCGAGGACTTCGACGCGTCCACTCCCGCGCTCGACGGGCTCGTCCACCATCTGCAGGCCATCCCCGGTGTCTACGGCGCCCGCATGACCGGTGCCGGCTTCGGCGGCTGCGTCGTCGTGCTGGGCGAACCGGGGGCCGTCGACCTGGCCAAGCTGTCCACCCCGGCCTGGCGGGTGCGACCGTCTCCCGGAGCCCAGGTCCAGGTCCTCTGACTCAGAGTTGAGCTCAGAGTTGCTCGAGCTCGGAGTTGCTCGAGCTCAGAGCTGCTCGAGCAACTCCGCCTTCTTGGCTTCGAACTCGGCCGCGCTCACGATGCCGCGCCGGCGCAGCTCGCCCAGTTGCATGAGTCGGTCGGCCACGCTGGGCGGTCCCGCCGCCGTCGGCGACCCGGCCGCGGGCGCCGGCACGGGGCCCCCGGGGACGCCGTGAGGCGGGGTGTCGGCGTGCTGCGGTGCGCCGGGCCCGTCGGCCCCGGCAGGAGAGGGGAAGCGGATCCGTCGGTTCTCGTGGAAGGCTGAGATCTGCTCGGTGATGAGGCTCTGGAAGGCCGCCGGCCGGGGGACGTGCTCGAAGGTCACGTCGCCGCTCTCCCCCCCTGTCTCCACCGTCAACTCGCCGGTGCGGGCCAGCCGGCCGGCCAGAGACTGATGGTAGGAGAGCTCGTTGATCCGCTCGAGCCGCAGCTCCAAGGCCCGCCGCCCGAAAACGCCGGACCGTTCCACCAACCGCGTGGTGGTGAGCACCAGGCTGGTCGTGATCCACCGCAGGGTCCGGCCGGCCAGCCACAGAGCGGCCACCGCCACGACACCCAGGAGGACATAGCCCACCGCCTTCGGGGCGTGGGGGAAGGCGATGTCGATCCCGACGGTGAGGACCACGGCGGCCACGGCGGCGACGAGGGGCCAGCCGAGGAAGGCCCAGTGGGGCCGGAGCTCGACGATGACGTCTTCGCCTTCGGTCAGGAGCCGGCGGGGAAAGGCCATAGCCATTCCAGCGTATGGCTGGTCAGCCCAGTTTGGCGGCGATGCCCCCGGCGCTGCGCAGCACGGCCCCGTCGGCCCCCATGGCGCTCGGTCGCCAGGTCGGACGCGCCCGCGCCTCCTCGATCATGGCGTCGAGGAGGTCGATGAACGTCACCGGCGGGTCCACCCAGAGATAGCGGGCCAGCGAGCCGGGGACGGTGTTGACCTCGTTCACGAACCAGGCGTCGCCGTTCGACAGGAAGTCGATCCGGGCCACCCCCCGCACGGCGGCCAGCCGGGCGATCTCGAGGGCGGCGGACCGCAGCGCCGCGGTGAGAGCCTCCGGCAACACGGCCGGTAGCTCACGGGGGGCACTGGCCATGCCTTCGCCGCCGACGTACTTGTCGGTGTAGTTGAGGATCTCGGCCGACCCGGTCGACTTCAACGGTCGTTCTATCCCCGACAGTGACGGCTCGGGCCACAGGCGCACGGCGATGTTCAGGTCGAAGAGATCCGGTCGGTAGGGCTCGACCACCGCCCCTTGGCGCAGGTGCGGGTTGGCCCCCAGGCGGGCGACGGCCGTGACCAGATCCTCAACGATCTCGATCCCGAGGGAGGACCCGCCGTAGCGGGGCTTCACGATGTAGGGCCCCGGGAACCCGAGATCGGTGGTCGACGGTCCGAGCAGCCGACGCGCCAGCAGGGGGAGCCCGGCGTCGGCCACCAGGCCGGCGAAAGCCAGCTTGTCCATACCGAGAGCGGCGGCCGCCGCACCGGGTCCGGTGTAGCTGATGCCGGCCAGATCGAAGACGGCCTGGAGAGACCCGTCCTCCCCCGGCCCCCCGTGGCAGCAGATCACGGCCACCTCGAACTCAATCGCCTTGGCCCGCGCCAGCCGGCCGCCGGCCTCGGTGAAACCACCCTCGTTCCCGACGCTGAGCCGCAGCGGATCGGCCCGGCGCGGGACACCGTCCAAGAAGTCGGCCGCCTCCAAGGTGGCCGGCACCCGGAACCAGTCCCCCGTCTTCGACCAGTAGAGACCGAAGACCTGCCTCTGCGCTTCGAGCAGGGTCCGGGCCACCTGCAGACCGGTGAGGATACTGACGTCGTGCTCCGGGGAGGGCCCGCCGAACACGACGGCGACAGTGGCGGTGACAGTGGCGGCGACGGTGGCGGTGCCGATCGATGTGGCGGTGGGGGCGACGTTCAAGGCGCCTAAGGGTAGTGGTCAGGGAGATCGTTCTCGTAGAGCACGATGTCCCCGGCACCGAGCTGATCCCTCACCCAGGCCACGGCCTCCTGGCGCCGTGCCACCACCACACATCGCATGGCGGCGCTGTCGCCCTGGGCCGTCGGTCCACCACCCTCACCGACGCTGCCGGCACCGGCCAGGAGAGCGCGACGATTCGTTCGACCGACGACGACCAGGTCATCGGCCACCCTGGCCACCGCTCGGGCGAAGGCGGCGTTCTCCTCCACCTGTTTCGGTCCGAGCTCGACCAGGCCTGGTGTCACCACCACCCGCCGGGCCGACGGGGCGGCCATCGTCCCGAGCATCTCCAGCGCGGCCCGGGCTCCGGCCGGATTGGCGTTGTAGGTGTCGTCGAGAACGGTGAAGCCGCCGGCGCCGGTGCCGGCCTCCAACCGGTGCGGCGTCGTCGGGAGGTCTCCGACCCGCCGGGCGATCTCATCGATCGCGACACCGAGCTCCATCGCCACCGCCACCGCGCAGGCCACGTTGCCCGGCCGCGCTCCCACGGCCGCCCGCGCCACCTCGATGCCGCCCACGAACACCCTCAGTCCATCGCCGTCGTCGCCCACCGATACATCGGCGGCTGGCCCATCGGCGGCTGGCCCATCGACGCCTGATGCAGAGACGTCGGGGGCGCGGCCCGAGACCCGTCGCACCCGTTGGCCGCGTGCCTCAGATCGGGCGGCCAGCGCGGCGAGGCGGGGATCGTCGACATTCAGGACGGCGGTGGTGTCGGTGGCGGCGAGGATCTCGGACTTGGCCTCGACGATGCGCTCCTCGGTTCCGAACCGCTCCAGATGGACCGGCCCGATGGCCGTGATCACGGCGATGTCGGGCTTCAGCCACGAACAGAGCTCGGCGATCTCGCCCGCTCCATAGGTTCCCATCTCGGCCACGAAGACCTCGCTGCCGTCGGTCAGGCTCTCGTTCACGGCCCGGGCCAGCCCGGCCCTGTTGTTGAAGCTGGCCGGGCTGGCCACCACCGTCTTCGCCCCGGCCACCAGATGGGCCACGTATCCCTTCGTGCTCGTCTTGCCGTAGGAGCCCGTGATGGCCACGACCGTCGGTGCCACCCGCCCCAGACGCCCGGCGGCCCGGCTGACATGTCGGTTCGCCACCGCTCGTTCGAACGGTCCGGTGATGGCACAGGCCACATCGACGAGGACCGGGACGACCAGAGCCACGGCGGCGGCGACCACCGGTCCGACCCCGCTCTCCACCGCCAGACCGACAGCCACGGCGTCGAGGGCGATCCAGACGGCGGCGAGAGTCCGCAGCCGGCGCGTCCACGCCAACGCCGAGGTCCTTCCCCGCAGGCCCAGTCCGGTCGGGCCGAAGGCCACGACCAGCGCCGTGGCCAGTGCCGTGGCCGGCCACCGCCAGGCCAGGACGACGCCGGCCAACGCCACCACGACGGCGGCGATGCTGGCCGCGTCCTGCCTCCACCAGCGCAGCGCGAAACGCGAGACGGCCCCCGGCAGGTAGTGCTCACGTTGGGCCACCCGCAACCAACGGAGCCCGGCCAGAAGTGCGGCCACCGAGCACCCGGCGACAGTGGCGGCGCGCAGCGCCGTCATGGTGCGGTCACGAGGCGCTCACGATGCCGTCACCACCCCGTCACGATGGGGCCAGGGCCCGCTCGACGGCCGCCCGCAGCGCGTCCGGAGCCGTCAGCGGTGTGAGATGGCCCGCTCCCGGACAGAGCGTCAGTGTCGCCCCGGGCACCTTGGACTGAGCGGCCCGGGCCACCTCGACCGGAACCTCGCTGTCGTCGTCGCCCCAGACGAGCTCGACCGGGCAGCGCAGTCCCGCCAACTCGTCCTCGTAGCGTTCGTTCACCATGCGGACGAAGACGTCGCGCATGATCCCCTCCGCCGCCCGGTAGTCGGCCGACCCGTATCGCCGCTTGGCCCGCTCCATGCGCTCGTCGCCCACCAGACCGAACGCCTGCAAGCCCTTGGCCAACCGGAACCGGGCCGCCGGCTTCCGTCGACCACCGGTCCGGGGGACGAGCGGTGCCCCCGTGAGGACGAGGGCCCGGACCAGATCGGGCCGGGCCGCGGCCAGGGCCACCGCGATGCAGCCTCCCCGCGAATGTCCGAGGACCACCACCGGCTTCGGCCGACCCCTCTCTTCTGCGCCGTGGGCCTCGTCGTCCAAAACCCCTTCGAGCAGAGGGATCAGAGCCGACGCATAGTCGGCCGCTCCCCACGGGGTCGGTGGGCTCGGGGTGGCCCCGAAACCGGGAAGGTCGGGCGCCAAGGTCGCCAGCGATCCTCCCGGGGAGCCCGGCCCCACCACCTTGGCGAAGTCTCCGTGGGTCCGGGCCCAGCCGTGGAGGACCAGGACCTCGGGCCCGCCGGTGCCCCAGACCTCGCCGAAGAAGGCCCCACCGGCGAGCGACTTCAGCATCGGGGGCAGGATAACGGCTGGCCCGCTGCCCACCGGGACCCCATCCCCCCCGGCGTCACAACCCCCCGGTACTTTCCGCTTGTGGCCCCCGATCAGAGCTCCGCGCTGCTGCGAGGGCTCACCGAGGTACAACGTGCCGCCGTCATGTCGCCAGCGGCCCCCCTTTCCGTGCTGGCCGGGGCCGGGTCGGGCAAGACGACCGTCCTCACCCGCCGGGTGGCCCGCCGGCTGTTCGACGGCTCGGCCGAGGCCGAGCACGCCCTGGTCGTGACCTTCACCCGCAAGGCGTCCCGGGAACTGCGGGGCCGCCTCTGGCGCCTTGACGTACCCGGACCGGTGTGGGCCGGCACCTTCCATGCCGCCGCCTACGCGCAACTCCGTCGCCACTGGGCCGACGCCGGCGTCCGCCCCCCGGCCGTCATCGACGACCCCCGCCGTCTGCTCGGGCGCGTCATCGACTCACCCGACGTCGCCCCCGACACCGTGAGCGCCGTGGCCGCCGAAGTCCAGTGGGCCGAGGCCCGACTGCTCGCCCCCGAGGCCTACGAGGCGGCCGCCCGTGCCGCCGGGCGCCGCACCCCGCTCGGTGTCGACGAGATCGCCGACATCTATCTCCGCTATGTCGCGGCCAAGCGGACCCACGGTGTGATCGACCTGAACGACCTCCTGACCCGCGGCGCCGACGTCCTCGAGCGCGACACCGCCGTCGCCGCCGCCTCGAGGTGGCGGATCCGCCACCTCTTCGTCGACGAGTCCCAGGACGTGAACCCGGCCCAGTGGCGGTTGCTTCGGGCCTGGCTCCAGGGACGGACCGACCTCTTCGTCGTCGGCGACCCCCGTCAGGCCGTCTACGGCTGGAACGGCGCCGACCCGACCCTGTTGGACCGCCTTCCCACTCTGCTGCCGGGAACGACCGTCCTGCGCCTCGACGCCAACCACCGGTCGTCACCCCAGGTGATCGCCGCCGCTAGCGCCGTGCTCGCCAGCGCCGTCCCTGACAGTGCCGTCCCTCAGAGCGCCGTCCCTGACAGCGCCGTCCCTGACAGCGCCGTCCCTGACAGTGCCGTCCCTGACAGTGCCGTCCCTCAGAGCGGCGAGGGCAGGCCGGACGGGCCGATCCCCATGGTCACCGGATTCGACGATGACAGCGAAGAGGCCAACGCCATCGCCCGGTGGCTGCGGGTGATGCACCGTCCCGGCCGGCCCTGGTCACACCTGGCCGTCCTGGCCCGGACGAACGCCCGGCTCTCCCCGGTGGCGCAGGCCCTGAAAGGCGCCGGCATCCCTTTCAGAATGGGGCCGGCTCTGCGTTCCGGTGCGTCGATGCGCGGCGGTATCACGATGCGCGATGTGGTCGAGTCCCTGCGGGCCGTGCCGGCGAATCGACCCCTCCGCAGTGCACTCGCCGATCTGTCCGTGGCCGACGGCGGTTCCGGCGGTGCCGCCCGAGCGGCCGGTAGGCGGCCGGGGGCGCAGTGGGGCATCCCGCCCGTGCTGGCCCGGCTGGCCGACGAACATGCGGTCGAGGATCCGGGCGCCACCGTCGGAGCGTTCCTGGCCTGGCTGGCCGCCACCGTGGGCGATGGGGACAGGTCCGAGACCGACCCCGATGCCGACTCGGTGGAGCTGTCCACCTTCCACCGGGCCAAAGGCCTCGAGTGGCCGGCCGTGGCTCTCGTCGGACTCGAGGACGGCCTGGTCCCGATCGCCTACGCCACCTCGCCGGCGGCCCGATCCGAGGAACGGCGACTTCTCTACGTCGCCGTCACCCGGGCCGAGGAACATCTGTGGTGCTCCTGGGCGGCGCGCCGCCAGGCGGGCGGGAAGACCTGGTCATGTCGCCCGTCGCCCTTGCTCGCCGCTGTCGAGGTCGCCGCTACGACGTGCCGACGAAGCGACGACCCCCGGGAGTTCGCCACCCTCATCGCTTCCCTGCGCCGCCGCCTGCCCGCCGCCGGCTGACCGGGCCGTGGCGGATCGTCGTCCCCGTTGGCGCCACAGCTCGGGCCTCAGGGGCTGATGTCGATGAAGACAGGGGCGTGGTCCGAAGGTTGCTTGCCTTTGCGGGCGTTGCGGTCGACCAGCGCGTACGTCGATCTCTTGGCCAACGCCTCAGTGAGCAGGACGAGATCGATCCGCATGCCGAGATGCTTGTGGAAATTCCCGGCCCGGTAGTCCCACCAGGTGAAGAGGCCATCTTGTGAGTACAGGAGTCGGAAGGCGTCGACGAGACCCCATCCCTCGAGATCACGCAGGGCCTGGCGCTCGGGCTCGGTGATGTGGGTGGAGCCTTCGAGGGCGACGCGGTCATAGATGTCGCGGTCCTCAGGCGCGATGTTGAAGTCCCCGCATACCGCCACCATGTCCGACGGCGAGTAGTTCCGCTCCAGATAGGACCGGAGCTCTTCGAGCCAGGCCAGCTTGGCCTCGTAGTGCTCGCCGCCGACGACACGTCCGTTGGGGACATAGACGCTGTGGACCCGCACCCCGCCACAGGTGGCTGCCACCAGACGGCAGCCCTGCTCGTCGGCGCCATTAGCGAAACCGCTCTCCACGTCCTCGAGGCCGACGCGGCTCACGATGGCCACCCCGTTCCAGCGGCCGTCCCCATGGGACGCCGATTCGTATCCGAGGGTCGACAGTGCCATGGCCGGAAAGGCCGCGTCGGCCAGCTTCGTTTCCTGCATGCAGACCACGTCCGGTTGGGCGTATTCGATCCATTCCTCGACACGCGACAAGCGGGCGTTGAGCGAATTCACGTTCCAGGTGGCGATGCGCATGTTCTCCTCGGGGTCTGGTTGTCAGTTGTCCACGATGACGAAGAGGAGGTCGACCTCACAAGCCAGATCCCCGGCCACTGTGGCGCGGCCGTGACCGGTGCCGGCGCGCGCCGACAGACGTCCCAGCCTGACTTCGAGATCGAGTACCTCGCCGGGCGTCACCTGGCGCCGGAACCGCGCCTTGTCGATGCCCCCGAACAGTGGCAGACGGCCCGTGAAGCGCGCGTCGGCCAGAACGGCGATACCGCCCAGCTGGGCCAGCGACTCCACCATGAGCACACCCGGCAACGTGGGCCGCCCCGGAAAATGACCGGCGAAGAAGGCCTCATCGCCGGTCAGGTGCCACCGACCCCGCGCCCACTGACCCGGTTCGAGCTCGACGACCTCATCCACCAGAAGAAAGGGCGGACGATGGGGCAGAAGATCCTCGGGACGCACCACGCGCGCCGAGATTACCGGCCGGCGTTCATCTCGATTGCCCGGTGGCGACGACCCCCGTCAGTCCCCATGACGATGTCACTGCCGACGCCTGGGCCGCAGCCCAGCGGCGGGGAAGAATGGGCAATCAGCCCCGGTCGGGCCAGGGGTCGGTGTAGGACGTCGCTCGCCACCGCTCCTGCCCCGCCGATGTCCCACCGTGGTGATGCTCCCGGGGGAACTCGATGAAAACGACCGACCTGCCATGGGCCTTGTGGTGATGGAATCGAGGGACCAGGTGGTCAAGGGTAGCGGTGAGGCGCATGACAGGACTCCCCCGTGCTCAGTGTCTAGTGGCGGCAGCATCGGCACTTTGCGTGGTTATCTTGAGGGAGATTTAACCACTGCTCGTGGTTTTTGCTAGGAAGCGGTCCGACCTGCCCTCTTGGTCCGGCGGGAACTGCCCCTCACCGGTTCGGCCGTCGCCGGCTTCGCCCTCTCGGCCAGGGCCAGTTCGGCTCCTCGTCGGGGCGGATCGAGGGCCACGACGACGAATGAGCGCTGTTCCCCCTGCGCCACCACTTCCCGCGCCCGGCGCGGTGGTGGATCTCCGAGACCCGTGAGGGGCAGGTAGCACGACATCCCACTGACATCGACCATGGCCCCGTGGGACACGAAGGATGAGACCGTCCCCAGGACCGACGACCCGAGCGGATGTTCGCTCACAAAAGTCAAGAACGTCAGGGGATCGTTGACAGCCGTCGGTGCCGTCGCTGCCGTCGGTTCCTGCGAACGACCCCGGGCCCGTGGTGGTCTCGGGGCTGGAACCGCTGCCACCGAAGACCCGAGCGCCTCCTCCGTCGCCGCCTCGATGGCCGCCTGCACCACCGGCGCCGCCGTCCCTCTCCCCCGCCGACCCCGGCGGGTCGCAGAGGACGCTCGCGCCCCCGTGGTGGTCTCACCACCGACTTCTGCCGCTCCGGTCTCTACCGTCGCTGCATCCTTGGCCCCTTTCCTGGCCTCGGTCTTGGTCGCAGTTCTCGTCGTCTTGGCCGGTTCCGTGGCCGCCTTGGCTGTCTTTATCGCCTTGGCCGGTTCCTTGGCCACCTTGGCTGTCTTGGCTTCCTTGACCGTCTTGGCCGGTTCCTTGGTCGCCTTGGCGCCCTTGACCGCCTTGGCCGTCTTGGCCGGCTCCTTGGCGGCCTTGGTGCCCTTGACCGCTTTGGCCGCCTTGGCTGTCTTTATCGCCTTGCCCGGTTCCTTGGCCGCCTTGGCTGACTTGGCCTCCTTGACCGTCTTGGCCGGCTCCTTGGTCGCCTTGGCGCCCTTGACCACCTTGGCCGCTTTGGTGGTCTTGGCCACCTTGATCACGCCGCCTGTCTCGGGCACCCTGATCACGTCGCCCACCTTTGGCGACTTGGGCGCCCTGACCAGCTTGGTGGCCGTGGCCGCCTCGTTCGTGGCCAGCGCTATCGCCGCCTCGGCCACCTTCGACGTTCGTCGGGATCGTCCCGGCGGCTGCCCGTCGGGCTCGGCCCGCCCTCGGCGTCCACGACCGGTGGGGGTGGACGTGGCGGCACGGCTGCGAGGACCCCGCACCGGGAGCCGCGGGGTGAAGATCCACCCGACGCCCGGGACGGGCTTCCCGCCCATGAGCCGTCCATCCTCAAACAGCCATGAGTGATCGGCATGGAATTCTTGGAACGAGTCGTTGGACAGCACCTGACCGTTGACCCGCTCTGCCACTCGAAGTACGAAGGCGTCACCCCGGCCGATGGCCCCCGCCGGAGGAGTGACCAACTCGCCGTGGGCCACCGCCTCGTCGAACATCTGGCGCTCCGACGTGGCGATCCGGTGCCCGAACGTGGCATCCACCACGACGATCACCTCGGTCCCCGGGAACTCCGCTTGAAATTCCCTGATGGCCTCGTCGAGCTGCTTGAGGCTCGGCGTTGAGCGGCCTTCGGTCGCGATGTTCGAGCCGTCGACGACGACGTGAGAAGGGGACATGACTGGGCACAGTCAACCACTCAGGCGGACCTTTGGGACTGACCTTGACGTCCCTCCCACGACTGAAGTCGTGGGATTCCCGGGTGCTCATGCGGCGACCGGTCGGGTTCGCGTTTCATCGGGCCCCTTACGGGGTGTCCCTCCACGCGCTGTGACCGCCAGCCCGG
>Ga0182024_10001288_pt1 | contig 64850 bp, 55 predicted proteins | sample P32metaG_FD_120480 | JGI IMG/M metagenome (GOLD analysis project Ga0182024, IMG submission 120480) | Permafrost microbial communities from Stordalen Mire, Sweden - P3-2 metaG (Illumina Assembly) | ecosystem: Environmental > Terrestrial > Soil > Wetlands > Permafrost | place: Sweden: Stordalen... | reverse complement strand
TCTTGCGGAGGGCGCTGACCCCGCATGGGCCATGGAGCGGCTCGCATCCGAACCTGGATCCGTGCTGTGCACCCACGGCGACATCATGGGATCGATCGTGATGCAGCTTGCCGATGCCAACGTGCCGATGGTCGGCGGGATGCAGTGGGCCAAGGGCGCGACCTGGGCTTTTACGGTCGCCGACGGGCGTATCGCCGGAGGCCGCTACCTGCCGCCACCGGCCTGAGGCTCCCACGCGATGCCTTCGCGGTCGCCGGCCACGCGGATGAGCACCGCCGCCCAAGTACGGAAGGGCCGCCAGGCGTCCGCGAAGGTCGAGATGTCAGCAGGGGTCGCCGGATGGTCCAGCCCCCAGAAGTGGCGCACATATGACGGAAGGCGCGGCTCGGCCAGGGTGAGGATGTCGGTCGCTCCGGTCGACCGCAGCAGGATCAGGCCAGCGTAGGTCGGGCCGATCCCGGGGAGCTCCTGCAGGGCGGCCAGCGCCTGCTCCGGTTCCATGGCGAGGAGCCGTGAAGGGTCGAGCAGGCCGTCAAGAGCGGCTCGCGCGATCGCGTGGAGGCGGTCGATTCGCTGCGGCTCGAGGCTGGGAAACGATTCGACTCGAAGCAGCGCCTCGGGCGTCGGGAACGCTTCGAGCTCGCCTCCCGGGAGGGTGAAGACGCGACCGTGGGCCGACGAAAGGCGGCGCCGCACCACCGTGGCCTGGGTACGGTGCCTGCGCTGGCTGAGGATCGACCAGGCCGCGGCCTCGTATGGCGAGTGGAACAGCACCGGACGAAGCCCGGGAAACGCCGCCTGCAGCCTGCCGATCACCGGATCGCGGAGCCCGACCTGCGCCCATGCCGCTCCGGGCTGATCGAGCGAGAGCACTCGACGAACCTGGGCCACGACCCGATCGGTGTCCGCGTCACCGAACAGCCGGCAGTGGAGCACGCCGTGTTCGTCCTCGGTGACGAACGCGGCGGCGTGACGGACGAGGTCGTCGGCGACGAACGCCAGCGACATCGAATTCCCGTCCGGTTTCGGCCGTCCGGTGTTGGGTCCGAACCCGAAGCTCGCCGCTGCCGCCAAAGAGAACGCCCCGTCGGGGACGATGGCCACATCGCCCGTCGCGATGTCGCTCATGTGACCGGGCCTTACCCGCGCAGGCGGACGATCAGGTTGATGACCACAGTCAGGACCACGCTGAGCACGATGCACAACGCCACCGGGAAGAAGAACGAGACGTTCCCGCTGCTCACCGAGATGCTCCCCGGCAGCTGGGTGACGCCCAGCCGGGTCAGAAGGACGAGCACTCCGCCGATCACCACGATCACCGCGCCGCCGATCAGGAGCAGCTTGCCGACGTCACCGAGTGCCATGAGGACACTCTAAGGTAGAGTCCGCGAAACGCATCCACTTCAAGCAGGTCCGGAGAGGCCGGCAAGGGATCGCGGCGCCGCGTGCGGCCGCCCTTGCCCGAACCAAGCCGGGCTGGAGGGCGAAGCGCCATGACGGTGACTACTACGCGAAACCGGATGCTCGGCCACGTGATCACTGCCGAGCAGTTCGATCGCGAGTTGCTCGACCTCCTCTTCGCGCGCGCCACGGCGCTCGCTGGCGTACGGGACGACCGCCTGGCGCACCAGGTGATGGCCACCCTTTTCTACGAGCCGAGCACACGGACGCGCCTGAGCTTTGAATCCGCGATGCTGCGGCTCGGCGGCTCGGTGATCGGGACTGAGGCGGCCCGGACCTTCTCCAGCGCCATCAAAGGCGAGACGCTCGAGGACACCGTGCGCATGGTGTCGACCTACGCCGACGTCATCGTGCTGCGTCACGACGAGGCCGGCGCGGCTGCCCGGGCGGCGAGTGTCGCCTCTGTGCCGGTGGTCAACGCGGGTGACGGGCCGGGCGAGCACCCCACCCAGGCGTTGCTCGACCTCTACACGATCGAGCGCGAGCTCGGCCACGTCGAGGGAGTGAGCGTCGCTTTCTGCGGCGACCTCCGCTTCGGCAGGACGGCACGCTCGCTGGCGCTGCTGCTTGCGCTCTACCCGGGGGTGCGGCTGACCTTTGTCGCTCCCGCGGTGATCCAGATGGGCGGGGACATCCTCGCGCGGCTCGAGGCTCGGGGTGTGCAGTGCCGGCTCGCCGATCAGCTCACCGACGTCATCGAGGACGTTGACGTCGTCTACCAGACGCGCGTGCAGAAGGAACGTTTCACAGATCCGCTCGAGTTCGAGCAGGCGAGGACGGCGATCCGCATCGACGGCGAGATCATGCGGCAGCTCCCCGCGAACGCGATCGTGATGCATCCGCTGCCGCGCGTCGACGAGATCGCACCGGAGGTCGATGCCGATCCGCGTGCCGCTTACTTCCGTCAGGCAGCCAACGGCGTCGCCATCAGGATGGCGTTGCTCGAGATGCTGCTCGCATGACGGTGTCGACATGAGCGGCCTGGCACAGCCACTCGACAGCAGCCCGCAGTTGCTCGATGCCGGGGCTTTGCAGCGCATCACCGTCCGGCTGGCGCACGAGATCGCGGAGCGCCATCCGGGGATGGAGGGCGTCGTGCTCGTCGGCATTCCCACTCGCGGTGTCCCGCTCGCACGAGCCGTGGCGCACCAGCTCGTGAGCCTGGGTCACGCGTCTCCACCGGTTGCGGCGCTCGATCCAAGTGCGCATCGCGATGACCGCCCGCGTCCGACGGCGCCGCACCCCGCCCTCGACGCCGTCGACGGCGGTCCCGCGCCGCGCATCGACGGCGCCGTGGTGATCGTGGTTGACGACGTGCTCTTCACCGGCCGGACGGTTCGCGCGGCGCTCGACGCCCTGGTCGATTGCGGCAGGCCCGCGGCGGTTGAGATTCTCGCGCTGATCGACCGTGGCCATCGCGAGCTGCCACTGCGCGCCACCTACGTCGGCAAGAACGTGCCGACCGCTCTCGACGATCGAATCTTCGTGCGGCTGCGCGAAGTGGACGGTATCGACGGTGCGTGGCTGCGCCAGGGTGCCGGTCCGTGAACGCGATCCTGCGCGGTGTCCGCGTCATCGACCCGCTCGGCCGCCTGGATGCCGCCGGGCAGGACGTCTGGTTCGACGGCGGGAAGATCCTGGCCATCTACCACCATATCGACGCGGCCGGAGTTCCCATCGTCGACTTGACGCCCCCGGACGGCGTCGACCCGTGTGTGCTCTGCCCGGGATTCATCGACCTGCATGTCCACCTCCGTCAGCCCGGTGATGACGAGGCGGAGACGCTGGGAAGCGGCTCGCGTGCCGCAGCGGCGGGTGGATACACGAGCGTCGTTGCGATGGCTAACACGTCGCCACCGATCGACACGCCGGAACGCGTCGCCGAAGCGCGGCTCGCAGCCAGCAATCTGCCTGTGTCGATCCTGCAGGTCGCCGCGCTCACTCTCGGGCTCGAGGGCGGGGAGCTGGTCGACATTCGCAGATGCATCGAGGCCGGAGCCATCGCGGTCGGCGATGACGGACGCAACGCCGTCTCGCCTCGTCAGCTGTCGATCGCACTTGCGGAAACGGCGCATCTCGCGCGTGCCGTGTTCGTGCACCCCGAGGATGAGGAGATGATCGCCCAGGCCAATGCGACGCAGGGCCCGGTGGCGCGCAGCCCGATCCGACCCGCGGACACGGAGACCCGCGCAGTGAACCTCGCGATTCGCGCGCTCACCCATGCACGATCCGGACATCTGCACCTCCAGCACCTGTCATCCGAAGGCTCGGTCGCGTCGCTGCGGCGCGCGCGCCAGCAGGGCCTCACCGTGAGCGCAGAGGTCACGCCGCATCACCTGTCAATGTGGCTCCCGGTTGCCGAGGAGCCAGAGCCACAGGCCTTGCGAAAGGTCAACCCGCCGCTGCGCGCAGAGCGTGATCGGAACGCGCTCGTGCGCGCGCTGCGCGAAGGTGTCATCGAGGCCGTGGCGACGGACCACGCGCCGCATCGTGCCGAAGAGAAGTCGCTGTCGTACGACGATGCGGCTCCTGGCATGATCGGGCTCGAAACAGCACTCGCAACCTGCATCACCATTGGCGGGATGGGCGGGGAGTGGCTCGCGACCCTCGTCGAGCGGATGACCGCCGGCCCACATCGGATTCTTGGCCCGGCGTCCGGCGTCCCGGAACCGCGTCTGCGCATCGGGGAGTCGGCGACGTGCACGCTGTTCGATCCGAACGCGGAGTGGACCGTCGGCGAGAGCCCACTGCAGTCGCGTTCGCGCAACACGCCGCTGATGGGCGCGACGCTTCGCGGCACCGTCCTGCTCACCATTGCAGGCGGTCGTGTCATCCATCGAAACCCAGCGCGGGTGCCGATCACACCGGGGCAGGTCGCCAATGCCTGACATGCTCGGGCGCCTTGCGCTCGAGTCCGGCGCAACGTATGAGGGAATCCTCTTCGGCGCGCCGCTCGAGCACGCGCAGAACGGCGAGGTGGTGTTCAACACCTGCATGACCGGGTACCAGGAGGTCATCACCGACCCCTCATACGCCGGCCAGGTCGTGGTGATGACCTATCCGCTCATCGGCAACTACGGCTGCCGTGACGACACCGCCGAGTCGAGCAGGGTGCAGTGCCGCGCACTGGTTGTGCGTGAGCTCTCGGCGGACATCGGACACGCCCGTGGCGAGCGCACCCTCGAGGAAGAATTGCAGCGCAACGGGGTTCCGGGGCTCCGCGGCGTCGACACGCGCGCACTGACGCGTCATATCCGCGATCACGGCACGTTGCGCGGGGTGATCGCGGCAACCTCGGCACTGTCGGCGGCAGAGCAGGTCGATGCGGCGCGATCGGCTCCGTTCCTGAGCGACGAGGACCTGGTCGGCATGGTGTCCATCGACGAGCCCTGGCGCGCGTATGCGGAACCCCTCGATCCGACGCTGCACCGGGGTGTGGTGGTCTCCGGGAGTGAGAATGCCTGGGCTGGTCTTCGCGTGGTCGTGCTCGACTACGGCGTCAAGTTGAACCAGGTGCGCGCCCTGTGCAGCCGCGGTGCAGACGTGATCCTTGTTCGTCAAGATGCGCGCATCGAGGAGGTGCTCCGCCACAATCCAGCCGGGGTCGTGCTCTCCAATGGACCTGGCGATCCATCGCGCCTGCCGCACGCGGTCCAACTGTGTCGCGACCTTCTCGAACGTCGCGTTCCGCTGCTCGGCATCTGCCTCGGCCACCAGATCCTCGGACAGGCCGCCGGCGCCTCAACGTCGCGCCTCGGTTTTGGACACCATGGGGGAAATCACCCCGTGCGTGACACTGAGCTCGGGACCGTGTACGTCACCTCACAGAACCACGAGTTCCAGGTCGACGGCGCATCTCTGCCCGAGGGCTCAGGGTGGTACGTCAGCGAGCGCAATCTCAATGACGGCAGCGTTGAGGGGCTCCGGCATCGAGAGCTGCCGGCGTTTTCCGTGCAGTACCACCCGGAAGGGGCGCCCGGGCCGCAGGACCGCGCTGGTGTGTTCGACGAGTTTCTACGGTTGTGCGTGGTGGGGCGAGCCGCGACCGTCGGCGGTAATGGCACCAGCGGGGTGGCGGCGTCGGTACCCGCACCGGGTGGTAGCGCTCTCACAACGGATCTCTCGGCGGAGAGACCGAAGTGCGTCCTTGTGATCGGGTCGGGACCGGTGATCATCGGGCAGGCGGCGGAGTTTGACTACGCTGGGACGCAGGCTTGTCGGGCGTTGCGGGAGGAAGGGATTCGCGTTGTGCTCGGCAACAGCAACCCGGCGACGATCATGACGGATGATTCGTCGGCGGATGCGGTGTATGTGGAGCCGCTGACGGTTGAGGTTGTCGAGCGGATCATCGTGGCGGAGCGTCCGGATGGACTGCTCGCGACGCTTGGCGGGCAGACGGGGCTGAATCTGGCGGTCGCGCTTGATGATGCGGGGGTTCTCGACCGGCACAACGTACGGGTGCTGGGGACCGGGTTGCTTGCGATCAGGACCGCGGAGGACCGTGAGCAGTTCAAGGGATTGCTCGCGGCGATCGGCGAGCCTGCACCGGAGTCGGCGACGGTGGCGTCGCTTGCGGAGGCGAGGGCGTTGCGCGAACGGATGGGGCTTCCACTCGTCGTGCGGCCCGCGTTCACGCTGGGTGGTACGGGGGGCGGTCTGTGCGAGACCGACGAGCGCTATGCCGAGACTGTGCTTGCAGGGCTCGCCGCGTCGCCGATCAGCCAGGTGCTCATCGAGCACTCGGTCGCCGGTTGGCGGGAGATCGAGTACGAGGTCATCCGCGACGCGTCGGGGACGTGCATCACGATCTGCAACATGGAGAACCTCGATCCCATGGGTGTGCACACCGGCGATTCGATGGTCGTCGCCCCCGCGCAGACACTCACGGATCGCGAGCATCAGCAACTGCGCAGCGCCGCGCTGCGCATCATCAACGCGCTCGATATTCAGGGCGGCTGCAACGTGCAGTTCGCGCTCGCGCCCGACTCGCATGAGTACTACGTGATCGAGGTGAATCCGCGGGTGTCACGTTCGTCGGCCCTCGCGTCCAAGGCCACCGGCTATCCGATCGCGCGCGTTGCGGCGAAGATCGCGGCGGGCCGGCGGCTCGACCAGATTCCCAATGCCGTGACGGGCAAGACCTGCGCAGCGTTCGAGCCGGCTCTCGACTACTGCGTCGTCAAGATCCCGCGCTGGCCGTTCGACAAATTCCCCGAAGCCGACAGGCGTCTGGGAACGCAGATGAAGTCCACCGGCGAGGTGATGGCGATCGAGCGGTCCTTCGAGGCTGCGTTCAGCAAAGCGCTGCGATCGCTCGAGCAACCCCAACCGGACCCCGCGGGACTCCACGAGCCGGTGCTCATCGACGTCGCCAACGACCGCCGGGCCGCGGCATTGCTGGAAGCTCTTCGCGGCGGGGCGACACCCGAGGAGCTCACCCGACGAAGCGGCATCGCCGCGTGGTTTCTCCGCCGGCTCGGCACCATCGTCGCCTGCGAGGAGCGGCTGCGCTGGAACGGCCTCGATGACGACTCGCTACGCGCCGCCAAGCGTGTCGGACTCACCGACGCGCGCATCGCCGCGCTCAGCGGGGTCGCGTCGGAGAGCATTCGCGCTCGACGCCGCGAGGCGGGAATGCACCCGGTGTTCAAGTGCGTCGACACGTGCGCTGCCGAGTTCGAAGCTGCGACGCCGTATTACTACTCGACCTACGAGACGGAGGACGAAGGTCCAGCCGCGACAGCGCCGGCGCCGAACACCGTCGTCGTGCTCGGCAGTGGTCCGATTCGCATCGGTCAGGGCATCGAGTTCGACTACTGCAGCGTGCATGCGGCCATGGCACTCCGCGCGCAGGGCGTTGACGCGGTGATGATCAACAGCAACCCGGAGACGGTGAGCACCGACTTCGACTGCAGCACTCGCCTCTACTTCGAGCCACTCGACGAGGAAGCGGTCACCGCGATCATCCGCGAGGAGCAGGCGTCAGGAGTGGTCGTGCAGTTCGGCGGCCAGACCGCGATCAATCTCGCCGAGCCGCTGGACCGCGCCGGCGTCACCATCCTCGGCAGCAGCATCGCGAGCATCGATCTCGCCGAGGACCGCCGTGCATTCGAAGGCTTGATGCGCTCGCTGTCGATCGCACAGCCGCAGGGAGCGGCGACCACGGATCTTGAGGAAGCACTCGCCATCGCCGACAACATCGGATTCCCCGTCCTCGTGCGGCCATCGTACGTCCTGGGTGGCCGGGCGATGGAGATCGTGCACAGCCGCAGCCAGCTGGAGCGATACCTCGAGGCCGCGATGGCGGCACTCCCTGCCGAGAATGGACGTCGGCGCGGCGCGGTCCTCATCGATCGGTATCTCTTCGGCACCGAGGTCGATGTCGATGCCATCAGCGACGGCGAGACCGTGGTGATCCCGGGGCTGATGGAGCATGTCGAGCGTGCGGGCGTCCACAGCGGCGATTCGATGGCGGCCTATCCCGCGCGGATCCTCGGCGACGATGTTCGCTCCATGATCGTGGATGCGACCGTGCGCATCACACGGGCGCTCGACGTGCGCGGTCTGTGCAACATCCAGTTCGCGGTCCACCGCGGCATCCCCCATGTCCTCGAGGTCAATCCGCGCGCATCGCGCACGGTTCCGTTCCTCAGCAAGGTCACCGGGGTTCCCATGGTCGAGCTCGCCACCCGGGTCATGCGTGGCGCCACGCTCGAGGAGCTTGGCTGGACCACGGGCCTCGTACCGGCACGACCGCTTGTCGCCGTCAAGGCACCGGTCTTCTCGACGGTCAAGCTCATCGATGTCGACGCTGCGCTCGGCCCGGAGATGAAATCGACCGGCGAAGTGATGGGCATCGACACAGACCTCGGAGCTGCGCTCGAGAAGGCGTTCGTCGCCGCGCTCGGCGATCTGCCCACGACCGGCGGCGCGTTGTGCAGTGTCGCCGACGTCGACAAGGCTGAGGCACTCCCGATCATCGCGCAGCTCAGCTCGCTCGGCTTCACCATCTACGCGACCGCCGGCACGGCTGCTGCGCTCGCGAGCGCGGGCATCTCGGCCGTATCGGTGGGCAAGATCGGACACGGCCGTCCCAACGTGATCGATGTGATCGAGGACGGCCGCGTGTCCATCGTGATCAATACCGTCTCCAACTTCGGCACCGACGAGCTCGCGTTCCGTTCGGACGGGCTTGCCGCGGCGGCGGTGGGACGCACGGTGAAGGACGGCTACAGGATCCGGCTGGCCGCCGAACAGCGCCGGATTCCCTGCTGCACATCGCTCGACACCGCGGCGGCGCTGGTCGCTGCCATCGGTCGCCACACGTTTGGAAAGACCGTCCGCGTCGCGACGGTGCGTGAGTATCGAGACGGCGTGGTGCAGGCGGTTTCGTGACCGCGGATCTCAGCAGGGCCGCCCTCGAGACCGGTGAGGTGCTCGTCGTGGAACGGCTGGGCGGTGGGCTGCTCGAGCTGGTCGCGCGGCTGCCGCATCTCGCGGCAACGGCGACGCCGGGTACGTTTGCCCAGCTCCGATGCGGCAACAGCACCACCCCGCTGCTCAGACGTCCGTTCAGCGTTGCGTGGACCCAGGACGACACGTGCGGATTCATCTTCGAGGCGGTCGGCGTCGGGACCGGTCTGCTCGCCGCACTCGAGCCAGGCGACCCGCTCGATATCCTGGGCCCGCTCGGACACGGGTTCAGCGTCGTTGACAGCGGTTCCGTCGTGTGCGTGTCGGGCGGCCTCGGATGCGCTCCCTTCCCACTGCTCATCAATGCGCTGCGCCGCCGCGGTGTTGAAGACATTCTTGTCCTGAATGGAGCTCGCACCGCGACCCGGCTGTACCCGGCGGAGCGATTCGCTCGTCCCGCGGTCCCGGTCGTCGCGGAGGCGACCGAGGACGGCACTCGTGGACACCACGGGCGCATCACCGATCTGCTCGGACAGGCGCTGGCCTCGCACCCGTCGGCGCTGTACGCATGCGGCCCGAACCCGATGCTCGCAGCGGTGATGCGCACCATCGTCGATTCGGGAGCCGGCCTCCCGCCAACCCTCGAGGCCTCGCTGGAGGCGCCCATGGGCTGCGGCTTCGGCACATGTCTCGGATGCGCGCTGCCGGCCCTCGGCGAGGATGGAAGCTCGGTCTGGCGGCTCTGCTGCACTGATGGTCCGGTGATGCCGATGCGCGACGTCGACTGGGAAGGGATCAGCGCGCTCCCCGGTGCCGACGTCGCATGAGCGAGAACGGACTGACGGGCGTCGACCTCGGCCGCGGCCTCTCTCTGCCGAACCCCGTCGGTCTGGCAAGTGGCACCGCTGGATACGGGTTCGAGCTCGACCAGCTGATCGACATCAATCGTCTCGGCGCGCTGTACACGAAGGGCACGACTGCGCGTCCGCGTGAGGGCAATCCACCGCCGCGAGTCGCGGAGACGGGCGGGGGGATGCTCAACAGCATCGGGCTCCAGAACCCCGGTGTCGAAGCGGTGGCCGACGCATATGCGCAGCGGTGGAGAGCCTGGGCGATTCCGATCATCGTCAACATCGCCGGTGGCTCGGTCGAAGAGTATGTGCACTGCGCCACAGTCCTCGAACCGATTCCCGAGGTGGCCGGGATCGAGCTCAACATCTCGTGTCCCAACATCGCCCAGGGACTCGACTTCGGCCGCGACCCGGATGCGGCAGCTCGCCTCGTCACCGCCGTGCGCGCTGTGACCGAACGCTGCGTGATCGTGAAACTGAGCCCGAATGTCACCGACATCGCCGCGGTGGCTCGCGCCGTCGAGGACGCGGGCGCCGACGCCGTGTCGGGGTGAACACATACATCGGCAGAAAGATCCACCGTGCATCTGGACGATCCGTCCTTCCGCTCGGTACCGGAGGCCTCAGCGGCCCTGCCATTCAACCGCTGGCGCTTGCTGCTGTTGCGGCGGTTTGCGACGCCGTCCGCATCCCCGTCATCGGAGTGGGCGGCATCGTTGACGCGGCGTCAGCACGGGATTTTCTGCTTGTCGGTGCTCGTGCGGTGCAGGTCGGAACCGCAACATTCGTCAACCCGGAGACCGCCCTGCAGGTGCTTGACGGTCTCCGGGCTTGACTGACTACTCCTGACCGACTCCGGACCTCAGGACGGCGTTCCGGCCTCCACCGGCGTCGGGGTCAGGTGGCCGTTGAGCGCCATGACCTCCTCGGCTGGCTCCATGTCGATCGCCACCTCTCCATGGAGGAGCAGGTCTCCAACTTCGAGCTCCCGGTCGGTCATGCGCAGCGGGACGATGAGTCCGACAAGCTTGATGACGACGAACGTGGCCACTGCGTCGTACACGATGATGAAACCGAGTGCGAGCGCCTGGAGGGCGAGCTGCTTGGCGTTGCCATAAACGAGACCGGTGACCGCCACCGACGCGGTCCCTGCGGTGCCCACGTACACGATCATATTCGGCGACGCGAACACGCCGGTCATGAGACCACCGAACGCGCCCGCGACACCGTGGGTATGGAACACTCCGAGCGTGTCGTCGACGCGCTGGGTGAAGAGCTTGGTCTTGCCGAGCACGTTCATCGAGAGCCAGGGAAGGATGCCCGCGCCGATGCCGACAGCGAAGGCTGCGTACGCGTTGATGTAACCGGCTCCAGGGGTGATGGCGACCAGGCCGGCGATCATGCCGCTGATCATCCCGATGATGGTCGGCTTCTTCAGGAAGAAGATGTCCATGATCATCCAGGTCAGCAGCGCGGTGGCCGTGCACAGGTGCGTGTTGAGCACCGCCGCCGACGCGTCGGCGTTGGCGAAGTACGGATCACCGCCGTTGAACCCGCTCCAGCCGAGCCACAGGAGTCCGCCTCCGGCGACGGCCATCATGATGTTGCTCGGCGTGTTGTTCTGGCGATCCTTGAGCAGCCGCGGACCAAGGACGGCTGCGGCGACGAATGCCGACACCGCGGCAGCGACATGGATGACGTACCCACCGCTGTAGTCGACGGCACCCAGCGCACCGAGCCAGCCACCGCCCCAAAGGCTGAATGCTCCGACCGAGTACACCAGCGTGATCCAGAGCGGGACGAAGAGCGCCCATGCCCTGAAGCTGATGCGCCCGAGCAGCGCACCACCGAGGATGATGACAGTGATCGTCGCGAACACGAACTGGAAGTACACGAGTGACGACATCGGGAAGCGCAACGCCGGGATCAGCCCAGTGAGCAGTGGGATGCTTGCCTGCTGTTCGAGGTCATTCGCGCCCGCGACGGGATGCGGTATCCCGACGAATGTCGTCGCGGCACCACCGATGTGCAGCGGGCTGCCAAAGCTCATGTCGTACGCGAAGAACATCCAGATGACCAGCGTCATCGCGAACGCGTAGATGACCATCAGCGCCGAGTTCACGGCGAATTTCCGCTTCATCAACCCTGCGTACAGGATCGCCAGGCCTGGGATGCTCATGATCCCGACCAGCGTCGCCGACGTGAGTTGCCACGCGGTGTCGCCGGAGTTCAGCCAGCTTGGAGCCTCGTTCAGGGCCGACAACATATGCGGTACCTCACCTCTAACTGTGCCGATATATGCATGGAGAACGACATGCGCCTTGCACGGAACTCTCTCAGAGGAGGGCGCGTCGTTCTTCGGCCGCAACGCACAGATCCGCGACCGATTGTCTGTACGCCACGCACGAGTCACCATGGTCGCGACGCACAGACGGTGCGGCGCTGGTCAGACGGCGGTGCGGAGGTACTTCGGGAAGGGTAGGGCCGGGTCCGCGGGGGCCTCGGCCATACGCAGGGTCGGGATCGTCGTCGACACCTGGAACTCCTGGGCCGGCACCGGCCTGCCGGTGAAGTAGCCCTGGGCGCGGTCGCAGCCGAGCAGGGCGAGCAACTCGAGCGTGGCCAGCGTCTCGATGCCCTCGGCGACCACGAGCAGGCCGAGCGCGTGACCGAGGTCGATGGTGGCGCGAACCAGCTTCAGGTCCTGCTCACGTCCGGTCGTGCTCAGGCCGCCGATGAAGGTGCGATCGAGTTTCAGCTCCGTGATGGGCAGGCTGCCGAGATACGCGAGCGACGTGAACCCCGATCCGAAGTCGTCGATCGAGACACCGACGCCGAGACCGCGAAGCTCTTCGATGATGCTCTGGCAGGCGGCGAAGTCACGGATGATCGTGGTCTCGGTGATCTCGAGGATCAGGGCGCCGGCGGGCACGCGATGGCGCCGCAGCGACGCGCGGACAAGGTCGATGAAGCCGGGGTCGAGCAGGTTCGACGACGAGACGTTCACGGACATCGCGATGCGGCTGCCGGCCGCGCGCCAGATCGCACACTGGGCAAGTGCCTGCTCGAGCACGAGACGGGTCAGCGGTCCCATCAGCCCCGCCTCCTCGGCGAGGGGGAGGAACTCGAGTGGCGGGACCAGGCCGAGGCGCGGATGCGGCCAGCGAACCAGTGCTTCCGCAGCGACCATCTCACCGTTGCGCAGGTCGACCTGCGGTTGGTAGTGGAGCACCAGGCGCCCAGCCTCGACGGCGGCGCGCAGCTCCTCGACCAGCGCGAGGCGGTTACCACCATCGTCGATCGACGGCGTGTACACCTCAAACGCCTGGTGTGTCAGCTTGGCGCGATACATGGCGACGTCGGCGCAGCGCATCAACCCGATGCTGTCGGTGGCGTCACCGGGAGCGACCGCGATGCCGATGCTGGCGCTGATCCGAACGCTCACCCCGTTGAGGATGAACGGCTGCTCGAGCAGCGCGGTGAGGCGCCGGGCAAGCCCTGCCGCGTAGGAGGGGTCACTGTCGACGAGGACGGCGCCGAGCTCGTCGCCGCCGATCCGGACCAGCATATCGGTCGCCCGCAGCGAGCTCGTGAGCCGCGGTCCGAGCTGCTTCAGGAGCTCGTCACCCGCGGAGTGCCCGAATGAGTCGTTGATCTCCTTGAAATGGTCGAGATCGACAAAGAGGAACGCCAAGGTCCGAGACGAGGTCGAGGGATCCGCCAGGTCCTCGAAGTAGGCGTCGAGCAGCGTGGTGAGCTGGCGGCGGTTGCCGAGGCCGGTGAGCTCATCGGTGACCGCCTGGCGATGGCGTTCCTCGGTCAGGGCGCGCAGGCCCCGCACCGACAGGGCGAGGCGCACGCCGACGACCGCGAGGGTGGCTGTGGCCAGAGCAATCGCCACCTGCATCACCGTGTGGTCCAGGGCGCCCAGGAACAGGATCACGAGTCCCGAGAGGGCGCCGGCACCGGGAAGCAGGAATCCAGGGAGCCTGCCTCCCTCGAGGAGTTCGCGACGCCCCGACGGCACCCAGACTGAGATCGACATCAGGGTGATGGCTGTCGGCCAGGCGATCCCATTGAAGACCACCCCGACCTCGGGGGCGGTGGTGCCGAACAGGTTGAACGTGTCCCCGATCCCGTTCACCGCGCAGGCGGTGGCGAACAACAGCCATGGGAGCCGCCGTCCCGGCAGGACCGCGGTCCCACCGACCACGAGAGCAAGGAGCAGGACGTCGCCGATCGGATAGACGAGGTCCACTGCAACGCCGACCCAGCCGCCGCCGACTGAGTGCAACACGGCATGGAACGCGAAGGCGGCGCACACCGCGGCGGCGCCCAGGCCGGCGATCGCACCATCCAGCCAGGTCGCCGGCAGCAGCTGTTTGATCTCCTTGCGGAGCATGAGCACGATCGCTGCGTACGCGAGCGGATAGAAGCACACGTAGAAGGCGTCGGCCACCGTCGGGGCCGTCGCGTTCCCGGTGCCCCCGGACTCCCAGGTCAGCGTCACGTCGCCGAGCGCCCACGCCAGCACCGCGGCGCCGAGGACGAGGGGGATCGCCCGACCGGGGAGCCTGTTGAACCCGCGAGCAAGGAGCAACCCGGCGAGGACCACCTCGTACACGGCAACGCCCCAGCCGTCGATCAACGGCCAGGTGTCGTCCGGGGGACGCACCATCAGCGAGACCACGTAGGCGGCCAGCAGTGTGGACATGACCGCGTAGACGACCCAGAGTGCCTTCGGGGTTCGCCCCGCCGTTCTGAGGATTGTCGGGAGTGCCCGCCTTTCGCGAGGGGCCGCGGAACTCACCAGAGCAGCTTTGCCGATCTCGTGTTGAATTCTGGTTGCGACTGTGGAACGACAATGACCTCTGGCCGCAAAGAAGACGACAGCCGGGCCGCAGAATCGGCAAACAGGAGGCAGGGCATGCCGGAAGGTGGGGTGGAGGTCCAGGCGGTTGACACCGCGGGGCGGGTGCAGCGCGTGCTTCCGCTGATGCGGGCTTACTGCGACTTCTACCGCGTGGCGCCGTCCGACGGCGCCCTGCTCGCGATGGCGCGAGCGCTGATGGCCGATCCGACCCACGAGGGCGTCCAGTTGATCGCCTCCGACGCCGGCGAGGACGTCGGCTTCGCGACGCTCTTCTGGAGCTGGGAGACCACGACCTCTGGCCGTGTAGGCGTTATGAACGACCTCTTCGTGGTCGCCGCTGCTCGCGGGCACGGCATTGCCACAGTGCTGATCAACGCCTGCCTCGAGCGTTGCCGGGACCATGGGGCGGTCCGGATGATCTGGCAGACTGCGGGCGACAACCTGGCGGCGCAGGCCGTCTATGACCACCTCGGCGCCACACGCGAAAGCTGGGTCGACTACTGGATGGATACCGGCGTCGCGGCGGTGGAGGACACATCCCCCGGGCGGCCGTAGACGGGCCGCTACTTCTTGGCGGCCTGGTAGTAGGGATTCGCGCCCTGGGCGTGATCCGTCGTGTCGCGAACCTCGGTGATCTGCGGGAAGCGCTCCAGGATGGCCACCCGGACCCCCTGTCCGAGGGTCACCTCGGCCATGCCGCAGCCCTGGCAGCCGCCACCCATGTGGATGAAGGCCACCCCATCGCTGACGTCGAGCAGATCGATGAATCCCCCGTGCGAGGCCACCGACGGGTTGATCTCCTCGTCGAGGAGGCGCTGCACGTCGCGAGCCAGGTCGTCGAACCACAGCGGGTTGGGGTTTTCGACGGTGAGGGCACCGCGCATCCGGTCGGCGTCGATGGTGATGCCGTCGAGGTACGGAGCCGACGCGAGCGGCATCGTGAAGCGCACTCCCGACGGACCGTTGACGACGAGATCTCCGTCGCGTTCGTCGCCCGGGTTGACCAGCGACAGGTCGTACGTGAACGCTCCGCCCTGCCTTCCGGTGATTGCGATTCGCACGCCTGCATCCGGCTGTTTGCGGTTGGCCCGGACCTGCTCGATGCGGGTCAAAGCGAAGTCGGTGATTGCGATTTTCGGCTCCTTCACGAGTACGACCATGGTACGTCGCTGCGAGCCGCGGGGGTAGGCTGATCGCATGCCGAGGGTGATGCTCATCCTGCCCACCGAGACGTATCGCGCGACGCCATTTCTCCATGCGGCCGAGGAACTGGGACTGCAGGTTGTGGTCGCGTCGAACGAGGCACCGACGCTTGCGACGTTGATGGAAGGTCGCGTGCTGACACTGGATCTCCGCCATCCCGCCGAGTCAGCAGAGCGCGCTATGGAGTTCGCGGCGCGCTGGCATATCGATGCGGTTGTGGGAGTTGACGAAGGGTCCGTCCTGACCGCGGCAGCGGTCGCCGAACGATTGGGCACGCAGCGAAGAAATCTCGTGGCCGCCGTCGCGGCGACGCGCGACAAGCGGCTGCTGCGGGCGCGACTTACCGGAGCAGTGCTGCCGCAACCCCGGTACGCGGTCATCGATGCTGGTGCGGGTGACCAGGCGATCGACTCGGCGATCGGGGTCACCGGGTTTCCGTGTGTGATCAAGCCGGTTGACCTTGCCGCGAGTCGCGGCGTGATTCGCGCCGACGACCGCGGCGCTGCACATGTCGCGGTGCGACGAGTCGCTGCCCTGGTTCGCGAGCTCTGTGAAGGTGGATCAGTGCCACAGTTACTCGTCGAGAGCTACATCGACGGTGTCGAGGTCGCTGTTGAAGGCCTTGTGCATGAAGGGGTTCTCGAGGTCATCGCCGTGTTCGACAAACCCGATCCGCTGATCGGTCCGTTCTTCGAGGAGACAATCTACGTGACCCCGTCGCGGCTCGCCGCCGCCGCCAAGGCTGCGGTCGGCGACGCAGTGAGCAATGCCGTGTCGGCGCTCGGACTGCGTCACGGACCGGTGCACGCGGAGGTGAGGATGGCCGCGGATTCCGCGGTGGTCATCGAGGTGGCCGCGCGCTCGATTGGAGGGCTGTGCTCGCAGGTCATCCGCCTCGAGTGCGATGACGCACCCGGTGACGTGCGATCCCTCGAGAACGTCATCCTGCGCGAGGCGTGCGGATTGCCGTTGGGACGGATACACATGGTCGACCGCGCGTGCGGTGTGTTCATGCTGCCCATACCGACCGCGGGGATCCTGCGCGGAGTCGCCGGCTTGAGCAGCGCGGAGTCGGTGGCGGGCATCACCGGGGTGACCATCTCCATACCCATCGGCGAGCCGGTGCGGCCGCTGCCCGAGGGAGACCGCTACCTCGGCTTCATCTTCGCTCGCGGACACGCGCCGCACACCGTGGAGACTTCGCTGCGTGAGGCGCAGTCGCGCCTCGGCGTCGATATCACTCCCGTATGAGGGAGCTGGTTCCTCCGGAGCATCCGGCGTTCGCCACCACACGGGTCAGTGCCCCCTGGAGGAATCGAACCTCCCTCAACCGGTTAAAAGCCGGCTGCTCTACCGATGAGCTAAGGGGGCCGGATCCAGGATTGTATTGCCGCCTGTGCGGCACGCCCTACCATCGGCACTCGTGACCGAAGAGATTCCCGGGTTTCCTGAGCGGTTCCCGGTTCGTGACGACGGCGTCCGAAGCTGGCGCTACCGTGCCGTCTCACTCACCTGCCGGGCCACGCTTCGCGGGTTCTTCGGGCGAGGGCTCCGGATCGACCCGATCGCGAAGATCCCAGCCGAAGGGCCTCTCCTGGTCGTCTGCAACCACCTGAGCAACATCGATCCGTGGATCTTCGGCGGCTTCGGCCCGGGCATCCTCTATTGCATGTCGAAGCGTGAGCTCTTCAACAACCCGGTAATCGCCTGGATCCTCGCCGGCTGCAACTGCTTTCCTATCGATCGGGGCACGGCGGATCGGCGAGCGCTGCGGACGGCGCTCGACATCCTTTCGCGCCGCGGCCGTCTGCTGATCTTCCTGGAGGGTACGCGCTCGGCCACCCCTGGGATGCGCCGGGCCGAGGCGGGGGTCGGGTTCCTGGCGCGTCGTTCGGGCGCGTCGATCCTGCCGGTCGGCGTCTGGGGCACGGAGGCGGCGCTCCCACGGGGTCACAGGCTCCCGAGCCGTGTGCCCATCGAGTTGCAGATTGGTCCCGTCTTCCAGGTGCCGGAGCGGGTGCCCGGTGAGCGTCGCGACGATCAGGCTGTGGCTGATCTCATCGGGACGCGGATCGCCGAACTCCTCCCGCCCGCCTACCGCGGCGTCTACGGATCCCTGGCAGAACCGGAGGCCAAGCCCTAGGTGGGCTGATCCCTCGGGACTGCTCAGCGCCCCCGGCGGCTCGCCGCGGGCTTTGCTCGGGCCGACTTCGCCTGCGCCGGGGACGGCCGTTTTGCGCCGACGGACCTGGTGGACTTCGCCGGGGCCTTCGTTGCTGGACTTTTGGCTGGACTCTTGGCCGAACGCTTGGCCGGGCTTTTGGCCGAACTCTTGGCAGGACTCTTGGCCAGGCTTTTGGCGGGAGTCTTCGACGAGTTCCGGGCGGGACTCTTGGCCGAACTCTTCGCCGGGCTCTTGGCGGGACTTTTGGCCGAAGACTTCTTGGCCGGAGTTTTGGCGATGGCTCTCTTCGGCGCTGGCGCCTTCGGCTTCGCGGTGGGCTTGGCCACAGCTTTGGCGCTGGACGTCGATGGTGTTCCGGCCGCGGACCTGGAGGTTGCGGAGCTCTTGGCGGCCGTCTTTGGTTTGGCGCCGCTCGGAGGCTTCACCTTGGCAGCGGACTTGGCTTCGGCAGCCGGCTTGGCCTTGACGACCGGCTTGGGCTTCGCCTTGCCCGCCGGCGCCGTCTTTGCGACGGTCGAGGCAATCGGCACCGGCTTCGCCTTGGGTGCTGGAGCCGACTTGGCAGCCGGCCCGGTCTTCATCGGCTGCGGGGATTTCACGGGCGCGGCCGTCCGGGATGCGGTTGACGCGGGCGGCTTGCTCGCGGTGACATGGCCGGGTGCAGAGGCTTTGGCCTCAGGATGGGGGGGCTCAGCCCGCTTTGCGGGCGGCGCGGCGGCCCCGGGTGCCGCGGGTGCTTCTGCCGGCTTCGGCTCCGGTTCCGTTGCCACAGGCGCCGACGAGCCATTGGCCGCGGGACGTGGGCCGCGATCACCGACTCGGACAGGCTCGACCATGAGCTGCGTGAGCTCGGCGTGGCGCTCTGGCGTCTCGGCGGTCTCGAGGCACGTGAAGGCGACCACCTCCTTGGTGTCCCTGTGCCTGTCGAACCGCACGATCGCCGTCTGGCTCAACACCGTCTCCACGACTCCCGTGGAGCCGACCGGGTAGTCGCCGATCGACGTTCCGGTGCGAGGACGTGTATTCGACGTCAGGATCACGTGCTCGCCGACACCAAACGGTGGCGGCGGTTCCTCGCGCGCCCCGGGTGGGCGCCCTGGTGTCGGCGAGGGACGTGGTGCGGGGACGGCGACCACCGGAGCGGCAACCGCCACGACCTCCTCGTCCTCCTCATCCTCCTCGTCATCGTCGTCGACCTCGACGACCACCCCGATCTCGATCTCGATCTCGTCGGTGTCGTCCAGCTCAACGGCATCACCTTCGATCGCCCCCGCGACGGGGGTCTCCGGTTCGTCCTGGTCGGCGTCGACGGTGGGGTCGATTGGTTTTTGGGGCATTCAGGCTCGTATGTGACGGATCGGTAGACTGGGATGCAGATGATCGCGCGATCCACGGCGATCCCGCTGTCGCAACATACCCAGCAGCGGCTCCTTGAAATCCTCCCGGGCGCTCTCACATGGTTCGCGCTGCTCGTCCCGGTGGTTGCCGCCTTTGCAATCAGGCTCAACGACCCGTCGATGCTCTGGATCGTCGGCGCCGGTGCGGTTCTCCTCGACGCCTACTGGCTGGTGAGGACGACCGTGACCGTTCGAGGCGTCCGCAAGACGCTCACAGCCCTCACGACGACCGAGGTCATCGATTGGTGGCAGCGCTGCCAGGAGCTCGAGACGTCGCTTCCCGACGGGGCGCCGGCGCCATCCGAGATCGTGCACTGCGCGCTCATACCAACGTACACGGAGTCGTACGAGGTGCTGCGTGCGACAGTGGCCGCGCTCGCCGCGCAGAGCTACCCGGAGCATCTTCGCGTCTGCGCGATCATCACCCGCGAGACCGACACGGGCGGCATCGAGAATGTTGCCCGGTTGCGCGAGGAATACGCCGGCGCGTTTCGCCTCTTCCTGCACATCAGGGACCCGCTGCTTCCCGGCATCGTCGTCGGTAAGTCTGCCGCGATGTCGTACGGCGGACCCGTGCTCAAAGCCGCGTGTGACGAGCTCGGTCTGGATCCCTCGCGCACGATGGTGACCGACCTCGATTCCGACTTTCGATTGCATCCACAGTATTTCGCCTACATCACGTACCAGTTCTGCAATGCCGATGACCGGCTGGTCTCGATCTGGCAGCCCGTGCCCGTCTTCCTCAACAACATCTGGCGCGTCCCCACAGCAGTTCGCGTCATGGCGACTGCCGCGACCCAGTGGCAGATGTTCCTGCACCAGAACCCGCACCGCCTGGTCATGTTCTCCTCATATTCGATGTCGCTCGAGTTGCTTGCCACTGTCGGCTACTGGGACTCCGACGTGATCCCCGAGGACTCGCGATTCTTCTGGAAGGCGTTCTTCGCCTGTGGCGGCAAGCTCAACACGCGACCTGCGTTCCTCCCGGTCTATGGCGACGCACCGCGCGCGCGTGGCTATGCGGCGACCCACGCATCGCAGTACAACCAGATCAAGCGGTGGGCATGGGGAGCGACCGATATCCCCTATGTCACCTCACGAATGCTGAGTCATCCGGAGATCCCTTGGCGTCTGCGCGCGCGGCGGTATTCGAACCTCCTCTTCAACCATCTGACCTGGGCAACGCTGCCATTGCTGCTGTTCTTCGGGGGTGCGCTGCCAGCGTTCATCGACCTCGACTACAGCCTCTCCACGACGTCGACGTTGCTGGGCAGCCTCAGCGCGAGCATCCTCACGATCACACTGCTCAACACGCTGCTCCTGGTGCAGGTGGACTACCGGATCTGTCCAAAACCAACGGCGTGGCCGTGGTGGCGGAGACGGTGGGCGGAGCTGCAGCTGTTCACGTACCCGGTCGTGGGGCTGGCGCTCAGCGTGATCCCTGCGCTCGAGGCGCAGACGCGGCTGATGTTCGGCGCATATCTCGAATATCACGTCACCGAGAAGGAGTAGCCGGACGCGTCAGCGCCCGAGCACCGCACTGTAGGTGTCGTAGGTCATCTGGGCTGCCCGCCGCCACGTGATGGTCGCCGACCATGCCAACCCAACCGCTCGCATCCGCTCGCGCTCAGCCCGGTCGTCGAGGATGCGATTGATCGCCGCTGCCATGGCACCCGCGTCGCCGTCGGGCACCATCGCTGCGGCGCCGCCGCTCGCCTCGGGGAGTGACGAGTTGTCGAACACCACAGCCGGGGTGCCGCACGCCATCGCCTCGAGCGGCGGCAGTCCGAATCCCTCATATGCCGAGGTGAACACGAACACTTCGGCGGCCGTGTAGAGGGCGATGAGATCGTCGTTGGTGACGTGACCGATCACACGACTGTGATCTGCCAGTCCGGCGCGTGCGAGCGCCTCGGTCACCGCCCCGGTGAACGTTCCCTGGTCACCGGCGACGACGAGCGCGACATCGTGGTCATGGCGAACGCGACGGACCACCTCGGCGAGCACCGCGATGCGTTTCCGAGGATCGAAGGTGCCGACCGCGAGCAGGAACGGACGGTCCAGCCGCAACTTGTCGCGCAGGCGCTGCACGGTGGCGGCTGGGGCGGGCCGGAGCGCCGGCGATATTCCCTCGGGGATCACAGTGATCCGAGCCGGATCCGTGGTCGTGAAGCGAAGCACGTCGCGACGCGTCGAGTCGGAGACGGCGATCACGGCGTCGGCGCGATGCAGGAGGCGTAGTCCCAGGATCCGTGCCCGGCGCACCCACGGGTAGTCGCGCGGCATGACGAACGGAATCAGGTCGTGCACAGTGACCACGACCGGGAGCCGGGTGCGCAGCGGCTGACCGAATTCGATCGCATGGTAGAGATCCGCTTTCGAGCCCCGCAGAGCGTTGGCGACAAAGAACGTGTCGGCGACCGGCTGCAGTGTTGGATGGACGACACGGATTCGCCGTGGGGACGGTCGAACAGCGGTGGTCACCTCGGGCGGCGGCTCCTGATGCGCGGAGAGCAGCAGGCTGACCTGAGGCGGCTGATCGAGCTCGCCGAAGGCCCCGATCAGGCCGCGCTCGTAACTGCCGATGCCCCGAACCGACGATGCTCCCTGGAGCGGCCGCCCGTCCATGACCACCCTCATCGCGGAGCGCTCGGTGGGGAGGGCACGGCCAGAGAGTCTGTCGGATAGACTGGCTCCGGTGACGATTCAAGAGCGGGACGTGGTGGAACGCCTGCGCTCATTGATCCGAGATGTACCGGATTTCCCCCGGCCCGGCATCGTCTTCAAGGACATCACACTCTTGCTCGGCGATAGGGCCGCGTTCACCGCGGCGGTATCCGGGCTTGCTGAACCGTATCTCGATCGTGGGGTGGAAATCGTCGCGGGCATCGAGTCACGCGGATTCATCCTCGGCGGCGCGGTCGCAGATCGTCTCGGCGCAGGCTTCGCGCTCGTCCGCAAGGAGGGACGCCTCCCCTCGACGCGGATCTCGCAGTCGTACACACTCGAATACGGCGAGGCCGTCATTGAGATGCACGCGGACGCGATCCACCCCGGCCAGCGCGTCTTGATCGTCGATGACCTGCTCGCCACCGGGGGCACCGCCGGCGCTGCCGCAGCCCTCGTCGACCGGTTGGGTGGGGATATCGTCGGATTTGCGTTTTTGATCGAGCTGAGCGCACTCGGGGGATCGGCCGCGCTCGGCGGGCGCCCGTACACGGTGCTGTTGCGTACGAAGACAGATGGAGGAATCGAGTGACCAACGTGTTGAAAGTGGCTGAGTCCGATGTCGCCGACCCCAGCCTGGCGGGCGAAGGGCAGCGTCTCATCGACTGGGCGGCACGGGAGATGCCCGTCCTCGGCATCATCCGCGAGCGATTCGCACGCGAGCGACCGCTCGAGGGTCTGCGTCTCGGCGCGTGCCTGCACGTCACCAGCGAGACCGCAAACCTCGCGATCACCCTGAAGGCGGGAGGCGCCCACGTCAGCCTCTGCGCGAGCAATCCCCTGTCCACGCAGGATGCCGTCGCGGCGGCGCTCGCGCGACAGCACGGGATTCCCACCTTCGCCGTCAAAGGCGAGGACTCCGCTCGCTATTACAGCCACATCCAGGCGGTGCTCGACGCCCGCCCGCAGGTCACGATGGACGACGGCGCCGACCTCGTCGCGGAGCTGCACAAGGGTCGTCGCGAGCTGCTCGACGACGTGATCGCCGGCACCGAGGAGACGACCACCGGGGTGATCAGGCTGCGCGCCATGGCGCGCGACGGCGCGCTGCGCTTTCCGATCATTGCAGTGAATGAGGCGCTCACCAAGCACCTCTTCGACAACCGGTACGGCACCGGGCAGAGCACCATCGACGGGCTGATCAGGGCCACCAATGTCCTGCTCGCGGGCAAGACATTCGTTGTCTGTGGCTACGGATGGTGCGGCCGTGGTCTCGCCAGCCGTGCGACAGGACTCGGCGCGCACGTGATCGTCACCGAGGTGGATCCCACGCGCGCCCTCGAGGCGGTCATGGATGGGTATCGCGTGATGCCGCTCGCAAAGGCCGCGCCGGACGCCGACATCGTGATCACCGTGACCGGCGACATCAACGTGATCGATCGAGGTGCCATCGAGCGTTTCAAGGACGGCGCGATCATCGCCAACAGCGGGCACTTCAACGACGAGATCAACCTCGCGGCAATCGATGACATGTCGGTCGAGGTCACCACGCCCCGTACGTTCGTCCAATCGCACCGGCTGCGCGACGGACGCACCGTCCACGTGCTTGCCGAAGGACGTCTGCTCAACCTCGCGGCGGCCGAGGGCCATCCGGCTGCGGTCATGGACATGAGCTTCGCCAACCAGGCGCTGTGCGCAGAGCACATCGCCAGGCATCACAAGGATCTGGCCCTCGCCGTCCACGACGTGCCCCAGGAGATCGATCGCGAGGTGGCGCGGCTCAAGCTGCAGGCGATGGGGGTGAGCATCGACACGCTCACCGACGAGCAGCAGCAGTACCTCGCCTCCTGGGAATCCGGGACCTCATAGCGATGGCCGTCACCATCCCCTACAAACCCGAGATCACCGTCCTCGACAACGGTGTCAGCCTGCTCAACGCACCGTCGAGCAGCCGCAACTCAGGTGTCTTCCTCATCGTTCGCGCCGGTTCACGCGACGAGTCCGCGCAGACCTCCGGGCTCGCGCACTACCTCGAGCACATGTTCTTCAAAGGGACCGAACGCCGCCCGACCACGAAGATCATCTCGCGCGAGATCGACCGCCTCGGCGCCAACACCAACGCGTACACGGATACCGAGGAAGTCGCGTATTACGCCGAGGGTCCGGCCACCGCTATGCACGAGCTTGCGGACGTCATCTGCGACATGCTGAGCCGGCCGCTGTTCGCCGCCGAGGAGGTCGAGCGCGAGCGCAACGTCGTCCTCCAGGAACTGTCCATGCGGCTCGCGGATCCCGACGGCTGGATCTGGGATCGCCTCGGAACCGTGGCATTCGGGGGCAACCAGCCGATGTCCTGGTCTGCCGCCGGGTTTCCAGCGGTCATCCAGACGGCGACGCGCGAGCAGCTCACCGAGTACCACCGCGCGTTCTACGCGCCGAAATCGATGTGTCTCGTCATCGCCGGCGGCGCCGCCTTGACGGAGGACGAGGCGCTCAAACTGCTCTCCGATATCCCCCGCGGGAAGCCGCGTCCGCGGCAGAAAGCCAAGTGGGGCCTGGGTGATCGCTACGCGGCGAATGTGCGCCCGGTGACGGCACAGGAAGAGCCCCAGGTCCACATGGTGTTTGCCGTGCCGGGCATCCCGGCGCGCGACCCGCGACGCACCCAGCTGTCAGTCATGACGCACGTCCTCGGCGGCGGGATGTCGTCGCGGTTGTTCCAGACGGTTCGGGAGCGGAACGGTCTCTGCTACAGCATCTTTGCGCACCACGCGGGCTTCGACGACACCGGGCTCTTCGCCATCTCCACGGCGACGCGCCCCAAGGACGCGCGCAAGGCAACCGTCCTCACCTTCAGGGAGTTCCGCAAGATCGCCGCACGACGCGTCGCTGCCGACGAGCTCGCCGCTGCGAAATCGGCGATGATCGGGAGGTTGCTCCGCTCCACTGAGACAGCGATCGCGAGCGCACGTTTCTACGGCACCCGCTGGCGCGCCGGGCTGCCACTGGAGACGCCCGACGATCGCGCCGAGGCGATCATGCAGGTGACTGCCGCCGAGGTGCAGTCGATCGCCGAGGAGATCGCCGAAGGCATCCCCGACGTGCGCATGGCGCTGGTGGGGCCGACCGACCAGGGGCCGGAACTGCTCTCGGCGATCGAGTCGACAGTCGCCCGCTGACGTCGAGCTGACGTCAGGCCGCGCGAATCGCTCGGCCGAGACTCTCGGCCACCCGTTCGAGCTCGTGCGCACCCAATCCAGGATGCACCGGCAGCGAGAGACAGCGAGATGTGCAATCGCGCGCGACCGGCGTGTCGTCGCGATGCACGTTGGGGTGATCACGGTAGGCGTCGTGGTCCCAGACGAGGCCCGGATAGTACACACCGGTATCGACGCCGTCTGAAGCCATCGACGATGCGACCCGGTCACGATCAACCCCGGGAGCGAGCAGGACCGTGTACTGGTGCCAGACATGGCCCCGTCCGCTGGGTACGGACGGCGGGGTGACCGCGGGGTTGCCCTCGAGCAGCGACGTCAACACCGCGGCGTTGGAGCGTCGCGCCCGGATGATCTCGTCGAGGTGTTCCATCTGGGGAATGGCGATCGCTGCGGCCACGTCGGTCATCCGCCAGTTTTGGCCGATCATGGCGTAATCATACCGGGAGCGCATGCCCTGGTTGCGCAGGACCCTGAGACGCTCCGCGAGCATCGAATCGTCGGTGGTGACGCATCCGCCCTCACCACTGGTTACGTTCTTGGTGGCATAGAAGGAGAAGCAGCCGACGCCGAAGCTCCCGGCGCGGCGGCCGTCGATGTCGGCTCCGTGCGCCTGTGCAGCATCCTCCATCACCGACAATCCGTGCGATGTCGCAAGCGACATGAGCGGGCGCATGTCGGCGGCGAGCCCGTAGAGATGCACCGGCATGATCGCCGTGGTCGCAGGTCCGATCAACGCCGCCACCGACGCGGGATCGATCGTGAAGTCGTCGCGGATGTCGGCGAAACGGACGGACGCCCCGCTGCGCAGGATTGCATTGATCGTGGCCGCAAAGGTGAAGGGAGAGGTGATGACCTCCTGCCCGGGACCGATCTCGAGCACCGCGAGCGCCGCGTCGAGCGCAACGGTTCCGTTGGCCACCGCTACTGCGTGCGCGGTGCCGGTCATGGTCGTGCAGAGCGCTTCGAATCGATCGACCATCGGTCCCTGCGCGAGGTGACCGCTGCGCAACACCGCAAGGACGAGGTTCTCGACCTCGGGGCCGAGCTGTGGCGTCGAGATGCGGATGCGCGCCTCGGGCGGGGCGTGGGTAACGGTCACGACGCCGCCACCTCGCCGGAGTGGCGGACCGGCCGCTGTTCGTCGGCGAGTCGCCGGCGCAGGGACAGCAGGCCCGCGGCCATGGCAACCGAATCGCGCAGGGGGGAAACGGTGGATCGACCGGATGCCGTGTAGACCACCGGGACCTCCACGGGCGTCACCCCCTCATGCACGGCCCACAGGTTGATCTCGGCCCCGATCAGGTAGTCGCCGCAGCGGAGACGGGGCAGGAGCGCCTGCGCGAGGGAGCGATCGATGAGCACCGACCCCTGGGTGTCGATGTCGAGCCCGATCAGGCCGGCGCGGAGGAGACCGAATCCCGCGGACATCGCGCGGCGCACCAACGGGGTCTCGATCTGCGAGCCGTGGTGCGTCTTCGATCCCATGACCAGCGGGGGTCGTGGGCTGAGGCCGAGGTAGCCGTCCAGATCGGTGAAACCGAAGGGCAGGTCCGCCGCCGTGAGGATGAGGGTGTCACCCCTGGCCAGCGCCATACCCCGCCGCCAGGCGAAGCCGAGTCCCTTGGCCGATGTGGTGACCCGGACGCCCACCTCCTCACTGCCGAACGACGCCGCCAGTGAGAGGCAGAGGGGTCCCGACCCATCGGTGGACCCGTTCTCCACGAGCACGATCTCCGATCCGGGGAGATGGGCAAGACGTTCGAGGAGCAGCCGCACCGTCCTGCGCAGCTCGGCCATCTGGTTGTGCACGGGGATGACGTAGGTGACGCTTGGCTCGCTCATGAGCACTCCTCGATGGCCGCGGAGACCTCGTGCGCAGGGAGGATCGATCTGCGTTCCGCGCACGCGTCGGCGCGACCGGCGATGAGGTCGAGGAAGTGCGCGAACTGCAGCGCCAGCGGCTCTCCGGTGTGACGGACGAACGGGATGTCGATCACCGTCTCGGCGCGATAGCCCGCGGCCTGGCCTGCCCCGACCCCCTGGGCATGAGCTCGATGCCGGTACACGGTGAGGTCCTGGCGAAGCAGGTCGACGTCATAGAGCGCCGTTGCCGTGGCGACGAGTTGTGACCGCACCTTGCGCTGGCTCGCCCGGCTCGCGGAGAGGGTGGCGATCGCCCCGTCCGGGAACTGGAGCAGGCAATCGGCGACTTCCATGATCGAATCGCGTCCCGCGGTGCTGATGGCGCCGCAGACGCGAGAGGGTCGCGTCCCGCCCATGTAGCAAAGCGCGAGGTCGATCTCGTGGATCAGGAGGTCGAAGACGACGCTCAGCGTGCTTCGAGGCGTCTCCGGCGAGTGGCGGAGTCCGACGATGTGGACCGGTTCTTCGTCGAGCAGGCTGCGCATGGTGGCGACCACGGGGTTGAAGCGCTCGACGAAGCCGCACATCAGGGGCACGCCGCGGCGCTCCGCGCACGCGACCAGTGCCCGGCTCGTCGCGAGGTCGGGGGTCACCGGCTTCTCGACAAGGATCGGCCTGCCGAGCTCGAGCAGGGTTCGCGCAGCGCCCTCGTGGAACGCCGTCGGGGTCGCGATGACCGCGGCGTCGCACCCGGCGGCAGCGTCAAGGTCCTCGGCAAAGGCGCACCCGAGCCGTTCCGCGAGCGGTCGTACCCGCTTCGGATCGGTGTCGATGATCACCGCGAGATCGGCGCCGTCTGACTCCGCGATGACGCGCGCGTGGTTGGCCCCCATCGCACCGGCTCCGACCAGCGCAATCCGGGCACGAGCACCCATGGGCGAAGTCTCAGCCTGGTGGACCGCCCAAATCGGAAATTAGCAGCTCCGTTTCGAGAGCGCCGCGCTCCCGCAACAGTGGGAGGAGCAGGGCGGCCATCACAACCGCGGAGGCGATTGCGCCGCCGAGCAGGCCAAGCTCAACGCGCAGGAACAGCGACGAGCCGACCGCGGTGATGACGAAGAACACAATCGCGCCGCACGTCCACCCCAGCGCGACCCGCCGGTAGCCGGAGAGCGAGATCAGGACGTAGCCGAAGATCTGCGTGAAGATGAACCCGATGCAGCTCGCGGAGAGCAGCGCGAAGTCGAGGTTGCTCAATTCGAATCCATGCCCGAAGAGGATCCGGGTGACGGTCGGGCCGAGGACCGTGAAGCCTGCGATGGCCACGGCACCAAGACCCGCCATGAGGAGCAGCAGGCGACTCAGCAGCGCCTGAAATTCGCCGTGCCGCCCTCCAGTCGCGAGCGTCGAGAGCTTGGGGAGGAGCGCCGACTGGACCGCCTGGAACAGAAAGATCGGGACATACGCGACGATCCTGCTCAACTGGAACCTGCCGGCCGCGGTCTCCTGCGCCGGGGTGGCGAGCAGCTGCACGGCGACTGCGCCCACGCTGAGCAGCAGCTGGGTGAACACCGAGGCGATGAGCAGGAAGCCGAGCGCGTGGGTGATCTCTCCCCACGGAGCGGGCGGGCCGGGACGAAGCAGGCCGCGCCTGCCGGCGGTGGCCAGCGCGATTGCGACGAAGCTGGCGACGATCAGCGAGATCCCATACGGCCCGGCGGTCTTGACCCCGATGATCGCGAGGAACGCGGCAAACGCGACGCGCAGCGCGCCCTCGCCACCGAGCAGGACCCCGTAAGCGCCGAATCGAGCATTGCCGGCGAGCGCGCCCCGCGCGAGGAACTCGCAGAGATACGCGGCGAACCCGCCGACCAAGCCGGCGAGCAGCTCCGGGTCGCCCTTGAAGACGTGCTGGTCGATGGGTGATGCGGCGAGGAGGGTCGCGACGATCAACACGACCGCCAGCACCCCACCGAGCATCGCGGCTCGCATGAATACCGGTCGCCCGCCCTCGTTGCGCACGCGGCGCGCCGCGATGGCACGTCCGGTCTCCTGCTCGAGGGGAAGGAAGAATCCGGGGCCGCAGACGAAGAGGAGTGCCCAGAACACGGAGAGGGGAGCGAACCTGGCGGTGCCGAGGGCGCGGGCAGCGACAACCAGGAAGCCGTACTGCATGAGCCCCGCAAGCCCCAGCCCCACAGCGACCGGGATCGTCCCGACCGGCAGCGGCAGCGCGCGCACTCGATCGAGGACTTTCATGACCGGGCCGAGGGCGGGGACGCCGCTACGGGTAGATGCCCCGGACAGCGGTTGCATCGGCGACCCGCTTGACCGCGACGAGGTAGGCGCCCAGGCGGAGCGAGACGTGGTGCCGGTCTGCCTGGTCGCACATCTGCCCGAACGCCTTCTGCAGGATCTTCTTGAGCCGGACGTTGATCTCGTCCTCCTCCCAGAAGAGCGACTGCAGGTCCTGGACCCACTCGAAGTACGACACCGTCACCCCACCGGAGTTGGCGAGGATGTCGGGCACGACGGTGATCCCGCGGCGCTCGAGGATGCTGTCGGCGTCAGGCGTCGTTGGCCCGTTGGCACCTTCGACGATGAGCCGTGCCTGGATGCGCCCCGCGTTCCGCGCGGTGATCTGATTCTCCATCGCCGCAGGGACGAGCACGTCGACCTCGAGCTCAAGGAGCTGGGTGTTGGTGACCGGCTCGGTTCCGGGAAACCCCTGGACGCCTCCGTGCTGCAGCCGGTGGGCGAGCAGCGCGGGGATATCGAGACCATCCCTCGAATAGACACCGCCTGTGACGTCCGCAATCGCGCAGATCGTGAAGCCGGACTCATGCATCAGCTGGGCAGCCCAGCTTCCGACGTTGCCGAACCCCTGGATTGCCACGGTGGTCTGCGACGGCTCCATGCCGAGGCGCTTGCAGGCCTCGATCGCGATGATGTTCACGCCACGTCCGGTCGCGCTAGGGCGGCCCTCGCTCCCGCCGATCTCGAGCGGCTTGCCCGTCACCGACGCGGGGACCGAGTAGCCCGCCTGCATCGAGAGCGTGTCCATGATCCAGGCCATGATCTCGGCGTTCGTGTTCACGTCCGGTGCCGGGATGTCCGACTCCGGTCCCACGAGCACGCTGATCTCCGCGGCGAATCGGCGGGTGAGGCGTTCGAGCTCGCGATGGCTGAGCGTCATGGGGTCGACGGCAACACCGCCCTTGGCGCCGCCATAGGGGAGATTCGCGAGCGCGCATTTCCAGGTCATCCACATCGCGAGCGCCTTGACCTCGTCGATGTCGGTGGCCGGATGGAACCGGAGGCCACCTTTCGCGGGGCCCCGGGTGACGTTGTGCTGGACCCGATATCCCTCGAACATGCGGACACTGCCGTCGTCCATCTTCACGGGGAAGCGCACGACGAGCTCCCGCCGCACCTCACGAAGCACCGCCCGCAACCCTGATGAGAGATTGAGAATCTCGGCGGCATTGTCGAACTGGCGCTGCGCGTTCAGCCAGGGAGAGTCCACCACCGCCGGCGCGGCAACCGTGCTCACGTCCACGAGCCTAACAGGCTCACCCGCGCTTGGACGCAGCGTGGCCCACGCTCCCGGCACCTCTATACTGCCGCGAATGTGGGAGAGCGCCGAGGTCACTCCCAAGGCAGCGAGCGAAGCGCTTGCAACAGGTGGCGCCGTGCTCATCGACGTGCGCGAGCAGTCCGAGTACGACGAGGTCCACATTCGGGGATCGGTCCTGATTCCCCTGAGCGAACTGCCTGCTCGTCTCGCCGAGGTGCCTGAGGATCGCGACGTCTACGTGCACTGCCGCATGGGTGGACGCAGCGCCCGGGCGGTCGATTACCTGCGCACGTTCGGGCGGCCGAACGCATACAACGTCACTGGTGGGATCGACGCCTGGCAGGACGCGGGCCTGCCCGTCGAGCGCTGATCCCCTCGCTCAGTGGACGGCGAATGCCGTCGAGCCGAGAAGCGCGCCCTTGTAGGTGATGGTCACCGTGTAGTTCCCGGGCGCGAAAACCGGCCCGGGTGGGGTCAGCGGGACGACTGTGTCACCCGATTGGTTGAGCACATATGCGTTCTGGATGATCGTCTGGGCCGGCTGGCCGACGGTCACGACGATCTGCACCGGGGCCTGGCTCACCTGGCCTCCGGAGTTCACCTCGATGTCCACGACTGAGGTTTTCGCCGGGAAGGACACCTGAGTTGCCGGCACCGCTCCGTCCAGGGCCGGGGCTGCAGCGACGGGGCGGACGCCGGTGAGCGAGAGCTCCTGCGTGGAACGCGTCGGTGCCGGAACCGCCGAGGCACCCATGAGCAGGCGGACGGCGACGAATGCGATCAGAGCGACGCCCAGGAGGCTCGATCCGAACACTGCAGGATGCAGCCTCGAACGATGGTGTTCGACCGGTGGAGGCTCGGCGGCGAGCATCGGCAGCGAGGCGCGCTGTGGCGCGGCGCTCTCCACGATCGAAGCGGGGATCGGTTCCATGGCGGCGGCGAGAGTCCACGGGCGGCCCACTGCTTCCGGTGGCGGCTTCGGCAGCGGCGGCGCGGTGGCACGCGCCACCTGCGGGCCGAGATTGGCCGCGACATCCGCGACGCCGTCGATGGCGCTGGCCAGGCGGCCTCGGAGCAGCGAGCGCTGGTCAGGCATTGCCAACACCCGCGGGAGATCGCCGGGGCAGCTGCATCGCAACGCCACCCGACCCGGCGTGTGTGGCGCGCCACACCACCGCGGCGAGCCCCACCAGGAGGACAAGCGCGACCGTGCTCTCGTTGAGTGGGTTCAGCGGGTTGAACAGTGATGCCGCTGTGTACGCTGCGGCCAGCACGAGTGCCAGTGCCGGGGCTCGCGGCGCAAGGGTGGCGACTGGAATGGCGAGGAGCATGAGGCTGTAGTCGCCGAGGTGGGGGGACAGCACGACTGAGAGCCCGAGGCCGATCGCCAGGGCCGGGACCACGTTGCGGCGGAAGACGTCACGCAGCACCACCATGGTCACGACGGCCAACACCGCGAGCGAGAGGGCTGCCACCCACGCGGCGGGGTTGCTTGCGAGCGGGCGCGCGATGAGCGCGGGGATCGAGTTGCTCTGGAGATCCAGGTGGGCATACGCCGGGGCGGTCACGAGGCCGATCGCGTCCAGGAGGTGGCCCGGGCCGGCGACCGCGATGGATCCGAGCAGCACGACCACCGCTCCGGCGGCGAGTGGGCAGAGCATCCGCCATTGCCGGGCAACGATGAGCACCGGGGGCACGAGCCACACGAGCTGCGGCTTGAGCAGCAGCGGCACCAGGAGCAACCCCGCGATCACCGGGCGGCCCCGGTGGAGCGCCTCGATGGCCAGCGTTGCAGCGAGCAGCATGAGCCCGTCTGACTGGCCGAGCAGAATTCCGGTTCCCGCTTCCAGCGAGAACACCGCGGTGACCACGAGGCAGGCGGCGAGCGGCCCCCCGAGACTCGGGGCAGCGCGCCGGGTGAGGATCGCAGCGGACAGCGCCATCGCCACAACGTTGATCGCGGCAAACACATCGGTGCCGGTCTGCAACGGCAGCAGGGCGAGCGGCTGGATCAGCCAGGCCATGAGGGCGGGGTTCACGAACGGCACCGGGAACGTGGCGCTCGCGGCGGGGGTATAGCCGAGCAACTGCGCCTGAGCTGCCCCGAGCGGGCCCGCGCAATAGACACACGAGGAGCCCCCGTGAACCACCCGCCCGGCGGATGCGATCGCGAGGTAGTCGACGGCGGAGCCGCCGCCGAACGCGGTGTGCAAGTCGGCGATGGATCTGATCACCAGATACACGGCGCATACGGCCGCTGCACCGATGACCCATCGCCACCTCGAGGGTGCGCTGACCATCCGGGGCCCAACCTAGCAGAGCAAAATCGAATTGCAACCCGGTGTGCGAAACCGTCACCCGAGGGATATCCACGCGTTCGACCGGTGCTAGCATTCGCCGGGGTGAGGAGCGCATCGGATACTGTCGAAGACGAATCGACGCCAGGTGGGAGCGAGGCAGCGGGCGCACACGACGCTACCGTGGCGACCGACTACGGCGCTGACTACTACGGCCACTATGCCGCGGCCGGCGTCAGTTACGAGCGCAACGAGTTCTGGCTCGACTTCTTCGGGAAGATCGCCGACCGCCTGATCGAGGACTTCCACCCGAAGACGGCCCTCGACGCCGGGTGCGCGATCGGAGTGCTCGTGGAGGCCTTGCGGGACCGCGGTGTCGATGCCGAGGGGGTCGACTTCAGCGAGTTTGCGATCAGCAATTCGCGTGAGGATATCCGGCCGTTTCTCAGGGTGGGATCGATCACCGAGCCGCTGACCCGACACTACGACCTCATCACCTGCTTCGAGGTCGTCGAGCACATGCCGCCCCAGGATGCCGATCGTGCCATCGCCAATCTCTGCGACTGCACCGACGAGGTGATCCTCACCTCGACCCCGATGCACTACCGCGATCCCACGCATACGAACATCCATCCACAGGAGTACTGGACTGAGCGTTTCGCGCGGCACGGATTCATCCGGGATGTGGATTACGACGGCGCGTACATCGCGCCTTGGGCTGCGCGCTACCGTCGGTCCACTGCACCCATCCATCGAGTCGTCGCCGATTACGATCGCGCCTACTCTCGGATGCTGCACGAGCTGCAGGAACGCAACGCGGTCGTCGTCGATCAGATGCGTGAGCTCACCAAGATACAGGCGCGCCTCGCCGAGCTCGAGAAAACGACGGCCTGGGGTGAACGCAGGTCGGTGCAACTGGCCATACGCATCAACGGCGCGATGGGCAAGGCTGCTCCGCTCGGAAGCTCGAGGCAGCGCCTCCTGCAAAAGGCGCTCCAAACCGTCGATCGGTTGCGGGGGCGTTCCCCCGCGCCCTGACCAGAGCGCGCCTCGGTTCGGCACCGCCACAACCGTAGGATCGGGCGGTGCCCGATCCCACCTCGCTGCCGGCGCTTGCGCCCATCGCCACCGTGGTGGTGCTCATCGAGGTCGCGGCCGGCACCACAGTCGCGGCCTATGCGGTTGACCTTGTTGGCAAGGTGGGCCGCGGATTCGTCGGGACGACATCCCTCATCTGCGCAGCGCTCATGGCCCTCGACCTGCTCATCGAGGCGCTGCTGCCGTCCGGCACCGCCCTGCTCGGCGCACCGCTGCCCGAAGGCGCGCAAGCATCGCTCTTTCATTGGTCGATCGCGTTCACCGTCGCGCTCCTCGGATACGCGTTCTTCTGCTCGGTGATGACCGACATCGGGCGCCGGGCGATCGGCGCGATCACGATCGGGTTCGGTGCGATGGCGATCGCAAAGGCCGCGGCCGCCTTCGGACCGTCACTCGGTGGCGTCGGAACCGCGGCCGTCGCGTTTGTGCCGGCCGCGCTCGTTTCCGGCAGCGCGCTGGCCGGGATGCTCCTCGGCCACTGGTACCTGGTCGCGCCCAGCCTCTCCTTCCGTCCGCTGAGGCGAGCGATCGACATCGTGTTCATCGCCGTCGCGCTTCAGGCCGCCGTGATCGTGCTGGTGCTCCTCACATCGGGCGCCGCCGTCCGACACGAACTTCTCTGGTCGGGCGATGCCGTCCCGTTCTGGCTGCTCGTGGTCGGGTCGGGGATCGTCTTCACCACCGGCGTGGCGCTCCTGACCAGGCACTTCGCGCGGATCCGCGCCAACCAACCGGCAACCGCGATGCTCTACGTGCTCATCATCAGCGTCGTCATGGGAGTCGTCCCCGCCCACCTGCTCTTCTTTGTGACCGGCGCGCCGATCTGATCAGGAGGTCCGCGCCTCCGGGCCGGTGAACACATCGCCCGGCTCGAGGGTTTCGCCGAGGTCCGTGTAGAGATCCAAGCCTCCTCCGGAGTACGACGTGTAGCTGATGGACTTCGCCGCGCAGCCCTTGAGAAACATCGTGATCTTCGGGTCACCGGCGACGAACACCCAGCTCGGGTCGAGCGCTGTCTCGACCTCCTGCTGCCGTTTGATGAACCCGGCGTCGCCCCCGTACTCGCCGATCGCCAGGGTGTCGTGGCTGTAGTAGGAGAGCAGCCGCGACAGCGAGAAGTCGGCCCATAGCGCGGTGGGATGGTGCCGCTCGAGCATGGCCAGCCCGGGTGCCAGGTTGGTGGGGATGGGCTTTCCAGAGGTGGTGAGCGGCTGCGAGTCCTCGAGCGGGCCCGGGGCGGTGACCGCGCTGACGAGCAGCCAGAGGGCGACGACGATGACGGCGAGTACCCGCCAGCGTGTGCGTTCGACGAGGATCGAGGCCGCGCCGACCGCTAGCGGGATCGCGACCGGGATGAGGCTCTGCGCGGAGCAGCGATTGGCGTTGACACCGCCGAGCACCACCAGGGCGACGGTGACAGGGATCACCAGCAGCGCCACGTCCATCTGCGAGATGCCCGTCCAGTGGCCGGTCACGATGTACTCAAGCGTGCGGCGCCTGGTCCAGAGAAGCACGAGCAGCAACGCTGCCACGCCGGCGTCCGCGACGAGGGCGGGCAGCACCGCATGCCCGCAACTCCCGGCCGCGCCGGCGAGGATCGGCACCTGCTCACGCACGAGGTTACCGACGCGGGCGCTGAGGCTCACCGTCTGCGGGGGGATGGCGCGGATGCTGAAGAGAGGATTGGGAACGTTGACGACGAGCCACGGCAGCATTCCGACGACACCTCCCCCAAGGGACGCTGCCGCACCCCTCACCACGTGGTGCCAGCCAATCCGCGGGCCACGCAGCAGCAACGCGAAGGCGATCGGCACCACCACGCAGACGAAGAGCAGATCGGACCAGAGAGCGATGCCGGCCGCGAATCCGAGCAACACCCACCAGCGTTTTCGGCGTCCGCGGCCCCACCCGATCAGTGCCGCGACGGAGAGGCAGATGGTCTCCAGCAGCAGAAGCTCCGCGGAACCGGGGTAGAGCCGCGTCGACCAGTAGACGCCGAACAGCGGAAAGACGGCGACGGCAAGGGCGGCGATCACCGCGTGCCCACGACGGCGCAGCGCGATGCGGCCGAACCAGTAGGCGCAGAGAACGGTCAGCGCGCCGACGCAGGCCAGCGCAACGCGAATGGCCGCGAGGCTCGTCCCGAAGATCGCGATGAACGGAGCAACCAGATATGCGTCGGTGGCGCCGAGATACTGGCCATCCGGGTCCATCAACACGAACTGTCCATGGAGGATGTGGAGCGCGCTCAGCCCGAGTGTCGCCTCATTCGCATCCAATGGGGTTCGCAGACCGAGGACGAGCCGGATCGCGAACCCGACCACGAGGGCCAGGGGCAGGCCGGCCAGCGACCAAGGGGCGCGCCCGCGCGAAGGTGGGGGCCGGCTGGTACCGACCAGTGCCGTGCCTACCCGGCGGTCTGGCGGAACGCGCCCGTCGGCACGTCCTGTTCCTGCTCCACCTGCCAGCGGCCGTGCATCTCGAGCATGCCGACGTGGCCACCCATGTTGTTGACGTGAAAGCTCGCCGCGGGATCGGCATGGTCGTAGATCTCTGAGCCGGTGACGTCGTGAGCCGAAACCTGGACGATGTAGCCGCCGGCCAGCAGCGGCAGCGAGTCGACGGTGTATCGAATGGACACCGTTGCGCCTGGTGAGTGGCTCGACACGGTGACGTGGTCGAGGAAGGTGTTGGTGCCGGCCAGGAGGAGCCCGTCTGCGCGGCGGATGGCCATGCCGCACACGAAATCGCCCACGTCGCGATGCACCAGCATTTGCATGTCCAGCGTTATCGGACCACCCGTATCGAAACGCCGGGTGGTCTGACCCTGGCCATCGATGAGACTTGCTGAGACGAACTCGACGGCGCGCGATCCCCACTGGCTCGGATCACCACGCTCGAGCTTCGAAGGCAGATCGCGCTCAACTGCGAGAGCGTGCTCCGCCACCATCCGGTGGTAGGCCGCGGTGACCTCCGCGGCAGGGCCGTCCGCAATGATCTCGCCCTGATTGAGGAGGAGCACCCGGTCGCAGTACTCCTCGAGCGAGTTGAGATCGTGGCTCACGAGCACGATCGTCTTCCCCTCACGCTTGTACCTGCTGAAGGTGTCGAAGCACTTCTCCTGGAAGCTCGCGTCCCCGACCGCGAGCACCTCGTCCATGACCAGGAGGTCGGTCTCCGCGAGGATGGCGACGCTGAAAGCGAGTCGCACCTGCATTCCTGACGAGAAATTCTTGAGCTTCTGTTCCGCGAACTCCTCGAGCTCCGCGAACGCGAACACCTCGTCGACCTTGTCGCGCAGCTGCGCACGCGTGAGGCCCAGCATGGCCCCGCCGAGAAAGATGTTGTCGCGAGCCGTCAGCTCCGGGTTGAAGCCGACGCCGAGCTCGAGGAAGGCCGAAAACTCCCCGTTGACGCGAGCGTAGCCGGAGTCGGCCTTGTAGATCCGGCAGAGAATCTTCAGGAGCGTGCTCTTGCCACACCCGTTCGGCCCTGCGATGCCGAGGAATTGACCGGTCGGGATGTCGAAGGAGATGTCGCGCAGAGCGATGAGATCGCGATATCGCGACGAGCTTCGCCAGTGGGTCATTCGATATTTGAGCGTGCTGCTCTTGTCGAGCGGGAGGCGAAATCGCTTGCGGAGATGGGAGACCTCGACGACCGGTTTCACAACGCCTCCGCGAAACGAGGCGTGAGCTTGTGGAAGACGATGAACCCAAGGATGAAGACTCCGATGCTGATCGCGATCGGGATGTATGCAAGCGGTCCGATCAGCGCGGCCATCGACGGAATCTTGTCGGGCGCGACCAGCACGTGGCGAAGGTCGGTGATGATCTGCGCGATTGGATTCAAGCCGGCCAGATCAGCCAGCTTGATGGAGTGAGTCTGGATCAGCTCGAACGGGAAGACGATGGCTGACCCATAGAAGAGGACGAGCGACACGATCTCCCAGATGTGTCCGAGGTCCCGGAAGAACACGAACAGCGCTGAGAGCAGCATGGAGAGCCCGAGGACCAGCACGATAAGCTCGAGGTAATACAGAGGAGCGAGCAGGCTGACCCACGACAGTTCGAGATGGCCGAGCGCGAAGGTGACAATCACCACGAGCACGGTGTTGATCGCGAACGTCAGCAATGCGCTCGTCGTCGATGCCGCGACGAGGATCCACCTCGGGAAGTACGCCTTGCGGATGAGGTCACCGTTGCCCGCGACAGCGTTCATCGCGGTTGCCGTCGCTTCGGTGAAGAATGTCCAGGCGACGATCGCCACCAGCAGCTGAACCGGAAAGTCGTAAGCGCCTGTGCCGGCCTTGAGCAGGATGCTGAAGACCAGGTACATGATCCCGAAGAGCATCAACGGCTTGACCAGCGACCATACGTACCCGAGCGCCGAGCCCGTGTACTTCAGCTTGAAGCTGGTGATCGACAGCTCCCGGACGAGGTTGAGATTCCTCTGGAAGACGCTTCTCGGCCGCTGAATCGCTCCGAGCGTGCCGCTCCCCTGTGCGACGACCGTCATGTGGGAATCTCCAATACGAATCGCAAGTGGCCGGCCTCCCGCCTGAGTTCGAGCATACTAAGCGGCGGCGGATTGCGGGCGCCCCGCATACCATCTGCCTTCGTGCATCTGAACAATAGTGTGCCGATGGCGCCGGATTGTGGCCGGTGACCTCGCCTGACGAGATCGACAAGCTCGACGAGGAGCTGCGGGCCGCACGGCGTCATATCACCGACCTCGAGGCCGAGCTCCAGGCACTTCGAGCCGAACTGGCCGAGGCGACGGGGAGTGCCTCTGCCCGGATCGCCGTGGCCGTCGTGCGCAAGGTGCGCCGAGTGGTGCCGCCGGAGTCGCGCCGCCAGCAGACCCTCCACAAGGCGGCGTCCAGGACACTGACCCTCGTCGACCGTGGCCCGTCGGCGGTGGCAGGGCTCATCCGCCGTGACCGCCGGTTGCGGAGAACGATCGGTGTGGCCGACACCGCCGCAGCGCGGCGGCGTCAGTATCGACGCTGGCTGGGGCTGCACAGCCCGGGACCCGCAGAGCTCGCGACCATGCGTCGCGTTGCTGAGGCTGACACCCACGCTCCGGTGATCAGTCTCGTGATGCCAGTGCACGACCCGGAGCGAGCCTGGCTCGAGGCAGCGATCGCATCGGTGCTCGAGCAAGCGTACCCGCACCTCGAACTCTGCATCGCTGATGACGCGTCGACGCAACCGCACGTGCGAGAGGTCCTCGAGGCAGCTGCGGCGGATCCTCGAGTCCGTGTCGTGTATCGCGATCACCAGGGCGGCATCGCGGCTGCCTCGAATTCCGCGCTGCATCTGGCCACCGGCGAATTCGTCGGCTTTATCGACAACGACGACGTGTTGCGGCCTCACGCGCTGTATGCGATGGCGGCGTGCCTGCGCGAGCATCCCGACGCGGACGTCGTGTACTCGGACGAGGACAAGCTGCTCCCAGACGGAACCCTCGGTGCGCCGACGTTCAAACCGGACTTCTCTCCCGATCGCCTCCTTGCAGAGAACTACATCAACCATTTCACGGTGGTGCGCCGGACTGTCGCCGATGCGGTTGGCGGCTTCCGCGAAGGCTTCGACGGCAGTCAGGACCACGATCTGATGCTTCGCGTCACTGAGGCGGCGAGGAACGTGGGACATGTGCCCGACGTGCTCTACGCATGGCGAATGGTTCCCGGTTCGACGGCGGTGTCGGCTGGCTTCAAGCCACTTGCTCAGGACGCCGGACGGCGGGCGGTGACCGATGCGCTGCATCGACGAGGCATGGAGGGTCGCGTCGATCTCGGGCCAAGTCCCGGCCTCTACATTCCGCGCTACGCGCTTGTCGGGACACCGTCAGTGGACGTTGTCGTCGTCGCGCGGACAGACGGTGCCGATGCAATCGATTGTGTCGCGACGATCGAGCGACTCTCCACGTATGCGCGCCGCCGCATCGCGTCGATTACCACAGATGACAACACGCCGGCGGCGATCAACGCCGCTGCCCGTGCGATGAGCGGCGATCACATCGTGCTGGTCGACGCGTCGACACGAGTGATCACCGCCGAATGGATTGAGACGTTGCTCGAATTGAGCCAACGCACCGGCATCGGCGCAGTTGGATTGCGGCTGCGGTATCCGGATGGCACGGTTGCGCACGAGGGCATGGTGTGCGGGCGCCTTGAGCTCGCGAGCAGCGTCGATCAGCACCTGCACGTCATCAAAGAGATGAGCGCGGTGTCGGGCGCGTGCCTGATGACCAGACGCGACGTGTTCGAACACGCAGGAGGTTTTGACGAGCAATTTTCACAAGCGTTCTGGGATGTGGATTATTGTCTCCGCATCCGTGCGCTCGGTTTCCGTGTGTTGATCACGCCGCTCGCGGAGATGACCTGGGGCGAGGCTGCCCGCGCCGGTGGGGGAGATGTTGCCGGCAAGGATGCACGGACGTTCGCTGAGCGCTGGGGCGGCGTCGACGACATCGAAGACCCATACCTCAACGTGAACGTGCTCTGGCCGGCGCCGCTGAGCCTTCGTCTCGACTAACAGAGAAGATGCGAACGCAAGGGTCAATACTGGAAATCCAGCGTACACTCGTGTCCGCGCGGGATAGTCATCGGGATGGAGGCGAAGTGTGAACGCTGGACGTCGACTGAGCAGTTGGGTCTTTTGCGTCGCGATCGTCGCGGCTCTGCCCGTTGTGGGATCAGTGAATGCCGCGGCAGCACGTCAGGCTCCATCCAAGTCGCAGTCAGCACTCTCGTCCCATCTCAAGCCCTTCCTCTCGGAGACACCTCGCGCACGGGCCGCGTCGAGTTCGCATGCCGGCCCAAAGCGCGCTACCAGCGAGCCGGTGGCACTGCACGTGGTGGGGAGCGCCGGCGCGCCTGACGCCAAAGGTCGTGGCGCGACGGCACCGTCGTCAGCGCCGCTCACCGCGACTCAGCCCGAGGCGCTTGCCGGATTCATGGGGGCGACGCAGGCGTACGACGTCAATGCGCACGGCTCCAATCAGGAGATAGCACCGCCGGATACGGACATCGCCGCCGGCCCGAGTGACGTCGTGACGACGGTCAACTCGACGATCGACGCCTTCAGCCGTTCGGGTTCGCTGCTGTCGGGCGGCTCCGAAGACCTCAACTTCTTCTTCAAGGTCGAAAGTGGCCACTACAGCAGCGATCCACGCGTCATATATGATGCGGGCTCGCAGCGCTGGTGGATGACGATCACTGAGGTACCCAACGACCTCTCCTGCGACAAGGTGGACGCGGCGGCGCCCGTCTTGATCGCGGTATCCGGATCGTCGAATCCACTGCCCTTCACGAGCTGGACCATCTATGCGCTGCCATTCGTAACGGCCAACACGTTCCTCGGTGACCAGCCGGGTCTCGGGGTCTCGAACAACACCCTAGCGGTCAGTTTCAACGACTACGACTGCAACGGCAACTGGCTCGGAAGCGACATCGATATCCTGCAGAAGAGCGATCTGGAGCACGACACGATCAGTTCCACTGACGTGCCCTACACCGACGGCTCCTTCGCGCCGCAGCCGGTGCAGTCGTTCGGCTCGACGACCACGCAGTATGTGGTTGCCAACGACTCCGACTGCTCCCCGTGCACTCCACCCTTTCCCGCAGTCGAGGTGGACCCCTTCACGGGGACGCCCGAGGGGAAAGACGTCGCAGTCACTTCGTCATTCCCCGCGATGGCGCCCACGGCGGTGGATCCGACGTCCTTCAGCCTGCCCCCTGCGGTGCAGAAGGGCACGGCAACGACGATCAACACCGATGACGACCGCTTCCTCAACGCGGTATGGGAGAACGGAGTCATTTGGACGGCAGGCGGCACCGACTGCGTGCCGACACAGCCAACAACCGACTCGGTGCCGCGGTCGTGTCTCGACTACGTCGGCATCACCGCATCCAGCACGGGCACGGTCAACTCCACGATCACGCAGATCAACAACGTCGGCGTGAGCGGCAACTATCTGTACTACCCGGCCGTGAGCGTCGACGCGGCCGGCAACGTTTTCACGGTGTTCGACGAGTCGTCCAGCACGACGTTCCCGACCATCGTGGACGCGACGATCCCGTCGGGCGGATCGACGCTCAGCGCGTTCCAGACGCTGCACACGAGTTCCGGCTTCTACAACCCCTCCTCGAACGTGTGTCAGACGATCAGTTCGACGAATGCCTGCCGGTGGGGAGACTACTCCGGCGCAGCGCAGGACCCGAGCAACCCGAAGGATGTGTGGGTCGTCTCCGAGGCGGAAGATGGTGCCGTATCCAGCTTCTGCAGCTCAGGGAGTCTTTGTTGGGGCAGCGACATCACGCAGTTGACGCTCGCATTGCCGAGGATCACGTCGCTCAACCCCGCATATGGAGCAGTCGCCGGCGGGCAGACCGTGACGGTGGACGGCACCGATTTCGGCTCCGACACCACGGCGACCTTCGGTGGAACGCCCATCACGATCAGTGCAATCACCCCGACGTCGTTCACGTTCGTGACACCGTCAGCCCCAGTCACTGGAGGGACGGACCAGGTTCTGGCCACCGACGCGGAGGGGTCGAGCACCGCGACCGCCGCCTCACTGTTCACCTATCTGGGTCTGTCGAATTACACGACGGTCTCCCCGTTCCGAATCCTCGACACCCGTCCTGGCAGGACCTGTGTCCAGTGCTCCACGAACCCGACATTCGGTTCAGGAGTGACCGAGAAGCTGCAGCTGACCGGCGTGACGGGACTCGCGGTCACCGATCCGATACCGAGTAACGCGACCGCGGTCGTGCTGAACGTGACCGAAGTTGCGGGCACCGCGAACAGCCTGCTCACCGTGTACCCGTTCGGAAGTGTCAACAGGCCGACGGCCTCGAACCTCAACTTTCCGCCGGGGAAGGTGATCGCCAACCTGGTCACGGTGACCATGGGGACCGGGGGCGCTGTGAGCATCTACAACGCGCTGGGCAGCGTGAATGTGATTGTCGACGTCGAGGGATACTTCACGCCGCAGCCAGCCACCGATTTCCAGGGCCTCTTCCATCCGATCACGCCGGTCCGCGTCTGCGATACGCGCACTCCCGCATCGTGCGACGGCAACGCAGCGGTGGGTGCCGGCAAGTCGATCGTGGTGACAGTCGCGAGCGCCGGTGTCCCGAGTGATGGGACTGCCGGAGCGGCCGTGGTGAACCTCACGGGGGTCGCGGGAAGCGCCTCCACCTATCTCAGCGTCTTCCCGCCCGACTCGAACGGTCATTGCAACCCAACAGGAACGTCGAACATCAATCTCCTGCCTGGCGCGGTGGCTGCGAACCGGGTCATGGTCGAACTCGGTCCGGCGAGCCTTGGCGGCCCGGTCGATGCGCTGTGCGTGTACAACGCCGTCGGCACGATCAACGTCGTGATCGATGCCAACGGGTGGTATGGCAGTGCAACAGCGACCGCGACCCCGGCCGGATACCAGTACCAGCCACTCGCACCGACGCGCATCTGCGATACACGCGTCGCGTCGACGTCGTGCGTGTCGGGAGCCATCGGCGCCGGCCTGACACTCCAGCGAGTGATCACCGTCGCGGGATTCGACGGCGTTCCCGCATTCGCCAGCTCCACAAAGGTGGTGGGGATCATCGCCAACCTGACCGCGATCGCTCCCTCAGTGAGGACCTACCTCGCGCTGTACCCGGCGAACTTGACCACCAGGCCGACGGTCTCGGACGTCAACCTCGAGGCCGGGACGGTCGTGCCCAACCTGGCTGTCGTGCAGGTCGACACAGTTCCCGCTGACGCGCACGACGGCGACGTATACCTGTACAACAGTGCCGGCAGCGTCAACGCGATCATCGATATCGAGGGCTGGTTCCAGTAGCTGTGGTTTGGATGGCATTGCTCCCTGAGATGGAGGGGGTTCTGAACTCGATGGCTTCGCGCCCACTCGCCGAGAGGATGGGCGCGATCGACGGCGTCATGGTCAAGACGTTCAAGAAGTGGACCGACCAGCGTGGCTACTTCATCGAGCAGCTGAAGCGGGGCGACCTCGATGACCAGGGCCGTCCGTTCATCCCGGACCAGCCCTTCGCCCAGATGTCCCGGAGCCTCGCCTACGCCCGCGGCGGCAACCCGCCGGAACTGATCAAGGCCTTCCACTGGCACAGGCGCCAGTGGGACTACTGGGACATCGTCCAGGGCGACGCGCGCGTGGTGCTGGTGGACCTTCGCCGGGACTCCCCCACGGTTGGGCACGTCCAATCGGTGATGCTCGGCGAGAACGCGCCCCGCATGGTGGCGATCCCGCCGCTCGTGGCCCACGGCTATCAGTGCGTCTCGCAACGTGACGTGATCCTCAACTACTACGTGACCGAGCCATACAGTCCGGACGATCCCGACGAGGGCCGCATTGCGTGGAACGACCCGCGCATCGGTTTCGACTGGACGATCGAGAACATCTGACGTGCGCATGCTGGTAACGGGTGGCGCGGGCTTCATCGGCAGTGAATTCGTGCGCATGACGCTCCGGGACCACCCGGACGACTCCGTCGTCGTCCTCGACAAGCTCACCTACGCCGGCAACGAGCGCAACCTCGACAGTATTCGCTCCGACCCTCGTTTCCGCTTCGTCCGCGGCGATATCTGCGATGCGGCGACGGTGCATGAGCTGGCCGCAGGCGTCGATGTCATCGTCAACTTCGCGGCGGAATCACACGTCGATCGCTCGCTCGAAGCACCTGGCCAGTTCATCCTCACAGACGTCTACGGAACCTTCGTCCTCATGGACGCGGCGCGCGAGCACGGGCACGAGCGTTTCGTGCAGGTGAGCACCGACGAGGTGTATGGCGAGGTCAACAGCGGGCTGAGCGTCGAGGGCGACCCCCTGCAACCCAGAAGCCCATACAGCGCGAGCAAGGCCGGGGGTGAGCTGCAGGTCCAGGCGTATCGCACGTCGTACGGGTTCCCCGCGATCGTCACGCGCGGCTCGAACACGTACGGGCCGTATCAGTACCCGGAGAAGATCATTCCGCTGTTCATCACCAACGCGATCGACGACCGCCCGCTGCCGATCTATGGGGACGGAGGCGCGGTCCGCGACTACCTCTACGTTGAAGACCACGCCCGCGGTATCGACTGCGCGCTCCGGCATGGCGTCGCGGGCATGGACTACAACGTCGGCGCGGGCGGTGAGACCGACGGCATCACCGTCGCCGACACGGTATTGCGCCTGCTCGGCAAGCCGAGCTCGCTCAAGCAGTTCGTGCGCGATCGTCTCGGCCACGACCGCCGCTATGCGCTCGACTCGACGCGCCTCGCGGGGCTGGGATGGCGTCCGACGGTCACCTTCGACGCCGGTATGGCACGGACCGTCGCATGGTTCGTCGAGCACGAGGAATGGTGGCGACCCCTCAAGTCCGGCGAGTTCTGGGAGTTCTACCAGCGCAACTACAAACCGGTGCAGGCCGGCTGAGCCTCGCAAGATGGTGGTGTCGATGGGGTATTATCGAAGCTGGAAAGAGGTCAAACGCGCCAACACCGCGTTGGTGCTGGCCCCCATGGGTGGAGACAGTTGCCAGACACGGCTCAGAAGAAAGGCACCGGTTTCACCACAGGCCGGGGCTCTGTCGAGTCGTTGCGAACCGTAGTCGTAATGCCCGCGTACAACGCGGCAAAGACGCTCGAGACAACGCTGGCGCGGATTCCTCCGGGCGTCGTTGACACCATCATCCTGGTCGACGACGGCAGCCGCGATGGGACGGCTGCGCTCGCGGTGTCGCTCGACCTCGTCGTGATCTCGCATCCACACAATGCGGGCTACGGCGCCAATCAGAAAACGTGCTATATCGAGGCGCTCCGCGACGGCGCGGACGTCATCGTGATGCTCCACCCCGACGGCCAGTACGACCCGGCCATCCTCGACGACATGGTCGAGGTGATTCGCAGCGGACGCGCCGACGTGGTGCTCGGCTCGCGCTTCTTCAACAAGGGTGGTGCACGCGCCGGCGGCATGCCGTGGTGGAAGCGCATTGCCAACCGCTTCCTCACCGGATACGAGAATCGCGTGCTTGGCCTCGGGCTGACCGAGTATCACACCGGGTATCGCGCATACAGCCGCAAGTTCCTCACCACCGTCCCCTTCCTGCGCAACTCGAACGATTTCGTTTTCGACACCCAGATCCTCACGCAGGCGGCATCGTTCAAATTCAAGGTGGCCGAGGTTCCGGTCACGACGAAGTACTTCGATGACGCGTCCTCGGTGAACTTTCGCGTCTCGCTGATCTACGGACTCAAGACCGTGTGGACCGTCAATCGCTACGTGCTCCACCGCCTCGGGCTCCGCTCGCGCCGCTACTCGCGCTGATCGGGATCCCGAACCGCGTACACCGCGATGGTGGCACTGCGCCGCGCCGCCGCGGAGAGTGGCGCGACGATCATCGCGGCGATGGCGAGCGGGACGGCAACGCCAACCGCGACGCCTGCCTGTAGCCGCGTGGATCGGTGCCGCCGCAGCCGCGCTTCAGGTCGCCGCAACACGTCGTAGAGAAGATTCGGGGGGAGACCGAGGCGGTTCTCAACTGTCTGGACGAAGCTGAAGACGTCGTATTCGGGCACCAGGTGGGTGACCTTGACCGGACGGAACCCCTCGGCTTCGAGGATCGCCGTCAGCGTCGAGGGCGTGAAATGCACGAGGTGTCGCGGAACATCGAGGTGAAACCACCCGGCGCGCCCGACCCGCGCCTCAGGGGACCCGAAGTTCGGCACGGCGATGAGCAGCACGCCTCCAGCACGGAGCAGGCGCGCGATGCCCCGCACGGTCTGTCGCGGCGCGTGGAGGTGCTCGGCGACGTGCCAGAGCACCACCGCGTCGTACGTGACGCCGGCGCCGGCCAGGTCATCGACGTCCATGGCGCTGACATCGAGATGGAACACATCGCGCGCCTGCTGTGCGGCGGACGGAGACCGCTCGGTCCCCCGGACGCGCCAGCCCCGCGCGCGCATCTGGTTGATGAGCACGCCCGGCCCGCAGCCGATGTCGAGCACACTCCCGGCGCCACCGAGGAGCCGCTCGATGGACATGATCCGGCTGCGATGAACCAGCGAGAGGACGCGGTCCATGCCCCCGCGATACCGCCGTGTGGTGCTGTGGTACCCGCGAGGGTAGTAGCCGTCGAGCTCGTGTTCCGACGGCGCCGGCACCGTTTGAGCCAGGTCGCAGAGGCGGCACCGAACGATCGTGAAAGCGTCCCCGGTGGCCGGGTCTCTCGCGTCGAAAAGCGTCTCGGCTTCGGCACTCGAATGGCCGCACGCCGTGGCCGCCGTCACTGTGCGATCGCGATGTCGGCGGGCTGCCCCGATCGCGCTCCGGGTTCGACCAGGGCCAGCGCGAGGCCGGCGAGGATCAGCACGCCCCCGAGAACGGTTGCCAGAGAAGGGACGGCGGCGAGGATGAGCAGGGCGAGCAGCGCCGCGAGTGGCGGCTCGCCGAGGAACGAGATGGAGACGAGAAGCACTGGGACATGGCGAAGTGCCCAGTTGTACACGGTGTGGCCTCCGATGGTGCAGATCACCGCAAGCCCGAAGCACGCCAGCGCGACTCTCGGTGAGGGAAGGTGCGCGGATCCCGCGACCGCGGCCGTCAGCGCGGCGATCACGCATACGACCGCATAGACGATCGCCGAGTACCCGGCCACACCGAGGTTCGCGCGGACACTGCGCCCGATGACGAGATACCCCGCGAGGCAGAGGCCGCCTGCTATGGCAAGAAGGTCCCCGCGGAACGCCGTGCTGTCGACACGGAGGTCACCGGCGCAGGTCACGAGCATGCCGATGATCGCGAGTGCGCCCCCGGCGAGCATCTGGCGAGAAACCCGTTCTCCCAGCAGGCGTTTCCCGAGGGGAGTGACGATGATCGGATGCAGCGAGACGAGCAGGACGCTCGCGGCGATCGAGGTGTATTGCAGAGACGCGGTCCAGAGCAGGAAGTGTGCGGCGAGGAGGACGCCGCTCACCACCACCAGTCCGACCTGGGTCGATCCCTTCGGCAGCACGCCGCGCCGCGCGTCGCGGGCGGCCCACGGAAAGAGCAGCACGGCGGCCATGCCCATGCGCAGCCAGACGATCGTCGCCGCATCGTCGCCGGCCGCCTTGATGAGGATGGCCGAGAAGGAAACCGCGACAGTGGCTGCAACGAGCGCCCACCCTGGAGAGGGCATGCGCGAGCGCGCTACCGCGACGCTCACCTATGGCGCTCGCGATCCCGTGCCTTCTGCAGCGCCGAGTAGCCACCGATCACCTCGCGGATACCGCCATCCTCGATCGCCCATGTGCGGGTGGCGACGGCGTCGATCAGCGCGCGGTCGTGAGTCACGAGCACCATCGCACCGGGGTACTTGACCAGCGCAGCTTCGAGCACTTCCTGTGCCGGGATGTCGAGATGGTTGGTCGGCTCGTCGAGCAGGAGGAGGTTGGTCTCCTCGATCGCGAGCTTGCCCATCATCAGGCGCGCCCGCTCGCCGCCGCTCAGATCGCCGACGAGCTTGAGCGTGTCGTCGCCGCTGAAGAGCAGCGAGCCGAGCAGGGTGCGCGCGCGTTCCTCGCCCACCGGGTGGGTCGCCAGAAGATCCGCCAGAACCGTGCGGTCGTCCTCGCCGGCGGGCACATCGGCGGCACCATGCTCGATGGACTGCCCGAGGTCCTGCCGGTACAACCGACGGATGCTGCGAGGTCCGAGCGTGAGCGTCCCCTCGATCGGTGGGAGATCCCCCGCGAGCGTGTGCAGGAGCGTGGACTTGCCACTGCCGTTCGGCCCGATGACTGCGATCCGCTCACCGGGCACGATCGTGAGTGGAGGCACCATCAGCAACGGCTCATCCCTGCCGACGATCAGGCCGACGCCTTTCAGCGTGACCCGGGATGCGGGTGCGCTGCTGAAGCGCAGACGCGGTTTCCGGTCGACGGTCGGCGGCGTAACGCGCTCGAGGCGGTTCAGCCGCGTCTGGCGACCGCGCGCCTCGCGCGCACGCTGACCCGCCTTGTACTTGCGGATGAACTCCTCCTGGTGGTCGATGTATGCCTTCTGCGCGGCGAACTCGCGACGCCGGCGCTCGCGTCGCTCCACGCGGAGCTTGGTGTACTGCGTGTAGTTGCCGGGATACTCCTCGATGGTTCCACCGGCGACCTCGATGACCTGGGTGCAGACATTGTCGAGGAACCGTCTGTCGTGGGAGACGAGCACGAACGCCGTCGAGACGCCGCGCATGAAGTCTTCGAGCCACTCGATTGCCGTGAGGTCGAGGTGGTTCGTCGGCTCGTCGATGAGCAGAAGATCGGCATCCTGCACGAGCAGCTTGGCAAGCTCGAGCCGCCGCTTCTGTCCACCGCTCAGCTGCGACGGATGCCGTTGCTGCGTCTCGGTATCGAGGCCGAGACCACCGAGCGCTTCGCGGGCGGTCGCCTCCAGTTCGTAGCCTCCCTGGTCGATGTAGCGGTGCTGGACGTCGCCATAGCGAAGCAACAACGCCTGCGCGTCGGGTCGCGCACTGTCGGCGAGGAGCGGCTCGAGCGTCGTCATCTCGTGATGCATCGCGGCGAGGTCCTCGCGGGATGCCATCACCTCGTCGAGGATGGTCTCGGCGACCGGTTCGGGGGCATCCTGGGGGAGGTAGCCGATGCGCAGTCCGCGCTGCCATTCGACCTCGCCCTGGGTCGGTTCGCGTGCGCCGCTGATGAGCGTCAACAGCGTGGTCTTTCCAGCGCCGTTTGCGCCGACGACGGCGATGCGCTGACGTGGTTCGACGCGGAACGTGACGCCTTCAAGGATGCTCTCTGCACCGAAGGCGACACCCACGTCGCGGAGGCTGACCAGGGACAAGCGGCTACTGCCCCGTCGCACCCTCGCGGGCGACGATGCGCCGCACGATGGCGACCGACGACGCGTACGTCGAGTCCATGCCGAAGTACGAGAGTCCGCGTGCGCCGAGTGTTCGAGCCTGCGTGTACGGCGTGTCGGATGCGTAGTGGATAACGCCGAAATCGAGAGGCAGCTTGGAGAAGCTCACCGGCTCACCGGTTGGGTATCGGACAGGTTGGGTCATCTCGTACACGGCGTTGCAGTATGGACCAGCCTCCATCTCGACCACGGTGAACGCCTCGCGGTAGTAGAAGTCGAGATAGCCGCGATTCTGCAGGAACGTCCCCTTCACGCTGACCGCGCGCTGATTGTCGAGCCCGCTGCCGAAGCGCAGGTACGGCGCAATGTCGGAGACGGAGAACGCGTTGTCGAGCCAGTACGTCGACCTGCTGTGCTCGTCGTGCACCACGCTGCTGATCATCACGTCGCCGACGTCGGCATTGAGCGTCGCAGCCTTGCCGAGGACGTAGACACCGCGAAGATCCACCGTCTCGGCCACCTCGCGAAGGATGTTGTACGCGGCGAGCCCCAGCGGGTAATCGATGTTGACGATCACGGCCCGGCTCGCGGCAAGGGCAACGGAGTCGATCGGCAGGACCCGTTCATCGCAATGCTCGGGATTGACGCGATCGAGAGGGATGACCTGTGCTGCGACGTCGAGAGCGGTCCGGCTCGTGACGCTCAACGAGCCCGCCTCGCGCTCCTCACGGCGGAGCGCGGCTCGTTCGGAGTCGGGCAGGAGGCGAAGGCGCTCTCGGGCGGCGTAGTAGAGGAAGTTGTTCCAGTTGCCTTGTGCGGTGCCCTCGCGAAAGCGCCGGAGCTCGTCGCGCAGCTCGCCCCCACCCTCGCGATCCACAGCCGTCGCGAGCTCGTCCTCGTGGCGCGGCGCCACGCCGGTGAGGAGGTTGGCGATCGCGTGCGAATTGCTGCTCACGAAGTACACGGGACGGTCGAGGAGCGATTCAGAGCGCATCAGCCCGGTGACCTGCTGCCACCAGCGCCGGGTCACCCTCGCGTAGCCGACCTGGGTGCCACCGAGCATGCGCACCCTGAGCGCCATCCCGTGCTCGGCGATCTGGGCGAGCCGGGGACCGAAAGCCGGGCCCCAGATCTCGTAGATCTGCAGCCAGTCGTCCTCGCGGCCGCCGCACGCCGTTGCGAGCTCCCCGGGAGTCGCGTCCTCGATGCGCTCGATTCCCGACCCGTGGAGCGCGACGCGGAGCTTGTTCACCTCGACCTGGAGCGCGACCATCGTCGGGATGAGGTCGTCGACGTCCGAGGCGCTGGCGATCAGGACGGCGAGGGTCCCGCCACCGTCGTCGTACCAGCGACGTCGCCGGCCGGGCGCGCTGACCTCCGTCCACTCACTGAACGGGCGGAATCCCCGCTGGGCGAAGACCTCCGCGGACTGACCCATGACCACGAGGCGCGCGCGGAAGATCGCGTCCGGCAGCCGCCTGATCGCGTAGAGCAGGGCTCCGAGATCGAGCTCGATGGACGCGGCCAGCGGATGCAGGCTCGACCCCATCGCCTTGTGCGAGTGCTCGAAGACACGGAGCTGGGTCTCGCCGCTGCTCCGCAGGATCGTCGTGTAGGTCCGGTGATAGACCTCCACGGCGTCGACGAGGGCGGTCTCCTCAGCCGCAGGCTCGCTCGGGGACAGGCCCGTGACGGGAGCCTGCGGGGCAGGCCCGCGTCCCAGCTCATGCAGCGCCATCGCATCCATTGTCGCCGCTCTTCATACGGCGAGCACGTCGGGCTGGCTATCCTGCCCCGGCTGTGGGACGAGTCGCTGTCACCGGATCGGTCGCCTTCGACACGATCATGGAATTCGGCGGACGGTTCGGCGACTTCATCCTGCCCGACAAGACCAATGAGCTCAATGTCGCGTTTCTCGTCGAACGCCTCGAGAAGCGCCGCGGGGGCACCGCGTCGAACATCGCCTTCTCGATGGCACTGCTCGGCGAGCGGCCGCTGCTCGGCGCGGCGGTGGGTGGGGCCGACTTCGTCGACTACGCCGCGGCACTCGAGGCCGAGGGTGTGGACATGTCGGCCGTCCTGACCTGCGATGGCGTCAGCACCGCGACCGCGTTCATCACGACCGACAGGGACGGCAACCAGATCACGGCTTTCCACCCGGGGGCCATGGCTCGAGCCGCGGGTGTCGACCTGAGTGTTCTCGACGACGTGACGGAGGTTGTGGTCGGCGCCGACGATGCCGGCGCGATGGCCCTGCACGTCGAGCAGGCGCAGGCGCTGGGCGCTCGCCTCGTCTTTGCGCCGGCGCAGCAGATACCCGCGATGCCCGATGCGGTGCTGCGGCGCGGTCTCGAGCAGGCATGGCTCGTCGCGGGCAACGACTACGAGTTCGAGATGATCCGAGACCGAACCGGACTGTCGATCGATGACCTGAGCGCGTCGCGCATGGTCGCGGTGACCCACGGGTCGGCCGGCAGCGAATTGCGCGCTCCCGACGGCGTCTCGGTGATTCCCGCTGCGACCGTGACCGAGGTCATCGACCCGACCGGTGCCGGCGATGCCTATATCGCAGGCTTGGTCACGGGTTTCCGAGCCGGGGCACCGCCCGACGTCGCCGGGCGCATGGGCGCGCTCGCCGCGGCGTATGTCGTGGAGCAGAACGGACCGCAGCGCCATCGCTTCGACGTGATGTCGTTCCGTGCCCGATACGCGACGGCGTTCGGGGTCGCGCTCAACCTGCCGCCCAAGGGCTGGGCGTAGAGTGACTGTCATGGAAGAAGCGGTCATCGTCAGCGCGGTGCGCACGCCGGTCGGTACTTTCGGCGGCGTCTTCACCGAGGTACCGGCGACCAGGCTCGGATCGATCGCCGTCGAGGAGGCCCTCCGCCGTGCGGGTATCGACTCCGTCGACGAGGTGCTGATGGGCAACGTGCTCCAGGCGGGCCTCGGTCAGAACACCGCACGGCAGTCGGCGATCGGCGCCGGACTTGCCGAGAGCGTTCCGTCGACCACCATCAACAAGGTCTGCGGCAGCGGCCTCAAAACCGTCGCGCTCGCCGCGCAGGCAATCCGTGCGGGCGATGCCGAATGCCTTGTGGCAGGCGGCATGGAGAACATGTCGCGTGCGCCGTATCTGATGGAGAGCGGCCGCTACGGCTACCGCCTCGGTCATGGACAGCTGGTCGACGAGATGATCCGTGACGGCCTCTGGTGCGCGTTCGACGACTGTCACATGGGCAGCACCGCAGAGAACATCGCCCGCGAATACGAGGTGAGCCGCGAGGACCAGGACTCGTTCGCAGCGGGCTCACAGCAGAAGGCCGAAGGCGCGATCAAATCGGGTCGCTTCAAGGACGAGATCGTCCCAGTTCCCGTGCAGCGCAAGAAGGAAACGGTGCTCATCGACACCGACGAGCATCCGAGGCCGGGAACGACCGCCGAGTCGCTGTCCGCGCTGCGCGCCGCCTTCGCGAAGGACGGGACCGTCACCGCTGGAAACGCGAGCGGCATCAACGACGGTGCCGCGGCCGTCGTGGTTATGAGCGCATCGCGCGCAAAAGCCGAGAACCGTGTTCCCCTGGCCCGGATTCGCGGCTACTCGAGTGCCGGCGTCGCCCCCCGGATCATGGGCATGGGACCGGTGCCCGCTGTCCGATCCGCGCTGCAGAAGGCAGGCGTCGAGCTGCGCGACATCGATCTCTTTGAGCTCAACGAAGCCTTCGCTGCGCAAGCCGTCGCCGTCGGCCGCGAGCTTGCCGTACCCGAGGACCGCCTCAACGTCAACGGTGGCGCGATCGCGCTCGGCCACCCCATCGGCGCGAGCGGCACGCGAATTCTCGTTACCCTCCTCTACGAGATGGCCAAACGGGACGCTCACCTGGGCGTGGCAGCGCTCTGCATCGGCGGTGGCCAGGGCATCGCAATGGTGCTGGAGCGCAGTTAGCTTCGAGTCGTAGATCCGCCGCGGCGTGATTGACAACCGGTCGTGCCGCTGCTGCCGTTGGCTCTCGCGCCGGTGAGCGCGGCAGCCTCAGGCGGGGGATTCAGCAACATCGCATCCGGCGGGAAATGCCTGACGGATCCCAGCTCGAGCAAATCGATCGTCCAATTGGTGATGGAGCCATGCTCGGGCAGTTCGACCCAGGATTGGCTGACGCTGACTCCGCCATCCTTGTGGGTCACGGATTCCGGCGATCCGAACCCCATCATCAGGAATGTCTACAGCGGACTTTGCCTGGACCTCGATGGCGACAATCCCAGTGACAGCGGAGTGCCCGCCTGGCAGTATCCGTGCAACGAAGGGGATGCGGCTCAGACGATGACGATCATCTTCAACCATCAACCTCCCACCTCCGGCCCGATGGTCATCCAGGACAATCACGGGACGTGCCTGGATGACAAGGACAGTGGGAAGGGCAACGGGAACCCCGTCTGGTTCTACCAGTGCAATGCCACGTCAGCGCAACAGTGGGACTTCACTGTTGACAAGGGTCAGCACCTTGCCCTTCACGACATCGACGGAAGGGTCTACAGCGTCAAGCTGGAGGGGATCAATCAAAACTGCAGCAACGTTCAGGCAACGTTCAACTTCCCCGGCGCCGACCTTGATATCTCCAACTACTACTGGACGACCTACTGCGGGTTCCCTGGAGACGGCATAGGGGTGGTCGTGTACATGTACTCAGGAGCCAATCTCGGCGGAAGCTATCTCGGAGATCAGATCATTCAAGTCCCCGATTGGCAGACGTACACGAACTGGTACACGTCGCAGATCGACGGTGGGAGTAACAGCTACCCAGGGGAGAACACCGAATAACCGAGGCGTTTCAAGAGGGCCTGCCGCAGCGGTAGTGGTCATGAGCGCATCGCGCGCGAAAGCCGACGGGACCAGGGTGTCGGTCTTGACGCCGCCGACTCTTATTTGAGGGCGGTCACGTTGTACGCCTGCACGGGAGCGGGGAAACCCTTGAGCGGCAGTGGCCCGACGGGCTCGGTCTCCACAAGGTCGGTCACGCTTGCATAGGCCCGTGGTGAGAGCAGGATCTGTCCGCCGAGCGCCTGGGAGCAGAGACGGGAAGCGAGGTTGACGACCGTCCCTGTGGCGCGGTAGTCGAACCGTCCCTCGAACCCGACCCGACCGAGGGTCGCGTATCCCTGCGCAATGCCGACGCCCGCGTCGAGTTCGAAGCCGGCACGGCGCCAGTCGTCGGTCAGCGCTCGCATCCTTTCGCGGAGCTCGAGCGCCATGCGCACCGCCGTGGCGGTGTGCGCAGTGCATGGCATCGGGTCGTTGAAGATGGCCATGATCGAGTCGCCCGCGAACTGTTCCAGCGTTGCCTCGAAGCGAAGGATCAGTTCGCCAACCGCTTCGTAGAAGAGGCTGAGCGCAGACATAACGTCTTCGGGCTCCGCGATGGCAGCGAAGGCCGTGAAGCCGCGGAGATCGCAGAAGAGGATGGTGACCTCGCGTCGATGCGGCTCGAGCATCTGCGCGCCGCCGGACATGATGACATCGGCGACCGGCGCCGAGAAGTAGCGGCGAAGGCGGTCGAGACCCTCAAGCTGTGCAACCTGAGTGCGCACGCGCTCCTCAAGGGTGCGGTTCCACTCGGCAAGCTCCGCGGCCTGCGTCTGAATGGTGTCGTGATACTCCTTGATCCGCAGCAGCGAGCGCACGCGGCTCAGCAGCTCCTGCGGATTGAGCGGTCGAGCGATGAAGTCGTCGGCACCGGCTTCGATGGCGTTGACCTTGTCCTGGTCGCCGCTCGACGTCAGCATCACGACCGGGAGAAGGCGCGTCGCGGGATTCTCGCGGAGTCGCCGGCAGACCTCATACCCCATCATGTCAGGCATGAGGATGTCGAGGAGCACCAGGTCGGGCGGCTCGGCGTGGAGCTTCTCGAGTCCCTCGCCGCCCGAATACGCCAGCGCCACTGTGTAACCGTGCGGTGTCAGCAGAGCCTCGAGCAGCCGCCCGTTCTGCGGGGTGTCGTCGATGACGAGCAACCGGGCGGCGCGATCCATCAGTCCCCTCGCACCGACCCATTGCAGTACGCACGCACCTGATTCGGGAACGCGGTGACCTCGATCGGCTTGACGATGACCCCGGCGAAACCGGCGCGCGAGAACCGGTCACGGTCGACCGGCATCACCGACGCGGTGAAGGCGACCACGACGATCCCGGCGGTGGCTGGATCAGCCCGCAGCCGTTCCAACGCCGTCACGCCGTCCATGCCCGGCAGTTCGATATCCATGAGGATGATGTCGGGCATCGAATCTGACGCCAGCTGGAGTCCGGTCTCGGCATCCGATGCTTCGATGGTGCGGAAACCGTAGTAGCGCAGGAGATCGCGGGCGAGCTTGAGATTCTTCTCGTTGTCCTCGATGATGAGGACGAGCCGATCGGTGTCAAGGGTGGTCACGGGAGCGCTGCGGCAGCGGACCCTGCGGCCGCCACCTCCGGATCGGGTGATCCTGCATTCTCTGTTGTCGCCGCGGAACCCTGCGTTCTCGGAATCGTGAAGGTGAAGGTGCTGCCCTTGCCAGCTTCGCTCTCAACTCGGAGGCTGCCGCCGTGGAGCTCGACGAAACGACGCGAGATCGCGAGGCCAAGACCCGTGCCCTCCTGAAGATTGGACGTCCCAACCTGTTGAAACTCCTCAAAGATCCGTGCTTGATCCGCCGGAGCGACGCCAATGCCGTCATCGTGGACGCTGACCACCACGTCCTCGCCGTCGGTATGCGCCGCGACGTCGACGTGACCGCCCTTTGGGGTGAACTTCAGGGCGTTGGAGAGCAGGTTGAAGAGCACCTGCTTGACCATCCGCTCGTCGGCTTCGATGACTCCGGTGCTCGGGTCGACCTCGAGGCTGAGGCTGATGCCTTGGCGAGTCGCGCGTTCGCGCAAGAGCGCTTCCACATTCCGCAGCACCTCTGGCAACGAAAAGCTGGTGACCTGCAAATCCATCCGACCCGCCTCGATCTTGGAGAGATCAAGGATATCGTTGATCAGGGTGAGCAGATGGCGCCCCGAGGTGTGGATGTCGGTCACGTACTCGGCCTGCTTGTCGTTGAGTTCACCGAAGAGACGGCCTTCCAGCACCTCGGAGAATCCGATCACGGCATTGAGCGGTGTGCGCAGTTCGTGTGACATGTTGGCGAGGAACTCAGACTTGTGCCGGTTGGCGTCTGCGAGTTCGCCGTAGAGCCGGCCCAGCTCGTCGTTCATGCGGTTGAGGTCGGCCACGAGCGCGCCGAGTTCGTCGCGGTTGGGGACGTCGACGTGGCCTGAGAAGTCGCCGGACGTGATCGCCGTGAGCCGCGCTCGCATCCTCTTGATTGGTTCGACCAGTGCCCCTGAGAGGGCGACGCCGAGCAGGAGCGCCAGCACGATGCTCACGGCCGCAACGCCGATGAAGAGGTGTTGTGAGGCGAGGTATGAGGTGTTGTTCTGTTTCTTCAGGTTGCTCGTCGCGACGTTGATGATCGCGCCCAGGTCGTCAGCATCGGTCGTGATGTTGGCAGCCACGGTATTCTGAGTCCCGGTGGTAGCCGACCCGGGTATCGTCGCGGCGATGGCAACGGGAGGATTCCCCGTGTCGTCGCCCGCGACAAGACCTGACACGAGCGTGTTGACCTGGACGTATTGCGTGCGGATCTGGCTCAAGATCCTGGCCTCGTCGGCGGGCGGCACGAAGCTCAGATTGCCGAGGCTGGTCAAAGGACCTAGCTCGGCCAGAGTTAGAGTGATGGCTCCGTCTGTCTCGGCCAAGCTGATGCGGTTGCTGGACGCTGAGGCTCTTGGACAAAAAAGGCTTCGAGTCAAAACCACACAGGCAATTGCGGTATTGCGTTCAACGAGCAGCATGTTGAGCTGATTGCTCGCTGTTGCGATCTGCTGGTAGGCCGCTGCTCGTTCGGGGAGCAGACCCAGACTTTCGACGCGGTTATTGGACTGGTCGAGGGCGTTAATACCGAGGATGCCAACCGTGACAAGGAGAGCGACCACAATCGCGAAGGCGGCGAGCAACTTGTTCTGAACAGCGACGGGGATCCGCGCGACGGCGCGCACCAGTGGGTTGTCGGCGAGCCGCGGCATCAGCGAGATGACCTTCTGAACACTTCCTCAGCCGGCCGCCACCGGCCCCACGCCTTCACATCACCGTCCTCATGGAAGGGCATCATCCGCCCACCCGGGACCATTGTCTGTCAGGTGATTGACAGCGGCAAGGGCTGACTGTAGCCCTCGCTTGAGGGAGCCGGACCTCGGGATTGACGGGACGGCCTCTGCGCCCGCCAGAAGGGTGGGCTAGCTTGCCTCCACGCTGCTGAAGAGGTCGGTCTCCGGCACCACTGCGGGCTTGCGCGAGATCACCAGCTGGAAGTGCTCATCGGCGAACTGCTTGATGACCTCATCGGGCAGGGTGAGTTGGGGCCAGTCCTCGGAGATCTGACTGCGGTGGGCACGCAGGGCTTCGCGTTTGCGCGCGATCACGTTGACGGTGTCGATGGTCGTGGTCACGTACTCGTCAGGGGTGAGAAACGCCATCTCCTCGGGGTTCTGCTCTCCGAAGGGCGGGTCTATGCCGGCCTGTTTCGCCATCTCAACGATGCGGATCATCTCCTTGCGCGGGAAGGCCGTGTAGTAGAGCTTCTCGACGCGCCAGGGGTCGCCGGCATCCTTGTACATCGGAATCAGGTGCGCCGCCTCGACGGCGAGCAGCGTTGCGCGGTGCGTCTGGATGTGATCCGGATGACCGTAGCCACCGTTGCCGTCATAGGTGACAACAACGTGAGGGCGGAAGCGACGGATCTGGGCGACGATCCTGCCCACGGCTTCGTCGATCGGCACCATCCAGAACGCGTCCGGAAGGAAGTTCGTTGGCGTGCCCGCCATACCCGAGTCGCCATAGCGCAGGAACTCGACCTCATCGACCTTGAGGATGCGGCAGGCCTCGCGCAGCTCGGCTTCGCGAATCTCGGCGAGGCGGGGGCGCGTGGTTTCCTCGGGCATGTTCGGGTCGACGATCGTGGCAAGCTTGCCGTCGGTGCAACACACCACGCAGGTCCGCACACCGCGGTCCGCGTATGTTGCGAGCGTGCCGCCCATGGTGATCGTCTCGTCATCACAGTGCGCGTGCACCGCCATCAAGCGCAGCTGAGATTCAGCCATCACTCCTCGTCGATCTTCACCGATCGCATCACGTCGTCTTTACGAATCGCGCCAACAACATCCATGCCCTTGACCACCTGTCCGAACAGGTTGTAGGACTTGGTGAGCTTGTGACGGTCGTCGACCGTGCAGATGAAGAACTGCGAGCCGTTGGTGTCCGGGCCGGAGTTCGCCATCGCGACAGCTCCCGCCTCGTACTCGCCCTGGACGGGCTCATCCTCGAAACGGTATCCCGGTCCACCGCGACCCGTTCCCTCGGGGCAGCCACCCTGGATCACGAAGTCATCGACGATGCGATGGAAGGTGAGGCCGTCGTAGAAGCCATCGCGGGCGAGGAACACGAAGTTGTTGACCGACTTCGGCGCTCGGGCCGCGTCGAGTGCGATGACGATGTCACCGCGGTCGGTCGTGATGGTCGCGGTGTAGCGCTTCGCAGGATCGATGACCTGCTCTGCGGCTGTGTACTTCTTGGGCATCGAGGCAGTCTACCCGGGGTGGCCGGGGAGACTGCCGGACCGCCGAACGGTCAGAGCGCGGAGCTCGATCCGGTGACGGCGGCGGGGGAGCCTGTCGTCGAATGGGGTGTCGAGTTCGCTGGATTGGTCGCGAGTCCACCGAAGCGAACTCGGATGTAGGTGCTGAGATTCAGGTTCATCAGCTTGCTGATACCGGTCGTGGCCGCCGAGCTCAACGCAGTTGCCTGTGTCTGGGTGATCTTGCCGGCCGTGACGGCCTTGTTCAGGCGCGTCGTGATTTTTGCCATGACCGCGGTCTCCACGGCCTGAGTCTTCGATCCGTCGATCTGGGCAAGGGTCTCGCCGTTGAGGAGGTCCTTGAGAACGGTGGTGCGGCTGAGACCCGTCTCCTTGACGGACTCCCGGAAGAGGGCCAGGGCGATACGTCGCGCCGCGACAGCCTTGGTACCCGACTGACCGGTCTTGCCGGTACTCGGCGCCGGCGTGGTCGCAAGCGTGGAGGCGTTCCCTCCGGTCACGCCGGCGGCCAGTCCCGGGATGATCGAGACCGTTGCGATCCCCGCCACGGCGACGACCGCGAACGCGGCCGCGCTGATCGCGACCCTTTTGGTGAAGAAATTCCTGAACACGTCCCGGCGCTCCTTTGTATTCGAACTTGTTTTATGGTGGGCGGTGTCCTCATTCTCTCCGGCGTCGACGCGCGTTCCCTGAGCCAGACCTGAGACGTGAGGGCCCCCGAACCGCTCGACACACGGAGGCATCACGTGGCCGGTGCCGCTGAGAGGCCAGTGGTCGGACTCTTCGGGGCGTTCGATACGGGCGAGCTGGGTGAGGTTGCCCTGCGCCGCGTCCTCGAGTCGGAACTCAGGGGTCGACGTCAGGACATCGATCTGGTCGTCCTCGCCCCCTTTGGCGCCGAGCGCCCCGTTCCCGGTGATGAGGGCCGTCCGGCGCTGCCGCTGCCGCACCCCGACGGCGGCGAACCGCTCGGTCTTGATGCCCTGATCATCACCGGCGACGTGCTCGGCGACGGTGCTCACTGGGCTGCTCGATATCGCGTGACCACCGAGGCGATGGCTGATCGTGGCGTCGCCACGCTGGCGCAGACCGGATCGCTGGGTGGCCGGGACGCAGCCGCCTCGGTCACCTGGTTCGCGGTCGGCGGGGCGGGAAGCGAATTGGATGTTGCGCGCCTGGGAGCCAAGGACGTCTGGGCGAGGGATCCCGCCACCCAGGAACTGCTGGGCGGGACAGCGGTTCAGTCGGGAGACCCGCTGCTGCTGGCCAGGAGGGTCTTTCCACCCGACGTGGTCCGCCGTCGCGCCGACCTCCTCCGCCTGTCCGGCGCACTCCCCACGGGACGGAGAGCCGTCATCGAGGTGGTTCCCGGTCTCGGGGCCGCACATTCGTATGCGGGCCTGGTCGACGCGATTGCTGCGGCCCTCCTCGCCGACCCCAAGCTCTCGGTGGTCGTGGTCGATCTCGATCCGACCCGCCAGCCGCACCCTGATTCAACGTTCCGCGTGCCGGGGTTGCTGGCAGAGCGCGTCCACCATCTTCCGGTGTGGGTGGGGCTCGATGACATCGCGGCAGCCATGTCCGGGTCAGTGGCGGTGGTCGCCGGCTCTCCCGCCGGGGCTCACCTCGCCGCCTCGCTGGGCGTTCCGGTCTCCGTGGTCGACACGGGGCTGGGTAGGCGCTTCGAATCCGCGATCCCGGTGCTCGCGGCGGACGCCTCAGGGATCCCGGCGCTCCTTGCCGGCACGGAGCCGGTGGCCATCGATCAGCCGATGCAGACGCTCGACGCCGCGCTCACAGAGCTTGCCGAGCGGCTGCCGCGTGCGCCGGTGGCGCGTCGAACCACCCTCGATCCTGACGCCACCACCTCGGCGCTCGCCGTCCTCCAGCAGCGTTTGGTCGACGAGCGAACGGCGCTGCAGGCGGAGCTGTCCCGGCTTCAGTCGGAGCTCGATCATCTGCGGGCGTCGCCGGAGCATCGCATCGCCCGGCCGATCAGAGAGGGCTATCAACGGTGGCAGCGACGCCGAACGTGATCCGGTTCCCGGAGGTTGCTCGGCCAGACGTCACGGTGGTGATGCTCACCTACAACCGTTGGGACCTCACCAAGGAGGCACTGCGCCTGCTCGCCGAGGTCACCGAGCCGCGCTATGAGCTCGTGATCGTCGACAACGCATCGACGGACGGCACCCTCGATGCCCTCGAGAAGGTCAGCGGTGCGCGCATCCTCCGCAATCCGCGCAACCTCGGATTCGGTCCTGGCAACAACCAGGGCGCTGCCCTGGCACGGAGCCGGTACCTGCTGCTCCTCAACAGCGACGCGTGGGTCAGGCCCGGATGGCTCGACCCGCTCATGGACGTTGCCGATGCTGATGCCGGGGTGGCCGCCGTCGCCCCCAAGCTGCTCTACCCCGACGGACGGCTCCAGGAGGCCGGCTCGATCATCTGGCGAGACGCACGGGTTCGGCAGTACGGCGACGGCGACCTCCCCAACCGGTCCGAGTACAACTTCCGGCGAACCGTCGACTACGCCTCGGCAGCGTGCCTGCTCGTCCGCCGCTCCGCGTTCATCGCGGTCGGTGGCTTCGACCCGCGATTCGCACCGGTCTACTACGAGGACGTGGACCTCTGCCTGGCGCTCGGGGCAGGGCCTGGGCGAGTGGTCTACGAGCCGCGATCGGTCGTCGAACACGTCCGCGGTGCGTCGACCACCGGGGGCGTACAGAGCACGCGCATCGAACGCAACCGGCGCCTGGTCCGCGCCCGCTGGCGTGACCTGCTCGACCGCCGGCCCCCCGAGAGCTGGCGCGTGGAGCCGAGCGCCATCGCGGGTGGCCGCGATGCCATCGCATGCGAACGAATCCTGGTGCTGGCGGGCCCGCGACCCGATGTGTCGGGAACCCCAGAACAGCGCCGTCTGCACTCATTGATCGTTGCCGCCGCGCATCGCTGGCCCGAGGCACGCTGGACGGTCGCATCGCTCGAGGGCGAGCCGGTCACCCGGCCGGATGCTCTCGGCGATGCCGGCATCGAAGCAGTGACCGCTGCTGCCCCATGGGAAACCTGGCTCAGCGGCCGCCGCTACCACTACGGGATCGTGGCGGTGGCTGATTCCCGCTGGAATGACAGCCGGCTGAGCGATCTCCTGGACGCCACCCAGCCGCAGGCGGTGCGCCTTTCGGTGACGGATGAGGTCGATCTCGGGGCACTGGCGCGTGGCCTCGGTCGTCCCGATCCGGGCATTTGGTCGTAGGTGCGTTAGAGTTTCGATCCCGAGGCGACAACTACGGAGGCACGCATGAAGGTCGTCGTCTGCGTCAAGCAGATCCCCGACCCAAACACGACCGGCCAGCTCGATCCGACCACGCATCTGCTCAAGCGCGAGGGGGTTGAGGCCGTTCTCGATCCCGGCGACGAGTTCGGCATTGAGGCGGGACTGCAGCTCGTCGAGGCCCAGGGAGGCGACGTGACGGTGGTGTCCATGGGTCCGGAGCGCGGCATCGACGCGGTTCGCAAGGCCCTCGCCATGGGAGCGTCCAAGGGAGTTCTGATCTCCGACGACGCGTTGCGCGGCTCTGATGCGCTGACCACAGCGCGGGTCCTGGCCGCCGCGATCCGCCGCGAGGGATTCGACCTCGTGATCACGGCCACGGAATCGACCGACGGGTATACGGGTGTGGTCCCGCAGATGATCGCGGAGTTCCTCGACGTTCCCGCCGTGACCTTCGCGAAGACCGTCGAGGTGGACGGCACCACCCTCAAGGTGAAGCGACAGACCGAAGCCGGTTACGACCTCGTGGAGGCGGGCCTGCCCGCCGTGGTGAGCGTCACCGCGGGGGTGAACGAGCCCCGCTATCCATCTCTCAAAGGAATCATGGGAGCCAAGTCGAAACCACTCGACCGCCTCACCACCTCGGACCTCGGCCTCGACGGCGCCGGCGGGGGAACGGCGGGCCAGAGCGTCACAGGCGTCGAGCCCGCTCCCCAGCGTGCAGCGGGGTCGATCGTCAAGGACGACGGTGAGGGGTTCAAGCGCATCGCCGACTTCCTCGCCGAGAAGAAGGTGATCTGACCGATGGCTCTGGACAAGATCTGGGTGTTCGCCGAGGTCGCGGGCGGGAAACCCGCGCCGGTCGCACTCGAACTGCTGACCAAGGCTCGCTCGCTGGCGGGAACCGTTGAGGCAGTCGCCTTTGCGCCCGACGCCGCGGACGCCGCGACCGAGCTCGGTGCCCACGGTGCGTCAACGCTCTATGCGGGGACGGATCCTCTCTGGGGCGAGCTGCTCCTTGGTGGTCCTGCGGCCGACGCGGTTGCGACGCTGATCGAGGAGCACAAGCCCGACCTCGTGCTCTTCGGGATGACGTACGACTCACGCGACGTGGCCGGTCGCCTGGCCGCCAAGCTCGGCGTCCCGGTCATCGCCAACGGCCTGGACGTGAGCGATGGCGACGGGGTCTCGGTGCACTCCTCCGTATTCGGCGCCACCCTCAACGTTGCGACCCGTTTCGAGGGCAGCGCCCCCGCCATCGCGATCATCCGTCCGAAGTCGTTCGTCGCCGAGCCGAGTGGCGGGGCTCCCGCCCCTGTCACGCAGGTCAGCTCTCCGATCGACGAGAAGCACAAGGCCGTCCGGGTCACCGACAGGGTCGCCGACGTGGCGGCCGGCCCGAAGCTCGAAGAGGCTCCAATCGTCATCAGCGGCGGCCGCGGTCTCGGCGATCCCAAGAACTTCGAACTCCTGGACCAACTCGCAGCGGTGCTCGGGAATGCAGCGGTCGGAGCGAGCAGAGCAGTCGTGGACGCGGGCTGGGTCCCCTATGCAATGCAGGTCGGGCAGACGGGCAAAACTGTCAAACCTGCCGTTTACCTCGCATTCGGCATCAGTGGTGCGATGCAGCACACTGTCGGAATGAAGGGCGCGAAAGCAATTGTTGCGGTCAATAGAGACGAGAACGCGCCGATCTTCAAACTCGCCGACCTGGGGGTTGTGGGCGATGCCCTGAAAGTGCTCCCGGCGCTCGTCGAGGAGTTGCAAAGGCGCCGGTCATGAGCGCCGCGCTGGATCGATTGCAATTGCCCGACAGTCCGCTGGCACCGAAATTCGCAGGTATACTCGGAACTGCGATGGACGACAAGGTCATTGTCGACCTTCTGGGCCAGGTCGGAAACCTCTTCACGTCGAGTCTGGAGCTGAAGGAGACGATCGACTTC
>Ga0182024_10001287_pt1 | contig 64867 bp, 62 predicted proteins | sample P32metaG_FD_120480 | JGI IMG/M metagenome (GOLD analysis project Ga0182024, IMG submission 120480) | Permafrost microbial communities from Stordalen Mire, Sweden - P3-2 metaG (Illumina Assembly) | ecosystem: Environmental > Terrestrial > Soil > Wetlands > Permafrost | place: Sweden: Stordalen... | reverse complement strand
CTAGAGTTGAGATCAAAATGGCCACGATCCTTCACAAGACACTGATCAGCCTGATCGCCGCGCTCGCGGTCATGGTTGCGGTGCCCACCATCGCGGCAGCTTCGCAGCCGAAGAACTACTGGCTTGTGTCCTCCACCGGGCAGGTGTTCGCCTACGGCAAGGCCAAGACCCATGGCTCAGAGGCCGGCAAGCGCTACTCCGGGCGGGTCAGAGGGATCAAGGGCTCCGCGAACGGCGGCGGCTACTGGATCGTCACCACCAAAAAGCACTACGGCTTCGGGGATGCGAGCCACTACAAGTACCGGGCTGGCGGCCTGAAGAAGTACACCGGCAAGGTTCACCCCAAGCGCCTGCGCGGCAAGATCGTCGGGTACGCCGTAGCGACGATCCCGACCAAGAGCGGGGGAGGGGGCACCACGACCACGACGCCCAAGCCGCCGACCGTCGACTGCAGCTCGGTCACGATCAAGACCAGCAGCCTGAGCGCCCCGACCGCAACCGATCAGTACAGCCAGACGCTGAGCGCGGGTGGTGTCAGCGGCGGCACCTGGTCCTGGGCACTGAGGTCCGGCAGCCTCCCGACCGGCCTGAGCCTGTCCAATGCCGGCGTCATTTCAGGAACCCCGGCAGCCGGCACCGCGGGCACACAGAGCAGCTTCACCGTGCAGGTGACCAACAGCCAGTGCTCTGGCAGTCCTGCGTCCCGGAGCTTCACGCTCTCGGTCGGCGTTCCGGCGATGAACATCACCACGCAGAGCCTGAGCAACGGCGAGTATGGCGTCACGTACTCAAACCCGGCCCTGAGCGCCACCGGCGGACAGCCCGGTGACTACCAGTGGTCAGCCACGGGCCTGCCAACCGGCCTATCGCTCTCGACCAGCGGCCTGCTCTCAGGCACCCCGCAGACGACCGGCACCTTCGACGTTCAGATCACCGTCGCGGACTACACGGGCGACACCGCCTCGGTGAGCGCCTACTACCCGATCACTGTCACATTCCCGCCGCTGCAGATCACGACGAGCAGCCTCAACGGCGGACAGGACACCGTTACATACACGAGCCAGACGTTGTCCGCCACAGGCGGGACTGCGATGGAGTTCCCACCCAGCGACCGCGCGGGCCTGTACGTCTGGTCAGCCACCGGCCTACCGACCGGGCTGACGCTGTCGACCACCGGCGTGCTCTCAGGCACCCCCACCGAGAGCGGCACCTACAACCCGCACATCACCGTCGCGGACGCCGCCGGCAACGTTCCGCCCCTCACGCAGACGTTCACGCTCAACATCGCGCTCGCGCCGCTCAAGTTCACAACCAGCACCTTGACTGCGATCGAAGGCCAGAGCTTCACAGGGCAGGTGGTCGCGCAGGGCGGTCAGGCGCCGTACAGCATCTCGCTCCTCTCCGGATCACTGCCCGCCGGCCTGCACTTCGACGACGGCACGATCTATGGCACCCCGACAGCAACCTCTGGCGACTACCAGTTCAGCATCGGCGTGTCCGACAGCCAAAGCACCCCAGCCACAGCTTCTGAGACGTTCAACATGGAGATCGCGCCGAGCGAAACCCGCCCAGATCTCACCATCAGCAGCACCACAACCAACAGCATTTGGGCTGGGTACGTCGAGCAGGCATCGGCAGCCTTCACATCAGTGTCTGGCACCTTCACCGTTCCCACGGTGAACGCCAGCCCCCAGAAGGACGTTATGCCCTGGGTCGGGATCGACGGCTACGGCACCAGCGACCTGATCCAAGCCGGCGTTACAGCGCTCGCCGCGAGCAACGGCACGACCTCATATGAGGCATGGTGGGATACGGTCCCAGGTCCCATCGAAGATCAGTTCGACGCTTCGCCCGGCGACCCGATCAACGTCAACATCTGGCAGATCAGCAGCGGCCAGTGGGAAATCACCCTCAACGACACCACCAGCGGCCAGGGCTTCGCCACGCAGGTCAGCTACACCGGGTCCGGCAACACGACCGCTGAATGGATCGTCGAGACCCCTGACGGTGCAGCCGCCACCGGGTACGCCTCCACGAGCACATTCAGCAACTTGCAGGCATCGCAGGCCGGGACCCGGATGCTCGATCTGTCAACACCAGGGGCGACACCCGGCACGTTGACCGGCAGCGGCTTCTCAATCTCGGACTACAACTGATATGGCGTGATGTTTGTCAAGTGGGCGTGTTGAGTCGCGTCCGCTTGGCGGTTGGTGAGTTGTGGTCGGTGGGCCGGCACGCCGAGCGCGGTTATCGGCTCTTCGAGCGCGGCGGCATTGATCGTTAGCGCCTCACCGCCGACCAGGCTGGGTGGATGATCTCGATCGCGAAGAGCGTCCAAGACTCCTTCGGGCAGCCTCACCGACGACTCCATACGTCCCTCAACGAACGCACGCTTCGCCGGGTCCGGTGGCGAACCCTTGTTCAACACGTACCGCTGATTCCGCAAGCACTAGCGGTCGAGGGTGCTCGTCAACGGGAAAGGCAGACCAGCGTTCAACGGCCCACCTGGCCCACTCCAGGCATGCAGCCGTTCGCCGATCAAGCTGATCACCACCCCGCATCGTGCTCGGAGACCGCTCCCCGCTCGAGGTACTCAACACATTGCTAGCGTCCTGAACCCACCCACCGTTGCGACGTTCGCTAGAACCCACCTGGGCGCAGGTGGAACGTTTTCAGGCGGCGCCCACATTTCTGCACTTGCGGTCGTCAGCGCTGAGCACGGCCCGACTTGCTCGGTCGACACGGATTCTCGTGTCCGGGACGCGATGGGCGGCTCCGGTGCCCGAACTTTCCCAACGGTCGCGGGCCTACCGTACTTCGACGTAGCCAGCTCCATTGCCTCTGATGCGGCTGAAGATCGCCACCACGCTGTCGGCGACGAACGTCTAGCTCGAGTCTTGGTGCGAGCCCGCATCCCTTCGAGGTCCACTCACAAGGTGTGCAGTTCGCCGCGTCCTCTCCGATCAACCTCGGACCACGGCAAACCGAATATTGCCTATCCGAACTCTACTCAACGGTGCGACCATGGGCGCCTTCTGCCAAAGCCCTTGACTTCTGTGGAGCCTTAGGCAAATATGCGGTAGATCGCAGCGACATTGGCGTCCACAGACCGAACGGTCCGGCCTTGGGGGAGTCTTAGTGGAGACGGCATATGCAGCTCGAAGCCCAAGTGGGGGCCTGACTCGGCGTTGGCGTTCCCCCTGGGTTCGTCGTAGTTTGTGTGTCGCACTTGCAGTCCTCGGCCCGCTATCCGGGTTAGCGCTCGTTGGTGCTTCACCCGCCGGGGCGGAGGTATACACGTGCGGCGTGTACAAGAACTCCTGGTTCGACGGCTATTTTTACGCGTATGGCTCCGGCAATAACGAAGGATCCTACGCAAACGTTGCGGCTCGCTATGGAGCGGTATGTGACACAGATACGAACCCGTCGCACAACTTTGTCGAGGCCTGGGCCATGGTCGCTGGCAGAGATACCCAAGGATACGTTCAGACGGGCTATACACGCGGGTACAACCAATGCACCGTACTGTTCGGGCAGGTGCGACAGAACGACACTTTTACACCGCAGAGCAAGTACGGAACGTCATGCATCGCTACCGATGGCACAACCTATGGCTTTGGCGAGCGATACGGTCCGACCTGCGGGTGTGAGTATGCGAAGATCAACGGCAATGTGTGGATGACAACAAGCTGGAATCCATACTCATATTGGGCGACGCCATTTGCCCCCGAGTTTTTCGGTGAAGCTACGTACCGTGAAAGCGATATGCCGGGGAATGCTGCTAACCCAACAAGCTTCACGGGGCTGCAAGGCCAGGACGCCAGCACGGACAACTTTTACAACATCGGATGCAACGTTCTCACCAAACAGAACGACTGGCTAGCAAACCGCGGTGACGGCGAGTCATGGTATGACCGGATCACCTCCTGCCCCTCGTTCAACATCTACACGGATGTCGCGGGACACTAACGTTCGCTTAGGAGGAATGACGTGGGACCAATCGCCCAGTTTCTAACTCCGAGACGCGCGCGTCTGGCAACGTCGCTTGGCGTAGCTGCAGCGATCGCCTGTGTACTCGTCGTGGCGGAGGCAGTCGGCGCTAATCACACTTCTGGGCTGACGCGGGCACAAGTGCAAGCGAAGGTACGCCGCGGACACCGCTGGCCTGTCGGAGGGCGGCCCGCTCATCAGGCAGTCAGTGCTGGGTCTACAGCCCTCTCGGAGCAAGGAGTCACCTTGAGCCCAGCGACTCTGCAGGCACCAGTAAACGCCGGAGCGTCCGGGGTAAGTACCGCAACGGACGCCGTCGCGTCATTGAGGTCATTGCCGGCTGCCGTCAGCGTCTTCGGCCCGTCGCTGGCGAGTGGCAATCCGACCGCGACCAGGTTCGACGTTACAGAAAGTGAGCCACAGAATGCCGGGGTCGTCAAGGGCGCTCCCTACCCCGCCTGGGTCGTGTCGGTCTCAGGCCCTCCGGTGTTTTCTGGCATCGGAAGCCCACCGCCTGCCGGGACGACGTGCGACGATATTGGAATCTACGACCTCGAGATCGATCAGTGGACTGAGTTGCTGCAGAGCTGCTGAGCTGAGCGGTTCTGTGCCACCGTCTTAGGTCTGCGGCAGTCCTCGACAGTGAGAGAATCACCAGCGAGCATTGACTGGTCGGCCGACGAACGCGCGTCGACGACGGCCCCGTCGGTTGGCACTTTCTCTTTCGGACGAACACGTACGAGCAGGCCAGGCATGACGTCCTCGATTGGGATTAGACGTTCGTCACCGTCGATTAGGACCCGGCCTCGTTGACGCCGAGCTCGAGTCTCGCAAGCCGTTTGCCACACACTCAGGAGCCGTGTGCCGGCAGGAAGGCGCGGCGCCTCTCGAGATCCACACATTGCAGGCGCCTCAGCGCGCCGCCGATGATGCTCGTCGCGTGCGGGAAACAGGTGCTGGCATCGGTTATTCAGCTTGTACAAGCGGTCGTTGAGAGTGCGAACCTAAGCTCGCGACGGCTGGCCGCGGACCGTCGCGCCTGTCTTGCCGATCGGTCATGATCGGAGCGTGGTTACTGAAGGTTGGGAGCCTGAGGCAGAGAATTGGATCGGTTGGGAACGGGAGTCCAATCACGACGCCTACCACCTCTACCGGGATCACTTCTTTGAACTGGTGCCCGGGGCAGGGGAAAGCACGCTCGAGATCGGCTGCGGCGAGGGCAGGGTCGCTCGTGCCCTGGTTGCTCGCAGGCGCTGCGTGACCGGAATCGATCCTCGCCTTCGCTTATTCGGGCGGACTCGGGGTTACGGCATGCTGCCCCACATGAGCGATGCGCTTGATGCGGACGGTTGCTGTCTTGGCTCTCGCTAGGGGTTGCGCCGCGAGCAACCCTGCGCAACGTCGACAGCAGAATGTCAGCCGTCTACTCGTGGTGCAGGCCATGCGTATTCAGGAACAAGGGTGACCGTGGGTCCACCCTCCCAGCGGGCCGCTTACTACGCGGCGGTGTCGGGCTCCGCAGCCCAAAGTCCGCCGTTACCCGCCGTGAGGCGATCCCGCTGGGGACTATGTGCATTCCGGACCGGGGTACCCGTCGCCTCGCTCCGTAGTGTCACGGAGAAGCATCCTGTTGTGACCGGCGTGAGAGCGGGTGTCTCGTGCCGAGCCTGGGTGGCGAGCGTCCGTGGGCCGGTCGTCTCCACGGACGGACCCGGCTCTGCGCCGCCCCAGTTGGCACGAAGTGCACGGACATCGTGATCTACAACCTGTTACCGATGGACGGAATGCTTCCAGACTAGCCGACCGGTTCAGACGGCCGGGAAGTCGCCGCTGGGTCGGGTTATAGACAGCAGTCTGGGTTCCATCGGTTCAACGTTCATGCTGTATCGCGACGACTACACAGAGCATGATGGGCCGATCAACTAAAGTAGTCTTGTCGGCAATAACCCCCGGGGTGCTCGGGGATAAAGAGGTTCGGGAGCAAGGCTGCGTCCATTCCTGCTGGGAGGCGCGATGTGGGCTGTCCATCTCGAACGTTACCGAGTGTCCCTTTTGTATTGGTCAAGAAACCAGGCAACCCGCTTGCCGTCACCGCTTCTCCGCTAGAAGAGCCTCGATTATTTTGGCGGCGATCGGGGCCGCGTAGGTGCCGCCGTAGCCGTTCCGGATGTCGGTTAGCTCGACCGCGACGGCGATCTTCGGATCGCTCTCGGGGAAGCCGACGAACCAGGCGTCGTCGAGCGGTTCGCCGTTGGGGCAGCTGCCGTTTACCGGCTGCTCGTGGTAGCAGAGTCCGGTCGAGGCGGTGCCGGTCTTGCCGGCGATCGCGAGACCCTCGAGGTTCGCTGCTGTGCCGGTGCCTTCCTCGACCACGTCGCGCATCATCGCGTGCAGCTCCCCTGCGGCCTTCGGCTTCATCACCTGGTCGTACTCCTTGGGGGAGATTTTCTCGACCACCTGCCCGTCATTGTTGACGATCCTGCTGGTTAGGCGCGGCTCCATCATCTTGCCGTCGTCGGCGATGGCCGAGACGACCATCGCCATCTGCATCGGCGTGACCGCCAGGTTCGCCTGCCCGATCGCCGTGCGGCCGAGATCCACACAGGAGTTCGTTACTGGCAGCAGCTTCGGCTTCGTGCTGTGGTTGCACGCACCCTGAAAGAACAGCTCGCCGCTGGCCAGCAGCTCGTTGACCGGATAGTCGATCGGCGGCACCTGGTAGAAGCCGAAGCGTTGCATGTACTGCTGCATCAGGCTCGAGCCGAGTTTCAGGCCCAGCGGCGCATAGACCGTGTTGATCGAGTACGTCAATGCCTGGGTCAGCGTCACCGGGCCGTAGTTTCGGTTGTTGTCGTTCTCTAGCGAGTGGCCGGAGATCGTGACCGGCGAATTGCCGTTGAACATGGAGTCCGGCGTGTACCTTCCGCTATCGAGCGCGGCGGTAGTCGTGATCAGCTTGAAAGTTGAGCCGGGTGGATAGCGTCCTTGGACCGCGTCAAAAACCTGGCAGCCAGGAGTTTTGCACGCGTTGGGATCGTTATCGTTGTAACTCGTGCTTGAGTACAGAACCTTCACAGCGCCTGTCTGCGGGACGATCGCGACGACGGAGCCGGAGGTTGCTCCATAAGCCGACATGACCTGCTGGACCTGCTCTCGCGCCAGCTCCTGTGTCTTGGGATCAAGCGTCGTATACACATCATCCCCGACCTGCGGTGTGCCGTTGAACGAGCCGAAAACGCTGGTCAGCGCGTTCTGCACGCCCTCAAGCTCGGTGTTGCGGGCCGCCTCCAGGCCGGTCGCCTTATGCGGCGGCCCTGGGATGTAGTAGCCGAGCGCCTGGGAGAACAACGGCCCCTGCGGGTACACGCGCTTCCAGGTCCCGCCCGGTTGCCTGACTGACCTGGCCAACACCACCTTGCCGTTCTCAGCAAGGATCGAGCCACGCTTGATCTTCAGTGCCGCATAGTCCTGGAGCCTGTTGAGACGGTTGTGGTCCAGCGACGATGCGTCGAACACGGTCCAGCGCGACGTGAACGCGATCAGGACGGCGAACATCAGGATGATGACGCCGAACAGGCGCACGATAGCCTGGTTCATTTCGCCTGCTCGGGCGGTGGGGGCGGAAGGATGATGGAGCCGCCCAGGTCAAGCGGTCGGTCAAACTGCATCATGAGCCTTCTGGCTTTGGGTCGACGTTGGGACTCGGTACCTCGTGCTCATCGACACAGTACGGATGGCGCCTCGCCAGGTCCGCGGTAGAAACTCTGGCGTAGGTGGGCGCGTTCATTTCGTGCGCAACCCCCGATGCTGAAGAGGTCGTCGGTCCATCCCGTGAGCTAAGTCGAACGGCCCGCCGTGCTGCTAGCAGACCAGCAGATTTCACACCCGGTAGCACTCGCTTCGTTCCGCCGACGCTACCACGTCCAATCCGCATAGTTCGGCTGGATGACGCCCGAACGACCATCACCATTAGCAGGTCCCTTTGGGTCCTGCCAACCTGAACGCGGTTGACCATCTCCGTGGTGCCCCCGGACGTGGCTAAAGGAGCGGAGATCGTAACACGGCGCGTGCATTACGCGCGGCGAGCAGGATCTTGCCTCACCTGTTAGCGCCCAGCTGGCCGGTCGTAGGCCAGGCGATCAGCGAGACCTCGCACCGCTCAGCGAGACGTCCGTGGGGAAGCTTCCTCCGGCGCAGGCGGAAGCGCGAGGCTCTTGACGCCCCTCAGTCGCTCGGAGACGTTGTGCGGGTGACGGCCCGGCGAACAAGAATGCAGAGAGCGCGTCTGCGATCTGCTGACGGATGGCTACCCAACGACACTGCGGGTCCGAGCGGACCGCCTACCGCGTGACGGGCATGCGGGCGCAGGCGGCTTCGATGACCCCGCGTGGACCTAGCCGAGGACGTCGCGAAGTGACTCATGTGCGTCCGCTGAGCCCGCTATGTCGGAGGCGACGTGCCCGAGTTTCGGTAAGCCTGGCCGACGACTCGGTCCGCCAGCGGAGGACCGGGCTGGTCACTGAGCGGGCGCCGGGATACGATTGGTGTGCGGCCTCGCGGCCTCTTGCCGATCGCGTCCCGGGCCACCCGTCTCAATGGGTCACTACCTCGCTGTTGGATCTGAGGTTACTTTTAGATCGTCCAGAGCCGGTTGGGGTTTGTGACACCGTAGTATCCGATTTGCTGAACGAATTCCAGGTAGGCGCCGTTATTTGTTTGGCCGCTGCTGGTGATGACGCCTTCGGGCGAATCCGGAATGTCGGGAGCGAAGTAGGCCGTGTAGCCACCGCTTTCCGGTTCTGGAGTGAAAGCTTCGATACTCTGGTTTCCTCCGCCACAAGACTCCAAAGTGAACCCCCCATAAAGGCCTGTCCAGGCAATGCACAAGCCGTCACCTTGATTCACAATGTCGCCATTACTTCCCACGTACCAACCCTGATTGGCAGTCCCGTCGCATCCCCAGAGTTCGACCGGATAACCCTCACCGTAGCCTCGGCTGGTTATGCACTTCCCGTCGCCCTCGTTTTTGATCGGCAAATAGACGTACGTGTCGGGCGTGACCGTTGCCAGAGGCGCAGCGGTCACCGGCCCGGTAGTCGTCGCCAAAGGCGGCTGTGTTGTGTGCCCGCCCGTGCTATCGGCGAGTGCGGACGATGCGCCGAGAAGGCCGATCCCGCAGACTGCTGTGGCGAGCGCGAGCGCTAGCCGCGTTATAACCTTGTGCATGATGCTCTCCTTTTGCCCTCGGCTGCGGCCTCGTGCCGTAGTCCTTGAACTGGACTAAACTACTTGTCGAGCCTGCGAAGCAATTAGCCTCGAACAAATGTCCAGCTGTGCTAGTGCCGTGGCCCACGGCCGGCAAAATGTGTTCGAGCCCAGCCGGGAAGTCCATAGCGTCGTCTGGCTCTCCCGGGGCTGATGCGCTTTGACCACGACCCTACGACCATCGCCGAGCAGCACGCCAAGGACTCCACCGACGCTCGTCACCCGAAACGGCACTGTCCGGCCCCCTCTTATTCGGTCCAGGTCGAGTGTTAGTCCTTCGACTTGTGAGAGTCCTAATGAGAGGATCGGGCGCTGATGGCTGCAGCGAAGAGGTATACGGCTGAGCAGATCGTCGCGAAGTTGCGGGAGCATGAAAGGCTCCAGGGGCAGGGGTTGACGATCCCTCTCGCGTGCAAGCGGATCGGGGTTTCGGATCAGACGTTCTATCGGTGGCGCACCAATATGGGGCGTTGAAGGAGGACGAGGCGCAGCGCTTGAAGGCTTTGCAGCAGGAGAACGGCCGGCTGAAGCGCGTCGTCGCCGAGCAGGCTTTGGATATCTCGATGTTGAAGGATTTGAATCGGGGACAATGGTGAGCCCGTCTCGCCGGCGGGATGCCGTCGCTTACCTGGTGAAGCGCCATGGGGCGACGGGCTTGCCAGCTGGTCGGGCAGCACCGCTCAACGCAACGCTATGAGGCCCAGCCACCCGAGTTCGAGCTTGAGCTGCTGAAACGCATGAACGAGCTCGCCGCGAAGCATCCGCGCTATGGGTATCGCCGCGTGTGGGCGCTGCTGAGAGCAGAGGGGTTCGAGGTCAACCACAAGCGTGTTGAACGTCTCTGGCGGCTTGAAGGCCACCGTGTCCCGCCACGCCGCCGCTCAAGCGGCCAGAAGGCTGGGGCGGCTCAGCTTCAGGGACCTGGGCCATCCAGGCCGCGCCGCCCAACGACGTCTGGTCCTATGACTTCGTCGCGGCCCGCACCGAGAACGGGCAGCCGCTGCGGATCCTGAACATCGTCGACGAATACACGAGGCGGTGTCTGGGCTGCCGCGTCGCTCGCAACATCGGGGCCCGCGATCTGGTCGACGAGCTCGAGACCCTGTTCCGCAAGCACGGCAAGCCGAAGCGGATCCGCTCCGACAACGGCCGCGAGTTCATCGCCGAGACGCTCGCTGAGTGGCTCCGCTCCCAGAAGGTCGAGCAGCTGTTCATCGCCAAAGGCTCACCGCAGCAGAAAGGGTTGGTTTCATAGTGCACCTCTTTGGATGGGTTGGGTTGGTTCTCGTTGCTTGAGCCGCCAGCCGAGGCGTTTGACGAGGCGCGGGTCGCCGGCGGTGGGCGGCTCATATAGCTGCTCGTTCTTGTCGCGGTGTGGGCGGTGAGCAGCCCGGCGCGGTGCCAGAGCTTGATTGTGTTGGGGTGCACGCCGAGCTGCGTGGCGATCTCTTGGAGTGTGAGCAGCCCTCGGGAGCGGAGCCGGTCGGCGTGGCTGGGAAGGTTCGAGTAGCGCCGGATGCCGAGAACGATTCTGGCGGTGAACAGTTGGCCGGTGCCGGAACGGCGGCCAGCGGCGTTGAGCAGTTCGGCGGCCTTGGCGTCGGTGTGATCGTCGAGGAGATGGTCGAGCAACGTGATCGTGTCGGGGTCGGTCTGTCGGACTTGCCAGGAGTTCAGCGGGATCGGGATCTCGAGACTGGTCGTCTGTCCGCCGCGGAAACGGATGTGCAGATGGATCTGATCGGTCTTGTTGATGGTGACGTCCTCGATCAGCAGTCGGACGATCCGTTTGCGTTCCCGGTCCGGGGTCGCGGGGTCGGTCCAGAGTTTCGGGAAGTCGGTCGCGAGCCGTCGGATCTGGTTTTTGCGCCGGTCATCGAGCGCTGTGTTCGCAGCGGCGGTCTGGCGGTCGTATTCGTCTTGGGCGGCTTGCAGCGCGCGGAGCGTCTCGTTCCAGTCAGCTTCGAGAGTGTCGGCGACGAGCCGGTTGTCGGGATCGACGGCGAGATAGCGCCGGCGGGCGAGCTCGGCGTTTTGGTGGGCGCGTTGGACGTGGGAGCGGCGCAGTCGATCGGCTTCGTCGGCGCGGGCTTCGAGTTCAGGTTGGACGGTGAGGGCGACCTCGAGCGCGAGCGGGGTGACGGTGTCGAGCAGCAGCTGCCCGATCGCTTGGTCGATGCTGTGACCTGGCAGCTGCTGGCAGACCGGTCCGGCGCGTTGATTGTTGTCGGTCGCGCAGCGGTAGTCGGGGACGAGCGTGTTGCGGCGTTGGTGATATCGGATGGTCATCCGGTGCCCGCAGCGTCCACAGATCACGAGTCCTTGCAGCAGCCGGGTCCTTCGCGGGCAGGGCCGGCGCAGCGCTTCCTAGGGGTCCGAGAAAACCTTGGCGTGCTCCAAGAGGCGTTTGACCGCGAGCCGGCCCCCGGCCCGGCCGACTACAAGGTAGAGCACACACACGCCGTTCACGCCAACTCGATTGGGCACGGGAAACGCGTCCCAGTCGACATGCTCCCGCCACCGCTCCTGACGGCGATCAACGAGAAGCTCGAGGTGCTCGCGGCGGGCTCTGTGAGATGAAGCCCGGAACGGACTACTCGCCGACGTTCGTCGACGCGCACCCGGTCTACGAGGGCGCGCTGTCGGCACCGAACCCGCAGGCGGTGCCCACAGAACAAGTGTGATTTGGAGGACGCGAGTCGAGGTCCTTCGGTTGCGCCAGCGGCACCCGCTCAGTGTCCCTCCGGGGCTGCTTATCGCTGTCAAGGTCGGGGCTTGCGCCCCCCGCTTCGCGGGCCCCTGTCGGGGCTCGCTTGACAGCTGCAGCCCCGGAGGGCTTCGCGGTCATGCCGCATGGCTCATCACAACCGAAGGAGCACAGCATGACCAGTCAGGCGCAGACCTCGGCGAAGCCGACAAACACCGAGCTCGCGTTCATCCGCGAGCTCAACAGCAAGACCGGGACCGAGTTCTCGTACCCGGGCAGTGTCGGGCAAGCCCGACAGGAGATTGAACGGCTGACGGTCCTCGCAGAGCGTCAGGAGCTCGCGATTGCGCGCTTCACCAAGCTCGCCGAGGACTCGGGCCTGCCGATGTTCGACGAGGTCGTGCGGGAGGGCGCGGCGGTGCGGTTCGTTTGGAACGACCGCAAGGTCATGGTGGTCATCGACCTCGACGACCTCCCGACCCACCCGCCCGGCGCCGCCGCGGCGATCGCCGCATAGCCGGAGGACCCGATCATGACTCAAACCAAGAAACACACCCGCGGGGCGGTGAAGCTCAACCTGCGCTGCCCCGAGTGTGGCTCCGCTGACCTGGCAACCATCGAGCAGCTCGCGGCGAGCTGCCAAGGCCACGCCACGCTCACCATCGAGCCCGACGGCAAGCTCCGGCCCGAGTTCCACCCCGGCGGCTGGACTGGCATCAATTGGAACTCGTCCACCACGGTCGGCGTGCAGTGCCGCTCCTGCATGTGGAGCTATGAGGGCGCTGAGCACCTTGACCAGCTCACCTTCTCGATCCAGGAGGCTTGCTGATGAGCACGCCCACCGCTACCGCGCCCGGCTCGAACGTGCTGGGGCGCTACACCACCCCGCAGGGTGGTCGCAAGCTCTGTGCGCGCGTCAAGGACGGTCAGACGTTCCTGACCGACGAGCCGGTAAGCGGCCGCGGCCCGATCTACCCCATCGACGTCGTCCCGTTCAGTGATGGCCTCGACGGGCTCGACGCTGTTCAGGCGATCGTCGATCTGTATCTCAAGGACGCGCGGTCGAGCTGTTCGATCCCGATGGCTCACACCATCCTCGACGCCGACCTCGCCGAGGCCGCAGCATGAGCGCCTACGTCGTCAGCAAAGAGCACATCGACCAGCTTGTCCAGGCGGCCCTGACGGGCTGCCTGGACACCGAAGGCCGGTGGAACGAGTACGGCGAGTTCGGCTGGGTCCACGGCGGCGAGTACCGGCGCGTGTACGGACCGAACGACAGTCGTGCCGATGGCACGAGCAGCGAGGCGCTCACGCCCTCGCAGTTCGGGCAGCTGCTCCTCAGCGAGAACATTCGCAGCGTCGAGGGCCGCTACCCCGACACCAGCGCCGAGGCCGGCGACCTCCCGGGCAGCGACGCCTACTACTGGCTGCCCTACATGTTCGAGCCCGCCGTGCCCGAGGCTGTGCGTACCGGTCGGCTCGTGCGCGTCGGCGTCGGCCCTGTCCTCACTTACGTGCAGCTCGTCAACGTCCTGCGTGGCTATTGCTACCAGTCGTGCGAGTCAGATGACTGGCTGCAGACCGAGGCCTACGCGATCGTCACCGCGCTGCGGGAGAAGCTCCTCGCGCATCTTCCCGGGGTCGAGGAGGCGGACGGCTGGGCTCTCTGACCCTCACCGCAACATCACCATGAACGACCAGGGGCGCCACATGGCGCCCCTTTTTTTGTGGCCTGCGGGCAGCTCCTGGTTCAGGGCGTCTGTGCCGCGCCGGCGCCTTGGCGGTTGCCGTTCGACGACGGGGTTGAGAACTGCACCAGGATGATCGTCGGCCTGTTGCGTCCCGGCTGCTGTACGCGAGTCTCGACTTCACGACCGATCTGCTTCGCCTTGGCGCGAATCCGCGCCTGGACGCCTGCGGGCTTGCCCTTGAAGTCCTCGCCCTGCACCAGCTCCCAGATTCTGCCGTCTGAGATTTCGTCCCACGGGATGCCGCGCCCCGGGTTCGTTGCTGGCGGTAGCTCGGTGAGTTCTGACACTCTCGGCATCGTTTGTGCTCCCTTGCGTTCCGGTGCCGGTTCCAGGCACTATTTGCAACTCAGAAACTACCGCCTGTGCGCGCGGTACTCGCGCGCGTTGGACGTTCGTCTAGCTCGCCGTTTCACTCCCGCAATAAAGGCACGCCCTCGCTGGTGCTGGAGACAGGCTCACGATTTCAACCCTATGCGCGTGAGAGCCATGTCGTAACCTTCGGCTATGGACCAGACGCGGGCAGCAAGCTGGGGAATATATCCGGGATATATTCGCGCTTGGTCAACTGGGTCGACTGGGTCGGCTGCGTCGACCCTGGGCCTGCCTGCTGATGGCCCTTTGACCCCACGCAAGGTGGGGCGCTGCGCTTGGCTCGGAGAACGGCATGGCTGAGGACAGGAAGAGGGCCGCGGCGGCGCGCAGGGCGTTCGCGCCCGAGAGGCGTGCGCGGCGGTTCGAGATGGTGATGAGCGAACAGGACCACGCCCGGATCAAAGCCATCGCAAACGAGCGAGGCGTGAGCATGGCCCGGCTGTTGCAGGAGTCCGCGCTGAGCGAGTCCTACGAGCGGCGCGAGCGGCTGGCGGTGATCGCAACGCTGAACCGCCAGGAGCGGTTGCTCGGCAACATGGCCAACAACCTCAACCAGCTCGCGCACCACGCGAACATGGCGCAGCAGGTCGTCGCGCAGCAGGACCTCGAGGTCGCGCTCGCGCAGGTCCGCGACCTGCGCGCTGAGGTCAGCGAGACGTTGAGGCAGGTCCGATGAGCGACTTCCCCGAAGCTGCCGAGACGCTAGACGACGTCCTCACGTGGCTGCGTTCGCTTGGCACCTTTCAGCGCACTGCCGAGTCGGTCGCGATCGCACTTGGACTTGCGACGTCGATGAGCGAGTTCGCCACCACGTTGGAGTTGGTTGACATCGTTTGCCACGAGGTCAAACACGGCGATCGCCTTGGCATGACCTTCGCGGTCCGCGATAACCAAAAGACGTGGATCGGCGGGTCTAAGTTCGGGTGGCCTCACGCTCGCATCGTTGCGCAGCTCGCTGCCAACGCAAATGGCGATGAGCAGGAAGACAACGTCGCGTGATCCCGAACATCACCCGCGGCGGGAACATGGCCGAGCTGCTGCGCTACCTCTACGGGCCAGGTAAGGCCGACGAGCACGACAAACCGCGGCTCGTCGCCTCGAGCCAGCATGAGGCGACGCTTGCCAAGCCGCTCGGCGAGCCGCTCGCGAAGGATGAGATCAACGCGCACGTCAAGCAGCGGACGAACTACCTTGAGGAGAGCCGACGGCTCTACGAGAAGTCGGTAAAGCGGTGGCTGAACGACAACGGCGAGGTCGTCGCGGCACCGAAGAACGGGCGGGCGGCACCACCGGGAGTCGCCAAACGCGCCGCGCACGTATGGCACTGCTCGCTGTCACTCGCGCCAGGCGAGCGTCTCACCGACGAGCGATGGGGGCAGATCGCGAAGCGCTACGCGCAGTTGATGGGCTTCAACGGCGCTGACGGGTTCCGTGCGACGTTGGCCGAGCACGCGGAGCTCGAGGAGCCACTGACGAACCTGAAGGGCTGGGAGGCGCGCAAGGACCGCATGAACTTCTCAGACGTCAGGTGGGAGGCCGTCCACCACGGCGTAAACGCCGAAGGCCTCGACCACATTCACATCGCTGCCGATGTCGTCAGCGACAACGGAAACGTGTGGGAGGACGTCTACGACGAGCGGCGCGCGCAAGTGGCCGCCGGGATCATTGAGCGCGAGCTCGGGCTAGTGCTCGTCGACGGACACCAGCACGATCGCGGGCAGCAGGGCTACAAGAAGGGTGAGCTCGAGCACGACAAGCGCATGGGCCGCGACGTCGGCGAATGGGCGAAAACGCGCAGCGCGGCGCAGTACATCGACAAGACGACCGCGAGGCCGGAGCGGGGCGCGAAACGGCTGCTCGAGCGGACGGTGCGTGCGTGCGCCGTGGCGGCCGGCGACGAGCTCGACTTCATCCGGCGGGTGCGTCACGAGGGAGTCGAGATCGAGGGTGTCACGTATGACCGTGGCCGCGGCCGCGGACGCGTCACCGGCTACAGAGTGAGGCTCGCTGGCAACAACAACGAGCGCTGGTATGGGGGCGGGCACATCGCCAAAGACCTCACGCTGCCGGCGTTGCGCGCGGCCGGGAACTGGCCGAAGCTCGACGGCGAACAGGTCGCAGCATGGACCGACGCAACGACACGCACGCTCACCACACCGAACTACGCGACCGTCGTGGAGGCTGAGACGGCGCTCGCTGAGCTGCGGCAACGGCTGACTGAGGTCGACGTCGGCGATCGCGTCACGTGGGCGCATGTGGCGCGCGACGCCGCCGGGATGCTCAATGCGATCTCGCTCCGAACGGAACCGGAGCCGGGCCCGCTCGCTGACGCGGCATACGCGATGGCCGCCTCGGCAACGATCAACCGCACGATGGGCGACCGCCGCCGCTGGCTCGGACGAGCAGCGTCGAGAAGCGCCGCGCGGGCACTGATGGTACAGCGGCCCGCGAGGACGTCGAGGGAGCTGCTGCAACAGGTCAGCTACATGGTCAGCCAGATGACCCAGATGCACGTGCTCGCCGCAGAAGAGCAGCGAGCACGAGACATCGAACTCCGTGCCTACGACGCCCTCGAGACGTGGCTGCTCGAGCACCCGCCGGTGCTCGAGCCGGCCGAGCACGGCTGGGTTGACCACGACCGCGAGAGCGGCCCTGAGATGGATCGTTAGCTCGGATTTCCAAGCAGTCGGCCGACGCGCAGAAGATCGCCTCGATCCCGGAGGCCGGCGCTATCGGAATTGCGACCGAGCGCTGTTGAGAGACCTCCCTATGGCGATTTGGCGAGACTCGCGCCGTCGGTAAGGACAGACCTGCCTTGGGCCTCGCGCGGGTATCAGAGCTGACGCCCGGCTCGTGGCTGCTGTTGTCCGAAAGCGGCCGTCGCGGCGCCGCCCCCGATGGCGAAGCGTCATTGTTCTCGCGCAAAGCAGGCGCCGGATCGCCTACTACGTCGCGGGCAGGAGCGCTAACGCATGGAGGCGGGCGCTCGTGAAGGCAACAGGGACGGCGCGGACCGCCACGACCGACCTGCGCCATTAGATGCCGAGCAACTGCTTCTTCTTCGCTTCAAACTCGTCGGACGTGAGCAGTCCGTCATCACGTAGCGCAGCCAGCCTGCGGATCTGCTCGGTTACGTCCGCTTCTGCTTCTTTGGCTTGAGGTTCTGGTGTGCTCTCCTGGGAAGGTGGCAACTGCCGGGCGACACCGTTGACCTTAGCCGCGAAGTTTCTTGCGCCTTTCGCGTTGCGGAAGGTGACCGTCGCAAACGAATGGAAGCTGTACCCCTCAACCGTCAGGTAGATGTCGCCGCGTTTCTTCGTCGCACCGAGGACACCGAATGCCAGCAGCTTCGCAGGCGCGAACTGCCGTTTCACCTCGTTGTCGACTGTCGCGGTTACTTCCTTGCTTAGCGGGAAGACGCCATCGTGGGTTTCGATGCCGTCTGAGTAGAGGTACCAAAAGCTCCCACCGAAGCCGCCCTCTTCAACCTGAACTCGAGCAATCGAGTCTTTGACCTTTTCCCGCCGCGACCGCTTCCGCGACTCAGGCTCCTGCGCGACTCCGGTCACCACTTCCACGGCCGCGCCAGCCTGCTCGAGCGTCGCCCTGAGCGCGTCCGCGTCAGTCCGACCGAGCGCTCCGCGCACGATCGCTGGCGCATCGGCCGAAGCCCGATCGACCAGCGTCGTCGCCTCGCGAAGGCCAAGCCCAGTTGCATTTCGGACTACCTTTATGACTTGAATCTTTTTGGCTCCGGCGGCTGTGAGCACTACCTCCCAAGCAACTGGAGCTTCTGACGTTGTCGTAGGCGATAGAGGCGCGGACACGGAAGGCTGCCCCGCCTCGATAAGCGTCTGCGCGTCCGGGTCGGTCACCTCGTCGTCCCGCTCGATGACATCTTGCCCGGCCGGCTCCCCCGCCTGCGGCTCGCTTTGGGCCTCGCGACGCTCCTTGAGCTTGTCGTGCGCGAGGCTCGTCCCGCCTGTCGCCCACGCCTTGCCGATCTTTTTCCAGCTGGCCATGTGCCGCCTCCTCTTCGTCGACGCAAGCGTAGCCTCCCGCCAGGGCGCCCGCGCGCCGCGCCTGCTGTTCAAGCTGCATCGTTCGCGAGAGATGTTGCCGTCGCCGACGACTCACGGCGCGCTAGCGAGGTTGGTCAAGCAAACAAAGGGGGCACGCTAACGCCACAGGCGCTCTAGACCAGTTCACGCTCCTGGTCTGGACGGACGCGGAAGCGTGACCCATATAGGCGTCGAGCGGCGGCCCCGGCCCATGGCGACCGCGCGATCACTAAGTGGCGGAGCAGTCGTCCGGTGCCGGGTCCGACGACTTCAAAATCACCCCCGCGCCTTTAGTGATCGGGCTCCTACCTCGCCTAGTAGCCGCCGGCGCAGCACAGATGGCACGGTGCCGATCCCATCACGCGGGCTCGTGGAGCCAAACACGAGCCGGCGCCGAGCCACGCTAGCTCCGTAACCGCGGACGCGGCCAACGGGCACGCGTATGGCAGAAGAAACACACGTGGCACGCCATATTTACACGTGGTTGTCGAATTCCACACGTGATCCTTGACAAACACACGTAAGACACGTAGGATACTTGTTATCGCCAGGCCACCAGAGGCGCCACACCACGAACAAGGAGCAAGTAGATGACTACCGCAGTTGAAATCGAAGGTCTGACGTATCCGCTGGAGATCCGCAACGTCGCAACTGTTGACGATGCAGGAGGCGAGCACATCGAATGCCAGATGACCGCGAGGTTCCTAGTTGACCTCCACAAGAGCGGGATGCTCACGCTGACCGGCAACATCCGTCCTGAGCACTCCCACGACAAGCTCACCGGCAAGACAAAGAAGAAGGTCAACAAGTGGACGAGTGAACTGCTCGACAACGACGCCATCATTGGCAACATCTCGATCCGGCTCGATCCGAGCAACTCCGAATACGACGTCTGGTTTGACGACGAGACGGGCCAGTACAACCTGACGATCACATCGGGCGTGTTGGACTGCGCAGTGGACTCCCTCTCCCGGATCAAGGCGATCCTGGGCGCTGCGGACAACCCACTAGCGAGCTTTGACCTCGGGACTCGTTTCCAGGTCCGGATCTGGATGCTCGACGACGCGCTCGCGAAGAAGGTCGCCACCATCTACAACACCCGAGGCGACAAGGTCAACGACTCCACGGCGAAGTACGCCTACTCGGAGACCAAGGAGCAGGATGTGGCCCGATTGCTCGTCAACGGCTCCCCGCACCTCGGCCAAGACAACGTCGAGGTTCTGTCCAACTCCGTATCCGCTAGCTCACACAAGCTGACCGCGTTCAACACGATCAGCAAGGCGATCGAGACGTCCTGGTCCGGCGGTCCGGTCACAGCTGCAGATGTCGAGGGCCAGGCTGGCTGGCTCATCAGCGCATGGAACTCACTGGTACAGGTACGACCCGAATACGGGATTCTCTCAACCCCTGCGCGTCAGGAACAGAGGCGGCACACGATCGCCTCGAGTGCCGTTGCCATCTACGGGGTCATCGGTGCGATGTCCCAGATGTACTCCGACCACGTCGACCCAGACATGGCCTTCCAAGCAATCGCAGGTGATGACTTCTTCGCATGGGACAACCCGATCTGGTCAACCGCCGGAGTCGTGACTCCCAGCGGCGCCGAAGGCGGCTCACTGACGACACGAAACAGCTTCCCATCACGCCGTGCCGCAATCCGGGTTCTGAGTGACGCCATGCACTTGGGGGAGACCGTCGATGAGTAAGGACGAAGCCCCCTGCACGGTTGCGACGCACTGGCGGGCGCTTCACGCAACAAACACCTGCACTAGCCAATCCATCCACTCATATCCGAAGGAGAAAACCTGATGTCTGACTACACAGTCGCACAAACGATCCACACAGCGATGACTGCCGATTCCCTGAGCTACATCCCGATGCCGAAGGACGAGCTACGAGAGCAGCTCGAGATCGGTCGCATCGAAAATCCGCGAGCAGCACGCATCGTGGCTGACTTCGAAAGGGCCGGTCTACTGATACACCCAGCACCGACCAAGGATCAAGCGTTTACCCGTGTCTATCGCCTCGATACCGACCTCGGCAAGTTCGTCCAAGAGCTCCTCCTCGCCGAAGGAGATGCTGACGCCGAGCAAACGTTCGCGCGCTCGGCCCGCCGACTCGAGGCTGCTTCCCCAGCCGAAGTGTTCCAGCGGATGCGTCAACTCTTCGAGGAGGAAGGCTGGGTCCGATTCCGGCGAGCAACCGAGTAGCGATGAAGCACCATCCGGCTCGCGACAACGCCCGTGACGCCTCCGGGACCGTAACTCTGCGAGTCATCGGGAACTGTCATGACGACTCGCTGTGCACGAGCGCTATGACGGCGGCGGCAGAGTCATGAGCCGGCGTCGAGTCGCGCGAGTGCCTAGCCACTCGATCTCGATCGCGTGCTCGTAGGCGATCGCGTTGCCGATCAAAGCGCAATGCGATCACGCCGTTGCGCGTGACCCCTGTAGGCGTCAAGGAGCAGTAGTCCTGCTTTCTACTGGCGACGAGCAAATCGCCTGCGCCTGTGTCTGACCTGCAACGCGCGCGGAACTCAAGTCTCTCACTGACCATCGCTTCGTCCTTCGCGACGACGCAGACCGCGCTAGCGCCGGACGACTTCTCGGCCACGAACTCAATCGCCACTACCAGCCGGGTACTTCACTCGCAAGACCGCCGATGAGACGCTGCAGGAGCCGCTTGCGGGTCCGACGTCGCCTGCTAACGATGAACGCCGCGGAGGTCGCAGCGGCCCGTTTGATCTTTGGAGACGTGCTCGGCGTTAGCGGTTGGGGTCGTCGTCGACGGAGGTGCCGGTCTGGTGGTCGTACTGCGCCGTGCTGTCATCGTGGGTCAAGTCCGCTGGTTCGGGGAGGCCCGCGACCTGGCCGATCGTGTGCGGTGAGCTGGCGGCAGCGAGCGACTGCGCGAACGCCAGGTCCTCGACGCCAGCCGTGGCTCGTTCTGGGTTGACGAACCGGTCTATGCGCCGGCTGGCTGCAAGCTTCGTCGCCGGGTGGCTGTCTGGGAGGCCGTGTCGGCGCTCGAGGCCGTGCAGGTACGCGAGCTGTTTTTCGGTTGGGGGGTCCGCTGGCTTCTCGAATGCCCGATCGAGGTATTCGGCGGCGTCGGCCACCGAGCTGCTCACGGTTTCATCGCCCGTTCGGTCCTGGTGGTCGATGATCGTTTGCTCCTGACTGTCGGTGAGCATCGGTGCCTCGCTCTGCTCGCCGAGGGCGGCAGCGTGTTGACGGCTGTAGGACGCGTGCGATCCGAAGCCTGTGGACTCGCTGAAGCGCCCGGTCGCATACGCGGCCGGAGCGGTGTGATCGCGTTCAGCGAAGGTCCGCCCGGAGCTAGGGAGCTCCTGCATACGTTTGATCTCTGAGCTTGCCTGTGCCTTGCTTTCCGGATACGTGAAGCTCGTGCCCGTCCGAGCGGCCAGGCGCTTGAGCAATGCCAGCTGTTTTGACGATGCGTTCGCCATCGCGCACGCTCAGCGGTCGAGGTTGTCGCGCTCGCCGGCGAGGACAACCTCGGGGCCGGTGTGGCGTGCGTACACCGTCTCGGCATTCGCCTCGGCGGCGTCGGCGACCTGGTCGATCGTGTGCGGTGAAGCTGCGGCTGTCAGCGCTTTGGACAAGTGCAAGTCGCTCAGACTGTCCAAGGCCGGGTCGGCGGCGTCCCCGCCGAATCGTTCGTTCACTATCGACTTCAACTCGCCCATCGTTTGCCCGTTGGACTCGGCCAACTCCGCGTCGATGCCGCCCCACTGCTCGTCACTGCCGGTCAGCTCGTCGCCGCGATCGAGGTGATCTGCGTAGGCTTGGTCGACCTCGCCTGGCTCGACGGCGTCGGCCGCCTCGCTGGCCTTGCTGATCTCGCCGACGTCGATCCCCATGTGAACCTTCATGTAGTCGGCCATGGCCTCGACAGCCTCGGCGGCGTTCGGGTCCTGGTCTGCGTGCATCTCGGCGTCCTTGAACGTGTCGAGGATCGTCGGCGCTCCCGCGTTGTTCCAGAACTCCTGCTTGCCGACCTGCCCGTATCGCATAGCCGCGGAGGCCTGCTCCAGCCCGAGCTTTGCGGCGAGGTCCTGCTGAAAGCGTTCTTGGTGGCCGGCGATCTTCAGTTCGTGATCCTGCCGGGCAGCTTCGGTCTGCGCAGCGAGTCGTTGCGCCTTGTGGTGCTTGGCGTACTGGGTGACGAGCATGATCCCTTCCTTGAGGAAGTTCTCGATCGCTTCGTGCGTGCCATCGTGTTCGTGTGGCATGGCCATAGGTTCTGCTCCTTGTCGTGAGGTCCCGGCTGGCACCGGGGTTTGGGTTTCGGTCGGCTCATCCTTCGCTGCGATGCCGTACACGTCGGCGAGGCGATTGCGGAGCTCGCGGAACTGCGGGCCCTTCGTCGGAACGCCCCAGAGGTGGGAGCCGAAGTCGTAGATCGAGCCGCCGCGCTGACAGCCGAAGCAGGCCCACTCGAACGGTGGGTACACCTGGAGCGACGGGGTGCGCTCCTGCCCGTCTGCGTGGAAGGGGCAGCAGATCTTGCCCTCGGCGGTCAGCTGCTGAGCGGATAGGCGTGGCACGTATTCGGCCGACGGGATCTGGCGCAGCTGCTCGTCGACACGCCGCCACCACGGCGCTCGCGCGCCTGCGGGTCGGCGCTGCGCGACAGGCGCCATGTAGGTGGGCTTCGGGCGCGGGTCGAGCAGCCCCGCGGTGAGCTCGGTCGGGTTGTAGACGCGCGAGCGATCGAGCAGCTCGAGCGCGGTCAGGACCGGTGGCTGATGCTTATGGTTGAACGTCGCCGGCGCCCGCAGGATGCGTGCCGCGTCGACGCTCGCGAGGTCTCCGCCGACTGCGCCCGCAAGCTTTCGGTTCAGCTCTGCGACCTGCCCGGCGCCGACCGCGTCGGCCAGCAGCCAGTAGGCGTGAAGATGTCCGGGCGTGCCGGACGACACGACCGCCGTGGGCGCTGCCGGGGCGGAAAGCAGCTGCCTGTAGGCGTCGGGGGCGTCGACCTCTACCCAGAGCAGGTGCGAGCTTGTGACGGCGCTGCGGCCGCCCTCGGCGCGGTCGCGCAGTAGCACGCCGACGTAGGTGTCGCCGTGGGCTGAGAGCGGTCGGATCAGGTCGCTGGCGATGATCGGCGCACTCGCGCTGATGAAGTGCTGCCCCATGCCGGGGCGGCCGTTTGTGCGGTAGCGGACCTCCAGCAGCCGCTGGTCGGGCTCGGGCCCGACCAGGAGCGTGAGGAACGAGAGAAGCGGGTCAGCCATCAGCTTGTCGGCCAGTGCTCGGGTGCGGGTGCCGGCTAGCTGCCGGCACCCGCACACCTCGGCGAGCAGTCAGGCGACCGCCAGCTCCTCGCCCTGGTCGACGTCGGCCTCGGGTCCGCCGGGGATCGCTTCGGCTGGGTCGAGGTCGGGGTCAGCCTCGGTCTCGGTCTCGCTGGTCTTGTCAGCCTCGGCTTCCTGAGCGACCTCACGGCCGTCGCCGTTGCCGCGCGGCTCGGCGAGGAACTCGATATCGCCGATCAGCTTGTAGGACTGACGCTTCTGGCCGTCCTGCTCCCACTGGTCGTGCTGCAGGCGGCCGTCGATCGCGACCAACCAACCCTTGCCGATGGTCTTGAGCGCCGCTTCGGCGCCGGGACCGTAGGACTCGAAGTTGATGAACCCAGCCTTGCCGTTGCCGCCCATGCCGTCGACCGCGAGACGACCCTTGGCGACGACCGTGCCGCCCTTCGTCTCGCCGCGCTCGAGATCAGTCACGAGCCGTCCGGTCTTGAGGTCCTTGTTCATGCTGGCTCCCCTTTCTGGGAGTTGTGGCCGCCCCTTCCTTGGGGCGGCCGGGGTTTGTGATTCCGCGATGCCGTTGGCGATCGCGGCCTACCCGTGGCCCTCCGGCGACGGGAAGTACGGTCGGCGCAGCTGCGCCGGGAAGCTCGATGACGCGGATCGCACGCATCGCGATCACAGGAACTGGGCGCAGGCCCAGCCGGTCGACGTCTTGACCATCAGAAACGAGAAGCGCTGGCGCGCACCCGCGACCTTGACGACGGCGGTCGCGGCGAACTCCCGGCCGGTGGGCGGGCCGAACCTGATCGACACCAACTGCGCTCCCGCTTTCGGGAGCTGCTGTCCGGCCAGGGAGTCGGTGCCGGACTTGACCTGTTGCGCGGCCGCGGCGGTCATCGCCGGCCGCGTCGGGGACACGCCGGCGCGGTAGTCGACGTAAGCAATCGCGAACTCGCGGGCCGCGGCCGCACCGGCGGCGGTCGGGCTGATGTGCGGCGCCGGTCGCAGGCGGCGGTCGCTCGACAGGTCCGGCGGGGTGATCTGATCGACTACCCAGCCGTGCCGCTCGAGGAGCAGTTGTTCGGCGAACGGGTAGCTCTCCTCGCGGTTGGCGAGCACCACGGTGACCGATGCTGAGCAGCATGTCGACTCAAGCGCGGTGAGGTCGGTGACCGTCAGGTCTCCGTCGCGGAACGCGGCCGGGATCTGCTCCGCCTGCTTTGCCTCCGCTGCTGACGTGACGCTTCCCGCACGGCTCAGGACGGTCGCGGGATCGCCGTCGAGGTAGCGGCCGTAGGCGTTTGCGAACACGCGGATCGCTTTCACTAGCTGCGTTGCAGTCGACGCCCGCGACGCCTGCTGAGTCGTCGTCGCGGTCACAGCCACCGGCAAGCCCGTCGAGGATTGACGGTGCGTGCCCGCGAGCACCAGTACGCCGGCGATCGCGCACACGATCACCACGATTGCGGCGGCCGCGGCGATGGGGAGGAGGTGGCGGCGAGTCACAGCTCCTCCAGGTGCCGGGATACGAACGGGCCGACACTTGTGTCGTTGGTCAGCTCCCACTGCACTTCTGTGCTGGCCTGCCACCGCGGGCCGGTAGCTGGCGCACCGTTGGGCGCCACTGCTGTTGGGCCGTGAACGGTGTCCATCACAAGGTCGTCGACCTCGATGAACACGTGGCCTGCGCTTGCGTACCAGGTGACCCAGCCCCGCGGGTCCGGTCCTGCGACGCCGAGATCCTCGAACGTCCCAGACACCTGCGGCTGATCGCTCATCAGGCTCGCGTAGCCGCCACCCCACAGCACATATGACGTCGCCGAGCTGCAGTCGAAGCCCGGGCTGCCGTTCTCCTGCGAGCCTGGACACGCGTCGGGGTCCGGGAGCGTTTGGTTCATAGCGGCGGCGCAGTGCCCGCCGCCATAGCTGTACGCCAGGCTGGTGATCCGGTCGCCTGCGTCGACCATCGCCTGTACCTTGGCCGGGGCGTTCTTGCCGGGGCGGGCGAGGCCGTTGGGCATGATCACGCCCCGCGAGCCGTTCACCGGTGCGATGTCGTCGACTTCCACCGCGCCGCAGCTGCCGGACTCGACGGCGCCTGCGACCTGGCTGACGTCCACTGTGCTGTGGCCGGCCGGCTGGACCGGGGTGTCCCACGTTGGCTGCTGGCTGTTGCCCCAGGCCGCCGCGATGTCGTTCTGCAGGTTGGTTAAGCCGTCGGCGCCTGAGTACCGTTGCGCCTGCGCTTGCACCTCCTCGACGTATGCCTGCGAGTGGTTGTAGTCGAAGATCGCGTGCGGCCAATCCCGGGGCGCGCCGTTCGCGCTGAGCATGTGCGCCGCGGTGTAGATCGCGTCCTGCGGGTCGTTCGGATCCGCCGCGGAGGTCGGGTCAGTGACCGACGTCGCGTACTCGGCCCAGGTTGCGGGCTCGAACTGCATCCAGCCGATCGCTCCTGCCGTCGAGACGGCCAGGTTGGTGCCGAACGACGTCTCGACCTGATTGATCGCCGCCAGGTACGCGTACCCATCGGTGCCGAGGTGGTATCGCGCGGCCGCGCCGAGGTAGTACTGAATGAGTGGTGGCTGGCCTGCCGCGGACGTGCCGGCGCCGCAGCCGGCTGTGCCGGCGGCGCCCTCGCCACCGGCGCCGAACAGCATCAGGAAGCCGAGGAGCGCTCCCATCACCAGGAAAGGGACCGCGGCCGCGGCGTACGTGATCGTCCGCTGCCGGGTCATTTCTGATCGACCCCGTCCCACTGGCGGGTCTGCACTGACCGCAGGGCGGTGGCTGCGCTCTTGCTTGCCGAGCCGTCTTCAGGGCGTGCGTGCTGAACGCCGAGACGGTCGTACAGACGGGCGATCTGCCGCGAGGTGGGCATCGGTGCGAGATCCCACGGCTTGACCGCGAACTCGTGGTTGTGCGCCTCCAGCTTGCAGCCCTTGAACGTGCCGTTCTCGCGCATCAGCACGCCCATGTGGTAGTCGCAGTAGTCACGCAGCCAGACCGCCATACCGGTGCCGGGCTTCCGCCGCATGAACTCCCAGGACTTCCACAACGCATCGAGTCGCAGGTACGCCTCGGGGTGGCGCCACCACTCGCGACAGAACGTGACCGCTGACCCGTCAAGGGACCGGCGGTACAGCGGCAGCAGCCAGCCGTGAACCCACTCCTCCAGTGAGTCGAACATCGGCGGTGGGCCCGTCTTCTCGGCGGGCTCACCCGTGCCGACGGTCTTGGCCGTTGGCTCGGCCGCGGCCGGAGCGGCCGGCGCGGACGCGCTCAGGCTCGCGCTGGGCTGATGGTCGGCGGCGAAGTCGATCGTCCCAGTGCTGTCGTCAACCACGTCGACCCAATCGTCCACGTCGCGGCCTCGATCCTCGGAGTCCTCGATCTGGTTCTCGAGCGCGTTGTTTGGGGCCTTCGGGCGCTCGTCGCGGGAGTCGTCGCCAAGCATTTGGTGATCCATCAGGACCGTCTCCCTGAGTCGGGCATGAACCGGTCGATGTATGTGTCGTTTGACGGGTCGTGTGCAGCCTCGGACGCCTTCGCCAAGGCGATCACCTGTTTGCGCTTCTTGTCGAAGGTCCCGGCCTCGTCCCACATCCGCGGGGCGGCGAGCACTGGCTTGGCGCCGCCGGCGAGAACGATGATCCGGCCTACCGGCATCGCTGCCAGGTCGGCAGGTGAGTCGATCTCCACCGACTCGTAGTGGCGCTGTGCTGAGCGGCCTTGCTTGCCGCCCGCGGTGAGGGTGGTTCGCATCAGGTCGACGTGTCCGATCCGCTTGGATAGGTCGGTCAAGAAATCCATGTCGTCGACGCCGCCGCCGTAGACCCTCACGTTCGCGGCCGACCACATCTTGTCCATGCCCTTGTCGCCCCAGACAGCGGCACCCTGCTTGTAGGACTGCAGGATGATCATGATCACGATCCCGCGCGACCCGTAGTGCGAGATCTTGTTGGGTAGTTGTTCGTCTTTGCAGACGTTCGCGGCCTCGTCCAGAACGACGACCATCGGGATCGGCAGACGGCCACGGCGTCGGCGCGAGGCGACATGCTCACCCGCTTCGCAGACCGCCATCGTCAGCGCGGTCACCAGCGGTGCCGCTCCTGCCTCGCCCTCTTTGGAGAGCAGGTACAGCGTCTGACCACGCCCCTCCCTGGTGCTGTGCACGAAGTCGTACGGATCGAACTCCGGAACCTGCGCCGGGATCTCGCGGCCGGGCCAGGCGTGCCACTCCGATGGTGCGGTGACCCACTCCATCGTGTCGCCGACCTCCATGAACGCGCAGATCTTCAGGGCTGTGCCGTACAGGCCGTCGCGCTGACGGTCGGATAGGTTCGCGGTCGCCAGAAGCGCCCGGGCAGGGACCTTGTAACCGTGTTTTTTGAGGATCGCTGCGGGCTCGGTGTTCGTCGGTTCTGAAGCCCACTCATGCACCTGTCCGAGCCAGTGTCCGCCAACAGCGGCCGCGAGCAGCAGGTTCGCGACTAGCGTCTTGCCCTGCGGGTCAAAGTACGCGTCCTGGCTGGCTTCATCCGGGCGTGAGCACTTCTCGAAGATTGCGGCGAGCTCGCGTGCGTGCCGCTCAGAGCGGACGTAGCTCAGCGGGTTCCAGTACCAGCTGACCTCCTCACCAGCGACCTGCTGCGGGTCAAACACCCACGTGGAGCCGTTGAGTTGCTCGCGAACGTCGCGGGTCATGTCGACGATGTCGCGCTTGTTCGATGTCGCGAGCACCGGCCCGGGAGCGGACAGGATCGTCGGGACAGCCCGCGAGGTTGTCTTGCCGCGCCGCATCCCCCAGATATCCAGGCAGCAGCTCTCGAAATCCATGTAGAGCCTGGTGCCGCCGGCGATCGCCGTGGCGATCTCAAGCCCCGGCGACTTCAACCCGAACGACCTGGACTTGCGCGACGTGACCTTGGCGGTCAACGGCGCGATCGACGGGCCACGACCCATGTGCCGTGCCGACCGGTCGATGTGCCCGGTCCGGCGGGTCCACACCAACCAGCCGAACAGCGTGCAGCTGACGAGCAGCAGGGTGCTCACCGCGGCGATTGCCGTTGCCTGCGGTGGCCACGTCAGCTGGTGGCGGTGCAGGGCCTCGATCAGCTTGACCGGGTTGACAGGCACCTGACGGTGTGAGCCCGCGAGCTTCGCGCCCAACTGCGCCGAGTAGACGAAGATCCCGACGCTGACGAACAGCACGCCGACCACGGCGCTGGCGAACACCATTTCGCCATCGACCATCTGTGCGCCAGCCCGGCGCGTCACGGTGCTCATGCCGCCCACAGAACGTCGGGCCAAGGCTCAGCCTCCTGCAGATCAGGGTCAAGCGCCGTGTAAGCCATCGGTGACGCCCCAAGCTCGCGGGCTTGCTCGAGATACAAGCGTGCGAGCGCGTTGATCGCGCCAGCACCGTCGGTGTCCGGGATCGTCTCGACCGGGTAGATCACACCGCGACCCGAGACCGGCTCATCGGTCAGATACGTCGTGTCGCCCTTGTGGCGCGCATAAAGCCTGCGAGCGTCCTGCCCGGTCTTGTAATTGCCCAGCACCAGCGTTGTCGGCCGTCCACGGCGCTTGGCGTCTTTACTGCTCATGCCGCACCGCCTGCGCAATGACGGTTTGATGTGACGGGCTCTGGTGCGGGCGCGAACACGATTGGCGGGACCGGCAGCGGCACTGGCATTTCGCCCCTGGCGCGCTGCTCAGCAGAGCGGGCCTTCAGTGCCGCCCTGTTGACGTGCAGCTGGCCGTCGGCTTCGATGAACGTGAAGATCGGCCCGTCGCTGGTGGTGAGGTCGGCGAGGAGCCTGGTCGGGACGCGAGCGAAGTACTGGTGCTCGGCGTCGGTGTGGTTACTCATTGCTGCTGCCCTCCGTGGTATCGAGTTGCAGCTGTGAGCGTTGGTGCCACAGCTTGTTGGTGTCGTTGAGCGAGAGCTCCGCTTTGGTCAGCGAGACGTGGAACGGGATGCCGGGGCGGCCGCCGACCTTGATCAGGAAGTTCCCTCGGCCGGGTGGTGGGGTATCTGTCCCGGCCTGGTCCCAATTCGGTGGGTCCTGCCATCCGGTTACGGTCTTGATCTCGGCGTCAGACATCGAGACGACCTCGGTCAGCAGCGCCATTTCGCGCTTCGGCAGCCCGCCGCAGATGACCATGCCCGCGCGCTCAACGAACCCGCGTGCCTTCGCGGTCTCAGCGGCGCTCGGGAGCTCCAAGTCGCTCATCGTGTGCGTGCATGGCGCGATCCCGACACCCCATTGACGGTTCAGGCGGGTGAGTTCGTCGATGCGGTCGACCATGCCCTCCCCGGCCCGCAGCGGACGCCAGAACTCATCCAGTGGCACGAACCAGTGACGCAACGGCTCCAGGCCGCACTCGGCGAGGACCTGTCCGATCGTGATCGCACCGAACCCCAGCGCCCAGCACACCGCCAATGAGGCGGCCAGCAGCGAATCGTCACCGCCGGCGACACCTGAGAGATCGAACACGCAGCTGCGGTCCAACTCGAGCGTGACGGTCGACTGACGGGAGAAGATCTCCCCTAGCCGGCCGCGGCCGGTCAACGCCCGCAGCGAGACGACAAGGTTCTCTGTGATGTCCTGATACCGGGCGAGGTCGCCGCGGTCCATCGCGACCGTGCGCAGCTGCACTGGTCGGGACTCGATGACGTTGACGAGATCCGGCAGCACCGGCGGGACCTCGCTGGAGGAGTCCAGTATCGCGAGCGCCTCGCCGACCAGTGCTGTTTCTCGGTCGGTAACCGAGCTGCCCTTCCGCGCGAGCGTGATCAGCGTCTCCACGAGGATCAGGCGCTTGCGTTCGGCGTCGGCGCGAACCTCATCGGCCTGCTCGGGGTAGCCGGCGGCGCGCAGCCGCTGTTCGGCGCGCTGCGCCTGGCTGATATCGAGGACGTTGATGTAGTCGCGGTTCGGTCCGAGCCGGAACACGCGACCGCCCTGTGCTTTCACGAGGTCGACGTGCTCGCCCTTGGTGTCGCTGAGGAACATCGTCAGCACGCCGTAGCCCGCGAGGCCGAGTGACATGCGGCGCAGCACCGAGCTCTTGCCGAGACCGGGCTTGCCGAGAATGAAGCAGCTCGGGTTGTGAATCAGCTTGGCCTCTTGGAACCAGCTGATCGGGTCACAGCAGACCGTCGCTCCGTTGATCAGGTTCCGGCCAAGTGGCACGCCGATCATCGGCGTGCCACTGCCGGTCGCGAACGGCCACATGCCGCAGACCGCATCGTGGAGCCGCGGTACTCCAATGGTGCCTGCACGAGCACCGACCGGCCGCCGCCCGGACCTAGCCAGCCGCGTGACGGTGGCTCTGGGCTCGGGACGCGGTGTTGCTTGCTGCCGGGGTTCATTTTGTGAGCCTCCGGACCTCACGCGGCACGCGCACGTACTCAGACAGCGCCAAGCCGAGCGGGAGCGCTCCCGCAAACGCTGAGTCTTGGGAACCGGTCAGCTCACGGAGCATCAGTCGCGCGGTCGCACCGAGGTTCTCGACGGTCGCCTTGGCGAGGTTCCGTGCGGCCAGGTCGTTGCCGTCGACCGTCGCGGTGACCAGCAGCGCGTAGTCGATCAGGCCCGCGCCGCGGGCTTCCTCCTCAGCGGTCTGTGTAGCGAGCTTCAGCTCATGGACCTGCGATGCCTTCGGACGCTTGGATGCCGTCGCGGCCGTTTGCGCGGAGCGCACATCGGAGTCGACCGCGCGGGCCGCGCTGGCGGGGTCGATCACCCGGTACACCACCGTTACGCGCTTGCGCGCAACCTGCCGGTTCGGCTCAAGCAGCCGCTCGAGGATGTTCGAGTGCACGACGCCGCGCGGAGCCGCTGTCATCGCCCAGGTGATCGAGAGCGCGTCGTCGTGAACGTAGGAGTCCCAATAGGTCTCATGCCCTGCTGGCCCGACGTCACACCACTGCATCGCGACGGGGTCGCCTGCGAGGTTCGCGTCCTCGATCGCCTCTGCCGCTGAGGGGTTGTACGCGCTTCTCACCACTTCACAGAGCTGTTGTGCGGTGAGTGCCCTGGCTCCACCTACACCGGTGCCGTGGAACTGCTCGCCGAGGCCGCGTAGTCGTGGCTTGATCTCCTGCGCGAACTCGTCGACCTTCATGCGCTTGCCGTGCACGAGCGAGGAGAACGTGAGCGCGATCCAGACCTTCACGTCGTTGGCCCCAGCGGGGTAGGAGGAGACGACGTCGTGGAGCATCTGTTTCGCGACCGCTGGTGCGTTCGCGTCGATCCGTGCCTGCACGTGCTTTCGTAGCCGCTTGCCGGTGTCCGGTGCCGTCTCAACGGTCACCTGTGCTGCGATCAGTCCGGCCTCGTCACCGAGCTTCTTGAGCACCGCGGCGTAGCGGCCGACCCACAGGTCGACCTGGTCTGAGTCGACGAGCGAGGAGCCTTCCGGCTCGACACGGAACGTGATCGAGTAGTGCCCCTTGGTCGGCAGCTCGAGGATCGCGAACCGCTGCCCCCACGAATCTGTGTACTCGTGAAGCCGTGTGTTCGCCAGCAGGCCGGGCAGCTGGAAGGTGCCCCAGCGGGCCTTGCCAAGTGGCCCTGACCGGTAGTGCTGGGAGCCACTAAGGCGGGTCTGTCGCCACGCGAGCCGAACGGCGAGGCGCTGCAACCCGGACTGGTGATGACGGTTCTTGCTCATCAGCAGCGCCAGCAGCACCGCCCAGAACAACCCCACGATGATCGTCGCGAGAAACCCGCCGATCATCAGCGTGAACACGCAGAACACCAGCGCCGTGATCAGGACCGCTGAGGAGAGCAGGTCAAGACCCATGATTCCCGGCGAGCGGGGAAGTCGCCAGCCGCCGTACGTCCTAGGCTCAGAAGCAGCGGGGCTCATCAGTCGTCACCTCCTGCCTGATCTCCGCCCACGCCTTCCAGCGAGGTCCCCAACTGGGCTCCGACGGCGGCGAACTGCGCCTTTTGGGTCATCGACGCACCGCCGCTCACGGCGGCGGTTCCTGCTGCGCCAGCGGACGACGTGCCCGCGGTGGTTGCTGTTGCGAGCGCCCCGGTTGCCGGAGCCGCCGCGGCGGCTGCCGGTGTGGCCGCCGCTGCGGCGACAGCGCCGGTCGCCGTCATTCCGGCAGCGCCGAGGCCGGTCATCATTCCCAGCGCCATGCCGGTTCCGCCGGCGGCGATCCCGCCAACCATCGGCGTGACAAAACGCATCAATGCCGGCAGCGCCAGCAGCGCGAGGAACATCAGCGTGATGCCGGTGAACACGTTCACCAGGCCACCGACGCCGCCGGTGGCGCTGACGAGCTGAAACGCCGTCGCGTAGACGATCGCTGCCGCCGGCTTGTAGAGGATGAAAGCGATCAGCCAGCTGACTGATCGCTTGGACCAGTTCTTGCCGGCCTCGGTGCTCCAGAACGAGAACGTGAGCGGCAGCACGCCGGTCAGCACGACGAGCATCCCGCCGCGGACGATCATCAGGAACGCCTGGATGATCGAAGCGATCAGCGCGAAGCACCCGAGCGCGATCGCGAGCATGATCGGGACCGGCCCGCCCACCAAGGTTGAGACGCCGAGCATCGTTCCGAGCTGCGCGGCGAACGTCGAGCCGAGCTCCGCAGCGCCGACGCCACCGAGCGCTTGGGACAGGATCCACGTTGAGAACTCGTCAGAGACTGTGACGAGCATTTGGATCATCGTCAGGCTGGCCGCGCTGACGATGATCAGCAGCAGGATGCCCTTCACCATCTCTGCGCCGTGGTGCATCTTCTGCTCCCACGCCATCCGCATACAGCCGATCAGGACCGAGAAGATCGCCGCAGCACCGACATACCAATGAAGATGCGACTGCAAATAGCTCACCGGCGCGGATACCGCCCCGGACGTGCCGGCGAGCTCCGGGGTGGGGATCTGCACCCAGAACGTGCAGACATAGGTGATGATTCCTTTGAGCGCGTCGATGATCGCCGTGCCGATCACGTTCAAGATGTCGTTCGCCGCGCCGGAGAACAGGCTGCCGAACAGACCCGCGATCCCGAGCATCAGCCCACACCCCCGTCGTTGCTGGAGCTGACTTGACCGGGGATCGCTTCCCACGACACGAACCCGTCCATGCTCGTGACCTGCGAGCTGTCCAGCTGCCCGCCGGCAGGGATCACGAACTTCCAGTCGCCTGCCTCCCAGTCGAGCTGGCACTCGACCGATGCCAGCTCGCCGCCCGGGCCTTCGAGCACGATGTTCACGTTCGCCTGCGAAGGCGTGTAATCCACGACCTGATATCCGGTCACCTGAACGCTGCCCGGGTCGCCGTCTGAGTCCTGCAGCAACTCGTCGCCGCCGGCCCGCGCCTGCCTGATCGCTGCGTGGCGCTCCGGTGTCGCGGCCGCGAGCGTCCGCAGCAAGCTCACCGGGTTAGCGACGGTCGCTTGCGCGAAGAAGTTGATCGCGGCGACCAGCGATCCGGTCGGGTTGTGCGCGAAGCACACCCCGATCCCATCCTGCGTGCGCTGCGGCCCGAAACTGGCCGGTGCCTGCGGCGACGTCATCTGCCCGACCGTGACCCACCGCATCGTCGGCGGCACCGTCGGCACCGCCTGGCTGCCTGCCGGCAGCGAGCAGTCGTCGGCTTCCACCGTCTTGACCGCCGCGCGAGCGGTCGTGCTGTCGCCGATCGCCGCGACGCGACTTCCGTGGTGGCGGGTGGCGGCACCGATCGTGATGAACAGTGCCGCCAGTACCAGCATTCCCAGTAGGACCGCTGAGGCCACGAACCCTGGGCGGGAGTACGGCGACCTGTCTGTCTCGCGCTCCGCCATCGTCTTACAGGAGCGTCGGGATCAGGCCCCCGGCGGCGCCGGCGATGATCGCGCCGATCACACACACCCCGAGAGCTGGAACGAACTCACCTGCAGAGCGGCCGCCGTGATGCGCAGACACCATCTTCGCAACGGCGCCCATGATCCCGATCACGCACAACAGCCCAACACCCCACAAAAACCAGCCGAGGAGCGTTCCGACATCCGACGTGCCGGGCGGCGCCGTGGAGGAATAGCTGTATCCCGGAGTGGCCAGCGCCGCCGCCGGAGTCGCCAAACCGGCGCCGCCTAACACGGTGGCGCGGAAAACGAACCTACGGAGCTTCGTAAGCATCGTCAGTTACCTGCCTTTCGGGCCGCGTTCTTCAGCGCGGCGGACAGGCCAAGGCGCAACGCCTCGACCGCTTTGGTAGGGGCGTTCTCGCGCGACGGGATCTCGCCGAGCGACCAGCACTCCACCCACGGCAGACGCCACAGATTCGGCGTGGCTCCCTCAAGGTCGTGCTGAAGATCAAGCAGCGGGCGCGGCAGCCTGCCCGGACGATCTGCGACCAGCACCAGGCCGAGCACGTCAACGTGCCGGCGGTAGTTCGCTGACCAATCGCGCATCGCGGCCTGCGCCGCGCTCATGCCCCAGAAGTTGGTGCGAGCAACCAGCACCACACCAGTGCGCCGCCCATCGCTGATCGGCCACATGTGCTCGGCGGCCGGGACACCGGCGAACAGGCGGGCGAGAGCTGTCTCGCCCGCGCCGCCATGGACACCCAACCACCAGCAGCGCGAACGCCCTTGCCTGGCTGTCAGGGGTCGTGACCGCAGGTGAACATCGGCCGGGCGGCGGGTGGGGGAGACACCAGCGGGTAGCACGCCTGACGTTCGTGACGGTGGCTCATCCAGCAGCGGCGGAACAGATGCAACAATCTCGGTCATGTGCTGAACTATATACATCACGCATTTTGAGAACATCAACTATCTGGCTATGGCACATTTGAAAACATGCAGACGTACAAGCCGGGCGAGCAAGAACCCCGCGAACGGTTCGATCCGCCGGACTCACGCTGGCGGGAGCGGGGCCGCCGCCCTGGCTCAACGATCGAGGTGGTCCCGTGACCGCGTTTGAGCCCGACCTCATCGGACGCGAGCAGCCGAACGCTCGTCTGCTGACGGCTGAGCAGCTGGCAGATCGCTGGCAGGTCTCGAAGGCGCAGGTCTATCGGCTTGCTCGTGAAAGCCGAATTCCGGCCGTCGCAATCGGCCGGTACTACCGCTTCAGAGTGGGTGCCATCGAAGCTTGGGAAGCTTCGCAAGAGGTCGAAGCGGAGGCATAATCCGCTGTGAGCTCAGGCGCTACGGGCGTTTTGACCGTCGGATGTCCCCAGCGCGGGGACCCGGACGCGGTCCGCCTGCCCGATACTCTCCTTCTGGTGTCTCAAACTGACAGGAGCAGCGATGTACAAGCGAGCGACCGAGATCGTCGAGGTGCTTGAGCCAGAGATCACCGACCGATGACGGATTGGACGACGATCGGCGAACTGGCGGAAGACCTCAGCCGGATCGCAGGCGTACAGATCGAGGCGACGAGATGACCGCCCGCGTAACAGGCCATGCGAGCCTCAGGGAGCGCAAGCGAGGATCGGTTTGGTACCTCAAGTACCGGCTTGCTGATGGCCGCCAAGTGCAGAAGCTGCTCGGCCCGGCATGGACAGAGCGGAGCAGGCCACCCGCTGGCTACTACACCCGCAAGACCGCCAATGAGGCGTTGCAGGAGCTGCTCACTGATGCCCGCCGCGGAACGCTCGCTGACTCTGGTATCCGGTCCGGGAAGACATTCGACGACGCGTGCGCTGAGTGGCTGCGATACGTCGAGCACGACCGGCAGCGGGCAGCGTCCACGCTCCGTGATTACCGGCACGTGGTAAACGGTGTGCTGCTTCCGGAATTCGGCAGGACAACACCGCTCGAACAGATCACCACCGAGCGGATCGACGAGTGGCGCGAGCGTCTGCTCGGCGAGGGCGAGCTGGCGCGTCGCACGATCCAGAAGAACCTCGTGCTGCTCTACGGAATCTTGAAGCGAGCGAAGCGGCGAAAGTGGATCAACTCGAATCCCGCTGAGGATGTCGAACGCGTGAGCGTGAAACGCTCAGGTGACTTCAACGTTCTCTCTCCAGTTGAGGTTGAGGCTGTCGCGCGAGCCGCTACCTCGGAGCAGGACGCCGCGATCTTCAAGTTCGCAGCCTTCACCGGTCTCAGGCTCGGAGAGTTGAGGGCGCTGCGGTGGCGCGACGTCGATTTCGCTGACCACAACGTGATTGTCCGGCGCAGCTTCACAAACGGCCAGGAGGGACCACCGAAGTCGGGGAAGGTTCGCTCGGTGCCGCTGATCGACCAGGCCGCTCGCGTGCTGGACGGCCTGAGCAACCGAGAGCTGTTCACAGCAGAACACGATCTCGTGTTCTGCTCCGACGTCGGTGAACACTTCCACGATGACCAGCTCCGTGACCGCTTCTACGAAGCACTTGAAGCCGCCGGCCTGGGCGACAAGCGCAAGGGGGAGGTTCCGATTGTGTTCCACGATCTGCGGCACACGTTCGGGACTCTCGCGGTCGAGGCATGGCCGCTGCATGACGTACAGGCGTACATGGGTCACGCAGACATTCACACCACGATGATCTACGTGCATCACCAGCCCAAGGCCACGGCAGCCGACCGCTTATCCGAACTCGTCGCGAAAGCGATCGGCCCGGAATCCATCGTGCCTGAAAATCGCCTGTTAGGCGTCGTGCAGTCCTAAGGCGCCCCAACCGCAACGATGGGATCATCGCCACTCCGATCTGCCAGCACACTGGAGCTGCTGATCGCGTTTGTGGCAACGCTCGTCTCGTTGCGTCGGTGCGGGCGAGCGATTTAGTTCGAAGCGATCGTGCAGTTGGCTGCCCACCAATAGACGCAGATAGAGCCACCGGGGCCAACGTTCTAATACGCCGCTATCCACTGCAACTCTTCGGGCGGAGTTGGTCAGTTCTCCCCTCGCGGGAATCCGGCGTAATCGTCGTATGCCCAGTCGTACTCGTGGTAGTTACATGAGGGCAGTGCGGCGCTCAGACGGCGGGTTCGCTCTACGTGAGCCAAGCGTCACGTCGAGCGGCCGTCGGGTGGGATCGGCTCGTTCAGCGTTCTCACGTACCAGAACATGTAGCCGAGCACCGCTGCGAGGCCACCAGCGAATAGGGCGGCGAGCACCCAGATCTTCCATGTCTTGAGCGTTTCCGGGTTGGCGGCCATCACGACGACGGGCAGGACAACCCCAACCACCGAGTACAGGGCGAGAATGACGATCGCGGGGAACACGCCGACCGGACTACCGACGAGCTCGATCTCTGACCTCAGTCGAACGATCTCGGTCTCAAGTCCTCGCTTACGCGCGGCGCTGTCGTGCTCCTCGTGAATCGCTTCGTCCAAGCGGCGCATGTCCGTGGCAACCGCATCCGAACTGACGATGTGTCGTAGCGCTGACCCGTACGACGGCACGTAAAAGGCCGACGAAGGCCTGGGCAGCGACTCGGTGACCTGCTCCATAATCTGCTCGTAGAGATCCTGGTCCTCCTCGGCTAGGTCAAGACCACGCTGCCGCAGCGTGTCGAGATCAATGTCGCTGGTGTCGTCCTCATGGACGTGTCGTCCGATCTGGTCCTTCGCGTCGCCCACGCGCTGGAGCAGGGCATCGAGGACAGGCTCCATCTCATCGCGGGAGCTGGCCCGAGGGATCCGCTCCAGCAGGTCTTCCCGGTCCAGGGTTTCCGGCGAGACGGGAATGACCTTAGCCAGCGTCCATTCGGTGAAGTGTCTGACACTCGTCGCGAGTCGGGTCTCGTGCGCGTCGTGGTACAGCGTGGTCACGTGGCTGAGCTGGTCCTCTGCATGTCGGAGTTGTCGACGAAGTCCCTCGCGCTCGCTGGAGAGAGAGACCAGCCGACTCACCAGGAAGCCGCCCACAATGGCCACGATCGCAGCTGCCGACTCGGCCAGCGTGGAGAGAAACGCCGTTGGACTGCTCATACCGCAGACAGCGCTGAGTCTTGCTCCATAACCACGCGACGGAGTATCTGCCGCGCCCAGGACAGCAGCGGATGCGCCCTAGCCCGTGGTTAGGAAATAGGCGGAAATCGCACACGCGGTGCTCGCCGCCAATGCTCCGGCTCGGCGCACGACTTCGGGTAGCTCGGAGTGGCCGTGGCCGGCTCCAATGTCGTTGCGCAACTCGGCTAGGCGTTGGACTGTCGCGACGACGCTCCGACTCAAGGGCGCGGCTTCGTCGTCGCCGCGAACCCGCTGAGCTTCCTTCGCCAAGGCGATGAGATCCGCGCGCGCGGACGGGGTCTCGCCACCGAGTTCGATGCTCACCTTGCATGCCGCCTCGACGAGATCCTTCGATGCTCCGACGACATCGAACCAGTGCTCGTGGTCCAGTGCCGCTCTCAGCCGGCGCAAGGGTTCGGCGATTGCTCGCTTGCGCGGCTCGTCCACGGCAGCAAGCGCGAGCCCTGGGAAGACGGCGCCGATCACCGCGTCCGACACATCCTGGCGACGGCGTTGAAGTTCCCGCGCAACAGCCTGATGTCCGGCATCCGTGAGCCTGTAGTCGTTGAACCGGTAGAGATCCTGGTCCGTGTAAGCGCCCTCCGGCACCGGCCGCCTGTCACCGAGTCCTGGCCGGGAGTGCTTTAGATAACCAAGCTCGACAAGCTCCCCGGTCCACCGGGAAGCGGACCAAGGATCTTGCAATGCCGCGAGGCCGGTGTCGTGAGCCACACGTTGAAGGCCTGAGGCATCGGTGATGTGACCGACGTTGTTCGCGCGGATCTCCTGATCGAGCGCGATCAGGAAGTCGAGGTTCAGAGCCATCTGGACTGACTCAACGGTCCTCTAGCCCCTTGCCATACAGCAGCTCGACATCTCGCCACGCGGACTCACCCTCATCCCAAGCAAGCTCGAAGTTCAGCAGCAGAAGACGGCCTTCCGTATTCATCAAGAACGGCGCATCGGCTTCTACACCATCGATGCCCCAACGCGGCGCGTACTCGAGGTCGTGACCTGTGGGCGCAGCGACGGTATAGGACACATCGACATCAACTTTGACTGCGAGGCCAACTACGAACTCTCCGTCGTAGAGGTGGTAGATGTCGGCGATCTCGATCTCCTCGATCTTGTTCACGCTCTCCGTTCGTACATCGCTGATGTCGCCTTCAGCAGGCAGGTGCAGTTCGACGTGCGGTAGCGGCTCGCCTTCCATTGAGTCCGCGAGCGTCCCTTCAAGGTCGTCGCGCACCGGACCAGGCTGGAGGATGCGCTCTTCTAGCTGTGCCCGCAGCCGATCCTGCTCGGCGAAGTAGAGATCCACGTACTCCTTCGGCGTGGCCATGAGAGTGACCGCGTCAGAGTCCAGGTCACTGGCAACCAGGTCCTCGCGGAGGTGCTCGTGGAGCCCGCCGTCGCCGTCCCCGAAGTCTCTGGAGTTGTTCGTGATGAAGACGATCTCGTCATCGGACTTCTTCGTGGCCGCGAGTTCAACGACGGACTTCCAGATGAGGCTGTCACGGTAGGAGTCCTCGTCCTGCTTGGACGGTTTGAGCGGACCAAAGATGCGATCCAGAACCCACTGGTGCTCGACTTGCGGGAGAGGCAGGACCTCACCTTTCCGCCGTCCGATGTCGTGGCGCAGCGATTGCTCGTACTGGCTAATCAGGTCTGTCTTGTCGGGCAGGCTCGCGAGCGCGTTCAGATCTGAAGGCAGCACTCCCACCTCGCGCGCGTGATGCTGCGCCTGTCGGAGTTCGCGGTAAACGGGGCCGACAGCCCGCGCGTAATGGCGTGTCACCTCGCGTACCACGACTTCAGGAACGCATAGGCGTAGATCGCCCTGCTGGCTTCCAGCGAAGAGACGCTCAAGAGGAGCGGGACGCTTCGCCTTGTAGGGGTAAAAGGCGGGGCTATCTACTACGACGTAGCGCATTGGCCGACTCTATCCGCCGAAGTTCAGTCTCGGTTGCGGCCGGTTGCGCCGCTGGCAGCGTGAGAGCGGGTTTAGATGTCGCCGGGCCGCCCTCCAGCTGACTAGCATCGCGTGCTGTGATCGAACCGCCTGCGCCGCGTGCGTACTTCTCCGAGCGCCATGGGCGCGGGCCGCGTGCCCGCCCGCTAACGCTGGAGGAGATCAAGCGGCTTATCGCCAGCATCTGGACGGGATTCGATCGCGAGTGCTACATGCAGGAAGCACTCGGCTACTACTGCGTGGACCGGGATGGCGACGGCGACGGATACCTCAGCCCGGACCCGGGTGCTTACTTCTTACGAGTTCTGCACCGGGACTCCGTGTGGCCCTGGGAGCAGCACATCGATAGCTGGGATGAGGACACCATCTTCGACATGGTGGAGTCGATGCACGATCTTGTGGCTAAGCCGCTTGAGGGCACTTTCCACAGCTTCTCGAACTGCGGTTGGCACTACTCGACCTTCGATCGCCTGAGCGGGCGAGCGCGCTACCGGCAAGAGATGAACGACGTGCTGAAGCGCTGGACTACACCATACGAGCTGAACGAGCAGGGCGAGATCATCCTTGCCGTCCCCGAGCAATTCGCTCCTCTGCTCGCGGCTCCGCTCCCAGCGTCGGCAGACCCCGAATCCGTGACGCAGAAAGTCCAGAGTGCAGTTCGGCGGTTCCGCGCGCGAGGTTCGAGCATGGAGGAGCGGCGGGTAGCGGTGCGTGACCTCGCGGACGTGCTCGAAGCTCTGCGGACCGAGGCTAAGAAACACATGACGAAGAAAGACGAGGGCGCGCTCTTCGACATAGCGAACAACTTCCATATCCGGCACAACGATGAGGCGCAGCTCCGTGAATACGACGTGATCTGGCTCGCCTGGATCTTCTACTTCTACCTGGCCACGATCCAGGCGCTCCTCCACACAATCGAGAGGTCGAACGTTACGCCGCTCGCGTGATGGCGTGGTGCCGGCACGGCGGAGCTCCGCCAGCCATGCGGACGCCGTTCCGCAGTAGATACTCACCCGCGGTGTCGCTCGCAGACCGGCTAATCACCCGTTTCGGGGCTCATCGAGGCTTGTGGCGTTTGCGAGTGCGGATCCGCAACGCTCGCTTCGGTGTCTCGAGAAGCGTCTTTGGCATCAGCTATTCGGTCGAACAGAAGTCCGGCACGGCAACTGCGCTTCCATATCTCCTTCGCAACGCCGTACTCCCAGTGTTGATCGCGCTTGCCCTCGTCGTTGCTATGGATCTGCTCAACGCGCCAATGGCGGAGCAGGCTAAGGACTGGGGATGGCCGGCCATCAGCGCGGGCACATACGACCTACTTTTCCAAGCCGTCGCAGCGACGACCGGCGTCTTTCTGGCCCTGTATTTCACCGCCGTCGCAACCGTCGCAGCGAACGTCTACGTCAACGTCCCGCACGACATCCGAGCGCTTCTCGTTCGCGACCGCCTCGGCAACCTCTATGTCAGCGGGGTTGCGTTCACGATCGCCCTATCTGTCCTGCTCCTCATTGCACACGCACTTACCGGGCGCGCATATTGGCTGGCTCCACCCGCGATCGGCCTCCTCGCCGCGTTCTCGATTTTCGCGTTTATCCGGCTCGGCCAGCGCGCCTTTTACCTCGCCGATCCGACTCTGCTCGCGAACACTCTTGCCTACGACTTCGGCTCATGGCTCAAGCGCTCAAAGGCCGGCGGGCACCAATGGCGCGACCCCAGCTTCCAGCAGCACTATCACCGCCAGGCACGTGCGAGCGCCACGTCGCTCGCCTCCCTCGTCGCGATCGCTGATGATCAGCCCCATCTCCGCAGTGGCTCGCTGCGCCAGCTCACGACCGTGGTCGTCGCCCTGCTCTCGGGCTATCTCGGCCTCCGCGATAAGATCCCCACGTCGAGTCGCTGGTTCGGTGGCAGGTACGAGCACAAGCAGTGGTACCTGACCTCTGGAACCGAACTCGACACTGCCACCGCGACCGCAACGGCTCTCCAACCAGCGACCGTGCCAGACGTAACGTGGGTCGAGGATATGCTGCTCCCGCCGCTCGTCGGCCTGCTCGAGGCTGACCTCAAGCACCAGAATTACGAAGCGGCGTACGACCTACTCGGGAAGCTTGCGGCCGTGCATTCACGGCTCGGCGAGCGGTGGGCTGCCCCATACGGAGCCGGACAAGTCGCTTGCATCACCAGCCTCGCCACGAAGCATCTCCCACGTGAGGACCTCCCCGAACCCTTGCGGCCCGCGCTCATCCCCGGCGTGTGGGATTCCGTGGCGATGCTGCCGCTCAGTCTCGATCTGGGCTTCCACACCTACGTCACGCGTTGCCCGATCTCGCAGCTCTCGCAGAAGTTATTGTCGGGGGATTGGTCCGAACCACGTGCGCCGTATGCGATCGGCGCTCCCCGGGAAGTCGTGGCCACGTTGGAGAAGATCCAGGCAGGCCGTGAGTTCGAGCGCGCAGTCGATGCGCCGCCAGCCACTCAGACCCCCAACTGGTACGCCAGAGAAGTCGCACTCAACAGCTATGAGCACGCCTTTCAAACGCAGATCATCGCGCTCGTCGACCTGCTCACGGCCTGGTACCCCACGGTCGCACAGACCCTCATCGGAGCAAAGCAGCCCGACGCGGCTGGAGCGGTGCTCTCGCGCGGCCTCGAAGCCGCGTGGAAGCTTGAAGCCCATCTCGACGATTGGGAGGCGATCGCCGCAGCGCTTCGTGACGGCCCCCTCCTGATCGAGCTCCGGCGCCCGCAATGGGACTGGTCAGCCATTAGGGAGAAGGTCTCCAAGATGCAGACGGAGCTGCTGAGGCAGCTCGCCGACCTCATCCCACTCCACGCCGCGCGTGAGCGATCCGCGGACATGCCCGACTACCTGGGCGAGGCGGTTCACCGTGTGGGCGAGGCGTCGTTTTCCGCGCTCGTCGCCAACGATGCTGAGCTGTTCTGTCATCTCTTTCCAACCTACTTCGTTGGAGTTCTAGCCGTAGTCGACCGAATCCGCGAACAAGCTGCCGACTGGGATGCGCAGCAAGCTGCGACCGCGATGGCCGAGCCCGTGGCCGACCTGATGGATATCAGCGGCTTTGCACTCATCCTCTCGGAGTTGCACGGCAACCCGCAGCTCTGGGAACCCTGTGAAACCCGATGGAGTCAGTACCTACAGGGCGGCGACGGCGCACGCCGACTTGCGATCGTGGCGGCACTGCACAACCATCAGCGGCACCTCTTCGCCCTCACGCCGAGAGGGACCGGGCGTGCCCGTTGGCAAATGCGCGTAGGTGAGCTCCTGACTGCGCTTCCGCGTGGTCCATCGTCCAGCCCATTCGACCCAGGGCAAGTGGAGCATCCGAGCGCTCTGATCCGCAGGATCGCGCCACGCGGCGACCTCCTCGGCGGCCTCACACACGACGCCAGTGATCTCTTCGTCGTGCGCTTCGTACGCACCCTCGTTGGAGCTGATCAGCTCGACTTCGGCGTTGCAGACTGGGTGATCGAAGCGTTAACAGAAGGCGAGGATGAAGACGACGAGGAGGACAAGCCGTGAGCGCTCTGCCGACCAATCGCCGCTCCATCGGTTTCTTCCCGTCGCGAGACGATGGCGCGATGCCCGTAACCGGCGACGGTTGGTTCCTCGCTCGCGACATCCCGCTCGGCATCATGTCTCTTGGCTACTCGAGGCGAGAGTCGTCATTCCGCATCGACTTGCAACCCCCCGACGAGCAGCGTACAGAATGGCTCACCAACTTCCTTCACGTCGGGCAATTCGACCGCCACTCCCTTGAAGACGCGGTTGTGGATTTCGTCGAGACCACGGCAAACTACTTTGGCTACTTCGGCGAGGTCTACTTCGAGATCGCCGCGGACGCTGATGGTCAGCCAGCACGTCTCGCAGCGCTAGCCCGAGGTCGAGTCGTGCTAACGCCGACGAAGTACCTCCAGGTCATTCCGAAGCCAGACCGTCAGTACCACGACGGGCGGCGATACATCGCGATCCCCCGCGCGGACATATGGCACCTCCGACTGCCAGATGACCTCGGCAGCCCGCACAGTCATCGGCGCTTGCTCCACCGCCTGACGTCGTCGTCTCCTCTCGCAGCGTCGATGGCGATGCTCCAGAGTCCGAACGCCAAGACGACAACCGGCTACGACTTCGTCGCGCATCGCGACGCGTCTGAGCGAGTTCAGGAGAGAGCCATGCGACGGTGGGGGTCCTTCTTCAGCAGACAGAGCCCCGTAGGCGCGTCGACCGAGTACTTCTACATCGCACGTCGCCTCGCCTTCCACGCCGCGCAGGCCCGCGTGCGTGAGCACGTCATCGCTGAGCTTAACGCCTTACTGACTCGGCTCGCCACTGGCCACGCGGTAGTCGTCACTGGCATTCCGACTGCCCGCGAGATCGACGACACGCTCAGGCGGATGCACGCGGGGGAGTTCGGCTTCAAGGAAGCACTCGACCGAACCAGCATCTGACCGCCTCGCGACACCTCACCACCCGGCGAGTTCGCCTGCGTGATGGCCGAAGGTCCAGACTCCCCCGTGACCACTGGCGAAAGCGCGGCTCGCACGGTCATCCTTTAGGCGAAGCCGCCTGGGAGCAGGTGCTTCGGGGGACGATCGCTTCCGTCGCTAGGGATCGGCCGCGGGCGCGATCGCATCGGCGACATCCGCTGCCCGCTGGTAATCCTGGATCGAGCTAGGGGGAATCGCGGTGCCGAAGCTTCAGGTACCACTGCGGAAAGTCGTCGGGACTAGGCTGGTACGGGCCATCAAAATCCCACGACTTGAACGCAGCTGATCCGGCCTCTGTAGAAGCGTCCCCTTGGATTTCGACAACCTCTTCGTCGTACCAGATCATCGCGAGCCGGCGAACGACTTCCCGCCCGAAGCCGCGTCGCTGCAAGCCGTCCGGTAGGAACATCGCTCGAATGACTGCCACTCGGTCGTTGCCGGCGCTACCCATCAGCGGGTAGTCGTCAAAGAGAGCTGCGTCGAGGTCAGTTCCACGTAGGCGAGCGAGTCTCGACACGCTCGGCGGGCGTCGGTAGTGTCTGATCGGTTCGAGCCAACCAGCGAGAAGGCGCTCTCCGGCGGGTCTCGGAACGAAAGTGAAGCCATAGATCGCAGCAGTCTCGTCAATCGCTCGGTGGTGCGCATCGAACATGGTGAGAGGATCGCAAACCTCGCCGGAGCGACAGCGCGATTGCTTTGTCCACCACACGCCGATCAGCGCCACGATCGCAATACCGACCCAAGCAACAGCTTTTCACTGAGGCGACGAACGACGCTCTCGGAGTCAGCGTTTCTTGCTTCTCCACCTGCTGCTACGCGCCTTCTCCTCTAAATAGGCGCGGGCATTGATCCGTTCCTCGCGAAGGCGAGCGTCCTTCATTGCTTCCGTGACGACGAGCGCACAGGTCGACCCGCAGCCTTGCTGTCGGCTCTTCTGGGTAGTGAGTTCGGAGCCACAGTTAACGCATTTGATCCACTCCCAGGTACCGTCGTCCCACCAAATAACGTAGAGGCCGGGATAGCGGATCCCCCGACGACGGTTGGGATCCGGCGGCAGAGGTTGCGCCGGTTTCTTCGCCACGCGTATATCTTCGCTGACGGTGCTCAACTGGCAGTCTCCGCGCCGTACACGAACGTACGTTCCGTCCGCGTCGAGCGCCACTATCACGCGCCCATGCCACGTCGTCGCCACTCGGCAGCCGGTGAGCTGAATCGAGCACTAGACGCCGCGCTGGCGCACGGCGACCTAGCGCTCGCGCTCGCGGCCGCAGCCGATCTATCGGCGGTAGACCTCGGCCGCGCCGCGAAGCTCCTTCACCTCATGGCACGCGACCGCTCGCCACTGTTCGACAGAGCAGCCGCTAGATGGCTGAGCAGATTCATGGCCGAGGTCAAAGGCGTTACCGCCGAGCAGCTCGCTGACGTCGCCGCAGCCATCGCCGACCTGCCAGATATGAACGCGGCCGAGACGCTGTTGGCGGCAGTGAAGGCTTGACGCAAGCTGCGTTGTCGATCGAGCCGTCGAGCAGTTAGGCTGCGGTCGCATGATCGGCAACCTCAAGACGATTGTGCGCCTCTCTCCGCCGGCGCAAGGGGCGCTGAGACGCGCGTCCAACAGCGAGCAAAGCGTGTCCCGAAACGTGTCCCGAACTGCCGAAATTTGAGCGTAATTGAGCGCAACTGAGCGCGTCGACGTGCCCGGAAACACTGGGTTTAGCCGGAATTCCGACAACTCAAAATCCGCTGCCCGCAAGGGCGTGCGAGTTCGAATCTCGCCCGCGGTACTTAACTGAGCACCAGAGAACGCCCGAGCAGGCGCCGTTGCGCGGGCGGCCGTATCCTGTCGCCGCGATGCAGCGACGCCGACGCCACATGCAGACTCGCGTCGCGACTGCCTGCTTGGTTTCGGCGCTGGGGACGGTCGGCGTCGTGCTGGCCATGGCGCTGACGGCGACCGCGAGCACTTCAGCACCGCCCGCCCGTGCCGCGGCGTCGGTGACGGTCACCGTGAGCCGGTCAAGCGTGGGTCCGCCAGTGGCAGCTGGGTTCGTCGGACTCGCAACCGAGTACTGGGACGTCGAGAAGGAAGTCGGCACCGACCCCGCAGACCCGGACACCGCGTTCGAGCAGCTGGCGCGCAACCTTGCTCCGTATGGCGGTCTCGACCTGCGGATCGGCGGGGACAGCACGGACTGGACATGGTGGCCCGTTCCCGGCATGAGGCAGCCGCCCTGGGTCCGGTGGACGATGACGCCGACGTGGGCGGCGGTGACAAAGAGACTGGCGGACGATCTGCGCGCACATCTGATCGTCGGGATCAACATGGAGGCTGACAGCGCACGTATCGCGAGCACGGAGGTGCGCGAGATCGCCTCTCAGATCGGCAGCTCCGTGCCGATCACATACGAGGTCGGGAACGAACCCGAGCTCTACTCGAAGTTTCCCTTCTACCACGACAGACACGGTCAGCCGGTACTCGGCCGGCCGAAGGGCTACTCGCTTCCGGACATCACCGCGCAGTGGGACCAGCTGGCGGACGCCCTGCCTCACGTGCGCCTCGCCGGTCCGGGCTACTCGGCGCTCGGCGCCCTGCCCGCCGTCGGCCAGTTCCTGGACAGCACTCGGAAGCTCTCGCTGCTTACCGTGCACAGCTATCCGCTCAAGTCCAAACGCTGCGGCGGCGGGAACCTGCAGGAGAGCGAGCTGTTCCAGCCCACTTCGCTTGAGCAGCTGGCCGCCGAGGTCAGTTCCTGGACGAGTCTTGGACGCCAACACGCGATACCCGTCCGCGTCGACGAGATCAACTCGGTCACGTGTGGCGGGATGCCCGGCTTCAGCGACACATTCGGACCGGCACTCTGGGCGCTGAACATCCTTCCGCTGTACGCGGAGGCCGGCGCCGAGGGAGTCAACTTCCAGACGCGACCGTCCACCGCCCAGAACCTCATCCAGACCCGCGACACGCACTCGGGCTGGAGTGTGCAGGTCCAGCCGGAGTACTACGGACTGATGGCGTTCGCACAGCTGACACCGCCGGGCTCGCATCTGCTGCAGGCATCGTCGATGCCGGCCGGCCTCTATGCCTGGGCGGCGTGGACGCCGCGCGGACAGACAAACGTCGTCGTGACCAATGTCTCCGCGGCCACCACCACTGTCCAGATCCGAGCCGCGGGCGCACGCGGCGCCGCGACCGTTGAGGACCTGCGGGCCATGTCTGGTGGGCTCCAGAGCGCGGGCCGCGTCACACTCGGCGGCCAGGCGCTCTCTCAGAGCACGGGCCAACTCACCGGTACGCCGGTCACGACGACCGTCCACTCGTCACACGGCGCATACGACGTGAAGGTTCCCGCCGCGAGTGCGGCGATCATCACCTTCGCGCACTAGCCGGCGCGTCCGCCCGGAACACGGGTCGCTGGCTGCCTGGCATAGTCCCCCAGGTCATTAGGGCTCTCAGACTTCTCAAAATCGCCCCACTTGCAATCGCCGTGTCGTCGATCGCGGCGCTGGTAGCGCTGAGCCCGCCGGCCGCCGCCGCAGCGACACGCGTCGACGCGCACGGCAGCGCCGAGCAGGTCTACGCGACCGGGCTCAAGCCCTATGCACGCGCCGCATTGCTGAACGCGGCCGGCCACGTGGTCGCCAGCCAGCGCGCCGACGCCCAGGGCGGGCTGGTCTACACCGACGTCAGGCCAGGCCGGGGATACCGTATTCGGCTCGAAGCGGGCGGCAAGTCCGCGCCGGTGACCGTCCACTCGGACGCCGCCGCGCCGTGGGATCCGAGCACCTACAAGCAGAAGATCGCCGACCACGGCTACCAGTACCTGACCACGCGCGACGGCACCAAGCTCGCGATCTACGTGCATCCGCCGTCGCACCCGGCCGGCATCTCCTCGCTCCCCAATGGGATCTCGCTGCCCAACAGCTACTCGCAGCCGCCCTACCCGACGGTGATCGAGTACTCGGGCTACGGGTACGCGGACCCCGCCGGCCCAGACAGCGGGATTGCGGTGCTCGCCAACCTGATGGGCTTCGTGGTCGTCGACGTGAACATGCGTGGCACCGGCTGCTCCGGCGGCTCGTACGACTACTTCGAGGCGTTGCAGAACCTCGACGGCTACGACGTGATCCAGACGATCGCCCGCCAGCCGTGGGTGCTCGGCCACAAGGTCGGGATGATCGGCGTCTCCTACGGCGCCATCAGTCAGCTGTTCACCGCACAGCTCGACCCGCCCGCGCTCGAGGCGATCTCGCCCCTCTCCACGATCGACTCGACGATCACGACGCTGTATCCGGGCGGCATCCTCAACACGGGCTTCGCTGTCTCGTGGGCCGCGCAACGCCAGCAGAACGCCGAGCCCGCCGGCCCGTCGGCCGGGCAGCCGTGGGCGTACACGCGCATTGAGCACGGCGACGAGACCTGCAAGCGCAACCAGGCGCTGCACGGTGAGGCGCCAAGCCTGATCGCAAAGGTGCGGCGCAACGCCCATTACATCCCGTCGATGGCGGACCCGCTGGATCCGATCACGTTCGTCCACAAGATCAAGGCGGCCGTGTTCATGGCCTGCCAGTGGGAGGACGAGCAGACCGGCGGGCACTGCGCCGATCTCGCCGCGGACTTCACCGACACGCACCGCAAGTGGTTCACGTTTACCAACGGTGCCCACATCGACTCGCTCGACCCTGCGACGTTCAACCGCTGGTATGACTTCCTGTCGCTGTTCGTCGCCCACCAAGCGCCCGCGACCAACTCTGGTCTCGTGCAGTTCGCCGCGCCCCTCTTCTACGGCGAGTCGATGGAGATCTCCAACGCGACGCTCCCGCCCGACCCGATCCAGCAGATCCCGACCTACAGGGCCGCGCTCGCAGCCTACGAGAAGCTGCCCGAGGTGCGGGTGCTGTTCGACAACGGCGCCGGCGCCGGGCCCGACGGCGCCGTCCCGGCCGGCTACCCCTACCCGGCGTACGAGCACTCGTTCGCCCGCTTCCCGATCCCGGGCACCGTCGCAGAGACGTGGTATCTCGGGGCCGGTGGCCAGCTGGCCACCAGCCCCGCCGCAACGCCCGAGGTCGACAGCTTCACCTGGAACCCGCAGGCGCTGCCCGCGACCGACTACGCGTCCGCGAACACCGCCGGCGGGGGGCTGTGGGGCGATGCGGCCGATTGGGACTGGAACTGGGAGCAGAACCCGCCCGGCACCGCGGTCTCGTACGTGAGCGCGCCGCTCGGGCACGACACCACCGTGATCGGCGCCGGCGCGGTGCACGTCTGGGTTGAGGCGGCGACGCCGAGCGTCGACCTGCAGGCGACCGTCAGCGAGGTGCGTCCCGACGGCATGGAGACCTTCGTGCAGGACGGCTGGGTGCGCGCCGACGAGCGCGCGCTCGACAAGCGCCTGAGCACGCCGCTTGCTCCGGTGCTGAACCTGCGCAAGAGCGCGGTGCAGCCACTGCCCAAGGGGCGCTTCGTGGAGGTCACGATCCCGCTCTATTACGAGGGCCACGCGTACCGCGCAGGCTCGAGGATCAGGGTCACGATCTCGGCTCCCGGCGGGACGCAGCCGCTGTGGGCATTCGCCCAGCCGAATCCGACGGGCACGGCGAATGTCTCGGTCGAGCTGTCGGCATCGGACCCGTCGAGCCTGGTCCTGCCGGTGGTGCCCGGGCTGAGCGTGCCGACCGCGCTGCCGCCATGCCCGAGCCTGCGCAACGAGCCATGCCGCCGGTTCGTGCCGCTCGTCAACCGGACGAGCGGCAGCTGAGCGGCCATCGCCGCTACCCGTTCAGCGCGTTGCTCATGATCGAGCCGCACTTCGCGAGCGCGGCCTTGAACGCGGGAGCGGCGACATTGATCCCGGCGCTGCGCGCCCGGCCGGTTGGGCTCATGTGCCCGATCGTCACAGTGCCGAGCGCCGGCGGGTCCGGGTAATTCGGCACGCCGTGCCTTCGCATGCAGGCCGCCGTCTTGACCATCGCGCTCTGGAGGTTGTTCGCCGTGCCGCCGGGGATCACATTGCCCATGAAGCTCTGTGCGTAACGACCGCAGCCACTCAGCGCCTTTCCGATGGGGTTCGCCGATGTCCAACTTCCTTGTCCCAACCCAGCCCGCCTAGTAGCTTTCGCGCCGTGGCGATCGGGGCTGATGAGAAGTACGTCCTGTTCACGACGTACCGGCGTGACGGGCGTCCGGTCTCCACACCGGTCTGGTGGGTCGAACTTGGCGACGGCAGCTTCGGTTTCTGGACCAGCTCGGTGTCAGGTAAGGCCAAGCGGCTTGCGCACACCGGGCGTGTGACCGTGCAGCCGTGCAACGGCCGAGGCGTCGTCAAGCCGGGCTCGACGTCGGTAGAGGCGACGGCGCGCGTCGTTTCGGGCGCTGAGCTCGAGACGATCCAGCGGCAGGTGGTCGCGAAGTACGGCGTCTGGACCAAGCTGGCCAAGTTCATGGCCCAACTCGGTGGCAAGCTGAAGCGCAAGCCGTTCCCGTACGGGGACCGCGGCGTGATCGTCACGTTCTGACGAGCGCCTGCGCCTCGGCGCCTGGAATCTCGTACTCGATATTCCAGCGCTGCGCGAAGCCGCGCATCGCCACGGCGATCAGCAGAGCCTGTGTGATCGCGATCGCGACCGTCAGTGCGCTCAGCGTGCCGGGGCTCAGCCCACCGGTCCCGAACAGCGTGTGCACGGGCGCATAGCCAGGGCCGCTGCGGTCACTCCAGGTGACGCCGGCCAGTGACGTCACCGCGATCACGGTGAAGACGAACATCAGCGCGCCCAGTGCCGCCGCAATCGGCAGCAGGCCGCGCGCCCAGCGCAGCACGTAGTAGGCGATCGTCAGGTAAACCACAGACCAGATGATGTTGACCGGCACCAGCCCTTCGAGCTTGCTCCAGCCGCCGACCGTCACGATCAGCATCAGCAGCGTCGAGACCACCAGCACCAGCGCCACGATCGCCTTCGTGACCTTGCTCGATTGCTTCTCCCGATTTGGATACGTGACCACGTAGCCGGGTTTGACAGCACGTGCCGGGCTCACCGCACTGACCATACAATCTGCCCCGACCAGAACGGTCCTTTCGCTGCGGGCGTGGCGAAATTGGTAGACGCGCCGGCTTTAGGTGCCGGTGGGCTTTGCTCTTGGGGGTTCGAGTCCCTCCGCCCGCATCGAGTCCCCTGACGAAGCCTTTGACGGCGCGTATAGGCTTGCCTGACGGTGACAGGCGTCGCGCTCGATAACGTCGAGCCCTACTTCAATATCTCGTCGAAGGCGTACGAGCATCCGGCTGATCGCGCTGCGACCGCGGCGCTGAAGGCAATCCCGATGCTCGACCCGCTCGTCCGCCGCTTGATCGAGTGGCGCTATGAGCGGGCACTGCGCCAGTTCTACCTCGGGACCTCGCTGCGGGTCTCAGAGCAGCAGTGCCGCGAGCTCTGGACGTCGCACTCGGCTGCGTGCCGGATCCTCGACCTGCCCGAGGTCCCCGACCTCTATCTGACGACCCCGGTAATGGGCGTCGCGGCGACGATCGGGTCAAAGAAGCCGATCATCGTGGTCGACTCGACGGCGCTGCAGCGGCTTGGCCCCGGAGAACAGCGAGTGCTCCTCGGTCACGAGCTCGGACACATCCTGTCCGATCACGTCCTGTACATCACCGCGCTGAACATCCTGATCGCGGCCGGCGGCTCCCTGCCGACGCTTCTCGGTCTTCCCTTCCGCGCGGTCAAGACGGTGCTGCTCGAGTGGTACCGGGCCGCGGAATTGAGCTCTGACCGGGCCGCGACACTCGTCGTCCGTGACCCGCAGATCGTATGCCGCATGCTGATGGTGACCGCCTCGGGGCTGCCCGCCGAGCAGCTGAACCTGGATGCGTTCATGGCGCAGGCGATGGAGTACGAGAACTGGGACGACCCGTCCGACCGAGTCCGGCGGTTCTTCTGGGAGATCAACATCACCCATCCGTACGCCGTCAGGCGCGTGTCCGAGGTGATGAAGTGGGTTCAGAGCGGCGAGTACGACCGCATCATCCGCGGCGACTACCGAACGCGTGACGAGGAGGCCGACGTCCGCGCCGAAGCCGGTGACGCGATGGAGTTCTACGCCGAGCGGTTCCGTGGGGCCTTCCGCGACATCGGCGAGAACGTGACGAACCTCGGCAACCAGGTCGGAGGGGTCGCGGAGCAGGTGGCCGACTGGCTGCGCAGCCGGGGCGGCGGCGGGTCCGGATCCGGATCCGGATCTGAATCCGACTCCTGAATCCGACTCCTGAATCCGACTCGCTACTGGGCTACGTCCGGGGCGGGGCGGCCGAGGAACGCCTCGAGTGCTAGCCAGGCGGCGTCGCTGCACGTTGGCGCGCTCGGTGCCCGTGCTGCCCTGGTAGTGCGCATCGATCCCATACCGGCCTCCCTCAACGGGCCAGATCGAGAGCCTGTCGGGTGCCCACAGCGGTCCCGTCTCCGCCGGGAGCGCGGAGTACGCGACCAGGTCTGAGCGTGCGGCGCGGGGGTGGACGCTCGTGTGCGCCGACCACACACGATCATCCGGTGTCCGCGGAGGTTCCTTTCGCCTGCGTGGCATCAGGCCAGGCAGGATGGATCACGACGCCCGGCGCGTCAACCACTGACGACTGTCGGGCGCTACGCGGGAGCGTCGGTCCCAGAGACGGGCGCACTCCGGCCGGTGCGCTTGGACCAGGCGCCGAGGGCTGTCTCAGGGCCCGGGCCGGTTGCGGGCGGGAATGAGACCTCAACCGTCAGTCCGCCCTCCGGCCGTGCACGTGCGCTGAGTTCGGCGTGGTGCGCGTTGGCGATCGCTTGGACGATCGACAGCCCCAGCCCGTATCCGCTGTTGTGTTGGGTGCGGGCGCCGCCGAGCCGCTCGAAGGGTTGCAAGAGACGCTTGATCTGTTCGGGCGGGACGGTCGGGCCCGTGTTGGTGACGGACAAGTAGGCGTGCCGTTCGCGGGTTCCCGTGGTGATCTCGACCTGTCCTCCGGCGTCGTTATGGCGGATCGCGTTGTCGATCAGGTTTGCGATTAGGCGCTCGACCAGCCTAGGATCGCCGACGGCCGGCGCTGCCGCCAGTGTCGACCGAACGTTGAGATCACGGCCCACGAGCTCCGGCTCGCGCGCGAGCATCGTCTGCGATGTGAGCGCGGCGAGGTCGAGTTGCTCGCGGCGCTCGAGGCCGGCCTGGCCTCGCGTCAGGGCGAGGAGGGCGTCGATCAGCTGCTCAAGCTGCTCCTCAGATGCGAGCACGCGTTCGTGGGCGGCGCGCAGCGATGCGGAGTCTGCTTCGGGGTTGGCGAGCGCAACCTGAATCAGGGCGCGCTGGCGCGTGAGCGGCGCGCGCAGTTCGTGTGAGGCATTGGCGACGAACTGGCGCTGCGCATCGTAGGAGTCTTCGAGCGGCTGCAGGACACGACCGGCCACCAACCATCCGAGGCCGAGTGAGAGCAGCGACATTCCGGCGAGCGCGATCCCGGACTGGACCAACAGCTGTTCCCGTGTTTGCGCGCGCCGGCGGTCCGTCTGAGCGGCTGCCGTGGTGTGGTCCGGAATGAACCCGCACGTGCTGCTCGCCGACGTGAAGGCCGGCGACTGCAAGACCGCTGGGGTGAGAACCAGAATCGCTCCATCGCGATCGCTCACCTCGCCGACGCGAACCACCTTGGACGGAGCCGAGGTCACAAGCTTGGGCGGGACCGAAGCCCTGGGATAGGGGAACCGCGTGACGCCGTGCCGGCGCATGCACTGCGCGACGCGCCGCCAGTGAGCCATCGTCTGTGCGGAGGGGTGCGTCGTCGAGCCTGGGAAAGGGAGGGCGCCAGGTTGGTTGTGAACCAAAGGCGCGGTCGGCCCTACAACTGCCACGTTGCCAGTCGCACCTTGCTGGAGGGTGAACACGAATCCGGCGTTGACCAGCAACGCGTACGTGATCGCCATCAGCGCGGCGCCGGAGAGCAGAAACAGCCCGCCGTAGAGGAGAGTCAGGCGCCGGCGCACGGTCCGGTGCGGGAGGTGTCGCCCGACCGCCAGCTGGGTGATCCGGCCGTTGAGCCGCGCCGCGACGCTCATATCCGGTAGCCCGCTCGTGCGACGGTCTGTATCACCGGCGGGTCGCCGAGCTTGGTGCGCAGCCGGCTGACGGTGACCTTGACGGCGCCCGTGAACGGGTCGGCGGCCTCGTCCCAGACGCGTGTGAGCAGTTCCTCGGGGGAAACCACGCGGCCCTGTGCGGCGAGCAGCAGCTCGAGCACCCCGAACTCCTTGGGTCGCAGCGCCAGTGGCTTGCCGGCCCGGTGGGCGCAGCGCTTGGCGGTGTCGAGTACGACGTCGCCGTGCTCGAGTATCGGCGGGATGCTCGGCTGCGCTCGGCGCGCCAGCGCGCCGACCCTCGCGACCAGCACCGGGAAGTCGAACGGCTTGGTCAGGTAGTCATCGGCGCCGAGCCCCAGCCCGTCGATCAGGTCCTCGGTCTCCGCCGCGCCGGTCAGCATCAGCACCCGGCTACGGCCGCCGGCCGCGACCAGCCTCGCGCATACCTCATCGCCATGTACACCGGGGAGGTCGCGATCGAGCAGGATCACCTCGTAATCGTGCACCAGTGCATGCGCCAAGCCGGCCTCGCCATCCAGCGCGATATCGACTGCCATCCGCGCCTGGCGCAAGCCGGCGGCGACCGTCTCTGCCAATTCCTGGTCGTCCTCGATCACAAGTACCCGCATCGGCGCTCCCCGTTTCGATCAAGGTAGCCGCCAGAGCGTTGCACAGCGGTTTCATCGGCCGTTGCGGACATCGCATGGGTTTTCATGAGGAAACCGTGCGGAAACCCCGAGTCGCGTAGAACCGACGCGCACAGCTGAACGTATGCCCAAGGAGCCTCGATGCCGCCCACCACTCACACCCAGAGACCAAACCGCTTACCGACGAGAGCACGCCTGCTCGCCGTGGCGACACTCGTGAGCGGGATCCTGGTGGCGGGATGCGGCGGTAGTGCCCCCAGCCAGACGACGGCGGGTGGCGCGACCACGGGTGGCGCGACCACGGGTGGCGCGACCAAGGGTGGCGCGACCAAGGGTGGGTCGGTCGCGACGAGGTCGACCACCACTAGGTCGACCACCACGGGCACCGGTGGTGCAACCGGCTCGCGCTCGGCCGCGCATGGCGGCTACGGATCAGGGCCGCTCGCGTTCGCGAAGTGCATGCGCGCCAACGGCGTTCCCAGCTACGCAGACCCGAAGCCCGGACAGGGTGGCGAAATCCCGACCGGAAACAACCCGGCAGCACCTGCGTTCGATAGAGCGCAGAGGAAGTGCGAGAAGCTCATACCGGGCAGCGGCCCTCCCGGCTCGGGGCCCCCACCCTCCGCAAAGACCATGGCCCAGCTGCGCCGGATCGCGGAGTGCATGCGCGGACACGGCGTCCCTCAGTTCCCCGACCCCAGGACCCGTGTCCCGTCCAATCTCACCTCTCCGAGCGCGGGTGGCGACATTCGCGAGATAACCGATTACGACGGCGCCATCCTGCTGTTCCCGGTCTCAATGGATCTGCAGGCGCCCGCGTATAGACACGCCCTGACCGCGTGCGGCGCACCACCGCTGGGTCTCCCGCACTGACGCAACCCGAGGTGGTCGGCATGGATCCGTGGCGGATTGCGGGTCGCGGGCGCGCGTGCGGTTCAAGCTCGGACCCCTGCCGGTCGATGTAGTTGCAAACGTCGCATAACTAAAGAGACGAGCATCTTCATGGGTATTCCAAAAACCGGGATGTTTGTCTCGGCGTCGCGGCGGGACGTATCGACGACGGGCAAGCCGTTGGAGCTGCACGCTGCCACATGCTTGCGCCGGTGGCGGCGCTGGCTCGGGGCGATGAGCGTCGCGCTGGTATCCACAGCGGCGTTTGCCGCACCGTCGGCGGTGGCGAATACGACGGGTCCGTCGTGTTCGGCGGGGATCTGCACGCAGACGTTCGACGCGCAGGGTGACGCACCTCAGGCGTTCACGGTCCCGAACGGCGTGAACAGCCTGTCAGTCCAGGTGGCCGGGGCCGAGGGCGGCAACCTTTATGGGTCTTCAGATGCACCCGGCGGGGAGACCGATGCGGCGCTATCGGTCACGCCAGGAGAAATGCTTACTCTCATCGTCGGTGGCCAAGGTGGCGGCGGGTACGGTGGATACGGTGGCGGCGGCGCCTCCAATAACAGTGCCGGCGGTGGTGGCGGGTCATTCGTCGGTAATACATCGGCGCTGTTGCTCGCAGCCGGTGGTGGCGGCGGCAATGGTGACGGCAACGCTGGCGGCGCGGGGGCCGGAGCCGGTCAAAATGCCGACAATGGCACCAACTACCCAGGCTATTCGGGCTTGGCCGGCAATGGTGCCACCCCAACAGGAGGGGGTGCTCCTGGCTGTTTTGACGGTGGTTACTGTGGAGGGGCGGGCGGCGGTCCCGCGACGAGCACATCACCAGGCACGGGCGGGGATGGACGGTCCGAGACGATCGGTGGTGGCGGTGGCGGTGGCTACTACGGTGGCGGTGGCGGTACCTATGCGGGCGGTGGGGGCGGTAGCGGATATGCCGATCCGTCGGCATCGCAGGTGACCGGGACCTTGGGCGGAAACGCAGGGCCGGGATTTGTCACCTTCACCTACTCATCTCCCGCGACTGATGTGACGGTCTCCCTGACACCCCCGTCGATCACTGCCGACGGGAGCTCGACCTCAACCGTGACCGCGACAGTCACGGACCTGAACGGTGACCCAATGTCGGGCGACACCGTCACGATCGGGAGCTCAGGTGCGCAGACGGTTGGACCGGTCACGGCGGGAGCCTCACCGGGCACCTATCAGGCGACGATAACCTCAACCACTGCAGCCGGGCAGGCGACGATCACGGCGACTGACACCACAGCGGGCCAGCAGCCCTCGGGCACGACCACACTCACCCAGGTCGCGGGGCCTGCGACCGGAGTCGCGCTCGCGCTCGCTCCGTCGTCGGTTGTCGCGAACGGGACCTCGACCTCGACGGCGACCGCGACGGTCACCGATCAGAACGGAAACCCGGTGTCAGGGGATACCGTCACGTTTGAGAGTTCCGGGTCGCAGACCGTTGGTGCGGTTAGAGCGGGGTCCTCGCCGGGGACTTATCAGGCGACGATCACCTCAACCACTGCCGCTGGGCAGGCGACGATCACTGCGACTGACATTTCAGCTGGCGCGCAGCCCTCGGGCACGACCACACTCACCCAGGTCGCGCCGACCACCACACCGCCGACCACCACACCGCCGACCACCACACAGCCGATCTCGACACCACCGACCACCACATCACCGACAGTGGTACCTGCGGTCGCACACTGTGACCCAAGGCCCACCGGCCGCCTGACGGCTCGCACGCTCGGGCGGCTGCGGTTGGGGATGACCCGCGCGCGGTCCCTCCGGATGTACGCCGACGGCTCAAGTCAAGGTAGGCGGTACTGGGACTTCTTCTGTCTGGCCGGCGGGAAGGTCCGCGTTGCCTATGCGTCACCACGACTGCTCAAGACCCTCTCCTCCTCTCAGCGACACACGTTCCGAGGCCGGGTGGCGCTCGCGCTGACTGCCAACCCCTACTACGCGCTACACGGCATCCGTGCCGGCGCCAGCCTGCGTAGCGCGGCCAGGGCGCTGCACACCGGCGCCGCCTTTCAGGTCGGGCTCAACGACTGGTACATGGCGCCTGACGGAGTCACCACCACGATCCTGAAGGTCCGCCACGGCATCGTGCAAGAGATCGGGATCGCGGACGCAACGCTCACTCATACCCGTCGAGCCGAGCGCGCCTTCATCACCAGCTTCTCCTAGACCCCAGGACGCTAAACCCGGGCTGTGTCTCGACGATACGCCCAGGCTGCGCCTGCGGTGAGAATCGCCGTCCAGGCCGCGACAGTGATCCAGCCACGGGTGCCCCAGGCGTGTCCGTCCAGCGCGACGTTACGCGCCTGGACGAGCCACCACGAGGGGAGGAACTGCCCGAACGCATGCAGGAAGCCGCTGGTGATCGCGAACCAGGTGCCGCTGAGGAAGGCGAGGATCGACACGAGGCCGCCCATCAGCGGGCCGACAGAGTCGGTGTTCACAAGATGACCGACAAGGACGCCCAGTGCGGCGAACGGCAGCAGCCCAACCACGATCAGCCCGGTCATTGCAAGCCAGCGGCCTGCCGGCAGGCTGACGCCAAGCAGCGAGCCGGAGATGTAGAGCACCAGCAGGCTCGACAGCGCCATCCCGTATCCGGTCAGCACCTTGGCGCGGAAGTATGCACGCACCGACAGCGGGCTGATCCGCAGCTGTCTGGTCCACCCGGCCTGGCGCTCGCCGGCGATCCGGGCACCGGTCGAGATCATCGACATCATCGTCCCGAACGACGCCAGCGAGACCATGTAGTAGGTGGCGTACGTGAGCCCGGTGCCCTGGATGATCTTGTTGTGCTGCGGCGCCGCGATCAGCCAGAAGAAGACCAGCGGAAACCCCAGCGAGAAGAGGAGGAAGCGGCGGTTTCGGAACGTGCGCAGCAGCTCGTAGCGGGTGTAGGCGATCCCGTTCATCGCGCCCCCGGCTGGTGCTCTTCGGCGTCGGGCTCGCCAGTCAGCTCCAGGAACGCCTCCTCGAGGCTTCCCCCCGCGATCTCGATGTCCTTCGCGGTCGGGTAGACCTCGAGCAGCGCCCGGATGCTCCGGTCGGAGTCCACGCAGCTCAGGATCACCGCGTCGCCGTGCCGTTCGGCGCCGGCGACTCCAGGCAGGCCCGCCAGGCTCGACGCATCCACGTCCGGCAGCGTGGCGCGAAGCGTGCGCCTCCCGACGCGAGCCTTGATCTCGGTCGTCGGGCCGTCGGCGACGATTCGCCCGTGAGCCATCAGGATCGCGCGGTCGGCGTTCGCGTCGGCCTCCTCGATGTAATGGGTGGCGAACAGCACCGTCTTGCCGCGGGCTGCGAACTCGCGCATGATGCTCCAGAACTCGCGGCGGCCCTCGACATCGAGCGCGACGGTCGGCTCGTCGAGCACGAGCAGGTCGGGATTGCAGACGATCGCGAGCGCAAATCGGACACGCTGAGTCTGGCCGCCCGAGAGTTTGTGCGTTCGCTGGGTGGCAGTCGCCGTCAGCCCTGTTACCTCAAGCGTTTCCTCGACGCCCATCGGATCCGGGTAAAGCGAGGCCATCATCGAGACGAGCTCACGCACCGAGAGGTCGCGAATCAGCTGGCCGGTCTGCAACATCGCACCGACCATGCCGGCGTCGACTGCCTCGCGCGGGAGGCGGCCGAACACGGACACGGTGCCCCCGTCGGGTTTCAGGAGCCCGAGCAGCATGTCGATCGTCGTTGACTTGCCGGCGCCGTTGGGGCCCAGCAGCGCCACCGTCTCGCCGGCGGCGATCGCAACATCGATGCCGCGCACCGCACGGATGGGGCCCAGCGGGCCGCGATAGGACTTCACCAATCCGCGGAGGCTGATGCCACCGTTGGTTTTGGTCGCGGGCCCGTCGATCTGTGCGGTCGTCGCAGTGGTCATCGCCTGGATCGGCCCGGGCCGTATTGCCGAAGCAGGGGAGACAGGACTCGAACCTGCAACCCCCGGTTTTGGAGACCAAGAAAGTGCCTCTAAAACGCGCAAGATGGGACGATTTGGAGTCCTCAAAAGCACTGTAAACACGGCATATTTGGCTAGTTTGGTACCCAAAACCGGTACCCAAACCAGGACTGTACCCAACGCCGAAATCTGTGTACCCAACACGATATGATCGCCGGGATGGCTGCCTCGATACAGCGCGTTCCCGTCCCTCAGTTGTACGTCCGTGAGCAGGGCGGGCGCTACTTCTACGAGGCCAAATTCTGGTTCCACGGACGACAAGTAAAGCGCCGCGTCGGGCCGGCATGGCTGGAGGCCGATGGCAACGGCGGCCACAAGCCACGCCGTGGGCGCCCGAGACCGGGCTTCTTTGAGCAGCGAACTGCGACCGCGACGGCCGCGAAGCTGGTTGAGAACTATGCCGAGGACGCGGCTGAGCGCGATCGGGTCGTCCGGGAGCGCAAACTGCGGGGCCTGACATTCCGCGAGCTGGCGGCCGACTATCTGCGATGGATGCGGGAAGTGAAAGGGGCGAAGCCCTCGACAATGGCCTCGCACAGCTACGACTTGGCCGAGCCGGGGCCACGCCGCCGCGGTGCGCGCGAAGCACGGGCTCACGTTATGCGCGCTCTTGGAGACAAGCCGGCTGCGAAGATCGCCACGAAGGACATCGAGGAATTGCTCGCCGCTGTGGCGGCCACGGGCGTGAGCGCGCGGTCGGTGAATCGCATTCGCTCTGTCGTGTCGGCGATCTTTAGCTACGGGATACGGCATCGCGGCCTCGCGACCAATCCCGTGGCGCTCGCCGACAAGCGTCGCGAGCCGAAGCCGGGCGCGCTGGTGTTCTATTCACCGGAGGAGATAGAGGCGATCGCGCGGACATTGCAGACCGGTCAGCATCGCGATCGGAAAGGCCGTGAGCGCACCGCAGACGAGACGCTCGAGGATCACCAGGACGCCGAGGGGGTGCGAGTCGCTGCGTACTGTGGGCTGCGGCTTGGTGAGTTGCTGGCGCTGCGCTGGCGCGACATCGACTGGGCGGGTAACGCACTAACCATCAGCCGGGCTATGAGCGTTGGGATCGAAGGTGAGACGAAGAGTGGGCATGTGCGCCGGATCCCGATGTCAGACCAGGCGGCAGCGGCTCTGGAGCGAGTCAGCCAGCGTCACGATTTCTGTGCTCCGAACGAGTTGGTCTTTTGCAACGTAGTCGGTCGCGCGCTTGACGGCTCCGCGCTCCGACGCAGATACAAGCGAGCACGGGACCGTGCCGGCATGAGGCCGTTGCGCTGGCACGATCTGCGTCACACCTTCGGCTCAACGCTTGCTGCGAACGGCATAGACCTCGTCACGATCAAGGCGGTGATGGGCCACGCCGACCTGAAAACGACTGAGCGCTACCTGCACGCCAAGTCGGAGGCAGAGATGGCCGCTAGGTTCACGCAGGCGTTCTCTCCGAAGTCACCGATTGTGGTCGGCGCCGCCAAGCAATCCGGGATCGTCGGTGACCGGGACAGTGATCGCGCATAGTGCCGCGACTGGCCACCGCGTTCGGGCGATGCAGTCGTGGCGCCAGATACGTGACACGATCACTCCGTCGCCGAAGGACGTCGCCTGTCGACACCGTCAGCGATCATGCGCCAGCCGGTGTAGGCGCTAAAACGAACCCGTGACTCGTCCACTCTCGAAATCCGCGCTCGAGCGTCTGGGGCGGCGTCTTGTAGCCACCGATCAGGCAGAGGCTGCAGATATCGAGCAGCTCCATGTGCTGCTTGCGGCATATGGACCAGTTCTGGCTTCCGCCGTCGACGTGGTGTCCGCGGAGGTTGGGCTCGTCCCGAGCTCGCGTGTGAAGAACACCGGCACGATCACGGAGAAGCTGCGCCGTAACGGCGGGCATACGCTGGGCTCGATTCACGATCTGGGCGGCATGCGTCTTGTGGTCTCCGGCGGCCGGGCTGTGCAGGATCGGGTCGCCGGACAGGTCCGAGAGCTCTTTGCCGCTGATGCCCGGACGCCGAGACTCATCGATCGTCGGGTCGAGCCGATCCAGGGCTATCGAGCGCTGCATGTGATCGTCTACCCGGACGGGTACCCCATCGAGGTTCAGGTGCGAACTGAATGGCAGCATCTTTGGGCGGAGTGGTTTGAGCGGCTCGCCGACCAGTACGGGCGCGGGATCCGGTATGGCGAGCCCCCACTGAGCGGCGGCGCCAGCGCCCAACAGATGATCGACTCGTTGCTTACGCTGGCAGACCAGATCGCCGAGGCGGAAGAATCGGAAGGCATGCCGCCGTTGAGCGCTGTCGCCCTCGCGCTCGCGGGCGCGGTTATCGAATTCCTCAGAACGCGTCGGCCGGGACCGTGAGCACTACCATTCCAAGCGTGGCTCACTTCCTGTTGATCTATGACCGTGCCGCCGGCCAGTTGCTCTTGAAGGAGGAGTTCGCGACGGATGCGGAGGCGCTTACGGCTCGGTTCGCAGCCGAGTCCGAATACGGCGTGCAGTCCAACGTCGAGATCATCGCTATCTCAGCAGCATCCGAAGCGGAGCTCAAGAAGTCCCACGGCCGTTACTTCCTGAGCAGCCAGGAGTTGGGCGAACGCCTTGTCGGCGCCGAGCGCTAGCTCGCGCGTCAAGCCGGACATGTCCGTAGCTGGTGGTAGGCATGGTCGATGGATCCTCTGGTGCTGCGCGAGCCCTGCCCGACATGCGGGGCTCAGCCTGGTAGCCCGTGCATCGGACGACGCGGCCCACGAAAGGCCTTTCACGTCGCTCGCTGGGAGCTTGCGAGCCCAGGGCTGTCGCCGGCCCAGAAGCACGCACGCGCTGTTCGTCTGAATGTGCCATGCCTGCTCTGCGGCGCAACCAAGGGGCAGCACTGCACGCACCCGAGCGGCGACCTGTTCCTCGAATCACACGACGCGCGGCTCGCCATCGCGACACGCTGGGTGACACGCCGCCGACAGAAATCGAGCGAGTTCCGCATTAACCGGGAAGCACTCACCCGCGAGGGTTAGCAATGCATCTGACGTCGCCGAAGCGCTCGCCTGCACGCGGCCACAACGTCGCGGTAAGCGATCGTGAGTTACTGGCTAGACCCTATGGCCTGTCAACCGTCACCGGTCAACAGGCCATAGGGTCTAGCCGCGCGTTCCGGCACGCTTCTGGAGCAGCCATCCGCAAGCTCGGCGGATGGCTGCTCCGTCACGCAGATCATCAATCTACGTATTGCCAGGTGCAGTCCTTGCCGTGGTGATCCCCGAAGTGATCACACGGCGGGAACTTCGTTCCCGCTGTGACGTTGTCCTTAGTGCCGTTGTACTGCGTGCATTCGACTCTTCCGTCGCGCGGGACGGTGTCGCCAGGCTTGTAGGTCGTTGCCATCGGGCCTCCTTTCAAGGCGAACGTACGTACGTGCTGAAGCTACTAGGTAGCGCCGACAGGGCTCACCTGGCATTGGGTGAGAGACGTCGGGCTCGCTCCAGCTATCGAAGGTGGACCCTTTCGTGTGCCTCAAGCGCGGACAGTCGCCATCGAGCCTCCAGTCGCCGCCAATGCGGTCGTCAGCTCAGCCACCGCCGCGCGAAAAACAGCCGAATCGTTTGTCGACACGTTCAAAATCGAGCTGATCAAAGACCGCGTCTGGCAAACCCCGCACCCAGGTCGAGCTCGCCGTCCTCGAATACGTCGACTGGTTCAACAATCGCCGCCTGCACGAGTCACTCGGCGACATCCCACCAGTCGAGCTCGAACAGCTCCACACCGCCCGAACCGGCACGTTTCCCGGTGACCGATCGGTCACCGCGCTCTCACCGAGCGGCTCAGAACCGCTTAGGGAACGTCGCTTCGCAACCGGCCTGGCTGAAAACCACCTGGCCGCGCCTGATCCCGCTAAGACCGCGCCCAGCCTGGTGGTCGACGAGACCTCCCAGCTGGTCTCTCTAACCCTAGGATCTGACCACCACCAACAGATGGAAACCTACTAAAACAGTGATCTGACCCGGAGTTGACGGAGTCGGGTTTCTGGAATCAGGCGGCTTGGTTGTTGTTGTTCAGAAGTTGTAGATGGTGTTGATGGTCGACTCCACCCTGAGTCTCAGAGAGACCAGCCAGCAGCGTTCCGTCGACCACCAGGCTGGGCGCGGTCTTAGCGAGAAAACGTTCGTCCTGAGATTTCAGCCAGCCGGCTTCGACTTCGGATGGCGTGAGCATCCCCAGGCTGGAGTGCCGGCGTCGGGTGTTGTGGAACAGCTCGATGTAGTCGAAGATCGCGGTCGAGAGTTCGATCCTCGTCTTCCACTTCTTGCGGTTCAGTAGCTCGACCTGCATTCGGCCCCAGAAGCTCTCCATCATCGCGTTCGCCTTCGCTGTCGACTGCGCCTGATCGGGTTGTTGCGCAGCGAACTGTCTGTGTGACGCACCCGTTCCATCCGTGGCTGGGTCGCGAGTTCCCGTT
>Ga0182024_10001286_pt1 | contig 64872 bp, 51 predicted proteins | sample P32metaG_FD_120480 | JGI IMG/M metagenome (GOLD analysis project Ga0182024, IMG submission 120480) | Permafrost microbial communities from Stordalen Mire, Sweden - P3-2 metaG (Illumina Assembly) | ecosystem: Environmental > Terrestrial > Soil > Wetlands > Permafrost | place: Sweden: Stordalen... | reverse complement strand
TGCGTGTTGTTGGACGGCGTCGAGCTTGGGGTTTGAGAGGGCGCTGCGGCAGCCGGAAGACTGGCCCCTGACGACGAACTCTGATTCCGGGCAAAACTAACGCTGGCGAGCGTGAGCAGCCACAATAAACATCCACAAACAGCGGTCAGTCTTCTCCCGCAACGGCTATCTTGATCAATGGTGAGTGGCACGGCTTTAGATTCCCCCAAGGACTAGATGTATTTCCAGGGTAGAGGGTTGGTTAGGATCGAATCCTGGGTCCGAGCTGCGCTTCGCTCGTGTCGGCCCATGAACTATGCCCGTATTTTGCTTGGCATACAAGCCGTCCCCCTCTGAGCAAAAAAAACGCGGCCTCGGGGAGAGGCCGCGCGAGCGAAGCAGATGATTCCGGCTCACTGATAGGTAAAATTCAGCTTGTCGAGCCAGACCGAGTAGGGCGTTTGGGCATAATTCCCATCCTGCTGGTAGTTGATGGTTACGCCATACCAGCTGGTGGAGGTGGGACTCTCGGTGTAATTGAGATTGGCCGTGTTCCCATTGAGGGTGATCGATTTGAAGAGGAGTTGATTGCTCGAGGTGCGCTCCACTTGAATGGTGAGATGGTTCCAGGCATTTGACACTGGATTGCAAGCCACCCCAGTCGGATGCCAGTGGCCGGCCACATCGTCCCAAATGTCCCATTCGTGGCCTCCAGCAATGCGGCATTCATGTCCCCAAATGAAGGACTGGCCGCCAACGAACTGGTTGATGTCGAACTCCAGCGCCTGCGATACGCTCAAATTCGTTCCGTAAAAATAAACGTCGTAGGTAAAGTTGTGCAGGGTAGGAACAAGGGTTTTGTTGGTATCTGGCAGACCCTGTGTGGAGTAGTCCCCAATCAGGTGGTTGTTCCAGAAGCCGTCTGAATAGGCCTCGTCGCCGCCAACGTCGGTGCGGGTGGAAGCTCCGCTGATCGAGGGGGATGAAATATTCTGCTCCATCGACCAAGTCACCTTCGGCTCGCAACTGGTACACATCGCGTACACCGGCGGTAGCATCCCAGCACCGTCCCAGTCTTTGTTCAAATGAAGATTGCTGAAAACCTTTCCGGAAGACGAGCCGCCGCTGCTGCCGCCAACCGTAATCGTGATTGGAGTAGTTGCACTTCCGCCGCAGTTATCCCACTCCTGTACCACTGTGTTGTAGGTGCCAGGGCTGAACGTCAGCGACGCGTTGAGCTGTGAGCCCTTGCTGGTGTAAATCAGCTGACCCGGCTTTGCATAGACTCCCATAGCGGAGACGCCACTGGAGCATGAGGTGCTGGAGGAAGCGGTGTACTGCACCGTCGTACTGACCGTGGTGTTCGCCTTGGGAGCCGTTACTGTGACTTGTCCCCCCGCAGCGCCGGAAACGTGAATGGTCACCGGTGTGGAACTGCTGCCGCCGCAGTTGTCCCATTCCTGGACCACGGCCTGATAGGTTCCGGGATTAAAAAATAACTCGGTGTCGAGCTTGCTTCCAGAAGTGCTGTACACCAGATCGCCGGGCGCGGAATAAACTCCTACCGCTGAAACTCCGGCCGAGCAACTGCTCGAAGCGGTGGCGACAAATTGAACCGTTGTTGCTACGTTGCTTCCGTTTGCGGGTGCAGAAACCGAGACGCCAGCCAAGGCAAGAGGTCCCGAACTCAGTCCTAACAGGATGGCTAACCACTTCATTAAATGCTCCAATTGTAGGTAGGCTGCTACATTTCCTACGGGGTTTTGGGGTAAGTTCTACCGGATTCTACCTAGATCGAAAATTTCGCTCAAGGCTTTTGGCAAGAAAACTGGCCCAAAATTAAATGAGAGGTACTAAGCCCATTTAGAAAGGAATTCGCTTTTTACCGATCTTGTCCTACCTAAAGACTCCTCCTCTCCTAAAGTCTTTCACCGATATATCAAACTGCGATGCTGCCATAGGCTCTTTCTTGGACATCTTTTGAAGCGTGCGCTTTTTATCTCTGGTGTATGTGATTGACATCTGAGGCGCATTGGAGTTTCGGCGCAGTTTTTTTGGTGCTGGTGGGTTTTAGAAGAGATTTGGTGCTGGTGGGTTTTAGAAGAGAGAAGAGATGATCGCAGCTCTCCAAGGAAAGATCTCGGAAAGGAATTAAGAACGTGGAATTGGGCGCATTTGTAGTGGTTCCGGGCGGGGAAGACTTCACCGCGATCCATGAGGTTCAGCCGGACGTCGTAGCAGCTTCGCAGCATTCGCGAGCCATGTATTCGTCGCGAAAGCCAATCGTCGGCAACGACGTTCTTCAGTCATGGATGCAGCGTATCCGCAAACTCGGAGTGCAGAGCCTGTGGTTGACCTCAGGAAGTGTCACCCGTTCCGCCCTGGGTGCATTTGCGCGCCAGGGCATCGAGCGCCTTCTCGTTATTAAACTTAGTTCTTACGCGGAAATGGATCTGACCGATCTATTTCGCTTTCATTGTGAGCGTCGGCATCCGGTAACCGAGGCGCACGATAGTCACGGAGAACTTGGAGTTTCTCTGTTAGACAATCTCGCTCTTCGCGCAGACGGCGAGAATTCTTCGGCGACTACCAAGTTTGAACAGGTTCCTTATCAGTTTAATGGATATGCGAAACGCATTTCCTCAGCGACGGAACGGCAAGAGCTCGTGGGAGATGCACTGACCGGTGCTTGCGCAATGCAGCCTTTCGGGAAACAGATTGGCGACCAGGTGTGGATTGGCGAAGATGTGAATCTGGACAGTTCCGCCAGAATTATCGGTCCCACGTACATCGGAGCTCGCACGACTGTACGAGCGGGGGTGACTATCGGCCCATTTGCCTCGGTTGAGCGCGATTGCATCGTCGATTGCGGAACCACGGTGGAGCGTTCGACAGTTTTGCCGCATACGTATCTGGCTCCAGGACTACTCATTCGGCAGGGTTTGGTCGACGGTTCGCGCTTCGAGCATCTGGGCTTTGGTACAGTCGCGGATCTTCAGCCAGCAGGCTTAGGGAGCAGAATTCTGTCGCGCAAGTCGCGCGTCCAACCGTCGAAGACGCCGACCACCAGTCCGTTGCCAGCAGATAGCAATCTGGTGTGGGAGTTTGCCGGATCGTCGAGCGGGTCGCAGGCCTGGCTTCAGGTGCAGCTGTGAAGGCCTCGGAGTGTACTGTTCTGCCGTTTCCTTGCATGTCGAGTTCGGCGCAACGTCGCGCCCTGCGCAAGGAATTGCTGAACGCTTCGCGGACCTCGGCCTCGCCAGTGGTTGTGGACATGTCCGGCTGCAACACATTGAACCACGATGACGTCGACTGCCTGTTAGAGTGCATCGCGGAGGTGGCCGGTCGAGATACGCTGGTTCTTCTGGTCGCGGGCTCTCCTGCCAATCGAGTACTCCTTGAGGTCACCCGGATCGGCTCGCTGGTGCCGGTTTTCAATTCAATGCAGGAAGCGCTCGCAGATCCGCAGGTAGGCGACTCGATTACACTCAAAGTTCCGCAAACAATTCCGTCTCCACAGGTTGGGAGTGCGTAATGAATCTGGCCGCTCACAGATCCTCGCGCTGCTTCTTCGTTGCCGTATTGGCAAGCTCGTTTGTAGTTTCCAGCGAGATGCCGCTTCTGGCCGATACCCCTCAGCAGACCAGTTCCACCACCCAACGGCAGGACGATGCGCTGCCGGATGCGCCGCAGTCGCAATCTCCCCCCACGACGCCAAACCAACAGCCCGCACAAGCTCCTTCGGGAGCTGCTGGAGCCAAGGCTGCCAATGTGAAAGGAGCTCCGGTTGCTCAGCCCGCAGGAGCGGCTGTAGCACCCGCCCGTGAGCGCGGCCATCGCTCGCTTTTCATCAAGCTGGGTTTACTCGCCGGCGCTGGAATCGCAGTGGGAACCGTGGTCGCCCTTTCGGAAAAAAGTCAAGTACGACCACCCGGCGCGACATCAGCTAGTCATCCATGATTTAGGAGCTTTTCACCAATGGCCGCGAACCAAGCCTCTACCCGGGGCACTACTACTCGTCTCTTCTTGATTACGTTCTCAGGAATCGACGGAGCCGGAAAGACTACACAAATCGAAAACCTCTCCTCGTTCTTGCAGAACCAGGGCTTTCGCGTCGCACGCCTCAGCTTCTGGGACGATGTCGCGGTCGGATCAAGAATGCGTGCCGGCGTTGGGCAACGGACCGTTGACTCGGATCGCGGCCCAAATACCTCGTTCGTTCCGAAGAACAATAAACACATTCGCAAGTGGTATCTGAGCGCCGCCCGGGCGGGATTCTATTTGCTCGACGTTGTCCGATTGCGCCGCTTGCTGATCAGTAAGAAGATGCGAAACGCTGACGTCGTGATTTTTGATCGCTATGTATACGATCAGGTCGCAAATATCTATTCCCAATCCGTGGCGGCCCGCATCTACGGCAAACTTCTGCTAAGCGAGACTCCGGCTCCCGACCTGTCTTTTGTCATCGATGCGTCGCCCGCCGCCGCTTACGCCAGGAAACCGGAATATCCGCTGGATTTTGTGTATCGCAACCGTCAGAGTTTTCTCAATCTGCGGGAACTCGTTCCCCAGCTGATCATTGTTCCTGAAGGCAAGCCCGAGGACGTCAGCAGCGAAATTCTGCGTCATGTGAACCGGTCGCGGCTTTTCAACTCAACCCCAACGCACGCAACCTCTTCAGCAACCCTAACTAGGGAAAAGACTGACTCCTTGATGGCCAGCGCCCTAGAGCGGCCACAGAGTTCCTGTAGCGTACGAAATAACCCAACAGCGAGCCGGTGACTGTCATCCAAGGCTTGCGCGTTTTACTGAAAGAGGCCCTGCATGATCCCAGGAACTTCCGACAACACCTTTGCCCTCGTTGTACCGACCCTGAATGAAGCGGGAAATATCGACAAACTACTCAGTGCGCTCACCGATGCGCTGAGCGATACCCTTTACGAGTACGAAATTATTGTTGTGGACGACGGCAGCACCGATGGGACGGTGGACAAGGTCCGCTCCTGGTCCATGCGGGATTCGCGCATTCGCGTGCTCTCACGCGCCGGCGAACGGGGTTTAGCAGGGGCGGTGTTGTATGGCTGGAGTCAATCTCGAGCGAACCTGCTCGGCGTGATTGACGCCGACTTGCAACACCCCCCCGAGTTGTTGCCGGAATTGTTGAAAGCCGCGGAACGGGCCGATATCGCCATTGCCAGCCGCTACGCTCGGGGTAACGGAATCAAAGGGTGGAATCCGTTGCGGGTAGCTGTCTCCAAGCTGAGCACTCTCGCCGCCGCTCCCCTCATTTCGAAAAGGAACTTGCGGGTTACCGATCCTATGTCCGGCTTTTTCGTGACCCACCGCCGCTGCATCGAAGGGCTTACTTTCCAGACGACCGGTTTCAAGCTGCTGCTTGAAGTCCTGGTCCGCGGTCGCATCCACACTGCGGAGGAAGTTGCTTACAACTTCGGGCTTCGCCACGCAGGGGAGAGCAAGGCCAGCGCTACCGTTGCATTTCATTATCTGCATCTGCTCGGCCGGCTGTCGCGGGATATGGTTCTACGTTCGAGCGAGCAATAATGAAGATCGCGCTGATCACTTCATTTCCGCCGAGCCGCCACGCCCTCAACGAATACGGATTTCATGTGGCGGACCAGCTTCGCCAGGAGCAGTGTGTCGACCTCACGGTGTTGGCCGACTATCTTCCTGCTCCAGCGGAGGAGCTTCCCGGCTTTAAGGTTGATCGCTGCTGGGGCTTCCGACGGAACGGCAACATCGCCAGTCTGCTGCGCGCCATTCGCAGGGTGAAGCCTGACGTGGCCTGGTTCAATATCGGGTTTGCCAGCTTCGGAGATCGTCCCTTTTCAGCTCTGATGGGCCTGGTGACGCCGGCTGCAGCCCGACTGAATGGAGTGCACTCGCACGTTACCCTGCATCAGCTATTCGAGACCGTCAATCTGGAGGATGCGGCAGTTGGTTCGCACCGGATGTATCGAGTCGGCGGCTGGCTGGCGACGCATTTGCTGTTGAGCGCCAACTCGCTGTCCGTGTTGATGCCGGCCTATCGTCGAACCTTGGATGAAAAATACGGACGCGGTCAGGTCAGCGTGCGCTCGCATGGAATTTTTGCCGGAGAGCCAGACCCTCCCGACTTTACCCGCCGTGGCAATCCGACCCACCGCATTCTCGCCTTTGGCAAGTGGGGCACCTACAAACGTCTGGAGTTGCTCATCGAAGCCTTCGAACGTTTGGCGAAGAAGTTCCCCAGTGTGGAATTAGTGATCGGCGGCGGCGACCATCCAAAAACTCCAGGCTATGTGCAATCGATGGCCGAGCGCTACGCCTGTGATCGCATTCGCTTTCTCGGTTACGTACCCGAGGGCGACATTCCCGACCTCTTTCGCGAGGCAAGCTTGACCGTGATGCCCTATACCTCGTCGGCTGGCTCGAGCGGCGTGGCGCATCTCGCCGCACAATACGGCGTGCCGGTGATCGCGTCTGGAATCCAGGACTTTCGCGATCTCGCCGAACATGAGGGAATCGCCATTCGCTTCTTCACACCAGGAAGCGTCGACAGCCTGGTCGAGGAAATGTTCGTCGCCTTGAATTCACCGGAAGAGCTGAAGAAAATGGCCTGGCAGAGCTACTCCGCGGGAGTAGCCATGAGCATGCCGCAGGTTGTGCGGGAATACATTCGATCGTTCCGGCAGCAAGAGCGTGTCAAGACCTTGCAACTGGCTGCGGGCTTGCGTCGCTCCGGTCAATTCCATCGGCCGGACGAACTCGCCCGAACCGTGGGCGAAAGAATTCAAAAATGGCAGGATGAAGACGAACTCGCGGCACCCTCAGCCTAACGCTTGCACAGCCTAATTCTAGCGAGGTTCAGCCCATAAACTGTAGCTGCGCTTCTGCGCTTATCTCTTAATCAATCTCTTGTTTAATCTGGAGCAAGCTGACAGTTAGCTCTGCGGGGACTGTGGCTGCGTGGGATTTTGATCAGAACCCGGCGGCGGTAACGCCGGCAGAGATGGAGTCTGCACCCCGACCGGTGGTACGGGAGTGTTTTCCTGTGTACTGCTCGGAGTGACGGCATCGCGACGCTTCAGTTCGATGGGCTTCTGCTCGCGGCGCTTCATGTCTTGAACCGCCTTGAGCGTCGCCTCCACGTCTACCTGATTCTGGTCGGCCAGCTTGTCCATTTTCTGGCCTTCGGCATCGCGCCGCGTGGAATAACTGACTTTGGCTTTTGCGTCTCGACCGGCACGCGCCGCTTGATAGTACATTTCCGCGCTCTCCCGATCTCCCGCTAGCTCCGCGATATATCCCAGGTTGTTCAAGGTGAAGGCGTTTTGAGCATCCTGCTGATACGCCTGCATGAAAAACGCCTTGGCGGCCGACGCATTGTTGTCGTTCAGGGCCGCAACCCCGCGCAGGTTCAAACGAGCGGTACTTGCTTCCACTCCTTCGCCTTTGGCGATCTGTTCGCTCATGGCGACTGAATTTTCCGCGGCAACTTCGCTGATCGGGCGGCCCCGCCACTTCGGCCGTGGAGTCACTACCACCCGCCTCGTCGAATGCAGGCTGGCCGCCGCCGAATAACTTCTCAAAGCTCCTTCAACATCGCCGATGTTCTCCAGCGCATAGCCCAGGTTGTTCAGCAGAAACGGATCGTTCGGATGGCTCGGTAAGGCTGATTGCAGCAGGTTCTTAGCCTCAAACACATGTCCGTCGCGCATCAACACAATGGCCTGTTCGTTGATTTTGCTGACCTGGCGATCGGAATCCTGCACCCGTCGGAAAGCGTCATCGAGCGGCTTGCCTTTGAGCGTGGCTTCGTTGGATTTATCGATGATCGCGTCAGTATGTTGCTTCGCGGCCAAGGCGTAATAGCGCAGGGCGCGATCGGCGTCACCCTCCAATTCGGCAACGTATCCTAGATTATTGAGTGTGAAGGGATCTTCGGGGTCCAGCAGGTAAGCCTTATAAAAAAGTCGCTTGGCCTTTTTCTCATGTCCGTGCTTAAGTTCGGCAACACCCTCGCGATTCAGTTTCTGGCTCGGGGTAGACATGCTGCGCTGCGGAATGGGAATCTGTAGATCGCTGGCTAGGCACAGGCAAGTTCCGGCGAGCAGTTGCATCGCCAGCATGCCCGGAATAAACAGTCCTCTTACTTTCAATCGATGACCCCCGCCGGCTCTATGATGCTTGAAAGGCATGGTCGGTTGGACTACAGTAAATTCCCGATACGGTTGGCTTTTCCGCAATTCCGCATTTCGCATCTAAGACCCGATGACCCGATATCTCTGGCCCTTGATTCTAATCGTAGCCTGTGCGCATGCCCAAGTGGCTGCACCCGCTTCGCCAGCGCCTGCTTCACCCGCTCCGGTTTCATCGGCGCCCGCACGCTCTGACAGTAGCCAGCTGCCGGACGTTCAGCCGCAAACCATTCAGCCGCAAACGACTCAGCCGCAAACCGCGCCGCCACAGACCGCACAGCCGAGCAACCAGCCAGAGACCATCCAGCCCCAGGCTCCTGCTAATCCCGCCGACCTTCCTCCTTTAACTCGGCCTGGCACAAAAGTGAGCCTGGTGCGCGGTGTGTTGAAACGGATGGACCCGATCCATGACGAGTTGTTGATTAAGGTATTCGGAGACGGCGACGTCCGGATTAATTTCGATCCGAGAACCCAACTGGTCTCGTCCGCTGACGCAAGCGGCAACAAAGCGCAATTGATCGGCATCCCTACCGGATCGGTGCTGTCCGTCGATACCGTGATCGACCGCGGAAAACTATTTGCAGTCACAGTGCGAACCGTCGCATCCGTTGCCGCGGAACTGAACGGCCAGATCGTGCGTTATGACGCCACCAGGTCGAGGCTCACTCTACGCGATCCCATGAGCCCTCAAAGTCTTGCCTTGCGGGTCACCCCGAGTACAGTCATCGTGAACCACGGGCAGCCAGCCTCGCCGCAGACGTTATCGGCTGGCATGCTGGTGCAGGTATGGTTCTCGCCCGCGCAAAAAGCTGCAACCAAAATTGAGATTCTCGCCGAACGTGGGAATTCTTTTACCTTTCAGGGCCGGGTCGTCTCGGTTGACCTGCGCACACGTTCCCTCGCTATCTCAAACGATACCGACCAAAACGTTCACGAGATCGCCATTGGCGCGCTCGATAATTCGAGTCTTGGTCTCTTGCGGGAGGGCGCCGACGTCACCATTCAAGCCGAGTTCGATGGCGATCGTTATAACGCGCGCAGCGTTGCCCTGGTGCCCAAAAATCAGTAGCCCAAGACTCCGTAGCCACGGAATCCATAGCCCAGAAATCCGTAGCCACCTCCAGCGCCCAGCCCCGGCGTAAAGCCCGCTTTTAGGGTGCTTCCATCTCCGTGCGTCTTTCCCGCAACGTGCGCGCCGCCAGGAAATCACGGAACATGTAGCGAATGGTGTGCCGACCGTAGCGCGTCAGGCTTCGCAGATCGGTCTTGTGCCAACAACATAAGTTCATTTTCGGGGACAACCCACAATAGAAACGGAAGCGGCGGTGCGCCGATTCCGGCATGGTCAGCATAGCCGCGGCCATACGATGGTTGCCCTCAATAATCGTCAGCGGGCGCTGCCCTTCCATGCCAATCAGCAATACCGCATCGGGTACATGGCTGGCACGCAAGTCGGTGCCGATGGCCACCAGTTTTTTCAGAAACCGGCTTGGCTTCCCTCGTTCCAGTCCCGCCTGGATGCGGCCAATCATTTCCGTCAGGTAAAATCCGCCTCCTGCAAAGCGCCTCCAGTCATTTCGTGGAAATGATCGCAGGCGTCCCAGGTCGTTGGGAGTCATTTCAATCTCCCACCACTCCATACCAGGAGGCAGTTCGCGCCACAATCGCCCCCTGCGGCGGAACAGCAGAGCTCGCCGCACGAAGTTTTCCTTGGGATCGTTGAGATCGGGATGCTCCACCAGATTCGTGAAGTCCCGACGATAAATATCAAACTCTGGATGATAAAACTCACTCCGTAAGAATTCCGCGATGATCTCTTCTTCCGGGACCGGCCTCAAGCGCTTCAAAGGGTGCAGAGCCGGTGGCGCGCTCTCAGCTTCCTTTTCTTCTTCTTCATCGCGCAAGATGGGAAGGGTGACTGCGAAAAGCAATCCTCCCATGACGAACACTTGCACCAGAATCACCTGCGACAAAGAAGAGTGAAAACGCCAGATCGCTCCAGTCAGCAAGACGCTCGCGCCCAACTGCACCCAGGCGGCGGTGCCGATCCGCCGCGAGATTTCGTACATCATGATCACTACCGCGATGGAGTAAATGCCGGTCATGAGAGCATATTGAGTCAGTAGGCCGGAAAATGCCGACGGCGATTCCAGCAGGAAGCGCGCGCCCAGCACACCGGTCCATACAGCCTCCGGCACCAGCGCTACCGCCGCGATAAAAACGGAAGTCACGAAGCTCACTAACAGCAGCGCGGTGTAAAGCAAATGCCGTCCTACCCGCCGATTTGTAAGACTCGTCGTCGCCGCTGAAACGGGGAACATGCTGCTCACCACCGACCACGACAGCATGAATACCACGCGCCCCACCAGCGCCAAGGCGGCATAAATTCCGGCCTCCGGTGGCGCGAAAAAATGCTTCACCAATAAGATGTCAAGGTTGCTGAGAATTACCTGTCCAATGAAATAAAGCAGAGCCTGTACGCCCTCGCCAAACGGCGCGACCTTGACTAATCCAGGCTTGGCCCGATATTCAGGTCCCGGACTTCCGACCAGATAGGCTGCGACAATCGAAAGCATCACCGCCGTCATCACCCCGGTCACGCCCATGCCGAAGTGCAGCAGCAACAGCGCCCCGCCGAGTTTAACCGCCACTTCTACGACGACATTGATCGCCAGTCCGCGAAAGTCATAACAGCCTTGCATCTTTCCGCGACGTACACCGAGCGGTATATAGACTCCGGTCGCGATTGCCAATAACCACAGATCATGCAACGCCGGCAGATTGAAATAGGACTTGAGGTAGGTTCCGCCTGCGGCGATGAGCACTGCGACTACCAGGCCCGCCTGCCAGGCTCGACGCAACATCCTCGCGTAGATTTGCGCCCGCATCGGCGTTTCCGAGCTGCGAGCGATAAATTTTGAGGTCACGATCTGGAACGACAGGGTGATGGCCGACAGCAACATGAGCAACGTATACAAAGCGGAAGCGTTGCCGAAACCCGCAGCGCCTAACCTGCGCGCGATCCAGATGTTGTAGAGCAGATTGGTTGCGGCGACGAGTCCGGTGCTGCAGAGCAAAATGGCGCTGCCGCGCACGAGCCGCTCGCGCAGGCCTGCGAGATGGCCGGGCATTGTCGATGCATCCGTGGCGCTGGGTGTTGTCATGAGGGATTTGCCGTCGTTGGAAGCGGCGTAGATGAAGGCATTAGAACGTGACTTGCGCCGCCGGAACCACTTGAGTGGTATCCCCATGGCCGGTAAATTCGTAGAAAGTTTGCTGTGCCAGACCGAAAGAGAATCTTATTGGATAGGCGAAGAATCCCGTCTCGCCTATCTTCGTGCTGTTCGGTTCGCGTGTGTAAGACGCCATGATGTTCGAGGTCACGCTATCGTAAGCGTGAAAATTACGTCCGGAGGACCATGCGCTGGAGGCAGAGAGCAGCCAGTGCTCCTTGATCCTCGCGTCGATGCTGAAGCGCGGACGAAGAGTTTGGGCCAGCGCGTAGTTATTGCCTTCGACCCGCCAGGATCGCAGAAACTCCGCCAGCGCCGTCACCTGGATGCGTGAACCGAAACTGTGCTGCAGCCCGCCATAAGAAATTGTCTGGTAATACTCGTACACTGATGGTCCGAAGAGCAAGTCTCGTCCGCTGTACCCGGTCAGCAATGCATTCTTGCTCCAGAGCCGGCCCACACGAAAATCAATGGCAGCGGAAAGATCCCGCGAATGCAGGGTTTCATCCGTGAACGGACCCGCTTCCCGAATCAGATTGCCGGAAAACGAAAGCCAGTTCTCGATCGAAGTGCTGGCCACATAAAGAAACTGGCGAAACAGATTTTGATTCATGAACCGCGGAGAAAGTGTATCGCGACGGATGGTGTACTGAAGTCCGGGCATGAAGTTGAGCTTCACGCTGCCCAATTGCACCATGGGCGCCACCGAAACGTTGAAGATCGTGTCGAAGGTATCGCGATTCTGGATCAGAAGTTGGCTCGGAAAGGAAAGAGTTCCCTGCGCGTTACGCTCGGCGATAAAACCTTCAATCGGAGGAAATGAATCTGGCCGGAATTGAAAGCGCGAATCGGCAAAGGTCTCAACCGTTCGCCGCGGCGGTGGCAGCAAGGCCGGGTTGTTTTGCACGCGCAGCAGGCGCGCGTCCTCCTGATAGATGTTTTCATCTTCGAAAACTGCATTCACCCGCACGTCAGAGCCGATGCCCACACGATCAGTAACAGGCCGCCCTGCTTCCTGCTGCAGCTCCATCTCTGTGGTGCGAGTCGCAGGATCCTGCGGATCGATCTGGCTGGCCAGCACAAAGTTGGCGAGCGCGCGGTCGTTCCGGCCAAGTTGGCGGTAAACATTAGCCTGCGCGATTAGATATTCATAGTTCGTTTTGCGTTCCGGATCGTCGTTCAAGCTGGCCAGTTGCAATTGCGCGCTGCGCGTATCTCCCAACGCCAGCGATGCATTGGCCATCCCCACCGCCACAGCCGCCTCATCCGCCCCCAATGCCTGCGCGCGTCCGTACATGCGCTGCGCCAGCGGATATTCGTGGATCCCCATCAAAATGTCCGCCGCGTTCAGGTAATCATCCGCGGAGGTTACATCCGTGGGCGCAACTCGCGCCTCGGCAAAGCCGAGCGCGATTTGTTGTTGTGCATCGCCGTTGCGTCCCTCCTCGGCGAACAAGCGGCCCAGAGCCAGCCGCACCTGAAGACGATTTTCATCGGAACTTTCCAGCGCCCGCTCGTACCGGCTCATCGCGTCATTGCGGCGGCCAAGCATGCGCAGCGCATCGGCGGTTACCAGCAGCACTTCGTAATCTTTCGCTCCCAGCCGCTCCGCGGTTTCAATCGCCTGCATCGCCTCTGCTGGCTGGCGCAGTTTGGCATACGATCTCGCCAGCTGCGCGGAAATCATTGGATCGTTAGGAGCCACGGCAAGTCCGCTCCGCAAAGTGTCGGCCGATTTTTCAAATTTATGCTGCTGGTACTGCACATCGGCCAAGGCAATGTAAGTAAGTGCAGTGTTGGGATTCAGCTTCAGCGCTAGTTTGTATTCATTCTCCGCACGAGTCAGCATGGCCCTCTGGCGATAAGCCTCTGCTTTAACTAAATGCAGGCTCTCCGATTCGGGCAACAGTCGGCTGGCCGTTTCCGCTTCTTTCAGCGCTGCCGTGGAACGGCGCAACTGCAGCAAGGCGTAGGCCAGTCCGAGGCGGGCTTCGCCATAATCCGGATTCAGTGCCAATGCCTTGCGAAAATCCGCTTCCGCCTTCGTCGCCAGACGCAGATCGTTATAAACATAGCCCCGATTCATGTATCCCACGGCCATCTGGGGATCAATTTCCAGAGCGCGCGTGAAGTCCTTGACCGCCGCTTCATTTTCGCCGCGATCGGCGTGCACATATCCCGCAATCAGATATAAGTCCTTGTCATTCTTAAGAACCGGCTGAAACTGTTCGACGATTTTCATCGCCTCGTCGAGACGCTTCAGAAACAAAAGGTCGTACGCAAGATAGTCCACCGCTTCGCGATCGCTCGTCAGTTTCTGAATGACCTTATAGCCCAACTCCGCGGACTCTCCGTAGTTGCCCGCCATGGTCAGGTAGCGCTCATGCTCGCGCATCACCTGCGGGTTCTGTCGCTCGTCTTCTGACGCCCGCTCCAACCAATCCTTGGCCCGCGGCAACTGATGGCCTTCGAGGGCCGAATTCATCGCGCCGGAAACGATCAAGGGATTGCTGGGCGCTCTTTGGAAGGCCTGCTGGTAGCTCTGTTCGGCGTCGTCGAAATGGCGGGTCGCGCTGTACAAATCACCCAGAGCCAGATAGGGAACGTAGTCCTCCGGATGCTTCTTCTCTAATTCCAGAAAATATTTTCGCGCCGCCTCGTTGTCGCCCATTTCGCGTGCTACAAATCCCAGCGCGCCCAAAGCGACCGCGCTCGAGGGATCGATGGCCACGGCCTGCTCGTAAGTCTTTCGGGCTTCCTCATTTCGGTCGGTCTTCCAAAGCAGATTCGCATAGTTCAGGAGCAGAACTACGTTACGAGGCTCGATCTGCAGAGCATCCTTCAAATCCTTTTCCGCGGCAGTGACATTACCTTGCCCCACTTCCGTGGCCGCTCGCAGTCGCAAAAATTCGGGCCGCGTCGGTCCGGTCACGTCGATGGCGGAGATTTCCTTTACCGCGTTGTCGGTCACGCGCTCTGCGTTCGCATCGTCTCCGGTATCGCGATAGATTTGCGCAAGATCCACACGCAAGGAAATGGGATAAAGAATTCCCTCCGGCACACCTTCGGGTAGGTGCTGCAACGCCGCCTCATATTCGTGAATCGCGCTGTCATACTGGCGTTCAGAGGCGTCGAGTCTTCCTCGCAAGGCGAACAGCCGGTAGTGCTCGGGATTTATGGTTTTGGCCTGGTTCAGAAAGGCGGCAGCTTTATCGAAGTCGCCCGCATTGAGCATGGCCTGCGCGGCGTTGAGTTGAATTTCAATTTCGCGGGGCGCCCGGCTTGCCGCCAGCGCATAAGTCTTCGCAGCCTCCTGCGCGTTGCCGGTCAGTGAGTACGAATATCCCAGCTCCGCGAGAGTGCCCGGATCTTTCGCATGCAGATTTTCCAGAAGATGGACCGCGTCGTCGTAGTGCCCCGTGTCGCGGTAATACGACGCGACCGCTCGCACCACCTCGGGATTGGTTGGAGCCGAGCGCAGGGCTTTGTCCAGCATTCGGTGAGCAGCCTCGCCATCTCCCGTGCGTTCATAGGCGCGAGCCAGAAGAAGTTCAGTGCGCGGCGAGTTTTTCACTGCTTCTGAGCGTTGCAGATAGTCGATCGCACCTTTCGGATCGCTGGTCAGCAAAAGTTCGCCGGCGAGTTGAAGATCCAGATCGCTCCTGGGATTCGCGGCCAGCACCTGCTGCAGCGTTTCTTGCGCCTCTGCGCTTTTTCCCATCCGGGCATAGGTCTGCGCTAGGCCTGAGAGTCCTTCAATGGAAGATGGCCTTAAAGCGAGACCGCGATGATAGGCATCGACGGACAAGGAATACTGTCCGCTCAACCGCGCGGCATATGCCAGCGTAAACCAAAGATCGGGATTCTGCGGCGCGGCCTTCACCGCACGCTGCGCGTGCAGGGCGGCATCGCCAGCATCCCCGTGTTGGAGCGCGGTTTGCGCGGCTCGCGCCTCGCGCGCCACCTCGATGCTCGCGCCCCAGCCCATCCCCGTCCCAGTGTTGTTCGTGGAATTGTTGGTTTGCGGCGCGGCACGCTTCTTCGCGGGCGCCTGGTTCGTCGGAGAGGTTTGGCCGTTTACATCAAAGGTTTGCGCGGCGCCCGCAGTCGCCACCAGCAAGACTGCGAGCCGCACTGATCCCCTGAACGCTGATTGCACCATTCCCCTCCCCATCTTCTGAAGCTTACACCCCGGCTGGTGACGCAAGGGCACGCGCCCTTTCGTCGCTCGCTCAGATGCAGGAAACTCTTGCCGTGGTTGCGCCCCTTTGCACGTCAAGGCCCATCCTCTAAAATACTAACCAACCTTTGCCCCGCTTAAGTGAATCAAAAGTTGCGATTCGAACGGCCGGATTCCGGGGACAGGCTGCGATTCGAAGACCCCAACTCAATGAGAGACGCACAGGAAAGATTAGCGCTCCCGACTGCAACCAGCATTTGGCAACGTCCCATTCCAGTGGCCGCCATCATCCTGCTGGCGCTCGCAATTCACGGCCCGTTGCTGGTGATGGAGTTGCCCGCAACCACTTCGTACGACGCCAACCTGCACATTTTTTTTGCGTCGCATTATGCCCATCACTGGTTCAATCCCTGGAATGAAAAGTGGTTTGGCGGCTTCTCGCAAACTACCTATCCGCCTCTGACTCACCAGTGGATCGCGCTTCTTTCGAACGTCGTCGGCCTCACCGAGGCCTTCATGCTGGTGCAGTTAGCCGCAGTGGTCCTGCTCGCTGTGGCGGCTTACCGGTTCGCGCAGCTTTGGGTCGATGACCGTGCAGCCAGCTATGCTGGAGTTCTGGCGGTATTCGCCGGCAGCATCGCGTTTCTTGTGTACTCGGCGGGGCAGTTGCCTACCACGATGTCGGCGGCTTTGTTTTTCCTGAGTCTGCCTTATTTGTACTGGTGGTGCCGAACGGCCAGTTGGCGGTCTCTCCTGAAAGGTATTGCGTTGTCGCTCGCGGCTGCTTCGGCCCATCACGTCACTCTTATCTTCGGTTCCGTCTTGTTTGCTCTTCCGGTCTTGGGGCTGGCATGGTACGACGCACGCAAAAGCGATCAATCCGGAGTCTCCGTCATCGGACGCGCTGTTGTCTTCGCCGCCATTGCAGGGGTCGGCGTTGGAGTCGTGCTCTTGCCGTACTGGATCGCGATCATTCGCCATCCCATCGAGCAGTTGCCCATCCCTCACGCAAGCCGTTCGAATCTTTTAATGAGCTGGCTCTACGGGATGAATTATTTCATCGTCCCCTATGGGGCTTTGCTTCTGGCATTGCCCTTCGTGGTGATCAAGGGAGCGTCGAATCCTCGTCTGCGAATACTTTTGCTGGCATTCTGGGTTACGTTTCTGCTTGCCCTCGGCGGCACCACGCCCGTCCCACGCTGGATTTTTGGCCGAGCCTTCGAAATTCTCACCTATGAGCGCTTCACCTTGTGGGCGACCGTACTGGCGCTCCCGATCGTCGGACTTTTAGTCGAGCGAGCCATCGACCGGTCCCCGCGCTGGGGTGCGATTGGGTTTAGCACAGCCGCCGTTGCCAGCCTGGCTCTCGCTCTGGGTTGGTTAACGTGGAGTCCCTTTCGCACAACCAGTTCGCTCAATGTCGATTCGGTCATCTCATTCCTGAATCGGGACGGCCACGATCAATATCGCTATCTCACCTTGGGCTTCGGTAACGCTCTCTCCAAGGTCGGAACCTACGCCAACGCGAACAGCATTGACGGCGAATACAATTCCGCACGCCTGCTTCCAGAAATGACTCGCTACGGGGCCGCGCAGTTGACCAGCGCCAAGTACTTCGGAACAGCCGGCATGGATTCATTGCGGGCAATGCTCCAGCACGCCAACCACTATGGCCTGAAATTTATTTTTGTGCACGATCCGTTCTACGAGCCGCTTCTGGTCTTTGGCGGATGGCGCCAGGTAGAGAGCTATGAGTCCGGTGAGATCACCGTGTGGTCGAAGGACGACGCGGTTCCCGCGCACGCCATTCCATCCGACACCATTCCCGCGCCGTGGGAGGGGTTGATGTGGGGGATCCTGCCCATTGGCAGCAGTATTCTGGCGATTCTGTTTGTGCTGTTCCTGGTCGAGCCACCTTCCATCCTGGAAGGAATTGCGATTCCCGCGGAAACTCCGGAAAGCGTTTATGTGAACGAGGTGCACTTATGAAGTGGGGACTCGCTCTTTTCCTCACCATTGCGACGCTCGTTCTGGTTGCAATCGCCTGGTTTCAATCGGGAGGAATGAAGCAGCATGCGATGTTCTCCGCGACCACCCCGGAAGCGGCGGTGCAGGCGCTGATGAGCGACATCCAGTCTCACAACTACCAGCGGGCTTTTGCTTCGCTGGATCCCGCTAGCGACACGGATCTGCCCTCATTCATTCGCGACGTCGCGGGAAGCGACGGTAGCTTGCGAACCTATGCCTCATTGCAGAGTGCCGACGTTTCGCCTCTTCACGCCAATCAGGATGAAGCCGTGGTCCGCGTGCGCATGAATTGGTCGAGCGCGGTAGGTTCGCTCGACGATGTCCGCGATTTGCGCGTGCGCCGTGAGGGCTCCGTGTGGCGTGTGGTGTGGCCGAAGCCTGCATTCCCTGCCGTGCCTCCACAAGTCGTGTCGGTAAATTACTTGCGCTGGGAAGTGATTGGCCGCAACACATCACAAGCTTGGGGCTCGCAGGACGTCGACTCGCCTAAGGTGCGCATAACCTCGATGAACGCAATCTCGCGCCCGGGCCGCGTCGTGATTCTGGGTGAAGTGGAGAATGAAGACACCATTCCCGCGTACTTGAATGTGAACGCGACGCTGCTCAAGGCGGATGGCTCTCCCATCGAAGAAGAAGGCAGCTTCGATATGATTTCTCACGTGCTGCTTCCCAAACAGGTCTCGCCCTACCGCATCGACTTTCCCGGCATTCGCATGGAGGACGTAAAGAGTGTGCGCATGGATGCGCGCGCCTTGCTTGTCCCCGCCAGCGCCGATCCGGTGATCGCCATCACGGACCAGGCCGTAAGCAAAGATGGATTGAATCGAAATGTGCTGAAGGGTGATTTGATCAATCAAAGCGGTCGCCCGGTCAATATCGCCCAGGTCCTGGCCGCTTATTATGACGATTCCGGAAAAGTAATCTGGGTTTCAGACGGTTACGTCGATCAGGCGCTGATGCCGCAGGTGCCTGTGCCCTTCGCGGTCGACATCCCCAACGATATCGCGCAGCGGCTGAAAAATTATCGCGTCATCGTCAATCACTATTCGCGGACGAGTAGCTAGCATGATGCGCGTGACAACGATGTTCCTTATCATGACGCGCACTCGCAGCGGCTCTTTCTACGGACGCGCGCGACTCCTCGCAGTGGCCGCTCTTTGTTTCTGTTTCTTGCCCATCTTCGCCAGTGCAGCCGATCTGCACCCGCCCGCCACCGTGGAAGCCGGTCAGGCCTTCTCGATTCCTGTGCAAGGCTCGGGGGAAGCGACTTTTTATCTTGTCGGGCCGGAGCATATCGTAAAGCGGACGGTCAAGCTCGGCGGCGATCTGGAAATACAGTCGGGCGAGGTGAGCTCCGCGGGGCGCTATCAGGCGATTCTCTGCGACTCCTCGTGTACTTTCGCCTCGTTTCAAGTCAACGCCGCGCAACCCGCGCATCTGAGCTTCTTTCTCCATCCCTCGCGCGTTCCTGTTTCCACGCCCAACTCGATTGACGCTACCGCGTTTGTATTCGACCGTTATTTCAATCTGGTCCTGACGCCCGCGGTAGTCGATTTTCGGATCACCCCGGCCAGCGGGGCCGGCTTTTCGCAGCGAGTTCCCACTCATCACGGGGTGGCCTGGATGCGCACGAGTTCCACTGCACATGAGGGACGCGTGCAAGTGACTGCGGTCGTCGGCAGTGTTGAAGAAGCACGCGTGGTGCAGCAGGTTGCAGCCGAGGCTTGCCGCTTGAACGTGAGAGCAGTGCCGAGCGGAAAAATGATTGCTCTCGAAACCGACCCCGTGCGCGATTGCAGTGGTAATGCTCTTCCCGACGGAACTGTGGTTTCCTTCACCACGATTGACAGCGCGGGCAAGAGCACAGTCGATACGCCTATCAAGAAAGGTATCGCTCGCACCGAAATCAGCGTCCATGGTCGGGCCCACGTCAGCGTCGCCTGCGGCGTGATCGAGGGCAACGAAATCGCTGTGAATGGAAGATTGTGAACACGGACCGTAACGCCGATTGTGAACAAAAGATTATGAAGGGCATCGCCGACATAACCGTTGCACTCAAGAAGAATTCACGCCCATTCGTCTCGGTGTTCGGATTCGTCTTTGCGGTCTGCGCCCTTTCCGTCGCCCAGGCGCCGCCGCAGGTTCATCTTGATGCGGAAGGACTCGCTCCGCGTCCTATCGAAGAACTCACCGGCACGACCATTGCGCGCCATTACGCGCTGGCATGGCGCGATTTGGCCGGCGCACTCGACTCCAACAACGCCCGGGGTCTGGGCGAGGAGTTCGTCGGCTTCGCCAAAGATCGCCTCGCGAAGAGAATCGCGCAGCAAAGTCAGTCAGGCCTGCATGTTCGCATTGTGGATCATGGCCACCAACTGAAGGCGCTTTTTTATTCCACCGATGGAGCGTCCATGCAGCTTGTGGACCACGCCCAGCTGGAAATCCAAACTTACGATGGAAGCAAATTGATCGATACACAAAATACGCCCCACGAATACATGATTCTCATGACCCCCGGCGCTGATCGCTGGTATGTTCGCGATCTCGAAGAGGTCTCGGCCAAGCCCTGAGAGCGGTTTGACCGCCTTCGAGCCAACTATAGCGGCGTTCGTCTCATCGTATCCAAGGCAGGCAATTAGTGATGAAACCTTACCAGTATGCGTTTTTGGCGTGTGTCCTGATGGTGAGCCTTATTCCGCAGGGCTGTACCCACGCCAAAGCTAAGAACCTCGCGCTCAAGGACGTTCCGACCCTGTCGGGCAGTCCAAAGGTTCTGGCCGACTATCAACCCTGGTTCGGCGACCCGGACCACATTGACGTCGGCTATAACAGTCAGGATCCGAATGTCCTGCGCAAGCAAATTGAAAGCGCCCGTAACATGGGCATCTACGCCTTCGCCGTCGATTGGTACGGGCCCCGCCGTCCCTTTCTCGATCGCAGCACGGCTCTGCTCCAGCGCATCGCCAGCGAGCAACACTTTCATATCGCACTGATGTATGACGAAACCCAGGATGACAATGGCCACGCCACCGAAGACGCCATGGAGGCGATGGATTTGGCTTACAAGAAGTACATCGGCCCCGGCGCCCAGGGCCGCGATGCCTATCTGCTCTACAACGGACGGCCGGTTCTTTTTGTGTTTCCCAAGGCTGGGCACACCGATTGGGAGCAGGTTCGCCAGCAGGTGAATCAGTGGGAATCGCCGCCAATCCTGATTTATCAGGACGATCCGCCGCCGCAGTACGCGAAAGACTTCGACGGCGAGTATGCCTGGGTTTTTCCCGGGCATGGTGGGTGGAAACCGGATGGTCAGGCGTGGGGCGAAGATTACTTAAACAATTTTTACGCGAAGATGCGCAAACGTTCCGACAAGATTACAGTCGGCGGCGTGTGGCCGGGATTCAATGACGCGAAGGCTTCGTGGAGCCTGAACCGGCATATTGATGCACGCTGCGGCCAGACCTTCGAAGATACGCTCCGCTTGTTCGAGGAGAACGATGAATCTTCGCACCCGATTCCATTCGTTCTGATTGCGACGTGGAACGACTACGAGGAAGGAACCGCGATTGAGCGCGGCCTCCCCCGCTGTGGTGATCAGAAAGCCGATCAGAAAGCGGATCTCGTGCCCGGGAGTCGACCATGAAAAAAGGCGTTGGAAGCGCAGCCGAAATGTTTGAGATGCTGGCGATTTTACATCTGCCTGCGATTTCGGGCTCCGGCCATCCAGCCGAAGATGGTCCAGCCGAACATGGTCCAGCCGAACATGGTCCAGCCCAACCTGGTCCGCAGATAGCGGGCGTGCTCGCTCGATTGCAAAACATGTCTGACCAGGAGTGGTCGGAGTTCCTGCATTTTGCCGAACTGCAACGCGTGTATCTTCGCACTCTCCAGCTTTTGGAAAAATACACGGGCGGCGACGTCGTCGCGCCGCGATTCAAAGATTTGCTGCAGTTAGCTCAGGTAGAGCAGCAGAGCGTGCAAGCCTCCCTCGCCACTTTGGACAAGATCGTTCGCGCTCTGGCGACGACGGGCCACACGCCGCTCGTCATCAAGTCCCTCGATCACTGGCCCGACATTGGCAGCGATCTTGATCTTTTTATTTCCGCCAGCGAACGCGATACCGTGCACGCCATGCAGAGCGAACTGCAAGCCGAGACCCAGCCGCAGAGCTGGGGAGACCGCCTGGCGCACAAATGGAACTTCCGGATTCCCGGGCTTTCCCGATTGGTGGAGATTCATGTGGGCTGCCTCGGACAAACCGGCGAACAGGACGAACTTCCCCGCCAGCTGGAAAAAACCAGCGTGCTGCGCGAGGTGGGGCCTTTTCGCTTTCGCGTGCCGGCCCCAGAGGAACAGGTCACTCTGGCCACGTTGCAGAGAATGTATCGCCATTTCTACATCCGTTTTACCGACCTGCTAAATCTTACGGGACTGGTGCGGTCGGGCCGGCTCGATTTCACACGGCTCCAGGCGTCCACGCAGCAATGGTCCATTTGGCCGGGAGTGGCGACGCTGCTGAAGATCACATCCGACTACAACCAGCGAGTCGGTGTTGGCCCACTCCCCCTGCCAGACTTTGTCGTGCGCTCGGCTCGATTCGGCGCCGACGCAACTTATGTAGGGAAACAATTCCTGCGCGTGCCCATGCTGCCGCAAGGCTCTCAGCTATTTCTTCAGCAACTCGTGGGAACTGGAGTGACTCGTCGTTTTCGCTCTGCGGCTCGCCTCTCTCTCTTGCCGGTGCTGGCAGTAGCCGCATTTGTCAATCTGCGGATTACCGGAGACGACAAAGGGATTTGGTAATTCACTTCGGAATCCCCGGTTCTCCCTGTTTCATACACAAGCCTGACGCCGCTCCGTACATGAAAAACCGCATTGCTGCGACCGTACAGAGGGCCTGCATAATACCAAGAGGCCGAAGGAGAGGAACGTGGTAGTCGCGCGCATCGTCGAGAGTATCCCGGGGGAGAAATTTGTGCGCGCTTCTTCCGCAGCACTCCGAGCGCGCCTCGTGAGCGGCAGCATGATCATGCTGGTCAGCTCCGGCCTCGTAGGCGGCTTAAATCTTCTCTACAATCTTACGATCGTTCATAAGTTAGGTGCGGGTGCGTTCGGCCAGGCCAGCGCAGTCTACACCGTACTGATGTTGCTCTCAGCCGTTCACCTGGCTTTTCAACTGTTATGTTCCAAGTTTGTCGCCAGGAACGATTCGCTTCCCGAAAAATTTGCTATCTACCGTCACCTTCATCGACGGGCATGGATCTATGGCGTCGGTGTCGGTATCGCGTTGTTCTGCGCCCGCTCTCTCGTCACCCAGTATTTGAATTTACCCACGCGCAATTACATCATTATGCTGGCAGTGGCCGCCGTCTTCTTTATCCCGCTTGGTCCGCGGCGGGGTTTCATGCAGGGGCTGTATGACTTTCGCCATCTGGCTTCTAACTTCGTTCTGGAAGCCGTCATCAAGGTCGCGGCGGCTGTCTTATTCATGGCGTGGGGATGGGGCGTAAGCGGAGTTATTGCGGCAATTGTCGCCTCGGTTGTGCTCGCCTATGCCTTCGGAATGCCGCACCGCGATTTGCAGGCTGATCCCCTTGCCCATATTCCGCCAGCCACCGCAATTGGAGAGGGTCTGCAAGCCTCCATGTTTTTTGTTGGACAGGTCATCATCAATAATCTGGATATCATCCTCGTTAAACATTTTTTCCCTGCCACGGAGGCGGGTGTCTACGCTGCGGTCGCGTTGGTGGGGCGAGTCGTTTACATGCTTTCATGGTCCGTGGTCAGCAGTATGTTTCCGTTTTCAGCGGGCGTGCGCTCTGAGGAACGCGAGGGCCGCGCAGTGCTGGGAACCGCATTCCTCCTGGTCATTTTAGTTTCGGGCGTGTTCACACTGGCGGTGTGGGGCGCGCCGGCGCACGTCTGGCATCTTCTTCTGGGCAGTGGATTCCCCTTGAACCAGGGAGGATCGTACCGAGCTCTGTTAGTTCTATACGCGGCCACTACGGGCATCTATTCGCTCGGCGTAGTTCTGATGAGCTACGAAATTTCGCGCAAAATCGGGAATGTCAGCTGGGTGCAACTCGGCTTCAGTGGAGCCATCATCGCCGGCATCTACCTCTTTCACGGTACCTTGCATGACGTCATCATGGTCCAGACCGTCTTGATGATGGCTCTTCTGGTCTGGGTCGCGATACCGTTCCTGCGGGCCGAGATTTACAAGCGGCCCGGAAATCTGGCCGCACCGCAAATGCAGGCCCGCTTGAGGAAGGCGCGTCGAGTTACTGAGGATGAGGCCATCTCAGAATTTTTGAAAAGCGAATTTTATCAACAGGAATTCGACCCCTATCGCGAGCCCTTCTCTAAAATCGTAACGCATCCTGATCTGCAGAATGAATCCGACAATCGGCTGCGCCGGGCGCTGTTATACCTTCGCCGCGGCCGGCTCTGGCGAGAGATTCCAAAGGACACCGAGTGGTGGGAGATTGAACTGAAAACCAGCGACTTGCAACGCATCCGAGTCTTTCCCCGAAATCAGTGGCGCAAACACTCCGATCGCAGTTATTACCTGCTGGATACCGCGGAGCGTATCCGCACCAGGATTTCCCATTCGCCCAGCGTCTTTGCCGCCAAACTTCGTTCACTTAGCAGCGAACTGGCGGAGTCGCCTTCCGCCGATTTCAAGCATCGGAGTACGGTATTGCTGATCGGTCTGGATGAAGCCAGCCCGTTGACCATTATCGAAGGGAACCACCGCATGACCGCGGCAGCCTTGGTGTCGCCGCAGGAAGCACATCGGCAATTCCGTTTCTTATGCGGATTTTCTCCGCGCATGAGGAGTTGCTGCTGGTACCAGACCGACTTTTCGACGCTTCTCCGTTATGCCAAGAACTCCGTGACCTGGCTATTTGATAACTGCCAGGTGGTCATCGATCAGGCGTTACACAACCGAGCATAATCTCAGGAAAATCCAGGGCCTTTCTCTATCCGCAGAGGAAAACGGCAGTACACTGCCGTAAACACAACAACCCTCCTGTATCCGCCTTCATCCAAGCTTACATCTTGGAGAACATTTTGCCCATGAAGTCTCGATTTATCATAGGTTTAGCTCTTTTCGCCGGGATGAATGCCCTGCTTCTCACGAGCTGCGTCGGCCTACGATCCACGCCCAGCACTGGCCCCGCAAGTTTGCAAAGTATCAATCACATCATTATCTTCGCGCAGGAGAACCGCTCGCTCGATCATTATTTCGGTGCCATGCGCCAATATTGGGCGCAGAACGGCATCGCCGATCAGTCATTTGACGGATTGCCGCAATTCAACCCTGCCAGCGGAATCGCTCCTTTGCAGGGACCCGTTCCATCCAATCCAGGCTGCGATCCTTCCCAACCCTATCCAGCCTCGGATTATTGTGTCGCAGACAGCAGCAACCTCATCAGTTCTTTCCATTTCACCTCCATGTGTCAGGAAGAGCAGAGCCCTTTCTGGGACGAGGCCCATGTCGATTGGGACTACAACGATCCTACCGGGCAGAGCGCAGCCGCGCTCAACGGATTCGTGGTGACCGCTGCCGACGACGCCCGCCAGCAGTCACCCACTTTAATGGACACGAATGGCGTTCGCGCCATGGGATATTTCGACGGAAGCGATTTGAACTACTACTACTTCATGGCCTCCAATTTCGCCACGTCGGATCGGTGGTTCTCTCCCACCATGGACCGCACCCAGATCAATCGCATGTACCTGTTAGCCGCCACGTCGGCAGGCCACGCGCTTCCGCTCGCACCGCCGGAAACTCCGCTTACCGCGACCACGATTTTCGAGGAACTGCAGAATGCAGGAATCACATGGAAGATATATGTCAATCCCGGCGGCACTACTTGCGGAAGCTCGCCCACTGCAGCCTGCCTACTAAACTATTCCTATATCAATGAGTTCGCCTACGGGCAAACCATCGTTAACAGCCCGGCTCTAGCGCAGAATCTGGTGCCCATATCGCAATTTACGACCGACATACAAAATGGAACTCTGCCCCAGGTAGCGCTGATCGAGCCTGCATCCCTGGCCTTCCTGGATGAGCATCCCAATGATTACGACATATCGTCCCCGGCCAATGTCCAAACCGGAGCGCAGTACGCCGCAGGCCTCATCAACAGCCTGATGACGAGCTCCAGTTGGAGCGACTCCGCAATCCTCTTCACTTACGACGAAGCCGGAGGGTTCTACGATCACGTGTCGCCACAACCTATGCCCAGTCCTGACGGCATACAGCCAATGGATCTGGTGGCGGGCGATATCTGCGATGAACCGGGACAAATCGGAACTGGCACGTGCGATTTCACTCACACCGGATATCGCGTGCCCTTCATCTTGATCTCCCCCTTTTCTAAGAAGAACTACGTTTCCCATACAGTCTTCGATTACACCGCGATGCTGAAGTTGATTGAGACTCGATTCAACTTGCCGCCCCTGTCAAAACGCGACGCCGCCCAGGCCGACATGAGCACCGAGTTCTTCGATTTTGTAAATGTGCCGTGGGCTACGCCCCCGACTCCGCCTGCGCAGAACACTTCCGGGCAGTGCACGCTGACGCCTCCCACTCCGTGACGCGTGCCAGGTTCGCATCCGCTGGTTTCCAGCGGAACTGGAACACTACGCTCGTAACGAGCAGAGACAACGTGGAGCGATAACGAGCAGCGCGGCAGATGAAACCCTAGTTCCTGTTAAAATTGGAAAGCATGCTGCTTCCCTTCGTCCGCGAACTCTTCGCGGATGTGGAAATGCTTCCCGCCTTCGCGCGTGTTGCCTCCCACCTGCGGGAGGGCACGGGGCGCATTCGTGTCTCCGGACTCTCGCCCACGGCCAGAGCCCTGCTGCTCGTGCTCTTGCGGCGCAACGCCGACCGTCCGCTCATCGTCGTCGTAAACGACAATCGCGCGGTTGAAGATTTCGTTCCTGTTCTGCGCGGATTCTGCGAACTCACCAGCGCCTGTGATCCTGAGGGAATCGTCGCTCTTCCGGCGCGCGACGTGCTGCCATTCCAGAATCTTTCTCCCCACCCCGAGCTTCAGGAAGAGCGCGCGACCGCTCTGTGGAAAATCGCCACCGGAAAAGCCTCGATCGTAATCTCTCCGGTCGCGGCCACGGCCATTCTCCAGCGCTCCGCCGAATATTATTCCGACCTGGCCCGCATTCTGCGACGCGGTGAATCCTTCGACGTCGATAATCTTCTCGCTCATCTCAACACCGTTGGCTACACCGCCGCCGATGTCGTCGAAATGCCGGGCGAGTACGCTCTCCGCGGCGGCATTCTCGATGTTTACTCGCCCGAAGCTGAGCGCCCGGTGCGCATTGAGTTTTTCGGTGACGAAGTGGAATCGATTCGCCGCTTCGACCCCGCCTCGCAGCGCTCCTCGAATCCCATGGATGAAGCCCTGTTGCTGCCGCTCACCGAAACCCCGGTGAGCGATCATCTGCTGGGCGCAATCCATACTCGGCTTTCCGGCAAACGAATCACTGGCTCGGGCAAGCCGGGCTCGGAAGAGATCGTCGAAGCTGCCGTGCGCTCCGGCGGCGTCACGGTTTTCCCCGGCTGGGAGTTTTATGCGCCGGTGGCAGGTGCCGATCGCACAGTCTTCGATCTGTTGCCGCACGCTGCCGTGTTGCTCGACGAACCTGACCTGCTGCGCGCCGAGTTCGATCGCTTCTGGACCCGGGTGGAAGAAGCGCACGAACGCAGCGGCGTCGGTAATCTGGTCCGCCCTTCGGATCTGTATATTTCGTCCGACGATTGGTGGAAGAAAGTCGCGTCCTTGACCGGAGCCGACGTCGAACATCTCGGCATCACGCGCAGCGAAGACGCGGATTCGTCTGTCACTTTCCTGACTCAACCTACGCCGCGCTTCCACGGCGCTGTTCCCACCATGCTCGAAGAAGTGCAGAAGCTCACCGGGCAAGGCAATCAGGTTTTCTTCTCCGTCCCCAATACAGGCGAGGTCGAGCGTCTGGCCGACATTTTCACCGAGTACAACGTTTCCTTCCGCCTTGGCAGCCGCACCCGCGGCGGCGAAAGCTACGCCGACGAGACCAGCTACTTCGCCGGCGAAGTCCATACCACCACGCTGGCCAAAGCTTACGTGCCCGACGGCGTAATGTTTCCCGACGCTCATCTCGCGATTTTTGGTTCTCGCGATCTATTCGATGAATCGGACAGTGTCGCTGCGCCCCCGCAGCGGCGGAAGTCGAAAGTGTCGGCCTTCCTCTCCGATTTCCGCGACCTGCAGGTTGGAGATTACGTTGTCCACGTCGAGCATGGCATCGGCCAGTATCAGGGCCTCAAAGAAATCAATCAGGGCGACGGCAACGCCGAATTCATGTTGCTCGAGTACGCCGAGGGCGCGCGCCTCTACGTGCCGCTGACTCGACTCGATCTGATTCAGAAATACCGGTCTTCTGAAGGGGCCAAGCCCGCCCTCAGCCACCTGGGTACGCAGGCGTGGACCAAAACGAAAGCCCGCGTGCGCAAGGCCATGAAAGACATGGCCGACGAACTTTTGAAACTCTACGCTGAACGAAAGACGGCCGAAGGCCATTCCTTTCCCGCCGGCAACGAGTTCGTTCGCGAGTTCGAAGACGCATTCGAGTTCAACGAGACCGAAGATCAGGCGCAGGCTATCGCCGACGTCACACGCGACATGGAATCAACCCAGCCCATGGACCGCCTGCTCTGCGGAGATGTTGGTTACGGCAAGACAGAAGTCGCCATGCGCGCCGCGTTCAAAGCCGTCGGCGATAACAAGCAGGTCGCCGTGCTGGCGCCCACGACCGTGCTCGCCTTCCAGCACTATGAAACTTTCAAGCAGCGCTTCGGGCCGTTTCCCGTCACCATTGAAATGATCAGCCGCTTCCGTAATCCCAAGCAGCAAAAAGAAATCCTGCAAAAAGCCGAAACCGGAAAGATCGACATCCTCATCGGCACGCATAGAATTCTTTCAAAGGATCTCAAGTTCTCCGATCTCGGACTGCTCATCGTCGACGAAGAGCAGCGCTTCGGCGTGCGCCACAAAGAACGCATCAAGCAGATGCGCAAGCAGGTCGACGTTCTCACCATGTCGGCCACGCCCATTCCTCGCACCTTGCACATGTCGTTGGTTGGCCTGCGCGATATGAGCGTGATCGAAACGCCACCCAAAGATCGCATGGCAATTCAAACCGTCGTCGCCAGTTGGGACGACAAATTAATCCAGTCGGCGATTGAACAAGAATTAGAACGCGGCGGGCAAATTTATTTTGTTCACAACCGTGTGGAGAGCATCTGGGAAATCGCCGCCAAGTTGCAGGAATTAATTCCCAAGGCGCGCATCATCGTCGGCCACGGACAGATGGGCGAGACCGAACTCGAAAAAGTGATGCTGCAATTCATGCATAACGAAGCCGACATCCTCGTCGCCACCACGATCATTGAAAACGGCCTCGACATCCCGCTCTGCAACACCATCCTGATTAATCGCGCCGACCGGCTCGGCCTCTCCGAGCTCTACCAGTTACGCGGACGTGTGGGCCGCTCGAACCGTCGCGCCTATGCATATTTGCTGATCCCGAAAGAAGTCGAACTCACGCCCATCGCGAGACGTCGCCTGGCAGCGTTAAAAGAATTTTCCGATCTCGGTGCGGGATTCAAAATCGCCGCGCTCGATCTTGAACTCCGTGGCGCAGGAAATCTTCTCGGCGGCGAGCAGAGCGGACACATCGAGGCCATCGGCTTCGAACTCTACACGCAAATGCTCGAACGGGCCGTCCGCGAAATGAAAGGCGAAGCCGCGCCCGACGAAGCCGAAACCCAACTCAATCTCGGACTCAACATTCGCATCAACTCCGACTACATTCCGGAAGAAAACCAGCGCCTCCAAATGTACAAGCGAGTGGCCCGAGTGGAAACCGAATCGCAACTGAACGATGTTGGCTTGGAGTTAAAAGACCGTTACGGGCCGCCGCCTCCGCCGGTGCGCAACCTGCTCGACTACGCTTCGCTCAAATTGCTGTGCATGCGAGTCGGCGTCAACGCCATTGAGCGCAAGCGCGATTCCGTCACTTTTAAGTTCCGCCAGAATGCCGCCGTCGATCCCGAGCAGCTGGCCCGCTTCGTCTCCGCTCAACGCGGCGCCCAATTCACCCCGGACGGCATGCTGAAATTCGTTTTGAAAGCCACGGCTGCGGAGGAAGTGCTGCGCGCTCTCCGCACAGTTCTGGAGCAACTGGCAAGTGAGGAAGCAGCATCTGAAGTCGGTTCGACCGTGAACCACAACACGTCTCAGTAACCGATCAAAAGGTCTCACGTGACCATTTACAATGATCAGCATCAGTTAGCAAGCAGCGGCGTACGACCAATGATCTACGAGCGACGAGCTGCGAAAAACGAGCGACGAAAAACAACCGCACTATGAAAATGAAAGTCCGCAAAGCCGTATTTCCCGCCGCCGGGCTGGGCACTCGCTTTTTGCCCGCCACCAAAGCTCAGCCCAAGGAAATGTTGCCGGTCGTCGACAAGCCAATCATTCAGTACGGTGTCGAAGAGGCCATGGCGTCGGGCTGCGATCAGATCGTGATCATCACCGGCCGCGGCAAGCAGTCGATCGAAGATCACTTCGACGTCAGCTATGAACTCGAAAAAATGTTAGAGGAGCGCGGCAAGACCGACCTGCTGAAAATCGTGCGCAACATCTCTGACATGATGTATGTAGCGTACGTTCGGCAGAAAGAAGCGCTGGGTCTGGGCCACGCCGTCCTGATGGCGCGCGAACTCGTCGGCAACGAGCCTTTCGCCGTATTGCTCGCCGACGACGTGATCGACAATCCCGTCCCTTGTTTGAAGCAGATGGTCAACGTGTTTGATGAGAAACAGTGCTCGGTGATCGCTGCGCAAGTAGTGGAAGGGAAGATGATCTCGTCCTACGGCGTTTTCGATGCGCAACCCGCGGAAGGTTTCAACGGCCGCCTCTTCGAGATTCGCAACATGGTGGAGAAGCCCAAACCTGAAGAAGCGCCGTCGAACCTCGCCATCATCGGCCGCTACATTCTCACTCCGGCAATTTTCGATTGCCTCGCCAAAACCAAAACCGGCGCCGGAGGCGAACTGCAACTCACCGACGGCATGCGCATGTTGCTCAAGCAGGAAAAAATGTATGCCTTTGTTTACGAAGGCCGCCGCTACGACACCGGCGACAAATTAGGATTCCTCAAAGCGACCGTAGAATTTGCCCTCAAGCGCAACGACCTGGGCGCTCCATTCCGCGAATACCTGAAAGGCCTGAAGCTCTAGGTTCCACTGTCCTTTTTGCATTCATGTGGAAACAGCCGCCTGGAGTCGTGTGGGGACAGCCTTCTGAAGCCATGTAGGGACAGCCGCCTTCGGCTGTCCAGCGACGCGAAGCGAGCCACATCGAGCAAACTCCAAAAGCAAGAACTTATACCCCCTTCAGCTTCTTCGATTTCTCCTCCACACCCCGCGCCAGCTTCTCTTTGTGAGCTTGCAGTTTCTTCGCGATCGAGGCATCGCCCAACCCAATCATCTGGGCCGCAAGAATTCCCGCGTTGGTCGCTCCCGGTTTTCCAATCGCGACCGTGGCCACCGGAATTCCCGCCGGCATCTGCACCGTCGCCAGCAGCGAATCCATGCCTTGCAGCGAAGTTGAAGGAATCGGCACTCCAATTACCGGCAGAGTAGTATGAGCCGCGATCACGCCCGCCAGATGCGCCGCACCGCCAGCCCCGGCAATAATCACCCGAATGCCGCGCTCCGCAGCTTTGCGCGCGAAGTCCGCCGTGCGATCCGGCGAGCGATGCGCCGAGGTCACATCCATTTCGTACGCGATGCCAAACTCATCGAGCGCCTTGCCCGCCTCGCGCATAATCTCCAGATCGGAATCGCTGCCCATCACAATCGAAACCAATGGCTTAGTCATTTTGCTCAGACTTCGCTCCTCTCCAACGTCGATACAACAGAAAGTTGATCACCAATATGATTAAGGCAGATCCGCCAAACGCCACCAAGTACAGAACGGCTTCGGGTTCGAGCTCATGCCGGAGAAATGCGACCAGACTGTCAGCAGATAGGAACAGAACATACGCGGCATAGAATCCGACGTTGCACCACGCCGCCGCCTTTTGCCTGGCGACCTCTAAAACGAAACCGAGTGTGATGACTGTTAGCGTTAAGAAGAGTAGCCAGCCATGGCGCCAGTCCCGGAGAATACGAAACCAAAGAGCCAGCCCATGTGGCGGGTCGAGTAGCGGCCATCTGGCCCACATCAGAACAGGAATTAATTGCAGCCGAATAAACCACGCCCCACTGACGATCAGCCAGGTGAGCCTAATCCAGCGCTTCATCGCTTCAGCGCCCGCGCCGCAATGTCTCTACGATAATGCGCCCCATCAAAATGAATCTTCGCGCACGCCTCATACGCCCGCGCTACAGCCGTCTCCAATGACGCCGCCCGCGCCGTTACTCCCAGCACGCGCCCGCCCGCCGTGAAATAAGCTCCATCGCGCCGCGTGGTCCCGGCATGAAACACTTTCACTCCATCCAAGGCGCCCGCTTCTTCCAGGCCGTCGATTCGCTTTCCCACTGCATACGTTCCCGGATAACCCCCCGAAGAAATCACCACGCACACCGATGCATCTGGCGACCATTTGAAATCCCCTTCGCTTAAGCGGCCTTCAATCGAAGCCTCGAACGCCTCGATCAAATCGCTTTCCAGCCGCATCAAGGTCGGCTGCGTCTCCGGATCGCCAAAACGGCAGTTGAACTCCAGCACCATCGGCCCGCGCGCTGTCATCATAAGCCCGCAGTAGAGCACGCCTTTGAACTCCGCACCCTCGGCCTTCATACCCGCAACCACGGGCTGCGCGATATGGTGCACCAGCCAGTCTCGCATCTGTTCGTCAACAATGTCTGCCGTCGAATACGCGCCCATCCCTCCCGTATTCGGCCCGGTATCGCCGTCGCCCACACGCTTGTGATCCTGCGCCGCCACCAGAGGCGCTACCCGTTCTCCGTCGCTGAATACCAGAAAGGAAAGTTCATCCCCCTCGAGGCATTCTTCCAGCACAACGCGCGCGCCCGCTTCGCCCAGCATTTTTCCGTTGAGCATCTCTTGCGCCACGGTAGCGGCTTCTTCCTTACTCTTGGCGATCACCACGCCCTTGCCGGCGGCAAGTCCATCAGCCTTCACCACCACCGGCACACGAAAATGACTGAGTGCGGATCTTACCTGCTCGATTGAATCGCAAATTGCAAACGGAGCCGTCGGGATGTGATGCCGCTGTAGAAATTCCTTGGCAAAACTCTTGCTCGCTTCCAGTTGGGCCGCGGCCGCTGTTGGACCAAACGTCGCCCATCCGCGTCGCGCAAATTCATCCACCACGCCCAGAGTCAGCGGCAGCTCCGGACCCACTACGGTCAAATCGGGCTGTAGACGCGCCCCCAGGCTCACCATCGAATCCAGACTCTTCAGATCCGCCGCCACACACTCCGCATCGTCCGCGATGCCGCCGTTCCCCGGGGCGCAGTACAGTTGCGAAACCCGCGGCGATTGGCGCAGCTTCCATACCAGTGCATGCTCGCGTCCACCGCTTCCTAATACCAGAACTTTCATAACCGAGAAAATTAAGGGTAGGGGTTCGAGTGGAATACTGTCAAACATCAGTTTCCATTAACATTCCTTTAACCGGTCCTGCGTACCCTCAGGGAGCTCAATTAGAGGCTTCAACCTCGACACGTTGTCAGTCTGTGCGGTTAACTACAGTTAATGTATTTTGCTATAAGTTAGTTAATGGAGCGATGGGTGAATCTGGGCAAGGCAATCGGAAGGCTGAAATGGAGGGGCGCGCCGTTCGTCGCTTCGGCGGCCTTGTTCGTTGTGCTGGCCGTTGTTGTCGCCCCGCCCGTCTTCGCGCAACAGTCAGAGTCTCCATCCTCCCCGCAACCGCGGCAGCAAACCGACGCCGCGGTCGCAACCGATCCGCCGGATTCCACCGAAGATGCCAATCCGGAGTCCCTGCTTCCTCATTTCAAGAGCACTCGCTTCTGGCTCTGCGGCCAGGCGAATTTTATTTTTCAAACTCATCCCGATTTCCCCGCACTCTACAGCGGCCCACATAGTCTTAGTCCTCATTACGACAAGGCTACCTCGCGCGTCGTGACCCTCTACACCGGCGTGCGTCTCAACCACTCCACTGAACTGCTGGTCGACCTTGAAGAAGCCGGCGGCGCAGCTCTCAGCACCGGTCTCGGCTTGGCGGGCAACACGGACCTAGACATCGTCCGGAATCCCTTGTTAAGCAAGGCTCCTTATCTCGGTCGCGCCATTTTTCACATGGTCTTCGCGCTCAGTAAAGACAAAGTTGAGAATGAGCGCAGCTTCCTTTCGCTCTTCGAAGAACTGCCGCGCCGCCGCCTCGAGTTTCGCTTCGGCAAGTTCAGCATGCCCGATTTCTTCGATATAAACTCGGTCGGCTCCGATACTCATTTTCAGTTCTCCAATTGGACCGTCGACAACAATGGCGCATGGGATTACGCCGCCGACACGCGCGGCTACACCGTGGGAGCAGTCGCCGACTTCGAAGACCGCAACTGGGGGTTTCGCGTGGCCGAAGGCCTGATGCCCAAAGTCGCCAACGGCATCGATCTGGTCTGGAGACCCTGGCAGGCCCATGCGGAGAATTTTGAATATGAACTCCGCCGCGGTGTGATTCCCAAGAAAGCCGGTGTCGTTCGACTGCTCGCCTACAGCAACAATGCGAATATGGGGATATATCGCGAACAAATCATTTTGGGCGCCGAGCACGACACCATTCCCGACATCACCAACCATCCCTGGCACATCACTCGAAAATACGGCTTCGGCGTCAACCTCGAACAAAATCTCACGAACCACCTCACGGCCTTCGGGCGTTTTGGATGGGACAACGGTAAAACAGAATCATTTGCCTATACCGAAGTGGACCAAACCTTCGCCGGCGGTCTGGGGACAAACGGCGCCTGGTGGCATCGCAAGCAGGATCGCGCCGGCGTCGCTCTAGTCACCAATGCGATTAAAAAAGATCACCAGAATTATCTTGCGGCGGGGGGCTTAGGGTTTCTTCTCGGCGACGGCGCGCTGAACTACGGCCGGGAAAATATCGTTGAGTCCTACTACACCGTGCACGCCTGGCGCGGCATCTACTTCGCGCCGGGCGTGCAGCACATCGTCGACCCCGGCTACAACCGCGACCGCGGACCCGTCATCGTGCCCTCATTCCGCGCCCACGTCGAGTTCTAGCAACTCCAGTCACAAACCGGTCAGCGCCCTATCGCAGCGCCAACTCACCATTGAACTCCTGAATAATTCCGTAGCATTCGCAAGCGGAGCTCTCTAGTTTCTTCCGGTTCAGAATTCTTACTGAGCCGCGCGTGTATTCGATGATCTGCTTTTTCTGCAAACCACCCGCCGCGAGACTCACGCTGGGACGATCGGTGCCCAGCATCATCGCTAAAAAGTCATGCGTGATGCGCAGCAATCCGGAACCAACGCGATCCTGCGCCAGCAGCAGCCACCGGGATAGGCGTTGTTCAATGTCATGCAGCCGATTGCAGCCCGCCGTCTGGGCAACCTGCATTCCGTGCACCGCGGCGTACCGATGCAACTTGGCTTGCAGCGCCGGACTTGATTTCAACACCGTTTCCAGCGCGTCCACACTCACCACAAAGCCTTCTCCTGCGATTTGCATGACCGCGCGATGCGGACTCCGTCTTAGACCGGCCGCGACCGGGATGGGTGTGAAGCCTTCACTTCCCACGACTCCAACTTCCACGCTTTCTCCTCCGTGAGTAGTAAACACCAGCGAAACCATTCCGCGATTCAAGAAGTATGCGTTCTCCAGCTTGTGATTGGCCTCCTGAATCCTCAAACGCTGCGGCAACGAGGTAAATTCCAGGTGCGGTCGCAGCAAGTGAAATTCTTCGTCGGGAATCGAAAGAAGAATAGAATTTCGTATGGCTTTTCCAGATGGATTCGTTCGTTCTCCGGCATTCAACGGTTGCGGGGCCCTGTTGGCTACGGCAGGTCTTATTGCTTTGCGCACAGCGTCCTCCAGGTTTGTAATCTCTGGTTAACAAACCCTTAGATGCTGCGAGGTGTCGTGGCAGGACTCACTCAAAATCTGAAAGCTTCAGGTAACGCACGGTAGGATATACAAATTCCCCTGTATTTTTGGCAGGGTAGTTCATGGTAATTTCGTAGGGCATCAAACATTGCGGGAAATGCCACCCCTGCCGCGCCACACGTCTCTCGCTTGCCCCGTAGCATGCGCCACCGAATCCTGATTGCCGACGATAGCCCGGCTGTTCGAAGCGCGCTACGCAGTCTTTTGGAGAACGCCGGTCCCTGGGACGTGATTGACGCCGAGAACGGTCGTGAAGCTTTTGCCAAAGCTCAGGAACTCAAGCCCGATCTCATCATCCTCGATTTGGTGATGCCCGATATGGACGGCCTGACCGCCGCTCGACGAATTTCGCAGTCGCTGCCCCAGATCCCTATTCTCCTGCACACCATGCACTGGTCCCCGCAAGTGAATGTGGAGGCACAAAAAGTCGGGGTCCGCCAAGTGGTGTCGAAGGCGGATAGCAGACTCCTGATTGCAACAGTCCAAAGCTTTCTCGGCCCTGCGACGTCGCCCGGCGCTTCTTCAACCTTTGTCACGCCTGTCGAGCCCGCTGCGGGGTGTGACACGCCTGCGGCAGCTACGGGTAAAAAAGATGATGATCGAGATGCCTGTCGCGGAAACGACAATCAAGCCCAATAACGTTGCATTCAATCCCGTCGCCGTCAGAACCTAAACCGAATCCTTCCAGTCCGCCACCATCGAGTTACGCTGCTAACCATCGCGATCCCGCGGCATCAACTCACGCGTTATACAATCCAGGTCCGCGCTCTTTTCCAGTGAAACGAGGGATCTCCCGTGCCCCTGATCCTTCGTGATCAAACTGAGCACTAGGCGCCCCCTGCACTGACGACAAGAACTGATTGGTTGTTGTACCATCGTCGTGTTCCCCATTTTGAAGGAGAAACATTTTCAGCCGGCGAGGTCGGTTCGCACTCCGCTATGTTTTGCATTCCACTGACGTAAAGGAATACCGAACGATGATGTCAGCATTTCGCTCTGCCCAGCCCTCTGCGATTACCGTGCAAGTGTTGCGGTCACGAATCGTCGTGGCCAAAGGTCCTGGAAGGCGACGGCCCTCGCATCGGCAGAATCCATCCTCTTCCCGCGAAAGTTTTCGAGCCGGTGAAGTCGTCAGGCAAAGCGGCATTTACGAAGCAATTCACGAAGGCGCGCATCGCAGCCCGCACGACGTCGTCATGATCGAGTCGGATTTATTTCCGAAATGTGATACCTGCTCCGATCGAGTTCGTTTTCGACTGTTGCGTACCGCGCCCTACATCTTCACCGACGAGGATTTTGACAAGCCCAGGTAATCAATCCCTCCTGCCCTGCTTTTTTGCCGAGCGCTCTCCGTCAGCCGGCAAAACCAGCTCGAAGCGCACTCGCCTTCCACATTTTGTGCGGGTCGGAAATGTCTCTTCCGCCCGGAAACTTACCTCGTGCGGCAGCCGGTGATCCTGATGCACCACTCTATAGATCCCCGGCTTCTGAACCGTCTCTCCCGGAGTGTGCTGTGTCTTGGCAGAATCGGAAGCCATGGGTCCACCCGAGTTGCAGAGGGAAATTGTGATTTTGGTTGACCATTTCTGCCTGGAGGTTGTCAACCGTTATAGCTTCCTTGAAATCGGGGTCCTCCGAGATGTGAGGGACGGCCTGCAATAACTTGTACCGGACCTTGTCTCCGCAAGTCCGGCAAAACGGAAAAATACCTCTAAAGGTGAGAATTACTTTGGTTCTCGGTTCGTCGTAGTGGCAAATTTCATACAATCCGGATTCCAGGACCACGTCGCCCGGCATGTAGTGGCAATCGGACTGATCCCGTCCATTCGATCGCGCAGCAAAGTCTTCCATCGTTCCACCTCAGCACATCGGCTCACATCCGATCTCACCCAGGGGTTTGTGCACTTTGAGAAAAGAAGCCGCCGCAATTCTCCCAGCGGACTTAAGCCCCTCATCGCAACCGTGACTCAGATGCCTGCGGCCGGGTCGAAGTTGTTTTCGCCGGAGCGGGCTAAAGTACAAAATCGTCCCGGTTAACGGATATGCCGTAGTCTTCGCGTGACCGCGCCACGACAGATCCGGGTTCACCACAAATCCAGGTTCACCACAAACCCAGGCGCACGACAGAAAATGTTATTGATTTTCCTTCAGCGGACGATGCCGAAGTTCAGCGGATTGATGGGGCCTTCATCATCTAAATCCGGCAAGGCGTAGAGCTGTACCGGCATATCGCTGGCGCGATGGTCGGGGGCGGCATGAATCAATTCGAATTCGACCAGATCGCCGCATTTGGCGCAGCGCGGAAAGGTGTCTCCCTTTAAAAGTGTGACCTCGTGAGGCAGACGATGTTGCCGATGAAGGACTTTATAGATTCCGCTGTCGGGAATCTTCTGGCCGGTTCTGTAATTCGGCACGCCCATAACCGTGCGCTATTTTAGCGCAAATCACCACTTCTCAGCTATTTCCATTGCGGTGACGGCTCAATTTTAAATTCTCAACGATTACGATCGTCCGGGGCCATCCCGAAGTCCCGCGTTTTCTCCAGCGGGACGAGGGATCTCCCTTGCCTATACAGTCGCAATCAAACTGAGCCACCATCCCTTTACCGTCTCCAGCAGAAGCATGCCCACGGCGGCGATCCGGAGGGCATCGCCGAATCGTCAAAAGAGCGGCAGAACGCGTCCGCGAGAACTTCGCCGCGAAACAGCATTGTGGCACACTACGTGGATGCACCAGTTCACGCTCGGCGATTTCGAACTCAGTATTTTTTCTGACGGTACTTATCCGTTGGATGGCGGAGCTTTCTTTGGCGTCGTTCCCAAAGTGATGTGGTCCCGCAAAGTCCAGTCCGATGAAAAAAACAATGTCACCGCCGGCCTTAACTCGCTGCTCATCCGCACCGGCAAACAAATCGTGCTGGTCGAAACCGGCATGGGCAATAAACTCTCCGATCGCATGATCAAGTTTTACGGACAGCCGGCGAAATTGCTCGACAATCTTGCGGCCGCGGGGGTGGCTCCGGAGGATGTCGACATCGTCATCAATTCGCATCTGCATTTCGATCACTGCGGCTGGAATACAATACGCGACAGGAACGGCAAAATTGTTCCAACATTTCCGCGAGCCAAATACTACGCCCCGCAGGGCGAGTGGCAATATGCGCGGCATCCCAGCGAACGGGACGCGATCAGCTTCATCTCAGAGAACTACGACCCGCTGGTTGAAAGCGGGCAGATGACGCTGCTCAAGAGCGGCGAAGAAATTGTTACCGGCATTTCCGTAGAGACTTTTCCCGGCCACACAGCACACATGCAGGCAGTAATCGTTCAGAGCAATAAGCAAATGGCGTGCTATATCTCTGACCTTATGCCTACAACGGCGCACGTCGATCTCACCTGGGGCATGTCCTTCGATTTGTATCCGCTGCAAACCATTGAGAGCAAAAAGCAATACTACGCAAGGGCGATTCCAGAAAAATGGCTAACAGTTTTCACCCACGACGCAAAGACTCCGTGGGCGTACGTGGAGCGGGATGATGCGGGAAAAATGGTGGCGCGGAGCGTGTAATAACTCAGTCAACCCTCGCGGACGAGAGCCTGCCCTGAGCTTGTCGAAGGGGCGCCCGCGCCACATAACCGCGACTCGAAGAAATCTTCCACGCGCGCCAGAATTTCCGGCGCGCTTTTTGATTCGTAGATTTCTTTGCGCAGCGCTGCTCCGCCAGGAACGCCGTGCGTGAACCACGACGCAAACTGCTTCATCTTGCCGACCGCATCCGGGAGTCCCTCTTCGATCAGCATCTGGAAATAAGTCCGGATCATCTGGTAGCGATCAGCTTCAGAGGGCTGGTCGTAGAGCTTTCCTGTCGCCTGAATTTCCGCCACAGCCCATGTGGGGACAGCCGCCCTCGGCTGTCCGTCGGGCCGAAGGCCCGAACCTTGTACGTCTAATTGGCCGCTAGAGTCGAGATCAGTCGAGCTTCGCTCGACGGAACAGCCGAGGGCGGCTGTTCCCACATGAGCATCTCGGAAGCCCGCGCAGTACTGTTCGATCTGGCGAAAAATCCACGGATTCGACGGCGCTGTCCGGCCGATCATGACTGCATCGCAGCCGGTTTGCGTGACCATGGCACAAGCGTCTTCAGGGCTGCGAATGTCGCCATTGCCAATAACCGGAATCTTCACGGCATCTTTTACGGCAGCAATCCACTCCCAGCGGGCTTGGCCGCTGTATCCCATCTCGCGAGTGCGCGCGTGCAGCGCTACGGCTGCCAGCCCGCAATTCTCCGCCATGCGAGCCAATTCCACGCACACGATCTCTTCGTCATTCCACCCCGCGCGAAATTTAACAGTGAAGGGAATTGTCACCGCCGCGCGGACCGCCTCGAAAATTTTGCCGATAGCCGGAAGATCGCGCAGCAGGCCGGACCCTCCGTTGCACTTAACGACTTTTTTCGCGGGGCATCCCAAATTCAAATCCACCAGATCGAAGCCCAGCCCCTCGACCATGCGCGCCGCCTCGGCCATCACATTTGGATCGCTGCCGAAGAGCTGCGCGGAGATGGGATGCTCATCCTCGTAGAAGTGCAGATACCGCTTGGCCTTCTGGTCTTTCTTTCGAAGCACGCCATCCGCCGACGTGAATTCCGTCATGATCAGACCGCATCCGCCCAGGTTGCGAATAAACCGGCGGAAGACCGTGTCGGTCACGCCGGCCATGGGCGCAAGAACAGTGGCCGGGGAAATGGTAACGTTGCCTATGTTGAGCGTGGCGGGGACTGGCTCGGTGACTCGTTCCGAAAGTCCGCGCGCGAGGGCGCTCGCGCCACCTATTCCCGAGTTGTCCCAGAACTTCTTCACGCCTCTTAATTCTACCTGTCGGCACAAAAACAAGGCCCCCGCCTGAGCGAGGGCCGAATTCGATCCAACTAAAACGATTATTTCTTGGCCGCCGTTGCGGGCGCGGGCGTTTCTTTTTTGGCGTACTTGCGGCGGAAGCGCTCGACGCGACCGGCGGTGTCCATCAACTTCTGCTTGCCGGTAAAGAAGGGATGGCAGTTCGAGCAAATTTCTACGCCAATATCGCCCTTGTGGCTGGACCGGGTCATAAATGCATTGCCGCAGGCGCAGTGCACGCGCACTTCGTTATATGCGGGATGAATAGCTGCTTTCATGGGCCTAAACCTCGATTCGAATCATTAGATTCTACCGGATAGGGCGGGGATTCAGCAACGGTAGAGCGCTCTCAGCCATCAGCTATCAGCTCTCAGCTGGAACAACCAAGATGAGATTCTGGCCGAGGGCTGACGGCTGAGAGCTGAAAGCTTCTTTCAAAACCGATACAAATAGCTCACCTTCACGAAAAACTGGCGGCTGTCGTTGAGGTAGCCCCGCGGGGTCTGAAGAACGCCCACATTCTGCTCCACATTCAGGTTCTGCAGGTCGCTGTTGTAGCCGACATAGATCGCCGTCCCAGGATGCACCAGGTAGGTGATCAGAAAGTCGGCATTGAATTCCTTCTGCGTCGGCAGGTAAGTGTAGGGCGATCCCACGCCCGGCGTCCCCGCCAGCAGCCCGTTATATTGCAGAATCACGCGCGCCGAAAGCTGGGGAGTGAACTGCCAGTTCCACTTGCTGCGAATAATGTGATCGTTGAAAATGCCGCGTCCAATGCCGGGAACCTGCGACTGCTCGAAAAGATAGGCGCTGGTCGTGGCGCGCAGGCGTTCGAACAAATAGCTGTTCTCGATCTTAAGCGGCATGATCGGGCGCAACGTCAGGCTGGCCGTGGCCGTGTCTTCGCTCGCCAGAAAAGGTTGGTTATAAGGCGTAGGTGGGACCGGCGGCACGTCGGGCGACGCCACAAAATTTACTCCATCGCCCCAGAAATACGCGGCGGCAAGCGTGGCCTTCTTAAAATATCCGGTGCGAAAATTGGCGCCGCTGGTGTGCTGATGATAGTCCTGGTTGCCCGGATTCGGCGGCGAACAAAACACACTGAAGCCCAGAAAACAGGAATCTCGCGGACGCAGGCGCTCGCGAAATTCCTGATACGGCGTCACGTAGATGAACGTCTGGCCTCGTCCCTGAATCACGAAGTAAGGAGCATAGTTCGTATCCAGGCGCAGGCCGGTATGGTCAAAATCGTAACGCAGGTTCATCGATGGACCCCAGCTCAAAATCCAGCCTTTCTTCGGACGAAAGCGGTAACGCATCTCCTGCGTAGTCTCGCGAATATCCACGCGGTTGATAAACCCGGGAATGGTGACGAAGCCGGGAGTGATGTCGTTGTAAGTTCCGTCGTAAAAGAAGTGCAGTCCCTCGCGGTGCAAGGCCAGCTTTTCTGCCGGGCCGGCGTAATAATTCCCATGGCCCAGATTCCCCGAGCTGAATGGGTCGAGGTTCGCTTCGCAGTTCAGATTCAGGTTGCTGGAAGCAGCCACGGCCTGGCCTTCGAGCGTCCAGTTCGAATTGAGTTTTAGCGTACTATCGACGCCCCCGATGCGGTTGAATTCGCCGGTCGTCGGGCACTCCCAGTCTGTGTAAATAGCCCCGACGGTCGATTGCCGGAAAATATCGCGGCTCACTCGCGCAATCGTGAAGTAAGAGCGTATGCCTGAAAACTGGGTGTAGTCGGGAGCTGCCAGGCCGGGACTACGATCATCCGCCGTCATCAGACCGACCGAATAAGGTCCATCTTTTCCTGTTAGCCGGATTCCAGCCGAGGGGTCGGCGATGCTCCGACTAAACATCAAGTCCATCGGCGTGCGAAAGAAATCCTCGTTCTCCAGAAAGAACGGCCGCATTTCCGGAAAATAAACCGCATAGCGCTGGTTCACCGTGATCTGTGGTTCTTCCGATTCAATTTGGCTGAAGTCGGGGTTCGCCGTCATGTCGACAACAAAGTGGTCATGGATGACGACCTTCGCATCCATGCCAATTTGGCCCTGCAAGTCCGCGTGTTGAAAATACGGGTTGTCGGGATCGCGGGTGTCGAGCGAGCGATAGCTGCGCCCTAAGCCATAAGGAATCAGTTCAATATTGCGACTGGGTGAAATCCCTTCCAGCCCATTCATCGTTGCGGCTTGGCCCAAACGGCCCTGAACTCTGCGGGAAATACGCGGCCAGAAGGCATCTTCATTGTTGCGATTGATGCCGCGATAAAGAATGACTCCCCACTCCTGTTTCTCGGTCGACGGAAAACGCAGGCTCTTGAACGGAATGGCAATCCAGACAACGTAACCGCGGCTGGTGACTTTCCCGCGGGTGCTCCACACTGTGTCAAATGAGGTGTCGAAGTTTCCATTGATCTCGCCGCGCGCCGCCTCCGTCCAGATGGCGTCCCACTGCACCCCCAGCGGCGTGGTTTGAAACGCATAGGCGCGCCGCCGGTCGTGAAAGGTGTCGAGCATAATCTCCACCTGATCATCATCCTGAATATCCTCGCGCGGCGACATCCGGGCGCGAACTTTCTGGGGGTCGTCGAAGCATACGAAGACTGCATAAAGATTCTTCTGGTCGTAGCCCAGATAGGCTTCGGTGGGCTCGGAGACACTCTCGCCGTTGTGCGGAGTGCGCTGGACGAAGCCCGTAACCTTCAACATTTCCTGGGCAATGGCTCCCTCCGGCTTCATGCTCAAAAAGTCCTCTAAGCTGGGCGGACGCTGCAACCTCGGAATTGTGATTGACGGAGGCGGCACTGCCGGCTTGGGAGCAGGTTTCACTTCCGGATTCTTAATCGGCAATTCCGGTAATTGCGACGCCGGCGGAGGAATCTGTTGGGCAGGCTTGGGTTCTTGTCCGGGGTTAGGCGGTGTTACTGGTGGAGGCGGAGTTTGCGGCGTGGCCTGGGAATTCTGTGGGCTGGAGGTCGATGGCGATGAGCCTGAGTTCTGTGAAGCGTTCTGCGGACCTAAAACCGCCGATCGCAGCCTGGAAGAAGCAGCCGGCAGTTCTGTCGCAGACAGAACGAGCAGAGCAACGAGCAGTTTCGCGAGATGATGAGCCCTTCGCTGCAGAACTCGAGACCGACGCAAAAATCCCCCGCTCCACCTCGCCCCCTACGAGGGGAAGTGAGCAAGATACACCATCCGTCTCCCAACAAAACAGCAAAATGATGTTATTCAGGTTTACCGAACAGGCTACCTTCGAGAATATTGGACCATCTTTGCTTCAGAAGGCTTTAATCCCACCCGACTGGAACTCCTTGCATTTCATTCTAGAACAGCGAACTCTGCCGGCGACTCGGCGTAATCTTGAAATACTCATAGGCCAGTTGCGTAGCAACGCGCCCGCGAGGAGTTCGGTTCAGAAATCCAATCTGCATCAGGAACGGTTCATAAATCTCTTCAATTGCGTCCGGCTCCTCCGCTAACACAGCTGCCAGCGTGTTCACGCCCACCGGTCCACCTTGATATTTTTCGATGATCGTCAAAAGCAGTCGTCGATCCACTTCATCAAATCCGTACTGATCCACTTCCAACATCTCCAGCGCCGCCTTTGCCGTAGGCTCGTCAATCTTTCCAGCGCCGCGCACTTGCGCGTAATCCCGCACCCGCCGTAAAAGGCGATTCGCGATTCGGGGCGTTCCGCGCGAACGGCTGGCAATTTCCCGGGCGCCTGCATCATCGATTTCAACGCCAAGGATTTCCGCCGACCGTTCCACAATCACCTGCAGATCTTCCGGAGTATAAAATTCCAGCCGCAGCACGATGCCGAAGCGCGCTCGCAACGGCGCAGAAATCAATCCCGCCCGCGTAGTCGCCCCAACGAATGTAAACGGCTTCACTTCCAGCGTGTGCGTCCGCGCCGACGGCCCTTGTCCAATAATGATGTCGAGCTTGTAATCCTCTAGCGCCGAGTAAAGCAGCTCTTCCAGCACGGGCTGCAGGCGGTGGATCTCATCGATGAACAGCACCTGCTTCTCCTGCATGTTGGTAATGATCGCCGTCAGATCCCCCTTGATCTGCAACAGCGGCGCAGCGGTCGGCTGAAAATGCACTCCCAGTTCGTTGGCAATGATGTTCGCCAGCGTCGTCTTGCCCAGTCCAGGAGGCCCGTAGAGAAGCACATGGTCCATGGCCTCGCCGCGCGAACGAGCGGCTTCAATGGCCACAGCCAGATTCTCTTTTACTTTCTTCTGCCCAATGAACTCGGCCAGCCGCTGCGGCCGCAGCTTCAGCTCAAACGAGGAATCGTCCTCAACCGGAGCGGCAGATACCAGGCGCTCCCGGTTCTTGTTCAGGTCAAGATTATTTTTCGCGGTGGCCACTGCTTCGGATGGTAGAACGAAATGCTGGGCGGCGCAATTATTCCAGGCGGACCGCAAAGAACGCCGTCCGGAGGTAGTGGCTCAATTTGAATTTTCCAGCTAATCGTTTGGGGTCATCCTGAGTGCAGCCGTTTTTCAGGCGGAACGAAGGATCTCCCACCGGTCGTATCCATGGGAGATCCCTCACGCGGCTGAAGTACGCCGCGTTTCGGGATGACGGCGGAGGAATATTTCCATACTTTCATACGGAATGGTATAGTATCAGAGATATGGCGATTAGTATCAAGAACATAGAGGCTGAGCGACTGGCCCGCGAAATAGTTGCCAAGACCGGAGAGTCTTTAACCACGGCAATCCGTACCGCCTTGGAAGAACGTCTCGAACGGCTTAAGCAGCAGAAACGAAGTCACATCCTGAGCAGCCAATTGCAGGACATTCTGCGCCGCGTCGACCAGTTGCCAATTCTCGATTCCCGCAGCCCAGAAGAAATCCTGGGCTACGACGAGCACGGCCTTCCTCGGTAATCGAAAAATAATGGTCGAAAAATAATGATCGACAGATAACGGTCGACAAATAACGATCGAAAAATGCTGCTTAGAAATAATGACAGGAAAGTGGTAATCGGAAGCCGGTAATCAGAAGATGAATCGAGAATTTAATTGAAAAATGGTCATTGATACGTCAGCTCTCGCAGCTGTCTTTTTCGGCGAACCGGAACGTCAAACGTTCCTGGACGCCATCACGTCGTCCACGAGCCGCCTCATCTCTGCTGCGAATCTGCTCGAAACTGGAATCGTCGTCGAAAGCCGGCAAGGCGAAGCCGCCGGTCGCGAGTTCGATCTCTTCGTGGTTCGCGCCAATCTCCAGATCGTGCCAGTCGACGCCGAACAAGCCGACCTCGCCCGCTCAGCCTGGCGAAAGTACGGCAAGGGTCGACACGCGGCGGCGCTGAACTTCGGCGATTGCTTCGCCTACGCGCTGGCCAAGTTCTCCGGTGAGCCCCTGCTGGCAAAGGGATCTGATTTCAGCCTCACCGACATCCTCGTTCACAAACGATGACCAGGAAGCCTCCCCGATTTTTTACTTGGGATACCAGTTCAGCAGCCGAACCTCAATGCCGGTGCCTTCCAAGTCCTTCTTGAAGACTGCCAGATCCGATCCGCGGTAGTGATACGGAATCACAATCTTTGGATGGAAAGCTTTCACCGCATCCGCAGCCTCTTCCGGTGGCATGGTGTAAGGCAGATTCATGCACACGAACGCAACGTCAATATTCTTGAGCGCACGCATCTCCGGAATGCCTTCCGTGTCGGCGGAGAAATAAAAGCGCTTGCCGCCGTAAGTGAGAACGTAGCCGTTGTCGCGTCCCTTGGGATGAAAAAGTTGTCCAGCAGAAGGCCCGCGCTTCAGGTTGTAGGCCGGCACCGCTTCAATGGTCCAACCCTGCCATTCTTTCGTCTCGCCGTTCGCGATCGGCTTGGCGCTGGTGACAGTCTGAACCACCGCCGCCGGCGCCAGAATCTCCGTGTTCGGTTTACTGATTTGCTTGATCGAATCGGGGTCCATGTGGTCCCCGTGAATATGAGTGATCAGAATCAGGTCGGCTTTCGGCAGGCCGTCAAACCTCGCCGGCTTGGCAGGATCCAAATAGATCGTCTTCCCGCCCGCCTCAATCAGCGTGCTCGCGTGATAAATAGGAGTGATCTTGACCGGCCCAGCGGAAGTGGGAAAAACCTGCGTCTGGTCCGCCGCATGCCCAAGCGCCGGCCACGCAAAGAGCAACGCGCCAAACAAGAAAACAATCAAGATCGCTTTCATAAATCAATCTCCAGGACCTGCATTTTTACTTTGTCATTCTGAGCGAAGCATGATCGTCTGAAAGACGGTCATGCGCAGTCGAAGAGCCTGCCCTGAGCTTGCCGAAGGGATCCCTACTGCGCATTAGCCCCCAAAGCGCCACAAGGCATTCGCCCCACTACTCTTCCTCTTCTTTTACCTCGCCGCGCTCCGCCTTCGCCTTCTCGATAATCTTTTCCTGCAACTGCCCCGGCACCACGTCGTAGTGATGCATTTCCATATTGAAGCTGCCGCGGCCCTGCGTCATTGACGTCAACTCCACGCCATAAGTGAGCATCTCGGCCATCGGCACTTCGGCCTTCACCACCGTGTTGCCACCTTTATTGTCCATGCCCTGGATCCGTCCGCGGCGGCTGTTCAAATCGCCCATAATCGAGCCGGCAAAATCGTCCGGCACCGTGATTTCAACCGCCATGATCGGCTCCAACAGCGTAGGTTTCGCCACCTCCATCGCTTTCTTGAACGCGATCCTGCCCGCCATCTGGAACGACAGATCGTTCGAGTCGACATCGTGGTACGACCCGTCATAGAGCACCACGCGAAAATCCACAACCGGAAATCCCGCAAGATATCCGCGCGCCGCAGCATCGCGAATTCCTTTTTCCACCGGCGGAATATAGTTCTTCGGAATTGCGCCGCCGAAAATGTCATTCACAAATTCGAATTCGCCCCCGCGCGCCAGCGGCTCCATCCTGATCTTGCAGTCGCCATATTGGCCGTGGCCTCCCGTCTGTTTCTTGTGGCGTCCCTGCACGTCGGCCTTCCCGCGAATCGTTTCCCGGTAAGGCACCTTGGGCGCCTTCAAAACCACTTCCGTGTGATAGCGCTTTTTCAACTTCGAAACGATCACTTCAATGTGCTGCTGTCCCGTGCCCGCGATAAGAAATTCTTTCGTCTGCGGATCGCGGAAAAAACGCAGCATGCCATCTTCTTCCATCAGTTTGTGAATGCCCGGCCCCAGCTTGTCTTCATCGGCGCGGCTCTTCGGTTCAATGGCAAACGTGATCGCCGGCTCCGGCAATTTCACTCGAGGATACTGAATCGGCGCCGACTTGTCGCCCAGAGTATCGCCCGTCAGCGTGTCTTTCAGTTTCGCCACCGCGCCAATGTCGCCCGCATGCAGCTCCGGCACTGGAATCGCCGTCTTTCCCTGCATGGTTTGAATGTGCGCGAATTTCTCCTGGCCGCCACGGCCGAAGTTCTGCAAGGTCGCATCATTCTTCAGCACGCCAGAAAAAACTTTGAAGTACGAAATTCTTCCCGCAAACGCATCCGATACTGTGCGGAACACATATAGTGAAACCGGCTCCTCGTCCGACTCATGCCGCTTCGGCGCATCGCCATTTCCAGCAGCTTCGCCCTGCACCCACTCGTGTTCCGCCGGAGCTGGCGTGTAGTCGACAATAAAATCCATGATCCGGTCAGCGCCAATATTGCCCAGGCCGGAGCTGAAGATGACCGGAAAAATTTTGTCTTCGCGGATCGCATTGTGCAGCGCCGGAATCAGATCCTCTTCGCCAAGCGTCCCCGCCTCGAAGAATTTTTCCATCAATTTATCGTCGCCCTCGGCGACCAGCTCCACCAGCATTTCGTGCGCTTCCTGCACTTGCGCCCGCATGTTGGCGGGGATCTCGGTCTCTTTGCCCTTGCCGTTTCCACCCAGTTCGTACGTGTAGGCTTTCATGCGCACCAGATCGACCACCCCGCTCAAACTTTTCTCGCTGCCAATGGGCAGCTCGATCGGGATCACGTCCCGCCCAAACGCATTGGTCAGCGATTCCAACACGCGCTCGGCATTGGCACGGTCACGATCCATCCGATTCACCACGATCAACCGCGGCGTCTTATATTCCTCGCAGTAATTCCACACGCGCCGGGTCACAACTTCCACGCCGGCCACGCCGTCAACCACCACAATCGCCGCGTCCACCACGGGCAGCGCCATCTTGGCCTCGTGCACGAACATGCTGAAGCCGGGCGTATCGAGAATATTAATTTTGCTCGTTCCCCACTCCACCACCGCGAGACCTGTCGAAATCGACATCTTGCGCGCGATCTCTTCTTCATCATGGTCGGTGGTAGCGGACCCATCGTCCACGCGCCCCAGTCGCGGGGTCGCGCCCGCCGTGTACAACATGGCCGAAACTAGCGAGGTTTTTCCTGCATGCCCGTGCCCCACCATCGCTACATTCCTGATGTTCGTTCCCGAATAGACTTTCAAGTTAGGCTCCTTCGACAGGGAAGGAAAATGGCCGACAAGAATTGATATAAGGACAGAACAGGCCGACCCAGCATCCCTGCCAAAACTATGGATGCTACCACGCGGGAAGCGGCAGCCTCAATAAGGGGTCTTCGGCAATTTGCGCTTTAAAAGAGTTGGCGTCATCCCGAGCGGAGCCGTTCTTCAGGCGAAGCGAGGGATCTCACGGCTAAATGAAAGTTGCACGCGACATCCCTCTGCCGCCGAAATGCATGCGCTCGGGTTCCGGCGGCTCCGCCGGTGTGGCGCGGGCGCCCCGCCCGCGTTCCTAAGCGGCAGGAGCCCGACGCCTCAGAACGGCAAAGCACTCGCCAACGGGTGTATGATCTCCACGCATGTTAGGCAATCGCACCAGCGAGCAGTGGGTCGCGCAATATTCTACGAGCCACCAGCACCCAGTCAATCGCTTGTGTCACACCTTCGGCATTCCCACCATTCTTATCTCGGTCGCAGTATTCGTCGCGAGCTTCTTCCTTCACCGCCTGTGGCCCTACGCACTGGCGCTCTTCGCGATCGGATGGATTCTCCAATTCATCGGCCACGCCTTCGAAGGCAAGCCCCCCGAATTCTTCAGCGATTGGCGATTCCTCTTCGTCGGCGTCCGCTGGTGGTGGGCCAAAATCCTCGGCAAAGCCTGAGCAGACGAGAAATCAACTCAAGCCCGAATCAATCAAAAGCCCCCGAATCAATAAAGATGGGATGCCCCATGATGGGGTGCCTCATAATGGGGGTGCCCCATTTCTCGCTTCTTTTGCGAGAAGTGGGGACGTTCGCGCAACGGGCGACGGCTCAACCTGAAATCCTCAGCGATTATCATCATCCGGGCGTCATCCCGAGTCCCGCGTTTTCTCCAGCGGGACGAGGGATCTCCCTGTATACAATCCGCCGCCATCAAACTGATCCACGCAACCATTGCGCCCATTCGCACTTCTGTTCTATGCTTACCCGATCCTCGAGCCGTTAGCTGAAATTGTTCAGAAAGACATGCAACGCCTGATCGCCAGATTTCTGCTGTTGTTCGCGCTGGTCGGAACATTTGTTCCGCTCGCATTAGCGGCGACCACTCCGTCACCGCACGCCTGCTGCACTCGCAAGGGAGCGCGCCAATGTCACGGCTCCGCCCCCGAATCTGACCAGCGCTCCGTTCACGACATCTCGTGCTGCAATCACAACTGCGGCCGTGGCGTAACTACCTCGCAGTCGGCGCGTCCGCAAACGCCATCTGCCTCTATACTCGGGCAACATCCAGACGCTCGCATTGCCGATCTCCCACTAACCATTCCCGCATCCCGACCCTTCGCATCGCGCTCGACGCGTGCCCCTCCGCACATCTCCATCGCCTGACGTAACCAAAAAGACCAAGGTTCCCGTGGGGGAAGCCTACCCACGCTATTCCGTGGTCAAGGTTCATGTGGGGACAGCCGCCCAAGCCTGCCCTGAGCAAGGCCGAAGGGGCTGTCCAGTCGAGCCAAGCTCGACTCGCCAGCAGTAATCCCAAGCCAATGGAGGTTTCATGAGTTTCCTTCGCACTCTGCTGTCCATCGCATTTCTGATCGCAATCTCATCCCTCGACGCCTACGCCAACATCTATGGCGCCGTCCGCGGCGTCGTTCACGACCCGCAGCACCGTCCCGTTCAGGGAGCGATGGTGATGCTCCGGGCAAAATCTTCAGACTGGTCGCAGACCCAGAACTCTAACGACAAGGGAGAATTCGAATTCAGTTCCGTCCCGATCGGCAATTACACCGTTTCAGTCGCCTCGCCGGGCTTCCAGCAAACGCAACAAGATGTGATTGTTCAGTCCGACACGAGCCCGGTGCTGCATTTCCAGTTGCCCGTTGCAGGCACCAAGGAAACTGTCTCAGTCTCGGGAATTCCCGTGGAAGCGGCGACGGATACTGTCACGCCGACAACCATGCTGAACCGCATCGACATCCAGGAAACTCCCGGCGCGGACCGCACCAACGGCCTGCAGATGATCACAGATTACGTTCCGGCCACCTATGTAACCCACGACATGCTTCATATGCGAGGAGGCCATCAGGTCGAGTGGCTGATTGACGGCGTCCCCATCCCCAACACAAACATTGCCGCAAATCTGGGCCCGCAGATCGACCCTAAGGACATCGATTATCTCGAGGTTCTCAGAGGCAGCTACGATGCCGACTACGGGGACCGCACCTACGGAATCTTCAACATTGCGCCGCGAACTGGTTTTGAACGCGATAAAGAATGCGATCTCGTCACCACCTTTGGCAATTTCTATCAGACAAACGACCAAATCAGTTGTGGAGGACACACGCCGCGATTCGCCTATTACGTCAGCTTGAACGGAAATCGCAGTAATTACGGCCTTCAGACGCCCGTCCCGCAAGTTGTTCACGATGCCGACAACGGCTACGGAGGATTTGCTTCGTTCATTTTCAATCCCAATTCTAAAAACCAGTTCCGGGTGGTCGGCTCCCTGCGGCAGGACTACTACCAGATCCCAATCGATCCCGATCCCAATTCAATCGGAAATCAGAACTATCCCAGCTACGGACTGCGCGACGGCGAACGTGAGCCCGATGGCTACGCCACTTTCTCCTGGGTGCACACCTTCAATCCGAACATGCTGCTTACCGTCTCTCCCTTTTATCACTACAACGGAGCCGACTATAAAAGCAGCCCGAACGATTTTCCGGTCAGCTCAACCGTGACTGAGAATGCCAACTACGTCGGCGCGCAAGTAGCCTTCAACGCCACGTTCTGGAAAAACGATCTGCAAGCCGGCGTGTATGGATTCGGCCAGCACCAGTACAACTATTTCGACAACTTATTCAACGACGGCGAGACAAATTTTCCCGCTTCCTCCATCGGCGTGAATGGAGGCGTCACAGCCCTCTTCATCAACGACAAATTCAAAGTCGCGCCCTGGCTAACCTTGATTGCCGGCCTTCGCCAAACGGAATTCGATTCGTCCATTTCCGAGAGCGCCACCGATCCTCGCTTCGGCGTCGCCGTGAAAATTCCACGCCTGAATTGGGTTTTTCGCGGCTTCTATGGTTACTTCTATCAGGCCCCGCCACTCGTCACGGCCACCGGCGCGCTGCTCGATTTGGCCAATAGCCAGAATTTTACTTTCTCTCCTCTCAAGGGTGAGCGCGATATCGAGTGGCAGTTCGGCGTCACCATTCCGCTTCACGGCTGGAACCTAAGCGCCGACAATTACGAAACCCGTGCCGAGAACTGGCTCGATCACAACAATATCGGAGACTCCAATCTCTTCTGGCCGATCACGTGGCAATACGCGCTGATTCAAGGCTGGGAGCTTACCCTGCGCTCGCCCAATCTCTGGCACCGCAGCCAGTTTCACCTTGCTTATGCGAATCAAATCGCGCAAGCCACTTCGCCCATTACCGGCGGCTTGGTCTGCCCCGTTCCCGTAACTTCGGCCTGCGGACTCGACATTCCGCCCGGACTTTCCCCCGTGGATCACGACCAGCGAAACACACTAAACGTCGGCTTCAACACAAACCTGCCGGGTCACACCTATGCCTCAACCAATGTGTACTACGGCTCAGGTTTCACGAACGGCTTGCCCGGCGTGCAGTATCCCGGAGACTATCTGCCCGGCCATACCACGTTTGATCTTGCTCTCGGCAAAACCTTCGCCGAAAAATACACCGTTTCTGTGACCGCGCTGAATGTGGCAAACCGCCGCGTCCAATTGGACAACAGCCTAACCTTTGGCGGCTTTCACTGGAACGATCCCCGGCAAATCTACGCCGAGTTTCGCTACCGCTTCCATTACTAAAGCCGCTTCCAGCGCAAAAAGCTTTTAGCCGTCGCACGAGGCCACCCGACGCTCCAACCATAGCAACGCAGTCCAGCTCCGAGTTAAAGTGTGTAACGTGAATAACTCCAAATGCGCTTTCCTTCCGATCGTTCTCATCCTTGCGGGCGCAGTCTTTTTTTCTTCATGCCACAGCTCCAAAACGCCGGCTCAAAAACGTTATCCCTTTACCGGTCGCATCGTCTCTATCGACACACCGTCCCAAACCGCCATCATCGACGGCGACAACATCCCTGGCTTCATGGACCCCATGACCATGACGTACAAGATCAAGCCGGCCGTCACGTTAAACCATTTGAGTCCCGGCGACTCCATTTCCGCGGAAGTGGTAGTCGTTGAGCCCGCAGCAAAGAGCGACGCCGCCGTATCCGATTACTGGTTAGAGAACGTGAAAGTTGTCGCGCACGGCAAAGTTTCCCACGCCAGCGCCGACAATTCCTTCCACGCTCCCGCGCCCGGAGAAGACATCCCCAATTTTTCCTTTGTCAATCAGAATGGCAAGCGCATTTCTCTGCAGCAATACCGCGGAAAAGTCCTGCTCCTCACTTTCATTTACACGCGCTGTCCCTTCCCCGACTTCTGTCCGCGGGTGAGCAGTAACTTTGCGGAAATCTATCGCCAGTTCGCCACCAATCCAGCTCTCGCCCGCACTCGCCTTCTGAGCATCAGCTTCGATCCAGAACACGACACTCCCAAGGTCCTTCGCGACTACGCTTTTTCGGTGGCCCACACCCACGATCCAGCGCTTTTCAGCCGATGGCAATTCGCCGCTCCCAGCGCCGCCGACCTGCCCCGAATCGCCGCTTTCTTCGCTCTTACCGTTCAACCTGAGAATGGAACCATCACCCACAATCTCAGCACCGCAGTCATTGGCCCCGACGGCAAAATTGTGAAGTGGTATCACGGCGGCGACTGGCAGCCTTCTGATCTAATAAGAGACGCGGTTGGGAAGAGCACGACTGCAGTCGGAACGGGCGCGACTGCAGTTGGGAAGGGCACGACTTCAGTCATGCCACAACCACAGATTGATGAAACACAGACAGATGAAAATGCGCTTTAGCAGGCTGCCGAAAAACTGGCTTTGGACGCTTTGAAAGGGCGCGGCTTCCAGCCGCGCCGTAGGTCTCGCAAAATCGAAAGCGGCTTTAGCCGCCGAGGCACGCAGCGGGCTCCAAATAGAGTTTTTCAGCAGCCGGTCAGCGCCTGAGCAGTCTTTTCAATCTGGCGTTCTGAATAACGAGGGACTTCATGAAATACCTGTTGCTCACTCTTGCCGTCCTGGGTGTAGTCGTTTCCTCTCTCGCTCTGCACGAGCATTACCGCACCTACGGAGATTCCCCCTGCAGCATCAACGAGCGTTGGGATTGCGGCGTAGTCAATCACAGCCAATACGCCATGCTCGCAGGAACCCCCGTAGCCGCAATCGGCATCGCTGGCTACATCCTGATGGGCGCGCTGGCGTTTTTTCGCTCCTACCGCCTGCTGCTCGTTCCTACCTTCGCGGGTCTTGCTTTCTCGCTCTACCTCGCGAACATCGAAGCCCACGTCCTCGGAGTCTGGTGCGTGTACTGCGCCATCTCGCTCGGCATCATCTCCTTAATGTCGTTACTCACGCTGGGGACCGTGGTGGCGCAGGTGCTTCGCAAGCCCAAGCCAGCATGAGTACATGAATTAGCAAGTCAGAAGCCGGAAGCGGAAGCCGATGTCAGTCCCGTGCCCGCCTATTGATTTTTCATTTTTCTTGCGCCGAGCGCGCCACTGAAGTCAGGCGAGAACTCAATAAAAATATTCAGCAGTGCGCCGTAACCACCCTGCTCGGCTGCCGCACGGCTGCCCTCGGCGAATGCGTTCCGCGGCTTCGGTTTCCACGCGGTCGAAACCAGTCCCCCACCAAACGCACCGCCATACAAAGCCAATTGCGGACGCAAGTGCCGCTCATTTCCGTCATAGGTAATAAAGTTCCGCAGAATCGCGTGCCGCGTCCTGGGCCAGAACCCCTGGCAGCGGCACTGATCGTAACGCGGCTCATATTTCAGTGCTTTATTCCCCAGATACGCCAAAGTGTTGGCCGTAATGAACTGTCCTTCGCGCGAAGCGAAACGCTCCGCATATCCGCCCCAGCCGTCATCCCACTGGTAAGGTGATCCGCGTGCCTGGTCAATTCCCGCGGCGAACATGCGTTTCATATACGCCCCGGGAGTCGTCAGTGTCTGCTGCAGATAAATTTCTCTGCGCTCGTTTGCCGTCAGCGGAATCAATGGTTGACCCTCGCCTACGTAGATCCCGGTAAGCCATCCACTTTCCCAGTCGCGAGCCTTCACCAGCGCCTGTTGGCCCAGATTTTTTGTGGCTTCCGCCGCTTCCACCGTCATCTCTTTGGTCTTTTCAGCGGCGAACTCAGCCGCGTTCGGCCAGTCAATCTTCGGCGGCTGCTCCGCGGCGGGCGGTTGTTCTGACGAAGAAGGAGACTGTTCGGACGACGAAGGTTGTCCTGAAGACGATTGTCCTGAAGAAGACTGACCTGATGACGAAGACTCAGGTTTCGAATTTGGCTGTTGGTCCGCAGCGTGCGCGTCCGCTGGCTGCTGCGCCAATCCGCCCCGGGAGGCCATCGCCACCGAACTGAGTAAAACCGAACTGAGTAAAACCGAACGGAGTAAAAGAAGAATTCGGCAGGGTCCGCCCCAGTTGTAACGTGCCGTCAACAAGAGCTGTCACCCTCCCCGCTTGCGGCCTTTTGCGAGCGTGCTACTGGGATTTGGCCTGCTTCCCGGGTAACCCACTAGACTCTTCTTGGATGCACTCCGTCTACAACCGCGTTGCCGGGCAAAGCGTCGAACGCCTGGCGGCTCTCCGACGGCGAATCACCGAATATCGCAACTCACAACTCACAACTCAGTATCTACCCTCGCTCAAACGCGTGCTTCTTCTCCAACTCTTCCACCGCTTCGCGACGCGCGCTCTCGAATCGCTCTGCCTGCGCCAGCAGTCCGGTACTCGCTTCCGCCCACTCGCCTTCCATCCGCAACAGCCCCTGCGCCGCAACCAAGCGCGCGGCAATCTCCACTAAATGAGCCGGAGTCGTCTGCAGATACTGCGCCTCCGCCGGATCGCCAATCCACACTCGCTTCTCGCCGCCCAGCGTCGTCTGCCAATACACTTTGCGCTCTATGAACTCAGCCATCGCGTCGTCTGTGGCTTTGCCAAACACCCACTGCTGCCGCTTGAAATCGTAATGGCGGCTGGAAAACGGCACCGGCAACAATTTTCCCGACTTCACAAACTCGATTTGCCGTCGGTCTACTTCCTTGCGCAGCGCGTTGATGACCGGCGCTTCCGCGTCCTTCTGCTCCAGTGTCGGCATCACCTCACGCACGGTTTGCGAAAGATTCACCGCCACCGGCGCATGCAGTCCGTCCGAACCTTCCAATCGAATGTCCCCATGCAGCACCCAGAAGTCCGCGCCCGAAGTCGACTGATGAAATGGCCAATCCAGCCGAATCGTCAGCGGCAATCCTCTCAGCGTCACCCAGATCTTGCGGCCCGCGCCAGCCTGCGCGCTTTCAGCAGCCGCGTTATCCTGTCCCATCGTCATCTCTGTGAACCCCTGTGCCCTCTGTGGTTGATTGTGTTTTCGAAGTCGCCGAACGAGCACGTTAAACGAAGGATACTGTGAACCTGCCGCTCCTATTTCCCATCCAGCGTCGACCGCACCTTCAAAGCCAGATCGATCTTTGTAAACGGTTTCTGCAGCAGCTTCACGCCTGGCTCCAGCACTTTGTGCTGGACCACCATGTCATCCGTGTACCCAGTCATGTATACGATTTTAGTCTGCGGACGCTTGCTCAAAATTTTCTCCGCCAACTGTCGTCCACTCATTCCCGGCATGATCACGTCGGTCAACAGCAGACCGATCGGTTCCCCGAAGCGCTCCGCCGTCTCAATCGCCTGCTCGGCGCTCGCTGCTTCCAGCACCGTGTACCCATACCCTTCCAGAAAAATGCGCGTCAATTCCCGCAGATCCGGCTCATCCTCCGCAATCAGAATCGTTTCCGATCCTCCTCCCGCGGCTGCGCTGCCAATCGATTCCCTACACTTGCTGCTGCTGCCTTCCTTTGCCGGAAAATAAATACGGAACTCCGTACCCTGTCCCACCTCACTCTTTACCTGAATACCGCCGCCGCTCTGCTTCACAATTCCATACACCGTCGCTAACCCAAGCCCCGTGCCTTTTCCCATCGGCTTAGTCGTGAAAAATGGCTCGAAGATGTGCGCAAGCGTTATCCCATCCATTCCCAGTCCTGAATCCGTCACTCGCAGCATCACGTATCGTCCCGCCGCCAGCTCCAAATCGCGCGCCTGCTCCACGCCGACTTCCACGTTCGACGTTTCCATCTTCAGTTTGCCGCCCTCCGGCATCGCATCGCGCGCGTTGACCGCCAGATTCATCAATACTTGCTCCACTTGTCCCGGATCGGCCTTGACTGCCAGCAACGAGGAATGCAGGCTCGCGACTAACTCAATGTCTTCGCCAATCACGCGCGCCAGCATCTTCTGCACATCGGCGACCACCTCATTCATATCCAGAACTTTTGGTTGCAGTACTTGCTTGCGGCTGAAGGCCAGCAGTTGCTGCGTCAGCGATGCCGCCCGGTCGGCCGCTCGGCGAATCTGTTCCAAACCGTTGCGCGCGCCCTCATTCTCCGCGAAGGTCGCCAGCAGCAACTCCCCATGTCCCATGATCACGCTCAGAAGATTATTAAAGTCGTGCGCGATTCCTCCCGCCAGCCGCCCAATCGCCTCCAGTTGCTGTGCATTTCGAAGCTGTTCTTCCAGATGCACCCGCTCGGTCACGTCGCGCGTAATGCCCCACGTCCGCACCCAATGCCCATCCACCACCACGCCGCTCATGGTGTTGCGAAAAATCTTCTTCTGCCCCTGCAAATCTACCTCATACGACTCTTGATCAGTAGTCTGGTATCCCTCCCGGATAAAATTTTCCATAAACCTCCGCGTCCCCGGATCGTTGAGCACCAGAAAATCCGTAAGCGGTTTCCCAATCAATTCTCGCGCCGAAGACCGCCCATACATCCTTGCCAGCGCATCGTTGCATTCCGCCAGGTAGCCATTCTTTTTGCCCACGACCAACTGCTCTGCGATCGGCAGGTCGCACGGAACAGGCGGAACGTACTCCATGCGAAAAATTCCTTCCGAACTTTGTTCCACAAAACTTCGGTAGCGTTCTTCGCTCTCGCGCAGCGCGTCTTCGGCTTTCCGTCGCGCCTCGTCCGCCTTTAGCCTTTCCGAAATGTCTCGCTGAATCCCCCACGTCCGCAACAACTTTCCCCGTTCCACAATGCCAAACATACTTCTCAGAAACACCTTTGGCTGCCCGTGCACGTCCACCTCACGGGATTCCCGCTCCAGCAACCTGAATCCGTTGCGAATATATGCGCGCGTGATTTCGAGATTGCCCGGCTCATCCGCCGACAGTAAATCGGTCAATCGTTTTCCCAGCAGCTCCTCCGGTGAACTCAATCCGTACATCTGCGCCATGGCCTCATTGCACTCGGCCATGTACGAATGCCGAAAAATCTGTTGCGCCAGCTCCTCTTCCGGAAGGTCAATCGCGATCGGAGCATCCAGATCCTGGCGGAAAATTCCCTCCGAGCTTTCCGCCACAAACATGCGGTAACTTTCTTCGCTTCGCCGCAGCGCTTCGTCCGCCCGCTTTCGCTCCGTAATGTCGATCAATAAGCCGCGCGTCAGCCGTTTTCCCGTTTGCGGGTCACGCACAATGACCGCCTCATCCCGCAGCCACACCTCACGCCCGTCCTGCGAACGCATTCGATATTCCACTCTGAAAGGATGGTCTTCCTCCCAGGTGTCCTCCAGTAACGCGGTCGGATAATCTTCCGGATTGAGGTGATTCCACCAGAAGCTGGGATCGGTCAAACATTCCTCGGGCCTGTAACCGAGAATCGTATTCACCTGCGGGCTGAGATAAAGAAAACGGCCTTGCGCCCCCGCTTCCGCCACATAAGAAATCGCCGGCACCTGCTCCACCAGTTGGCGATATTTTGCCTCCGCTTCCAGCAGCGCTGCCGTCGCCCGTTTTCCTTCATCACGAGCGCGAATCGCCGCAATGCCATAGGCCAGGTTATTCGCCATCTCGGTGAGCAGTTCTTCCTCCGAGCGTTCAAACGAACCTGCCTGCTCCGAATAAATGGCCAGCACACCGAACGCCGAACTCGCAAGCCGCAGCGGCAACGCAATCACCGCCGCATATCCACGCTGCATTGCCGCCTCGCGCCACGGCGCAAAGGATGCATCTTGCGCCGTGTCCGCCACCACGCGAATCCGGTTCTCTCGAATCGCCGAACCCACCGGCCCCCGGCCCGCCGGAGTGTCCGACCACTTCAGCGCAATCGTCTCCAGGTATCCCGACCCATATCCCGCGTGCGCCATCGGCCGCACAGTTTTTTCTTCGTCCTGTTCCGCGTAGGCGATGAACGCCATCCGGTATCCGCCCACGCGCACAATGATGTCGCAAATCTGCTCGAGCAATTCCTGTTCGCTTCCCGCCTGCGCCAGCGCCTGATTGCAGGCACTCAGTGCCCGCAACGAACGGTTCAACCGGTGCAGTTCCTTATTAACGCTGCCCTCATTAACGCTGCCCTTATTAACGCTGCCCTCGATCTCGCTCACGGAGGCAACAGTAATGTCCGGAGAAGGTTTTGCTACCGAGTCAGGCAAAACCGAAGCTGGTCGCGGCGCAGCCGATGCGGAAGAAGACGATGAGCCAGACGAAAATGAAGAAGATGATGAAAAAGAAGGAGAGCCAGATAACAAGGAAGAAGAGGATAGAGAAGATAATGAAGAAGACGGCGAAGAAGACGCGCCCGAAGACGACAAAGAAACAGAAGACAAAGACGAAGCCCGCGAATCCCCATTCGCCCCGGAGTTTTCGGAAGCTTCTTTCGCTACCGCCGGCCCTTCAAACTCAGACTTTTCCTCGGTCATGGAAACCTGCCGACGCTGACTTCGGCAGTTCGCAGTGTACAGGTTCCCGCTCTACCTCGGTCCAAAAAACGTGATCGCAGAATAATCGGATTGCTGCCTGAATCTTCATCGGCCAGCGTCGTCCCTCTCCTCGTCACCATACGCTCTGCTCATTTACTAAACGCCGCACCCGCTACTGACTCTTCGTCCGCGCCGCTTCAAACTCGTCGCCCTTCTGCCATCCAATCAAATTCGGCAAACTCGCCGCTTCCCACCCCAGCGCAAATCCGAACCGGGCCATCGCCGAATCCCCTACAAAATCCATCTCCGGATGGTACTCATCGCTAGGCTGGTGATAATGCTTTTCGATATATTCGCGCTCCTGCTCCACACCCCACGATTCCGGATGCCCCTTGTACTTCACACCCTCATTAATCGAAAACGCCGGTATGCCCACGCGCGCCAGGCTGAAGTGATCCGAGCGATAATAATGTCCCGCCTCCGGTAGCGCATCCGGACGAATCGCCAGCCGAAATTCCTTCGCCGTCGCTTCCACTGCCGGATAAAATGTCGTCCGCTCCGCTCCGGAAACTTCCACTTCCTCCGGCGCTCCCAGCGGCATCACATTGTCATAATTCAAGTCCAGCGCAATCTTTCCCGCCGCAATCGGCGGATGTTTTCCCAGATATTCCGATCCCAGCAGCCCCTGCTCCTCCGCCGTCACTGCCGCAAACAGAATCGACCGCCGCGGCCGCTGCGACGCCGAACCGTAAGCCCGCGCCAACTCCAATAAAATTCCGCAACCAGTGGCGTTATCGTTCGCTCCGTTAAAAATATTGTCTCCCGGCATATCCGGACGAATGCCGAAATGATCGTAATGGGCCGTATACATCACCGCTTCATCCGCCAACTTCCGGTCCGCGCCCGGCAGCATCGCCACCACATTATTCGATTCGAAATTGCGAACTTTGCTTACCACATGCGCTCGCAACCGCGCCCGTAGGTTCACGGGATGAAAATCACGCGACCGCGCATCCAGCATCATCTTGTCCAGATCCATCCCCGACGCCGTCGCCAGCCGCTTCGCCACATCCAGCTGCACCCACGACGCCACTTTCAGCGCCGGCCCCTCCAACTTCAAAAACGACTTCTCTCCCGAATTCGAATTCCTCACCACTTCCCACGGATAGCTCGCCATCTGTGTCTGATGGACCAGAATCACTCCCACGGCGCCCTTGCGCACCGCCTCTTCATACTTGTAGGTCCAGCGCCCGTAGTAAGTGAGCGCCTTGCCCTTGAAAAATTTCGGATCGTCCGACGGTGGTTCATTCACCAGCATCAGCAGAATTTTCCCGCGCACGTCCATCCCTTTGTAGTCGTCCCAGTTGTACTCCGGAGCATCAATCCCATATCCCACAAAAACAATGTCCGCATCCACATCCGACTGCGCCTGCTGCGTGTGGTCGTAGGCCACATACTCATCCAGCGGCTTCAAGTTCATCGCTTCGCCCTGCTTCGGCACCAGGGAAAACTGAGTCTCCGGTAGAGTCGTAATCCCCACCAGCGGCACCTTCTGCATGTAAGTCCCGTGGTCTCCGGCCGGCTTCAATCCGTATTCGGCAAACTGCGTCGCCATATATTCCGCCGCAATATCCCCGCCGCGCTGTCCCGTCCCGCGCCCTTCCAGCAGATCATGCGACAAATAACGCACATGCCAGCGGATATGTTCCGGCGTAATCGACTCCAGCGCCACAAACGCCGGTCCCGGCAGCCTCACCGAAGGCGCGCTCTTCGCGCCTTTCGAAGCGCCCGCCGCGCCATCGGCCCACACCAACACGCCCGCGCACAGAATCACGCCCGCCGAAACAATTTTCAGCATTCCTCGCATAAACAAGTCTCTCTCCCTAACAAAGCGGCGCGCCAGCAGGGAGGCCTTTTCTAAATTGGTACTTTTCTAAATTGGTATAGGTCTAGCAGGATTGTAAAGGAGGGCCCCAACGCGGTTGCATGTGAACTACCCGATTAAGGTGCACGAGAGTGCACCCACCAACGGCACATTTACTCATCCGAATGTGTCAAAACGCCAGCTTTACACATTCCTCATCGGATGTGCCGGAATAAGAGCCTTACCCTGTGCTCCCCTGTGCCCTCTGTGGTTAAGATTGGGCTTGCACGTTAGATCGCGCAGTAATCCGCCGATCCCACCAACGGCACATTCCTCATCAGATGTGTCCGAATAAGAGCTTTACCCTGTGGTTCCCCAGTGCCCTCTGTGGTTAGATTGGGTCTGCACGTTAGATTGCGTTTGCAGTAATCCGCCGACCGGCGGCTAATTCTTTGACCCTCAACCAGCCCGAAAGTCCCGCACATCTTCACCCGGCTTAAACATCACCGCCGGCGCAATCTTCCCCGCGTCCGCCATCCGTCGGTTGATCTCCTCAAAATCCGCCTTCACCCATCCAACGCTGGAAACCTCAATCTCCCCATCCTGCGCAATCCAAAAGATCGTAGGCACATTCGTCAGCCCATAAGCATTCGAGACAGGATAAGACCCCGTATCATCCAGCAGCACCGGAAACGTAATCCCAAACTCTTTGATAAAAGCCGCCGTGTCCTTCGCATCATTCTGCGAAATCCCAATCAATGAAACCGTGGAGGAGCGCGACCCAACCGACGGAATCGTAGAAGACGGATTTGTCGAAGACTGAACCGTGGAAGAGCGGCCCTCGAGGGCCGCGTCAGCGTCCCCGTTCATACCGGGCTTTAGCCCCCGGCTTTCCTGCGCCCCGCTATAGGCCTTATGCAACCGCTCCAGAAACGGCAACGCATATTGGCAAGTCGGACACGACACCTTAAAAAACGCCAACACCACCGCCCCACGCGCCAACGCGTCGCTGAGAACAACCTTCCTCCCATCCAGACTCTTCAACTCAAATTCCGGAGCCTTCGTTCCATTCCCCAATGCCGCCATCGTCCCTTCTCCGTGATGTTCGCAAAATGTACGGAAGCGACAGACCTCGCTCTCCGCTTGCTTTATTTAGATGATGCCACTCAGACTTTCGATGAAAGTAATGCCACTGCCACGCTCCGCCGTCTCCAAACGCCCGGCAATCGTAAGCCGCGAAGCGGCGAAAGAATGCAGCCCACAGCCTGCCCTGAGCGTGTCGAAGGGACGCAAGCCGTGGGTGAGCAAGGCCAAGCGCAGAGCCAGCCCCGGAGGGGCGAAAGAAACCCAAGACTCACGAAAGAGCAAAAGCCATCTGCCATGTCATACGCCAGAATCTAAGGCTCGTGGTTCACTGCGGCAAGCACACCCGCCTTCCGCAAAATTTTCCGCGCCAATCCCGTAAGCGCAACCCGCCCCAACCGCTCCGCGGCAAACCACTCACCACAAATCGCCGCAGGCGCCGACGCGCGCCACACTCGCACCGTATAATCCGTCACCGTGATTGAGTGTTTGAGCGTGAAGTAACTCTCCGAACTGTCGCTGCGTGTTGCCTTTGGGTGGCGCAGCGCTTTCAGCGCTGCGATTTTGCCCGCCCCAGTGGACGGGGCTTTAGCCCCTGAGGGACCCGAGACCTCCGGCAACTCCCACATCCCCGCCATCAGCCGCGCATCTCGCGCCCGCTGCACCAGAAACACCGCATCATCGCGACAATCCAGCGCATAATGAATCTCCCGCTTCCGCTGCCGCGCACTCTTCACCGCTCCAGACAATTCCCCGCGCGTAGCGCACAATTCGACGACTGGACACGCCAAACACGCCGGCGCCCGCGGCGTGCACACCGTCGCTCCCAACTCCATCATCGCCTGATTAAAATCTCCCGGACGATCGCGATCCAGCAACTCCTCAGCCGCAATCCACAGCTCCGCACTCGCCATCGCGCGCCCCGAAACCCGCCGCAGCACCCGCTCCACATTCCCATCCACCACCGCCGCGCGCTCCCCAAAGGCAATGCTGGCAATAGCCGCCGCCGTATACCGCCCCACTCCCGGCAACTCCCGCAACTCTTCTGCGCTCGCCGGAAACGCGCCGCGCGATGCGATCAACTTCGCCGCCGCATGCATCATCCGCGCCCGCCGGTAATATCCCAGGCCGCTCCACGCCGCCAGCACCGAAGATTCCCGCGCCCGCGCCAGCTTTTCCACCGTCGGAAATCGCCGCAAAAATTCGTGATAATGCGCAATTACCGCCGCCACCCGTGTCTGCTGCAGCATGATCTCCGACACCCACACCCGATACGGATCGCAGCTCTCCCTCCACGGCAACTCGCGCGCATGCCGCCCATACCACATCAAAAGAAGTTTTCGGAAATGTTCCGGTGAAAACCGCAAGATATGTTCCTAGGCCAAACCCAGCGCCACAAACGGATTTCGAATCCTCACAGTCCCGTACATACGCCCATGCTCAAAATCTTCCGAAAGAATCTCATGCAACCCATAATGCTCCGCATAGGCCCACAGATGGGCATCGAACCACGAAAGCTGATATGCCGCCATCCCGCGCAGCGCCATCCGAAAAACATGCTCATTGGGATAGAGCACCGGAAAGTCGGTCATGAAACCCTCGGCTTGCAGAGCGGCTTCCGTCGGTGGCAGTAAAGTAACTCCACGCACGCGCTCGCGTGTGACCACCGAGACAAACTCGATCAGGGATTGGTGAGGAATGCGCAGAACCTTCGCAGCGGCTCCCTTGCGCAGCAATTCGCGCGCGGCTGCTCTTTTGGCCACCGCGCCCGGATCGAAACAATAAACCAGAATATTAGTGTCAACGAGGGAAGCCACGAGGTAGCCCTCTCTCATCGTCGTACAGTTCTTCACGCGTCCAC